>Ga0209284_10006457_pt1 | contig 11253 bp, 9 predicted proteins | sample FRY03_FD_187211 | JGI IMG/M metagenome (GOLD analysis project Ga0209284, IMG submission 187211) | Freshwater microbial communities from Lake Fryxell liftoff mats and glacier meltwater in Antarctica - FRY-03 (SPAdes) (version 2) | ecosystem: Environmental > Aquatic > Freshwater > Ice > Glacier... | reverse complement strand
CATTTTGCTTGCGCAGACAAACTCAGCAATGACTCTGTTTCCCGCATGAAATCAGGGGTAAACTGACTTCCTGCTGGAGCTACCCTGGGTAGAGCGGCGGACTCATAATTCCGTCGTCGTCGGTTCGAGCCCGACTCGCCCCACTTTAGTTTTGTATTACTTCGGCCTTGGGCTCAACCGGTGGCACATAGTCGAGCGATTCGTGAATTCACTGGTTGTTGAGCCAAAACCAGATACAAAAGTACCAGCGCCTCTGAGCGCAAAGTTCTAGTAACTACTTTTGAGCCAAGATTTTTCTTTAGACCTTAGAGTGTTCGTTAACAATGACAACTGGGCAATGTGCACGGGCAGAGCAAGCTCTACTAACGGAACCCATTATGAACTCTACAAAGGCGCCACGGCCACGGCTTCCCATGACTAGCAATTGAGCATCCCTGCTTGCTTCAATTAAAATATGCGAAGCCAGCCCATTGATTGTCTCACTCGTTAAATTCTGAGGCGGCTCATGGCCGAAGCATTTTTCAATAACTTTCTTCATAAGAAGTTGAGCATTTTCTTCTGCATCAAAACTTGAATACGACACAACTAAAGCAGGCCCACCGGCTAAAACATCCCCAGCCGGATAGACGTATTGCCAAGCATTGATGAGGTGAATTGAGAGTCCCATATCGTCTGCATTATTCTTAGCCCACTTAAGAGCGTTAATACACGATGCAGACTCGTCAATAGCGACGATCATTCGTCCGTGATTTTTATTAGTTGGCATGATCTTCAAGCCATACTCGCGCCAGCGCCATAATTTCTGCATCAGAGAGATTTTGTAGATCCTATTGAGAGAGCCAATGACTTTCTTTGCTAGCTCCGGATGCCGGCGCTCCCAGTATTGAGTGAGCTTTAGCATCGAATCGGGCTTCGTACCTGGTGCAATACCAGATTTCCAGATGAGTGTCTTTTGATATGGAATTGCCAAAACTAGGCACATATTTTTCATACACGACCTTTCCAATGAAAAGTCTGCTCTACGCAACTTACATCCGCAAGGGGCCACACCTCATATTTAACACTCGCCCACGCCTGTGAAACCGCCAGATTACGAAGCTGAAACATTTCTGAGGTACTCGCCGGAACTTATTTCGCAATTGGATGAATTAGTTGTTAAACCTGTTGCGCAAGGCCATGATCCTTGTTGCAAACCACGAGCCACTACCGCTTCTTAAGCAGATTGATCGTAAATTTCCCGACCTCTTTACTCGTACAAACGTTGAAGAAGGTCCCGAAGTGTGGAAGATTCAATTCACGCGAGCTTCTTAACTTATTGAAGCAACACCCATCGCAGATACTTGATTCGTGATTAGTGCATCTTTTACGGTTGCAAGATCTGGGTTTGTCACGCCCGATACAAAGTTCTGGCGACGCTTGGAGCGTAGTGGAAAGCGGTCGACTGCAACCGCTTGTTTTAGCTCGCCTCTAATTGGAAATCGAGAGATTTGACTCCAATTATGTCAAAGATGGTTGAGTCAACAGTTTCATCGAATTTACGGGCAAACAACGCATCACTTGCTAATAGAAATTTGGTGTCCTTCGCAGTGACCTGCCCTACGGGTGGGTTGGTGCCGGAACCGCCCAACCTGGGGTCACGTCAACGTCCTCCGACCGCTTAGGCCGCGAACCGCACTCCTGCAGATGACCGCGAACCCAGGCACCGGGTCATCATGGCCCTGAGATCGTGTGGAACAGGGTCTCGTAGTCATCAACCATTCGCTCGGCGAAGCACCGGATCGTGCCCTCTTCTTCCCATACTGTCCTCCTTGATAGGTGACAGTAGCAAAATCAATTAATCCGACTACATGAAACACGGGTTAGCCCAGTCTCCAGGAAACCCGGCACGATTCAGTCTTTCTCAGAGATGCAGCATCCCAATGACACTTTCAAAAGATGAATTACAAGCCTTGGGAGACAAGATTTGTAGTGACATCGCTCAGTGGTTTGAAGATTATCCGTGGGATCAGAAGTTTCAAGATTACTTAGATGGATTGCCTGATGAGTAAAAGATTCTTATTTAACCCCCACCAGTACGAAAAGAATTATTGCCGATAAAATCAGAACTTTTTTCTCATGATGATCTTCTCCCAGTGTTAGCGCCGTTGCGTCGATTTGTTGTATTCCTATGATGCACCTGGGGATATCAATTCCATAAAATAAAGATAAAGATTTAGTGAAGAAAAATCTTAATCAGATGGCGCCGTTGTCGGTTTAGTTGACGAGTGTATTTAGTGTCATTGACAAGTAATCCCTTGTCAATGACTTCATGTGCCTGAAGTTTCTTTGGAAGTTAGCCCCGGAACTATTATCGCCTGCCTTGTGATAACAACGATAGCAAGTCTTGCTGCAACGCAAAAAGGCGGTAGTGAAATAGTTTAGATTGGCAGAATATAAATTATTGCAGTAACTAATGCTGTAAGGGCGGCAGATTTGAAGAGGATCTTTAGCGCAGTGGCGCGATCAGCTGCTCTGCTAACTGAATCACTTACTCGCGAAATTTGACCTAGTTTTCCGAAATTAAAAGTACCAGCAAAACCATATGCTAAACAAAATTTAGCGCGCGATTGCACCCATCCAATTGATGCAACCATCAAAGGTAAAAAAATTCCTAAACGCGCACCACGTGGGGCATTAGTTGTGACTAGAGTTGCAAAAGAAGAGATTGAGAAAATTAAACCGATAAGAGCAACAATCTGGCGTCGTCGAATTTCACCTTTTCCAATGTTGCAAGTTCCTGCTAGATAATGCGAACTCACTTATGCTTCTTCAAATTCATCGTCATCGATCCAAGAATTAGCCACAGAATCTTCTTGGCGTTCCGTCCATGAAAGAAATGAACCTACGGCGCGGAAGGCTAAAATGACAACCGTTGCTGCGGCTGCGATTCGGAGAATTGCTTTGAGCATGTTGTAAAAATACTCTTAAAAAGTAAATCTTGCTCTATATAGCCCTTAACGAGCGTTGAAGGCGCCGCCGTCGGTTCGAGCCCGACTCGCCCCGCTTAAGTTAGAAGCAATCTAACTCCATCACCTTTTCCCATGCAGCCACGAAGTCACGAACAAACTTCTCCCCCGCATCGTTGCTGGCATAGACTTCTGCGAGTGCACGTAGTTGTGAGTTCGAGCCAAAGACGAGATCAACTCTGCTACCGCTCCATTTGATTTCGCCGCTCTTGCGATCGCGAGCTTCGAAAAGGCCTTCGTTCTTTGAACTCTGATTCCATATCAGATCCATATCAAGTAGGTTAACAAAGAAGTCATTGGTCAACACCTCTGGCCGCTTTGTCAGTACTCCAACTTCGGAGTGCGAAGTATTCGCGCCAAGAACGCGCATACCACCGACCAGAACTGTCATCTCTGGCGCAGTAAGAGTTAACAAGGCTGCGCGATCAACGAGAAGATACTCCGCCGATTGCACGTGGCCTGCTCTGAGATAGTTACGGAATCCATCTGCCGTTGGTTCAAGAACAGCAAAAGATTCCACTGATGTCGCTTCTTGGGTAGCATCGGTGCGGCCAGCAACAAATGAAACTTCAATGTTATGTCCAGCGCTTTTCGCAGCCTGCTCTACTGCAGCGCTTCCAGCAAGGACGATGAGGTCGGCAAGTGAAATTTGCTTTCCGTTGGCGCCGCTCTTTGCATTGAATGCGCCTTGAATTTCCGCAAGTACCGTCAACACTTTATTAAGCTCTGAAGGATTATTTACTTCCCAATTTCGCTGTGGCTCTAGCCGGATACGCGCGCCATTTGCACCACCTCGCTTATCGGTACCTCTAAATGTTGAGGCTGATGCCCATGCAGTAGTGACCAATTGCGCAATTGAAAGTGGCGATGAAAGTATTTCTTTCTTCAGCAATTCAATGTCGCTTACATCAACGAGTTTGTAACTCACTTCTGGAACGCGGTCCTGCCACAGTAATTGCTCGGAAGGAACTTCTGATCCAAGGTAGCGAGCGATTGGACCCATGTCGCGGTGTGTTAACTTAAACCAAGCGCGGGCGAAGGCGTCAGCAAGGTGATCTGGATTTTCCAAAAAATTGCGAGAGATCTTCTCGTAGATTGGATCAACGCGAAGCGCGAGATCTGATGTCAGCATCACTGGTGCATGTGTTTTCGATGCATCATGCGCATCTGGCACAGTATTAGAAGCTGCGCCATCTTTGGGAATCCACTGTGTTGCGCCAGCTGGGCTTTTTGTCTGCTCCCACTCATATGCAAAGAGAGTTTGGAAGAAACTGTTGTCCCAAGCAATCGGTGACCACGACCAAGCGCCTTCAAGTCCACTACTAATTGTTTGCCCAGCGCTGCCGGTACCAAATGAGTTCTTCCAGCCGAGCCCCATCTCTTCAATAGCAGCACCTTCAGGTTCAGCACCTACATATTTACTTGGATCAGCTGCGCCATGTGTCTTACCGAATGTATGTCCACCTGCAATGAGTGCGACAGTCTCTTCATCGCTCATCGCCATACGTGAAAAAGTTTCACGTATATCTCGCGCCGATAGCAGCGGATCTGGATTTCCATTAGGACCTTCTGGGTTTACGTAGATAAGACCCATCTGTACTGCAGCGAGTGGGTTTTCCAAATCACGATCACCGCTGTAACGCTCATCAGCAAGCCACTCGACCTCTTTACCCCAATATGTTTCATCTGCTTCCCAGACATCTTCGCGTCCGCCAGCAAAACCAAATGTTTTAAATCCCATTGATTCAAGTGCGCAGTTACCGGTAAGAATTATTAAGTCAGCCCATGAAATCTTCTTGCCGTACTTTTGTTTAATTGGCCACAACAAGCGACGCGCTTTATCGAGGTTGACGTTATCGGGCCAGCTATTAAGGGGCGCAAAACGCTGCATTCCTGCGCCCGCGCCACCACGCCCATCGGAAGTGCGATATGTACCAGCGCTATGCCATGCCATGCGAATAAAGAAAGGTCCGTAGTGACCGTAATCCGCCGGCCACCAATCTTCGGATGTTGTCATGAGGTTTTCGATATCACCCTTGAGAGCTTTAATGTCGAGGGATTTAAATTCTGCTGCATAATCGAATTCCTGTCCCATTGGGTCTGAAATCGGAGAATTCTGTTGAAGAACTTTTAGATTGAGCGCATTTGGCCACCAATCGCGGTTCGTGGTGCCTTCATCTGTATGGCTACCTGAATACGGACATTTGCTTTCGTTTTCCATGAGTTCTCCTTGTTGCTTTATCTAAAATATTTTTAAAACTAAGCCCTCCGATGGCTCATACTTGTGACCACTGAAAGAGCGAATGCGTAAAGTCTATCTATATTCGGATTCGGAAAGAAAATTGAAATCATTCAGAATTGGTGTTCGTTAGAGTCAGATAATCCTGATGGAGAGTAGTTATACGGCCAAAGAGTCTAATTGTGTTGGATGTCAGAACAGTGAAATATTGTTTTACGCATGCCCACCAGCGAACCCAAAACCCAGTCCTCCAGAACACCTACTTTGGGGGATTACGTCATTTATGTGGACGAATCTGGTGATCACAGCCTGAGCCAAGTTAACCCAGATTATCCAATTTTTGTTCTAGCTTTTTGTCTTTTTAAGATTTCCGACTACACACATGAGATTGTTCCAGCGCTGCATGCTTTAAAGTTCAAATTCTTTGGTCATGATTTAAACATCTTCCATGAACGAGAGATTAGAAAAAGTCTTGGTCCCTTCAAAATTCTCTTTAACAGGGATGTACGTCGAGAATTCTTTACTCGATTGAACGCTTTAATCGAAGCGGCAAAATTTACGATTGTTGCGTGCGTAATCAAGAAATATGAATACAGGTTAACTGGCTATGTCAACGATAGCCCTTACCGAGTTGCTATGGAATTTGGCTTGGAGCATGTGTTTTATCAGCTTCAAGCCGAAGACCAGCGGGGCAAGAAGACATTCGTAATCTTTGAAAGCCGTGGCAAAAATGAGGATGCCGAGCTGGAACTGGAATTTAGAAGATTAATGGATTGCACCCGCATTATTGGCATGGCTGAAACATTTGAGTTTTTGACAGCTAGTAAGAAATCGAACAGCACAGGGCTTCAGTTGGCTGACTTGGTAGCACGTCCAATTGGCCTGCACGTATGGAAGCCAGAACAAACCAATAGAGCAGTTGGCATTTTGATGAGTAAAGTAGGTAAATCATCTCAGGGTGAAATGAATGGTTGGGAAATCAAAGTTTTGCCATAAAGCAAAAGACCCCCGAGAATCTCGGAGGTCATATGCCGATCGGGAATTCCCAATCCATTTAGAGAATGGTAACACGAGTATCTGTCATTAAGTAAATCTATTCTAAAGTTGCGCACAGGAAATCATCCAGACTCTCTGGAAATCCCAACAGACCTCAATCTTTTCTTTAGGGAAAAGTAATGAAGTTATTATGTGGCGTCATCTTGGTCGCTGGTGTTGGCGTTATTATAAGGGTCATCTAAACCGACAGTAGCACTCTCTTTTATCAAGGTCCCAATCATTTTATCCATTATTTTTCGTACTTTTTCCCGAGAAGTTAGCGTTGGCGTAATTCGATCGGCAATCATAACAAAGACATACTCTCGATCCCCCGATGTCACATAACCAGCCAAACTTACCGTTTCTGAGAGCCAGCCCGTCTTTGCTCTAGCTAAACCAACTGCGTTTGGCGCAGTCTCAATAAATCGTTTCTTTAAAGTTCCAGTTTTTCCGGCGATGGGAAGTCCGTCATAAAGAGCGCTATAACGCGCAATTCCACGAGTTTTTATTAATAATTGAGCTAAAGTGATCGCAGATATTCGGTTCTCATGCGAAAGTCCACTGCCATCTTCAATCTGTAACCCCTCGGTATTAATACCCAGTGTATTTAAAGCAGCCGTAAAAGTTCTTTGAAGTCCTGGACCTTTCGTGCTTTCACCCAACGATCTCGCTGCTGCTTTCCCGAGCCTATCGGCCAATATGTTATCACTCCATAAAAGTGCAAACTCCACCATCTTCGCCACTGGAGCGGAATTAAAGTGTGAAATTTCATCGATTACTTGATTTTGCGCAACTTCTTTGCTGATTTTTTTATACTTGAGAGTAATCCTCTGCGTGCGTAGATATTTCGCAAGGTTTTTCAAATCAGTTTCATATAGTCCAAAATACTCAATAGTTATAGATCGAGACTTTTTAACATTTGCTTCTGTTATAAGAATGGGTAGAAATGGTTGTTCATTCTCTCTCGATAAATTAACATTTGAAGATAGCCATGGATCAAGTTCTCCTATAAGAACATATCTGTTCTTTGTTTTTGTAGAATATATTGCTGTTTGCATTGTTGTATCCGGTCCAAGAAAGTGGAGTGCTGAAAAAGTCGAAACAAGTTTCAATACCGAAGCAGGAGTTCGTGGAGATTTCTCAAGATTTCCGTAAAGGACTTCATTTGTTTTCGGATCTATAAGAACCAAACCTGGATTTGATAAAGATGGAGAAGCGGCATACTTAACAAATAAAGATGAGACTTCTGAATGAAGTGAAGTTCCAGCAATCAATATCTGATCAAGTGTCTGCGGGCGCACCACCCATGAGGGTATAGAACAATCACTTTTCAGACATGGGTCATGGCTCCATGCACGCATATTTCCGCCACCTGCTTTGGTTATTGGAGAGAGTAAATAAACACCATCGCCATTAAAAACTGTTGCGGTATCTGTTTGATTACTTGGGTTATGCAAAATTGCTCTCGTCAAACCGAGTGATATTTCATTCTTGCCTAACTGGTAGCCCGGTGGAACAGCCCCTAAATACACCGTAAGAACTTCATGCGAAGGCAGGATGGTCGCCTTGGGTAACCAATATTTTGGGTCGTGCAACGCTAGGGATGTGTCCCGCAAGATCCAGTCAGATAGATCCACCTCCGATTTAGAGTTGTTATAAATCTGAACGTATTCACCAAATGGATTTTCACCTGGGAGTTTAGAATCAGTATTAATCCAAATTTCTAAATTATCTTCTTCTGTACTTTCTCCTGGACATAACTTCTTTGACCATAATCCAACTTTTTTTGAGATAGCGATTTCTATCGCTACTAGATATTCCTTGTTATGAAAGGATTCATACGCATTAGGAAACCACATCGCAAGTCCCGCATCAACAAGGGTTCGTTGTATATCTACCGTGAAGTTGCCTTGCATATCTTTTGTATAAATAGAGCGGTAAGCACGAAAGGGTATCGTGTACTTATTGAATGAGTCTTCCTGCATTGATCGAAGTTCTACTTCAGTACCTATTGGAATTAAATTTTTTATTAAGGCTGTGGCTTGATCCGAGCCACATTGTGCAAATGCATAGGGTTCTAATTTCAACGACTCTGGTGCCTGTACTCCGATAAATCTAATTATTAAATCGCCTCTACACGTCGCAACGATAGCGGTGTCGCCATCGATTACTTCTTTAACGGTTCCTGTCTCCCATATGGTTTCACCGTTGTGTTGGCGTGGAGGCGGACACGACGGGAAGAGAGTAGGTTCGGCAAAAACAGGGGCAAAATCAAAAGCTGTAGTGATTGTCGAAATTATTACAATCACTAATAATTTTCTGACAATTCTTTTACGCATTTATTAAGAATAAACCAGTTTGTATGAAGGAGTAAATCCAACGTTGCAGATAGGTTGAAGTAATGAGTAATCCTCTGGTCTTGACCCCAGTTAAGGCCAATACTTCTTGATTTTTTCTTTTAAGAAATCGGCACTTTCTTGCATTTGTTCCATGCCGTCTACGCCATCTTCAATACTTATCCAACCATCGAAACCGACTTCTTTAAGTGTTGAAAAAATCGCATCATAATCATTAAGACCCTTACCAATTACGCCATGCTTGAAAAAACTTACATAGCCGGCTGAACCACCTTCGGCTTTACGCAAATCTTCAATCGTTCCTGAAGCCAGATAACGATCACTTGCATGCATAGTTACCACGCGATGTTTTACCGCCTCAAGCAAGTCGAGTGGATTTTCACCAGCAGCGATTGCATTACTAGGATCGAAGTTAACGCCAAACCATGGTGAATCTATACGTCCAACAAGTTCAACGAATACGTCCATCATTTGTGCAAATTCAGGTTCGGTCCAAAAATCATCCTTGTAATGATTTTCAAGAATTAAAGTGATGCCAAGTTTTTCGGCTTCAGGCAAACAGGCTTGGATGGAATCAACTACGTAATTCAATCCCTCTTCCCGTGTAATTTCTTTACGGCGCTGGCCAGATAAGACACGGCAATATTTTGCACCCAGTTCGGCGCTCATGCGAATCCACGAAATTTCTTTATCAATTTCAGCGCGACGCTTGACTGGATCTGGAATTGTAAAATCTGGTGAGCAACACATCATTGGAATTACCATTCCTGCATCTTCAACAGTTTTACGAATTTTTTTCCAATTAGCAGGATCCTTTAAATCAGCAAAATCACTGTAAAACTCCAGTCCATCAACTTCTAAAGTCTTTGAAAGTTCGATCCATTCATAGATGCTCATTTGATTAGGAGCAACAAGTTGGTGAATAAATCCTTTAGGGAACGCGGCAAGTTTTGGCATTACAACTTCTCAGCATTTCGCCCAACCATAGAAAACTGTTCGAGTTCCACAACAGAGCCAGTAAAGGGATACGAATCGCTACTCAACCAATAAATTGCAGCTTCTGCAATATTTTGCGGCGTAGACATGTGGCCAAAAGGAATCTCGATTTTTGAAAGTCGATCATTCCATCCTGGTTCTAAACCCTTATTGAGTTGGCGAAGATTTTCATTCTCAGTCAAAATCCAGCCAGGATTAATTTGATTAAAGCGAATGCCATGAATTCCATGCGCATTGGCCAAATTACGCGTCATGGTTTGCATGCCTCCTTTTGAGATGCTGTAAGCAAGCAGCGAAGATTCTCCGGCTAGCGCATTTATGGAACCAATATTTAGAACTACACCCTTGTGCGCTTTTAATTCTACATATGCAGCCTTAATCATAAAAAGTGCGGCCTTGACATTGACAGCCATCATCGCGTCAAATGATTCGCTATTTATTTCAGCTAAAGTTCCACGGTCAAAACGCGCAGCGTTATTGACTAAACCATCTACCTTTCCAAAAGCTGAAACTGCCGATGCCACAATGCGCTCGGGTGCGCCGTCGCCCGTAATATCTTCAATGCACAGGGCCGCGCTTTTGCCTAAGCTGGTAACTAGTTCTTCGCCTTCCTCTCTATTAATTCCATGAACAAGTACTTTCCCGCCTTCGCGCACGATTGTTGTGGCGATTGTCGCGCCGATACCCGATGTTGCGCCAGTGAGAATAATTGACTTATCTTTTAGACGCATTTAAAAATCCTTCTACTCGGGCTTAATAACTGATTTTAGAATCTCACCAGATTGCATTTTTTCAAATGCGCTTTTCCATTCGGTAATAGGCCAAACCCCACCAAGTACCGAAGAAATATCTAACTTTCCAGTGCTAAGCAGCCTTAAAACTTTCTCCCACATCGGCCAATTGTGACTAAAACTTCCTTGCAACATCACATTTTTTGCAACAATGGGATCAAGTGAGAATTCAAGTGGTTGTGGCCCCCAGCCAACTTTGGAAATCCAACCATTTGGACGTATTAAATCCATTGCGGCTTTAATAGTTGCAGAGACACCAGCCGCGTCAATTATTCCATCAGCACCAAGACCATCTACTTCGCGCGCCCATTGCGTTGCATCACCGATAATTATTTCGCAACCATAGCCCGCGGCAATTTCTAAACGTTTGCGATCTCGTTCAAGTCCAACTACAGCTACTTCGGCACCACCAATGCGCGCCATTGCTGCACATAAAACACCAATAGGTCCCGGACCAAAAACAATGATGCGATCCCCCGCCCGCAAATGCCCTGGCGCAATTACTGCGCTATAAGCAACTGAGCAAGGCTCGGTTAGCGCGGCAATTTCAAATGAGAGATTATCGGGAATTCTATGTAAGCACCGTGCGGGAACTTTTACAAAACGTGTCATGCCGCCATTAACGCCATAACCAAAACCTTTTCGTGAAGGATCTAAGTTATATAAACCTTGCCGAGACATAGGCGAGTGGATATCAATTACCGCAGCGGTTTCACTGACAACTCGGTCGCCGATATTCCAGTTGGTAACGCGCTTTCCAAGTTCTACAACGATTCCGCAAAATTCGTGCCCGAGAACGACCGGATAATTTACTGGCCAAGAGTTAGTTC
>Ga0209284_10006452_pt1 | contig 11261 bp, 14 predicted proteins | sample FRY03_FD_187211 | JGI IMG/M metagenome (GOLD analysis project Ga0209284, IMG submission 187211) | Freshwater microbial communities from Lake Fryxell liftoff mats and glacier meltwater in Antarctica - FRY-03 (SPAdes) (version 2) | ecosystem: Environmental > Aquatic > Freshwater > Ice > Glacier... | reverse complement strand
GGCAATCGGCAAATCATGCGCGCTGTCGGTTGTCACTTTGAACTTCCGCTTGCCACGGGCACGCAGGCCGCAGGCCTTCATCATCTTGCGCACACGTTCCTTGCCCGCCCGGATGTCGCGCGCGGCGCTCACGCGGTTGTGCCGATGGACCAAGCAGGATGGCACATGACAGCCAAGCTCGTCGTTCCCGCGAACATCAGTATCATCGCGTTGCCCGCCAAATGCCCAGAGCTCAATCCGGTCGAGAACATCTGGCAGTTCATGCGCGACAACTGGCTCTCGAACCGCGTCTTCACATCGCACAACGACATCATCGAGCACTGCTGCGAGGCCTGGAACAAGCTTGTCGATCAGCCATGGCACATCATGACCATCGGCCGTCGCAAATGGGCGCATGGGTCGTGATCAATGCAGGTTGGTATGAGTGCTCGAAGCCTCGCTCATCCCAAAATCCCCTCGAACTTATCAAACATGCAGAAGCACTAAGTTTGTTAGGTCAAATAGGCAAAGCCCGTAAATGGGTCTTTTGTTGAATTTCCGCTTTTGGTGAAATCACGGGCTAAAGCTGCCTAGAAGGAAAGTGCTCGAGCCCCGTTTTTCTCTGCCAAGCCCTGCCGATTTTGAAGTTCTATGTGACCACAAGGCACCGAGTGACATCGAGAGAGCGTCACGAGGGCTCTGGGGCATGGTTAGGGCGAGGGTGTCTCAGGCAAGGGCTGGGTATTGCAGGGGCTTGAGAGAGAGCTCGAACAAGTCTGAGTTCATTTGCAAAGTTCTCTATACAATAGCGCTATTTATCAGCCCAGTAGGCCGCGAGCGGCCATCCCAGCTCACTCTCCTGTGGATAGAGAGCGCCTGATACTCTATCACAGGGCTACTTTGCATAACATATTGAAACATCGAAACTATCTTAACGGCTAGGGCTCGTTCCGCTATATGGGGTAACGATACGGGTATAAAATTGCCGAGAAAGCCCCCCATTTGCCCCGAAATAGCGCCACCCATGACAAGCCCCTGCCCAACTTCAGCACGAAGAAGGGGCAGAACGCTGTCGCCCTCTCAGGTGTGGACGGGCGGAGCCTCATGGCGCGGCGCTTCCGCGAGATATACTCGGGCATTGAGAGCGACCTCGGCGGGGACCTGACGGAAGCACAGCGCCACCTCATCGCTCGTGCTGCAACGCTCGCCATCTGGTGCGAAGCTCGGGAGGCTGAGCTCGCACAGGGCGAAGACTTCGACGCCGGAGGTTATGCCACCATCTCCAACGCGCTCCGCCGCCTGCTAAGCGACCTCGGGCTCGAGCGCCGCGTTCGGGACATCACGCCTACGCTCGCGGACTTCATCGAGGCGCGCACGGCATGAAGAAGACCTTCGCATACGTCCGGCCCAACCTCGTCCTCTATGCGTGGACAGAGGGACAGCCCATCGCTCAGGTCGAGCTCACGAGGCAACACGCCCTCGCTCTCATCGGTGAGCTGGCTCGTGGCATCGCGGAGACGGACGTATGAACCCCGCCATCGACATCCGCGAGGTGATGACTTCGCCCGCGCTGTTCGGGAAGGAGTTCGGAGGCCCGTCCTTCGCCGCGTGGAGAGCCCTCCTGTGTGCATTCTACGGCCTCAAGCTGTCCGACGAGGAGAAAGAGACGCTCATCGCTCTCACGGGCCGCGCTCTGGTCCCCTTTGGCGCGTTCGAGGAGCTCTGGCTGGTGATAGGCCGCAGAGGCGGCAAGTCTCAGGTGGCGGCCCTCATCGCCATCTACGAGGCCTTGTTCACGGACTACCGGAAGCAGCTCGCGGCGGGTGAGGTGGCAACCGTCATGGTTATCGCAGCCGACCGGAAGCAGGCGCGCAGCGTGATGCGCTACACCTCGGGTCTCATCAACTCGAACCCCATGCTCAAACGCTCCCTCGTCAAGGAAACCACGGAGGAGCTGACGTTTAATAACCGCGCCGTCATCGAGGTGGCGACGGCATCCTTCCGCTCGACCCGTGGCTACACCCTGAGCTGCGCCATCCTCGACGAGATAGCCTTCTGGCACAGTGACGGGGCCAACCCTGATGCGGAGGTCGTCGGAGGCCTTCGCCCAGCTATGGCAACGCTGGGCGGGAAGCTCATCGCGCTGTCCTCGCCCTACTCGCGGCGCGGTGTGCTGTGGAGCACGTATAAACGGCATTACGCAGGAGAAAGCCCTCATATCCTCGTCGCGCAGGCTCCGAGCCGGACGATGAACCCGACGCTGAAGCAGCGCGTGGTGGACAATGCTATCGCGGAGGACCCAGAGGCGGCGCGGGCCGAGTATTTGGCGCAATTCCGCTCCGACATCTCCGCCTTCCTCGAGCTCGAGCAGATCGAACAGGCGACACGGTCAAAGCCTCTTATCCTCCCGCCAAGCTATCGCGACACCTATTTCGGCTTCGTGGACCCCGCTGGCGGCGGGAAGGACGAGTTCACCCTCTCCGTTGCGCACCGCGAGGGCGACCTCACCGTGGTGGACGGTGTCTGGGGGCGTCTCGGAAGCCCCGCTGTCATCACAGAGGAGTTCGCAAACATCCTCGACAGCTATGGCGTCCCGCGCGTCACGGGGGACCGCTATGCAGGCCGCTGGGTGTCCGATGAGTTCGCTCGGCACAAGATTACTTATGAAGCCTCAGAGCGGGACCGTTCGCAGCTCTACCTCGACCTGATGGCTCGCCTTAACAGCGGCTCTGTCGTGCTCCCGCCTTGTGAGAAGATGCAACGCCAGCTCGCCAACCTCGAGCGCCGGACCAGCCGCAACGGCCGCGACACCATCGACCACCCACCGCACAGCCACGATGACCGCGCCAACGCTGTCGCCGGAGCAGTCGCCATAGCAGCGCTGCCCAACCGCCGAATGCAATTCGTTCAACTGACAGGCATCTGAAGCCATCACCTGAAAGGACTATCCCATGGAAATCCGTTCCCCCCCGCTCAACAGCGTCTCGACGCGCAACGCCCTGATGCTCGACACCTCGCAAAGCCCTGAAATCACCCAAGCCCTCGGCACCATCGACCAGATCGGCAAAATCTACGATGCGGTCCGCAATGTTCACGAGACGGTGAACCCGAAGGAGACCGTCGAAGCTCGGGCAATACGCTACGAGAAGCAGCTTATCGCCAGCATCCGTATGCTCACACGCAGAACCGCAAGATACTGCTACGCATGACAAACTTTTGAATCGGGCTCTAAGACCTTCGAGGCTAGCATCAGACAATTCTCAGGAGATATGGGGGTAGAGTTTGGGCGCTATGATTTTATGACTGTTGGAGAAACCGATGAACTGGTCTTCCTTGAGTTCAATGCTAACGGGCAATGGGTGTTTTTAGACCCGTTCGATAAGCATGGCTTGCTTCAATGTGTGACGGATTGGCTCAAGGCGGTATAATTATAGCGCTATCTTCCTTTAGCGCCTCACTGCATCTCCACCCACCCAAGCTTGCTGCGGCTTAGTGTGATGTGCCTGTACTCGCGATAAAACTCCTGCGCGTTGGAATAACGTTTCAGTATAATGTCTATTGTCGCATCTTCGGCAAGCCCTTCGAGGTAGCCATAAAGTGGGTCCAAATCCGTAAACTTCTGTCCGTCAATGCTGACAATATAGTTGCCGAGCTGAACCTCGGTCATCCCAGCTTCCTCGCTAGTTTCCAACCAGTCTATCACTAAGTTTCGGCTCGGGTTAACCTCTAAGTCATCCAGCTTCCAAGGCTTGACAATGATGAGGCCTGACAGGTTGATAGCGCGCGCCTTCAATGGGTCTGCTACTATCCGAAGAGGGGCCGGCACACCAACCTTTGCGCCGTTCCGTTCAACGGTAACGGTCACGTCGCCAGAAAGCCCCCTAAGCTCGTTGGCGAGGCCCGACAGCGTTGTGATAGCGGGGCCGCCGTTTATTTGGCTAATGACGTCGCCCAGTTGGAACTGAAGCCCTTCCTGAAACACCTCTGCCACGCGAGGGCGCAAATCATCACCCGAAGTGGCAGTGGCCAGCGGCAGCAGGCGCAAGCTAGCATCCTTGCCACCCTTGAGTAGGTCAATGATTTTACAAATGGGCGGCGTAGGCTCTGCGAAGCCGATTGCGGTGGCTCCTGCGTCATCCTCGTCTGGCTGGTAGGTTGATGTGCTGACGCCTACGACAAAACCATCTGTAAGGCTTATAAGGGGGCCACCGGAGTTTCCGCTGTTGATGGCAGCATCTGTTTGAATGAAATAATTTGGAAAATACGAGGTCAGGCCAGACACAATTCCACGGGACGCAGTGTACGAGAGGTTCCATGGATGTCCGTAGGCAAACACGGACGTACCGGGTTCTGGCAAGCGATCACAAGCCAGTCGTGCTTCAGTTGCGTTTGAGGGTATGGAGCTCGGATCAACAGCGACAATCGCAACATCGATAAAGGTATCGACATGAATGCGCTTAGCAGCAATCCGTTGGCCGTCTTTGAACGATACTGTAAGTTTGCTGGGGGAGCGGGTAGCGACATGGGCATTGGTAAGCAGCCATCCGCGCTTCTTATCAATGAGGAAGCCTGCACCCATCGAAGAGCCTCCAGTATCTTGATTGAACCCAATATCGTTCAGGACCATTATTTTAACGGTGTAGCGTGCGGCAACCGCCAAGATTTGTTCAGGTGATGGCTCCGCGATTGCGACGGCTGGCGTCAAAGAAAGGCAGGCGCACAGTGCCAGCCGCATAATCGTCGATTTCATTATTTCCCCAATTCATTCCCAATGCGGATACGTTCCGTGCGCGCGTGCTTCTTACGACCTTAGAGCCCGAGTGGAAAGCATTTGGGCAACATCGCCCAAGCGCAACCGCTCGACGCGATATACAGGATCGCGTCCATCACCTTGCGCAGATCGGTCGTGCGGGGCCGCCCGCCGCTGCGCGCCGCCGGAAACATCGGCGCAATCAGACCCCATTCCGCAGCGCGCAAATCGCTTGGATAGCGAGCACTCTTGCGCATATGCTGCTTCCGGGCGGTATCAGTCCATGCCATGATGCAACCCTTCTGCTAGCACAGACAGCTGAATCATAAATGGCTGGTATTGACCAACTACCTTCGGATCGGGCTCTGAGGTTTTTCCAGAAACTTGCCTTCGCTTCCCCGATGAGGCGAAGGTGAGATTGCTGGGACAATGCCGGGACCAAGACTCTGTTCGGCTCGCTGAGGGCCGAGCGCGTCCATGGCATGCGCTTCAACACGCGGCGCCTGGCCAAGGACGAGGTCATGGACTGGATTGCCTTCTACAGCCAGCGCAGGCTGCATTCGACCCTGGGTTACACCAGCCCCATGTTCCTTCGAACAGAAATGTCTTGCCAGTCAAATCAGCTTGGCGGCATGGTGAGTGAGCAAAGGGAAACGCTGAGCGTGGGCAATGCCAAACACTGGGGGTGCGTATATATGCGAGTTGTATCTGTGTTAATCTGTAAAGTGCTTCTGGGCATAGCCGTCACGGTGGGACTGGGTGGAGCATCTACTGCGTACGCTGGTCCACTCGAGGATGGGGTCGAAGCATACGAAAAGAGTGATTACGCAAATGCAGCTAGGCTCTTCAAGCTGGCGGCAGACCAAGGCGATGCCATCGCCCAGTTCCTTCTCGGCGTGATGTACTCCGAAGGCAGAGGGGTACCGCAGAACTACCAAGAGGCAGTGCGGCTCTACAGACTGGCGGCAGACCAAGGCTATGCCTCCGCCCAGTCCAATCTCGGCGTGATGTATGACAACGGCACAGGCGTACCGCAGAACTACCAAGAGGCAGTGCGGCTCTACAGACTGGCGGCAGACCAAGGCTATGCCATGGCCCAGTACAATCTCGGCGTGATGTATGACAACGGCACAGGCGTACCGCAGAACTACCAAGAGGCAGTGCGGCTCTACAGACTGGCGGCAGACCAAGGCTATGCCTCCGCCCAGTACAATCTCGGCTTGAGCTACACCCAAGGCACAGGCGTACCGCAGAACTACCAAGAGGCGGTGCGGCTCTACAGACTTGCGGCAGACCAAGGCTATGCCATGGCCCAGTTCAATCTCGGCGTGCATTACGCCAACGGCACAGGCGTACCGCAGGATTATGTGCTGGCTCACATGTGGCTAAATCTCGCAGCATCATCGTCGATCGGCGAAGATGGTAAAAAGGCTGTATCCAGCCGTGACATCGTCGCTGGTTGGATGACCCGAGCGCAGATTGAGCGAGCACAGAATATGGCTCGGATGTGTCGGTCATCCAACTTCAAAAACTGTGGGCAATAACCTGAGTGCAAGCCCGATGGTGTTCGAAAACCCAACCGTGAAATCGCCTTATAACTGGCTATCATACTGTCAGCTATGAGACCGGTAGTAGAGCCCCTAATAGATTGTATATAAAGAGCAATTTTATAGATACGGATCTAATGGCAGTTTTTATTTTGATGAAAACCACAAGCCAAATCCTGCATCATTTTGATGGTTCCAGCAGCGATTATGGACGATTTCACTCACACCCAATCCCGTCATTGTCGCGATCCAAGTGACTACCATAACCCGGTTGTCCCCGGCGATCTGGCGATGCACCGGCCGCCCGTGCTGCCGCACAATTAGGATAATAGACTGCATCATCCCGTTCCGGCTGCGCTCTTTGCTGCGATGTCGGAGCTCCATGACAGTGCCGTCCACCGTTCTTTCGATCATTATGACAGCCATCGGCCGCCAAGCGTCCGGGGTGTGCTTGAGCGCCAGTGCTGGAGAGTAGCGTATAGCCAGCGATGACGATTGAGAGCGCCATCAGCATTCCGACTAGACACGCTTCGAGCTTGATACCGAACCCACTTTCTTTTGGTGACCCCCATTCTTTCATGAGCACCTGTGCCCTTTCCAATACCGATCCCAGCGTGCAGCCCAGCCACCGCTGACCATGGCGCAGTTTATATCGCCGCCCCTCGGCGATGCGCACCAAGCGGCTGTCCGATTACCAACGCCTGAGCCGTCAGATCTGCACTGCATGGCAGGACCGCGCACCAGAATATGACCTTGCCCACTAGTCCCTATAGGCTCGCCCAATAGCCGAACGAGCGCGTCCCTTGCCTCTATAGCGTCCGCAGTGGGGCAGGGGTGGCCGGGGCTGCATGTGCCGTCCAATTCCCTCGCTGCAATGCCTGATAGGCGGATGCGAGGACCTTCGTCGCACCAGACAGGGCCGTCACCATCCCAGACGTGTGTGGGCGTGCAGGTGAAGGTTTCTCCGACGGGGATAACGGGAACGGTTAAAAGAAGGGCGATTAGTGCTGACATTGCATTGGCGTATCCGCCTTCTGTTGATCAGCCAACAACAAACCGATTGCAGAAATGTTCTCTTTCCGTTCTACCAGCCGGAATGAGCAGCATACGCCTCAATACCCTCGCAGACTTCGCACGGCACAAGTACAAACTAAGGATCGAATGCGATTGCGGGCGCATTGTGCTGGCCGATCCGCACAGGGTTATCGCAGCGTGTCAGGAGAGGCGTATCAGTCATACCCTAGATGCTGTGACTGCGCGGCTCAGGTGCGCAAAGTGTGGCAAACGACCTTGGCGCGTTGGGCCGGGGCTGGGGCCTTAGTGTTACCCCATTTGTTACCCCAGCGCATTTTTCGCTTTACCTGAAGTCTAAATTCACCGCTAAGCCTTTGTTTTTTATGGTGCCGGCTAAAGGATTCGAACCCTTGGCCCCCTGATTACAAATCAGGTGCTCTACCAACTGAGCTAAGCCGGCCCTGGTGGGCGAAACGTTGAACGATTCGCCTTGGTCCGCGCCCTTTGCGTCAAACTGCGCCGAACGTCCAGCCCTCGGTTTGCGCAATTTGTTCTTTCAGCGCGGTGGGATGCCATAATTTAGGTCTGTTTGCGGCGTTTCGCAGCCACGCGGAAGTGAGCAGAGCGTCGCATCGGTGGTCGTCTAACGGGTCGTTTGCAATCAGGGGTGGGCATCCGAGATTCGCCAAGGCGGTATTCAAATCTGCGGTGCCGCGCATTTTGCTTCGGCCTGCGGTCCGGCCGCCTTCCATTGCGGCAATGGTGGTGTAAATTTCCACGATTGTGCTGCCGGTTGAGGCGGGCGGATCGATTGGCCAAACAGGGATTTTACCGCGCAGTTGATGCAGCACGCGCATGCCCGTCAGGCTGGATTTGCCGACTTGCGCCGCACCAACCAGATTGAAATTGCTATAGGGCGTGCAACCTAGCGCAGCCTGCTGTCCTTCCGTTACCCGCAATCTCCCCCACCGATGGAGTGCGCCGGGGGCTTGGAACCGATCGCCTTCCCGCCCGCCGTGGCGGCGAAAGTAACGGCTGGCGGCGGGATGATCGACAAGACTGGTAGCACCAAGGTGGTGATCGTCCGCGCAAATCCGGTCGATCATTGCCCACAGGGACTTCACATCGGGCGGGCTTTCGCTCCAACCCGGGAAATAGGCCCCGCAATCGGCGAATGGTAGGGCTATGCCCAGATCCATTCCGACCAGACTATCGGGCCACAATTCGTTGCCCAGATAATCCAGCACGTCAGCGCGTGACCATGTATGGTCAGGGCGGACCAAACTCGGCGCGCCGCCGCCTGCATCGCAGAGGGCAACGGCGATACCTTTGTGCCGCTCACCCGCCGCGCCGGACCAGTCGATCGCGATGAAATTCTGGAAGCGTCCGGCCTTCATGTTCCGCGTAAGTCGCTCCGCTTGCGCCCCCAATACTCCAGACGCTCGCGAATTTTGCGCTCGAACCCGCGCTCGACTGGCTGGTAATAATCCTGCGGTGCCATTTCCTTTGGCCAGTAATCTGCGCCGGAAAACCCGTCATCCGCATTGTGGTCATAGGCATAGCCCGCGCCGTAGCCGATATCTTTCATCAGCTTGGTTGGGGCATTCAGGATGTGCGGCGGCGGGGCCAGCGAACCGGTTTCCTTCGCGCTCTTCCATGCGGATTTCTGCGCGGCATAGGCGGCGTTGGATTTTGGTGCGGTGGCACAATACAGGCACGCCTGCACAATCGCCAATTCGCCTTCCGGACTGCCGAGAAATTCAAACGCATCCTTCGCCGCAAGGCATTGCACCAGTGCCTGCGGATCAGCGAGGCCAATGTCCTCGGACGCAAAGCGGACTAGCCGCCGCACCAAGTAAAGCGGTTCCTCCCCAGCAGTCAGCATTCGCGCCATGTAATACAGCGCAGCCTGCGGATCGGACCCGCGCAGGCTTTTATGCAAGGCGGAAATCAGATTGTAATGCCCGTCGCGGTCCTTGTCGTACACCGCAACACGGCGCTGGAGGAACTTGTCCAGTGCTGCCGGATCGAGTGGTTCGGGAATCTGTGCAGAGTACAATGTCTCTGCCTGATTGAGCAGGAACCGCCCGTCACCATTGGCGGAGTCAACCAGGGCATCGCGGGCATCGGAGGTAAGGGGCAGGGGGCCTTCCAATTCCTCGGCGCGGGCCAGTAATATCGAGAGCGCAGATTGGTCCAGCCGCTGCAGGATCAGCACCTGCGCGCGGCTGAGTAAGGCGGCGTTGAGGGCGAAGCTGGGGTTTTCCGTCGTCGCGCCAACCAGCGTCACCGTGCCGCGTTCCACAAACGGCAAAAAGCCATCCTGTTGCGCGCGGTTGAAACGGTGGATTTCGTCCACGAACAGCAGAGTGCGTTGACCGGCAGCGGCGGCCTTATCCGCCTCGGCAAAGGCTTTCTTGAGATCGGCCACGCCGGAAAATACCGCACTGATCGCTATAAACCGCATCCCTACGGCATCGGCGAGCAAGCGGGCGATAGTCGTTTTACCTGTCCCCGGCGGTCCCCATAAAATCATCGACGACAATTTGCCCGCCGCAACCATCCGGCCAATCGCGCCCTCTGGCCCAGTCAGATGATCCTGTCCGACTACCTCGTCCAGCGCGCGTGGGCGCAGCCGGTCCGCCAGCGGAGCATCTTCGCGCGGAGTATCGGGAGCGGAGCCCGCAGGTATGTCATCGGCAAATAGATCGGCCATTGGTGACCAATAGAGAAAGTCGAAAAAATTTGCAGTAGGGTCTTGCAGATTCTTTCTTAAGATATATCTTAGTGCTATCTTATATATATCGAAAGGAAAGATGATGCGGATGCATGGAAATAGGAAGGGCTGGCGCGGCGGATTTCCGATGGCGGCGATGATGGCCGCCGGACGCGGCTGGGATGGCAGGTTCAGTTGGGACGATGACGGTTCGCGTGGCCGGGGTTCAAGGGGGGGGGCGAGAGGCGGACCAAGGCGGGGGCGCCGAATGTTCGCTTCGGGCGAGCTGCGGTTGTTGCTCCTCAAACTGATCGCGGACGAATCGCGGCATGGCTATGAACTTATCAAGGCGATCGGCGAGATGACCGGCGGGACTTACGAGCCAAGCCCGGGCGCAGTCTACCCGACCTTGTCGCTGCTGGCAGACGAAGGCGCGATTACCGAAACCGCGGGCGTCGATGACACGGCGCGCAAGGCGTTCGAAGCGACCGAAGCGGGGGGCAGCGAATTGGCCGACCGCGCCGAGGAAGCCGACGCGCTGATTGCCAGGCTGACTGCAATGTCGGGCGACGAAGAACGAGGCCGCGCGCCGGAATTGTTCCGCGCGATGGGCAATCTCGTTGGCGTGCTCAAGCACCGTTATCGCGATGGCCGCTTCGACAACAAGACAATCGAGGAAATCGTCGATGTTATTGACGAAGCGGCCAAACGGATTGAGCGCCTGTAGGGGCAGGTACCGCCGAATTTTGCGCCAGCTTCCCTCTGTGCTATTTCTGCAAGCAGGAAATTTGCATGGAGGGAAAGGCAAATGGAACTGACAAAAAAGGCCCCTTTGCACCTGTGGGTGATTGGCGGCGTATCCTTGCTGTGGAATCTGGGCGGAGTGGCCAGCTATCTGGCAACCGAGTTGGGTCAGCTGGAAGGCATGGCATTCCCGCCGGATCAGGTCGCATACTTCTATAGCTTCCCCGCTTGGGCAGTTGCGTTCTGGGCCCTGGGCGTTTGGGGCAGCGCAATCGGTTCGCTGCTGTTGTTGCTGCGTAAAAAGATGGCCGTCTTGTCGTTTGGTATTTCGATCATCGGCTTGCTGGGCGCAGGCTTATACCAGAAGTTGGAGATACTGACTCATGTAGGGTTGCCAAGACTGACTGATGCTGATTCAAGGTGGCAAACGACAGGAGTTTGCCATGGCTATTCCCATTCGGATGGATTTTGACGCGTCGCAGTTGCGGTTGGCAGCATGTAAATCGAAAGA
>Ga0209284_10006448_pt1 | contig 11268 bp, 9 predicted proteins | sample FRY03_FD_187211 | JGI IMG/M metagenome (GOLD analysis project Ga0209284, IMG submission 187211) | Freshwater microbial communities from Lake Fryxell liftoff mats and glacier meltwater in Antarctica - FRY-03 (SPAdes) (version 2) | ecosystem: Environmental > Aquatic > Freshwater > Ice > Glacier... | reverse complement strand
TCCCTCAACGCTTACGGGCAGGACGGCAAGCCCTGCTCGCGCTGCGCAACCATTCTGCGGCGCGAGCCTTTTATGAACCGCTCCTCTCACCGCTGTCCTCGATGTCAAAGAACCCCCCGGAGCGGGTAAGTTTGTAGCCAGTTACCCGAAAATCCACCACGACATCGGAGCAGGCAGTGCATCTGAAGTCCCTCACGCTCAAGGGATTCAAATCGTTTGCTTCTCCGACCACCTTCGCTTTCGAACCCGGTGTCACCTGTGTGGTGGGGCCCAACGGTTCGGGCAAGTCCAACGTGGTCGATGGACTCGCCTGGGTTATGGGAGAGCAGGGCGCAAAAACTCTCCGCGGTGGGTCCATGGAAGACGTGATCTTTGCGGGCACAACCTCCAAACCGCCTTTGGGTCGCGCGGAAGTGCTCCTCACCATCGATAACTCTGATGGAGCACTGCCCATCGACTATTCCGAGGTCACCATTTCGAGAACGCTGTTTCGCAACGGGGCAAGCGAATACGCCATCAACAAAGAACCGGTTCGCCTGCTCGATGTTCAAGAGCTTCTCAGCGATAGTGGCTTAGGTCGGGAAATGCACGTCATCGTGGGCCAAGGCCAACTGGACCGCGTTTTGCACGCAAGCCCTGAGGACCGTCGTCGCTTCGTAGAAGAAGCTGCCGGAATCTTAAAACACCGCCGGCGCAAAGAAAAAACGCAACGCAAGCTGGAGTCCATGCAGGCTAACCTCACGAGGCTCAATGACCTTGCGGGGGAAATTCGCCGGCAACTCACCCCTCTCGGGCGTCAAGCCGACGTGGCCAAACAAGCCCAGAACATTCAAGCCGTCGTCCGGGACGCCACAGCGCGCGTCCTGGCCGACGATGTGGTGGCGTTCACTGCTGCCCTTGATGATTTCCACCTGACAGAGCAGGAACGTGCGATGGAGCGCGCAGCACTTGCGGATAAGTCAGACACCGGGCGTGCTCGTATTGCGCAGCTGGAAGCAGGTGTTGGCAACGACCTTCTGGATCGGGCCAAAAGCACAGACTTTGGCATCCGCAGAGTTTTCGAAGGGCTGACAGCCCTTGAGTCACTCGCCCAGGAGCGTGCTGGTCGCGATGAGGACGATGGCGAGACCATCCTCACGACGATGAGCGAAGAAACGTTGCGCACTCTCGCAGGTCACGTCACCCAAGCCGAAGAGGCTGTGGCCGAGCACGAAGCCGTCGTGGGCCATATTTCCGCGCGGCTTGCGACTTCAAAAGCATCCCTGGCGGCCTTGGACGCCAGAAATCACGAAGCCAGGGGCGCGGCGAACGAGTGGGACACCGCGGCACGCGGCCTCGAAGCTGCCCTCGATCGTCAGAATGCGCAGGTCCGCGCTGCCCGTGAGGATCTGGAGCGTCAATCGGTTGCTCTGGAGCGAGCCACGGAAAGACTTGTACTGCTGGAAGAGGCCTTGGAGGCTGTTCAGGGCGGAGCCGATGCGCCACCGACTGTGGTGGCACAGGGGTATGAGCAGGCATTGCACGAAGCAGAAGCCGAGCTTTCTGTGGCCGAAACCGCCGAGCACGAAACCCGAGCCGCTCTTCATCAACACGAGCGCGAGCATGAAGCTCTTGCGGCTAAAGTTTCTGCACTTAATCTTGCCCTTCACAGTGATAGCGATGACGCCGATGTTGGCGCTCACACGGGTGTCACCGGCAGGGTCTCTGATTCTTTGAGCGTCACCCCCGGTTATGAAACAGCTATCGCCAGGGCTTTGGGATCCCTTACCGATGCCTTCTTGGTCGACACCCGGAGGGCAGCACTTGACGTGGTGGTCGCCAGGTCTGGTGGCGACACCGCACGGGTTGAGTTGGTCATTGCCGAAGGCGACCCCACCGTCACTTCCCCGGTGTCCGGTGTCACCGCTGCGACGGAGCTTGTGCGCGGACCCGCTGGTGTTCTCGCCCTCTTGAAGGGAACCTACATCGCGGAGGACATTGAGGCGGTTCGTTCCGCCTGGGGAGGGACCACGAAGCTTCCCGCTGGTGTCACAGTGGTGACGCGCGAGGGCGACGTCTTTGGTGAACATGTCGTCGCCACGGGGAGTGGTCAGGCCCGGTCCAGGCTGGAATTGGCCGCGGAGCGGGACGCGTCAAACACCACCCTTTACGAGCGCTCGGTGACCCTGGAGCGCACACGCTTTACCGCTCAGGAGGCGAGCGAGAAGCGAGGCCTCGCTGGGGAAAAAGTCAGCGACGCCCGCGCCCAGTTGCGAGCGGCAGATGCAAAGAGCGCGGAATTTGGCGAGCAGGTCTCTCGCGCACGGGCCTCCTTAGAAGCGGGGCAAGCCGAGATTGCTCGCTGGGGGGAAAGCCACCGACGAGCCCAAGAGGCTGTGTCCCAGGCGACTGTGGCCCAGGATGACGCCCAGACTGGTAACACGGCGTTTGTGGCCACGGATAGACCCCTGGTGGACGAGGGCGAGCGCGCCTCCCTGGTCACCTCCGTCGAGGCAATCACCACAGAGGAGGTTGATGCCCGCATCGCGCTGGAAGCCCTGCGCCAGGGAGTTCGCTCCGCGGGGGAAACCTTGGCTGCAAGCCAGCGCCGCAAAGCAGAAGAGGAACACGCGCGAGCCCGCGAGGAAACGAAACGCCGCGAACGCGTGGCGAAGGCTCGCAGAGCGTCGCGGGTTCTCGACGTGTTGCCAGGCTTACTGGCCGTGACAGCTGCCAGCGTGGAGGAGTCCTCGAGGGCTCTCGTGAGCGCCGAAGCCACCCGCCAGGCCAGTCAGAGTGAGCTGACCGGCTTGAGAGTGGATGAAGCGGCGCTGCGGGAAAGATTGTCGTCGATTACCCAGAGTGTCCATTCTCTGGAGATGCAGATTTATGAAAAAAAGCTCCAGCGCACCACCGTGCTGGAGCGCGTCAGGCAGGAGCTGGGCTTCGAAGAAACCACTTTGCTCGCTGAGTACGCGCCCACTGTAATGGTCCCCGGCGATAGCGAAGAAGAAGAGGAGAAACTTTTTAATCGCGAGGAACAAGAGCTCAGGCTTTCCCGCGCTTCGCGCCAGTTAGACCAGCTAGGAAAAGTGAATCCCTTGGCGTTGGAGGAATTCCGTGCACTCGAAGAGCGCCACACGTTCCTGACCGAGCAGCTGGCGGATCTGACACAAACACGCAAAGACCTAGAAGAGATCATGGCGGACTTGGACACCACCATGCACACCATCTTTGCGGACGCTTTTGCGGATACTCAAAAAGCATTTGACGAGGTGTTCCCCTCCCTCTTCCCCGGCGGCACAGGATCGCTGAGCCTGACCAACCCCGACGACCTGTTTGTCACGGGCATTGAAGTGTCGGTGAGGCCTGCTGGAAAAAAGATTGAAAGACTTTCGTTGCTCTCGGGTGGGGAACGGTCACTGGCGGCCATTGCCCTTCTTATCGCCATATTCAAAGCCCGGCCCAGCCCGTTCTATATCCTCGACGAGGTGGAGGCCTCCCTAGATGACGCCAACCTGGGGCGCCTATTGGGGGTCATCGAATCGCTAAGGGAGGATTCCCAGTTGATTGTTATTACCCACCAAAAGCGCACGATGGAAATCGCGGATGCACTGTATGGAGTTTCTATGCGCAAAGACGGCGTGAGCGCCGTGGTTGGCCAGCGCGTAAAAGACTCCCACACTGTGGGCTCCTGAGCCGAGAGATAGGCTGAGATAATGGGCAAGAAGCAGAGAGCAGGATGGCTTCTTATTGCTATGGCCGCCGGTATCAGTGTGGGGATTGTGACCACCGAGGTAGTGGATTTGGTAGGAACACAAAATCCTGAGGTTTCAGAGACGCTCCCCATCATCGGGTTTGAGCCCGTCCCCGAAGACTAAGGTTCCTGGCGTCATGGCAGGGGACAGCGCTCGATGGTCTCTGGGCCGCGCTCTGAAGGCTCTGGTGTCTCACGGGGAGATAACCCAGGAAACTTGGGAGGACCTAGAGTCCACTCTCCTGCAGGCAGATTTTGGTCCCGATGTGACGGATGAACTCATCGAGACTGTTCGGCGCGAGGTGGGCCGCATTGGCACAACAAACCCTGACGACGTCCGCGCCATCGTGGTGGAAAGCATCGAAGAAAAGCTTGCGGCGTTTGACCCCACCTTGGATTTGACGCAGAGGCCAGCGGTCATCATGGTCGTGGGCGTCAACGGAGTGGGAAAAACAACGACCATCGGCAAGCTCGCCAAGTTTGTGGCGCGCGCGGGGCGCAGCGTCGTGATTGCTGCGGCTGACACTTTTCGGGCGGCCGCTGTCGAACAACTGACGACGTGGGCTGAGCGCGCTGGGGTAGAAATCGTCACCCCGGATCAACCGGGTCAAGACCCGGCGTCTGTCGCCTACAAAGCGGTGGAGAAGGCTCTCGCGGAAAACATCGAGATTGTGATTATTGATACCGCTGGTCGGTTGCACACCAAATCAGGGTTGATGGATGAGCTCAGCAAAATCCGCCGGGTGGTCGAGAAGCTTGCTCCTCTTTCGGAAGTCCTCCTCGTTCTTGATGCCACCACGGGTCAAAACGGTGTGGTGCAGGCGGAGGCATTTTTGGAGCATGCCGGTGTCACCGGTCTGGTGGTGAGCAAAATCGACGGCAGCGCCAAAGGCGGTTTCGTCCTCAACGTGCAGAGAAAAACGGGCGTTCCTATCAAACTCTTGGGCGAAGGTGAAGGCATCGATGATCTTGCTGGCTTCTCGCCGACGGCTTTTGCGAAGGCGCTTACCGACTAACTCTGGGCGAGGTAATCCCGTCCCAGGGCGCGATACGTGAGGGCATTGTCCACAATCGCCTCGCGCTCGAGGAGCGTTATCTCGCGGCGAATTTTCCCTGGCACACCCGCCACCAAACTCCCCGCAGGGATGTCGGTTCCTTCCAGGACGACTGATCCTGCGGCGATCAGGCATCCTTCGCCCACGGTGACGCCGTTGAGCAGGGTGGCCCCCATGCCGATAAGGGTGTCATTGCCCACGGTGGCGCCGTGCACGATGGCTCCGTGCCCCACGCTCACACCAGAGCCAATATGGGTGGGAAAGCCTGGATCGCCGTGAACAACAACATTGTCCTGGAGATTAGATCCGTCGCCCACGGTGATGGCATCACGATCTCCCCGCACCACCGCACCGAACATGATGGTCACATCCTGCCCGATACTCACCTGCCCAATCAGCGTCGCGTTGGGTGCAAGAAACACACCTTCGCGGATTTCCGGATTCGTGTCACCAAAGGGGACTAGGGGCATGGCTCCAGCATAGAAGCCCTCCCGCGGCTTATCGCATATGCGAGGCAGTGGGCCCGGAAATTTAACGCCTCTGGGGTGTGGCCTTGGCCACACCCCAGAGGATCATTGTGGGGAATTAGAACTGAATACCCCTGGTGAGGGCACCATCAATCACGAGATTTGTACCGCTGATGCGTGACGATACCGGGCTGGAGAGAAACACCACTCCAGCTGCAATCTCTTGGGGAGTTCCCATCCGGCCGGTGGGGTTCAAGCCCATGGCGAAGGAAAACAGTTCTGGGTTACCGGCTTCGATGCTCGGCCAGACACCACCCTCGAAATAGGTGTTTCCGGGCGACACGGTGTTCGCCCGGATACCTTTTTCTGCCAGAGAGAAGGACAAGCCCGCCATATAGCCGATGATGGCGCTCTTGAAGGTGCCATAGGGGCCAGAAGCGAAGTCCGCTTCTCGTCCTGACACACTCGAGATTGCCAGCAATGACTTGACGTCACTCTTTTCGAGGAAGGGCAGTGCCGCTTTGCACAGGTTGACCGTTCCCATCATGTCAACACGAAACGACATGTCCCAGTTCTCATCTTCATCCGGGATGGCAAGCGCCGACACGTTTGCAACCGCCATGTCGATGCCACCAAATTCTTTTGCGGTGGCATCAACCCAGGCTCGGACTGCTTTGGCATCACCCACATCAAGGGCGGTGCCTTTGGCTTTTACACCTGTGGCGGTGAGAGCCACTTCGGTGGCTTGCACCTCCTCCTTGTTGCGGGCGCAGAAAGCGACGTTGGCGCCTTCCTGCGCGAATGCTTCGACGATGGCTCGACCAATACCTTTGGTTCCGCCGGTGACAATTGCCGTTTTGCCTTTGATTTTAAGGTCCATTTAGATTTCTCCTTTGCTGTTATGCGCGAATGGGGGCGCCGACGGGGAGGGCTACCTTGCCGTACATCTCATTAAGCAAGAAGGCAAAAGCGAGATACATAGCGAGCCCGCCGGTGATGATACCAACGACGCCACCGAACATACCAAGCGCAGCGTTGCCGATGAGCATACTGACACCGAGTGAGCCAAGCAGGATGACTGTCAGGATCAAAACGAAGGTCAGGACTCGAGGGGCAACGGTGGAAGCGATGGCAAGGAAGATGGTGAAAATCATCCACAGGATGAGGTACCAACCGACTGCTCCGCTGTCTACGGTCCACCATTCTCTGACGGCGCCGACATTAATCAGACCAAACGACAGCCACAAGAATGAATAGCCACCAAACGCGACGAGACCGAAAGTGTCACCGAGTTTGAAGGCCATCGCCGCTACCATCGTTTGGGCTGCGCCACCGAAGAACAAAGCCATCGACAGGATAACGCCGTCGAAAGCGATGATTCCGCTGTTGGCCAAGCTGAGCAGAACGGTTGTCATGCCATATCCCAACAATCCGAGGACGGCTGGGTTTGCTACTTTTTCGTTCATCACGGGACTCCTTTGTCCTTTATTTGAAAAGACGCAGTGGGTTCACCGCGCCGTACCGCCTACTGCACTGTTTTAGCCAGTGAGCGGAGCTCTTGGTGGATTCCATCGAACGCTTGGGAACTTGGAAGAATGGCCTTGGGGATTTTTACCACTACGGAATAGTTGGTGTCGACACAGTTAGCAATCGGCGACTTTGAGGTTTGGGACAAGATTTGGTAGGCATCCATATAGTGAATGTCGAGCATCTCCGCCAGCCAGTGCACCATTTCAACCTGCGCAATACGCCAGGCATCTTCCATCGGCCGGGACGAACCAACCACCATCCAGTAGTCATCGTTTTCGATTCGTGGCCATAGCGGTGCTTTACCTTTGATGAGCTCGACCAAGATGACTGAGTCCATGGCCCCCTCCACCGCGGTGCCACAGGCTTCACCTTCGCCCTGGCGGTAGTGGCCATCGCCGAGGGAAAACAGGGCACCTTCCACATTGACCCCCAGGTAGATGGTGGCGCCCACCTTTACTTCGGGGCTGTCCATGTTGCCACCGAAACGTTCGGGAACCAGACTGGTGCGCACTTCCCCAGACGGTGGCGCAACCCCGACCGTACCCAGCATGTTTTCGATCGGCATCGGAAACGCCAAATCACCAAACCGGGAAGAGAAACCCACGGTGTTCGTCTTCGTGTCCACTTCATAAATCCACGTGGCTTCTGGTAGCTGTGTGTGCAACATCGCGGTTTTATCAGTGGCCGAGAGGCCACCGAAGAACGGGATAGTCGACGATGCGCCGTGACCGCGAGCCGGTTTGAGATCAACAATGTGGATCACCAGCGTGTCACCGGGTTCTGCACCTTCAACATAGAAGGGCCCTGTCTGCGGATTTACGTAGCGAATGTCGATTTTTTCACTGGGCATATCTGTCACCGACTGCAGTGCTGAGTTGAAAGCATCCTCGGACCACAGACGCATGACCGAGCCTGGTTTTACCCGCAAAGCAGGGGCGGCCCCTCCGAAGGTATAAACGTATTGGGCGGGTTCTGGTTTAAATACAACGTCGCGCATAGCAGTGTCTCCTTATCTCATGTTCAACGGAATTAGTCGGGTGAGTTGGGTGACGTGGGAGGGTTTGAGCTCATCGAGGTGGGTCACACCGAGCAGCCGCATAGTGCGCTCAATCTGGTCGGCAATGATTTCTAAGGTTCGACAAACACCGTCGTAACCGCCGGCCATGAGCCCATAGAGGTAAGCACGGCCAATCATCGTGCTTCTGGCCCCTACGGCGACCGCAGCCACCACATCAGCGCCGGACATAATGCCGGTGTCGATGATGATTTCCACATCGGAGCCCACTTCCTTTGCCACCTTTGGCAACAGGTGGAAAGGAATGGGCGCTCGGTCGAGCTGGCGACCGCCGTGGTTGGAAAGCACAATGCCATCCACCCCATATGTGGTCAACGCTTTGGCATCCCCCAGTGTTTGGACCCCTTTGATCAACAGCTTCTTGGGCCACGCCGTGCGAATCCATTTGATGTCTTCGAAGGTGACCGAAGGGTCAAACATGGTGTCGATAAGTTCTGCCACCGTGCCACCCCAACTAGATAAAGCAGCGAAAGTTAGTGGTTCGGTTGTCAGGAAATTAATCCACCATTCAGGCCGGGGTATAGCGTTCGCAATTGTTTTGGCCGTTAACGCTGGGGGTATTGACATACCGTTTCTTTTGTCGCGCAATCTTGCACCAGCAACCGGGACATCAACGGTGACGACCAAGGTGTCATATCCGGCCCTTTCAGCACGGCTCACCAACTCCATAGAGCGTTCTCGGTCGGTCCACAAATACAACTGGAACCAGTGGCGACCTCCAGGGCTTGCCGCAACAACATCTTCCACCGAGGTGGTGCCCATGGTCGAAAGAGTAAACGGAATCCCAAACTTTTCGGCCGCCCTCGTGCCGGCCACTTCCCCTTCGGTGTGCATCATCCTGGTAAACCCGGTGGGCGCAATTACCAGAGGTAGCGCGCTTGGTAAACCCGAAACCAGGCGGCTGGTGTCCACTTTAGAAACATCTCGCAGGATAGCCGGGTGAAATTCGATATCTTTGAAAGCTTGCCGAGCGCGCGCCAAACTCAGCTCTTCTTCGGCAGCACCATCGGTGTAGTCGAACGGGGCTCGGGGGGTGCGTCGCTTTGCGATAAGCCGTAATTCGTCAATTGTCAAAGCTGAAGCAAGTCGCCGTTTCTTCCCGCTCAGCTCAAACTTCTGGAACTTCATCAGCGGGGTCAAGTCTCTCAGTCGAGGGAACCGACGTTGCACCATCCAGGCTCCTTTGCCTCTGTGTCCAAAATCTTAGACCCCAAGATGATTCCTTGACTACCGTCTCGCTGCCTCAGATAAGCTCAGAAATCCTATGGTTGCGTTTTCTTCCCTCTCCGATCGTTTGACCGCGACGTTTGCCTCATTGCGCAACAAGGGCAAGCTTTCGTCCGCCGATATCGATGGCACGGTGCGCGATATCCGGCGCGCTTTACTCGACTCCGATGTTGCTCTTGATGTGGTCAAATCATTCACGGCCAGCGTGCGGGTGAGAGCACTGTCTGATGAGGTCAATAGCGCTCTCAACCCGGCTCAGCAAGTCGTAGGCATCGTCAACGAAGAGTTGATCACTATTTTGGGGGGAAACCAACGGCCTCTGAGCTTCGCCAAAAAGCCTCCGACGGTCATTATGCTCGTGGGCCTTCAAGGCTCCGGTAAGACGACCCTCGCAGGCAAACTCGCGTATTGGCTCAAAGCACAGGGGCACACTCCTGTGCTCATCGCGTGTGACTTGCAAAGGCCCGGAGCAGTGAAACAGCTCGGCGTCGTCGCCGAACAAGCTGGTGTCGTCCTTTTTGCTCCTGAGCCAGGCGATGGCGTGGGAGATCCCGTGAAGGTAGCGCGCGCGGGTGTGAAGTTTGCTAAAGACAAAAATCATGACATCGCCATTATCGATACCGCAGGCCGCCTCGGTGTGGACACCTCAATGATGATGCAGGCTGCCGCCATTCGCACAGCGACAGACCCTGACGAAGTTCTTTTTGTGATCGACGCCATGATCGGGCAGGACGCCGTCCACACGGCACAAGCGTTCCAAGAAGGCGTTGACTTCACCGGAGTGGTGTTGACCAAACTCGATGGTGATGCCAGAGGTGGCGCAGCACTAAGCGTGACCGGGTTGACGAGCCGCCCGGTGCTGTTTGCCTCCACCGGCGAAAAACTTGCGGAGTTTGAGGTTTTCCATCCCGATCGGATGGCCAGTCGCATTCTGGATCTTGGTGACATTCTCACACTCATTGAGCAGGCCCAAAGAACGTTTGATGAAGATCAGACCAGAGAACTTGAAGAGAAGTTTCGATCCGAAGCGTTCACGCTTGATGACTTTTTAGGCCAGCTCCAGCAGATCAAGAAAATGGGGTCGATTTCAGGAATGCTCTCGATGCTCCCAGGAGCGCGGGGAATGCAAGACCAGATCGACAATATTGACGAAGGGGAACTCGTCCGCACCGAAGCAATCATCCAGTCGATGACTCCTCGCGAACGTCTCACCCCGAAACTGTTGAACGGCTCACGTCGATTACGTATTGCTTCGGGTTCAGGAACGAGTGTTACCGAGGTCAACCAATTGGTCGTGCGGTTTGACCAGGCCGCCAAGATGATGAAGACCGTCGCCAATGGTGGCGTCCCACAAATTCCTGGAATGGGTCCCATTGGCAGGGGCGTCATCAAAGGTAAAAAGAAGTCAAAAAAGAAGCCCGCCTCTCGCTCTGGCAACCCGGCAAAACGAGCTAGTGAAGCCAGCGGCGCTACACAGACCACCGCTCCTCAAGGCTCTAGTTTTGGTGTGGGTGCTGGATTCCAGGCTGACTAAGACACCCGAAACGCCTGTGGTCAATGCGGGAGTAAAAAATCTGACAGAATAGGTCGCTGGAGAACTTCACCCGACCCTCTATCAGGTGTTTGTTCTCTCCCTTAGACCCTCTGACGATTTTGCCCCCACGTAATCGTTGGTGGTTATGACAACTCATCTACTTGGAGAAACGTGGCTGTAAAAATTCGTTTGAAGCGCCTGGGAAAAATCCACGCGCCGTTCTACCGCATCGTTGTCGCTGACTCACGCACCAAGCGTGACGGTCGCGTGATCGAAGAAATTGGTAAGTACCACCCCACCCAGGACCCGTCCGTTATCGAGGTAAACTCGGATCGCGCTCAGTACTGGTTGGGTGTGGGAGCTCAGCCCACCGAACAGGTCATGGCATTGCTCAAGCTCACCGGCGACTGGGGAATCTTCAAGGGAGACAAGAACGCCAAGAGCACAGTGAAGTTTGCTGAGCCCAAGGTTGCTTTCTCCCCGGATGCCAAGAAGAAGCCTGTCTTGCGCCCCAAGGCTCTCAAGCCTCCCGTTGAGGATGCTCCTGTTTCGCAGCCTGCGGCCGAGGTCGTCACCGCGGAGGAGACTCCTGCGAAGGCTCCCTCTGTCGAAGAAGCTCCTGCCGCCGAGGAAGCAGCACCTGC
>Ga0209284_10006446_pt1 | contig 11272 bp, 6 predicted proteins | sample FRY03_FD_187211 | JGI IMG/M metagenome (GOLD analysis project Ga0209284, IMG submission 187211) | Freshwater microbial communities from Lake Fryxell liftoff mats and glacier meltwater in Antarctica - FRY-03 (SPAdes) (version 2) | ecosystem: Environmental > Aquatic > Freshwater > Ice > Glacier... | reverse complement strand
CCCTCAACGGCAGCACCCTCATTAACGACAGTTACAGTCTCGATCTCGACTCGCTCCGCCTCGCCCTACAGCAGCTCAGCAGCTTGCAACAGCACCCTCAGCGCTGGGTGATTTTATCAGATTTTGACCGCGAACGCAGCGATGAAGGCAACACCTACCAGCGCGCAGGCGTGTTGCTGCGCGAAGCGGGTTTACACAAACTTTTAGCTGTGGGGCCAGCCTTAAAGCGCCACAAAAAACATTTTAGCGGCATAAATGCCCAATTCTACGAAAATACCGAGCAACTGCTGGCCGACCTGCCCAGTCAGCAGCTAGTAAACACCGCCCTGCTGCTCAAAGGAGCCCGCAAATTTGGTTTTGAGCGGGTCGATCGACTGCTTTCCCTCAAAATGCACCAAACGGTGCTCGAGGTAGACCTCGACGCCTTGCTCCACAACTACCGTTTTTACCGCGGCAGCATCCGTCCCCAAACCAAAATGATGGTGATGGTGAAGGCCTTTTCGTACGGTGCCGGCAGCGTAGAAATTGCCGCTTTGCTGCAAAATCAGCGCGCCGATTACCTCGCGGTGGCCTTCGCCGACGAGGGAGTGGCTTTGCGTGAGGCGGGCATCCGCCTGCCCATCATGGTCATGAATGTAGAGCCCAGCAGTCTCGAAAAACTCGTGCAATACCAGCTTGAGCCCGAAGTGTTCAGTTTCCGTTTGCTCGAAGAGCTCGAAAACTACCTGCGGGCCATGCCGCAAGAGGCGCAGTTGTACATCCACCTGAACATTGATACGGGCATGAAACGGCTAGGCTTCGAAACCAGCGACATGCCCACCCTCAGCAAGCGCATCCAACAAAGCAGTCGCCTGCGTGTGGCCAGTGTGTACTCGCACCTGGTGGCCAGCGACGCGCCCGAGCACCAGGCCTTTACCAAAGAGCAGATTCAGCGCTTCGACCAAGCCTACCAGCAGCTCGTTCAGGTAATTGGCTACCACCCGCTGCAACACATCCTCAATACCGCCGGTATCATTAATCACCCTGAGGCGCAATTCGACATGGTGCGGTTGGGCATAGGCCTCTACGGTTTCGACAGCTCTGGCCATTTTCAGAAGCGATTGCAGTCGGTAAGCACCCTCAAAACCGTTATCTCCCAACTACACCACGTGGCACCTGGCGAAACCGTTGGTTACAACCGCCACGGCAAATCCGATCAGCAGCTGCGCATTGCCACCCTGCCGGTGGGTTATGCGGATGGCATTGTGCGGGCTTGTGGCAACGGCAAGGTCAGCTTTTTGGTGAATGGCAAGCCGGCACCAACGGTGGGCAACATCTGCATGGACATGTGCATGATCGATGTCACGAACATCGACTGCGGCGAGGGTGATCCGGTGATTATTTTTGGTCGTGAATTACCCATTACCACCTTGGCTGCGGCCATTGGCACCATTCCCTATGAAGTGCTTACCAGTATTTCGCAGCGCGTAAAAAGGGTGTATTTGAAGGATTGAGGGCACGAAAGGGGGGTAGATGGGCTGAAAAAGAGCCGGTGGCACCGTTCATTTGCAAGGGCACAGCAGACCCTGCTTAGCAATGGAGAAGACCATTGGTGCAGATTAAAAAAGCAGAAATAGCAGCCCGCCATGAGCACCATTTGGTGCCGAGGATAAGCAAAGAAGCCTTTTTAACCGCGGAAATCGACAACTTCGGACCATTCCAGCTACTCGATGGTCCCGCTTCGGTCTACTATCAAGGCACCTTCATCGGCAAAACCAAGAGCAATACCAGCAGTTTAAGCGACACCCTGCTCGCAGGACGCGGGCGCGACCCCGCCGTGCAAGTCCTCCGCGTACAACAGCGCGACGTACAAAGCAAGCGCTTCCTGGGTGCACAAGTACGTCAAGAAATCACCGCCCAAATGGTGGTGCGCAGCAGCAAAGAAGTAGCCGTGCTCGTGGTGGTTGAAGACCAAATCCCCTTGGCGCCCTCCGCTGACATCACCATCGAAAGCAGCGCGCTGCGCGCCGCCGAAGAAAGCACCGACAAAGGCCTCCACCGCAGGAAGCTGGAACTCCCAGCCGGAGGTAAAATCGAGCTCAAACAAAGCATCAATATCCGTTACCGAGCTGGTATTTAAGCTAAAATCGTCCGTTCTACCCTCTTAGAACGGGCGAAAGTTTGTATGTGCCAACCGACTTCTGTATTTTTACCTTTTACATCCGAAATTTTCCCCAAATGAAAAAAATCTGCTGGTTACCGCTGTTGTTGCTTGGCTTTACCGCGCAAGGTCAAATGATTGTTGAAGAGGAAGTTACCAAGGCCCTCCTTCAGCAACAAGATAATAAAAGCAGCTACCTGCCGGTGGTGCTTTTTTTCTACAATACCTACAATTACGACAGTTTGGTAATCGCCTTTGAAGCGCGTCGCGCCAGCAAAAACGAGCGCGTAAGCACCGTTTTAAAGGTTGGACCAGCCCATACCGAGCAAACAATTGCCCCTTGGATGCCCGCTTTTGAAAGGCTACAAAGTGTGGGCGCCGTTCGGGCCCTCAACCAAGTGTGGCTGTGCAATGGTTTGTTTATGGAGCTAAAGGCCGACCAGTTAGCCGAACTGCAAGCGCTCAATCCCCCTGCTTTTTTAAGTCTAAATGCCACCATGCCCACGGTCAATCCCGGCACTTTCGTGGAATTTTCACCAGAAGCTGCCAACGGCAGTGAAATTGGGCACCGCGCCATCAAAGCACCCTTTATGTGGAATTTGGGCTATAGCGGCCTCAACCAACGGGTGTATGTTTTCGATTCGGGCACCCGCAGCGAGCACCCCTCCATCCGCGAGCAGTTTTTAGGCAACCGCTTTCCGCTGACACAAGGCTGGAGAAGCTATTTCGGCAATGTCATTCCCCTCGACCGCGAACAAGAGCACGGCACCCACGTGGCGGGTACCATTATTGGACTTCAAAAAAGCAATAACGACACCATTGGCGTGGCCCCTTCGGGTTATTTTTTCAGCAACGACATCATCCCCAGCGGCGGTAGCTTGCAGAATTTGATCAACGCCTACCAGTTTTCCATCAATCCCGACGGCAATGCCAGTACCACGCACGATGCTGCCGATGTCATCAACAATTCTTGGGGATTTCCGGCCAATGGTGCGGCTTGTGCCACCATCAACGGCACCTTTGCGGCCTTAGAAGCCTCAGGCATCGCCAATGTGTTTGCCGCAGGTAACGACGGTCCGGGCGCAGGAACAGCAGGCGGGTACGGACAAGTCACCGTTGATAGTCTCCGGAACTTTGCCGTCGGCAACCTCGACGCCAGCAACCCGTCCTTTCCAATTAACAGCTCCTCTAGCCGCGGACCATCGGTTTGCGCGGCTTCCGCCCCCCTCAACATCAAGCCAGAAGTATCGGCACCAGGTACCAATGTGCGTTCATCGGTAAACGAAAGTGGTTTTGCACTGTACACAGGCACCAGCATGGCCAGTCCGCACGTTTCCGGGGCGGTCATGCTTTTGGGAGAAGCCTTTCCAGCGGCTTCACCGCGGCAAAAACTCAATGCCTTGTACCAAACGGCTGTTGATTTAGGCGCTCTTGGGGAAGACAATACCTTCGGACGCGGCATCATCAACATCCAGGCAGCTTACAGCTTTTTAGCCCAGACCTTTACGCCGGTGGCGCCCAATAACAGCACCCGCGACCTCGCCATTCAACGCGTGGTGGGCCGCAAAGATGGCGACCGTTTTTGCGCCGCCAGCAGCATCACCGAAACCATAGAAGTAAAAAATGTAGGACAAAGCCCCATCACCGAGTTCAATGTGCAGTATGGCATTGGTAATTACAACAGCACTGCCAACTGGACTGGCAACTTGCTTGCCGGACAAAGCGCCAACGTGGTTTTGAGCCTTCAGGGGCCCTTTACTGGCGATTACAGCGAGTTATTTGCACGGCTGCTGCTGAGCGGAGCGCCAGAGCGCGACACCATCAACAACTATTTCACCATTCGCATGCGCCGGCAGGACGGCAATACCGCTTTTGGCAACCGCGACAATGCGCGGCACCAAGACTTCGCCAATCCAGCCGTTTTAAACAGCAGCTGGCTGATAAACAACGTGGGCGGCGACTTCATTACTTGGGAAAGCCACAATGTGTTAGGTTTGCCGGGTACTTCGAGTGCTGTAAAAGTGCGGATGAACAACTACAGTCCTGCCCAAGGCCAAATCGACGAGCTCCTCAGTCCATACTTCACAACTACCGGCAACAGCGGCAGCGTAGACCTCCACTTCCGCATGGCCTACCGCAACCGGTCGGGCTTTAACGACAGCTTGTGGGTGTACGTAAGCAACGACTGCAATAACTGGACCCGCGTGTACACCACGGGAGGCGCCGACATGGTGACTTATACCGGCGGCCTTGAGCCAACCCAGGCATCGCACTGGCGCATGGTACGTATTCCGCAGGTCATTCCTATTTTCCAGAAAATGGCCATCAAATTTGTAACACGCAACGCCTTCGGCGGCAACCTCTACCTCACCAATATTTCTTATGGGGATGTGCCTTTGGGGTTGTTTGAAACCGAGGCTCCGGGGTTCAAACTTTACCCAAATCCCACCCAAAGCAGCGTCAACATTCAATTAACCGAAGCCACTGTGGCCAGGGTGTTGCGCATCAGCGATCAAAGTGGCAGGGAGCTGTTGCGGAGGGAATTGGCCATTGGCGAAGACCAACTCTCGCTGGATTTGGCTAATTTCGCCGCTGGTTTTTACCTTGTGCAGCTGCAAGGCGCTGGAGGCATCAACACCCAAAAACTCGTTATCACCAAATAAAAAAACCGCAAAACCGCTAACAGCCTGCTGCCAAAAGCCGCTAAAAAGGGAAAAGGCCAACCTTCGGGAGCCTTTCTCAGCAGCCACCCAGTTACCTGCTCGCAGCGTTTGTTGCACCTACCCAACATGAAAACCGCACTCATCACCGGCATTACCGGACAAGACGGCGCTTACCTCGCCGAGCTGCTGCTCAACAAAGGCTATATGGTGCACGGCATCAAGCGCCGGGCATCGATGTTTAATACCGACCGCATCGACCACTTGTACCAAGACCCCCACGACAAAGGGGTGCGGTTAAAGTTGCACTATGGCGATTTAACCGACAGCACCAATTTGATTCGTATTATCCAAGAAGTGCAGCCCGACGAAATTTACAACCTCGCTGCCATGAGTCATGTGCAAGTGAGTTTTGAAACCCCCGAATACACTGCCAATACCGATGCGTTGGGACCCTTGCGGATACTTGAGGCAGTGCGTATATGTGGCCTCACCCAAAAAACCCGCATTTACCAGGCCTCCACCTCCGAGTTGTACGGCTTGGTGCAAGAAGTGCCGCAGTCTGAAACCACGCCGTTTTACCCCCGTTCGCCGTACGGCGTGGCCAAAATGTACGGCTATTGGATTACCGTAAATTACCGCGAAGCCTACGGTATGTATGCCTGCAACGGTATTTTATTTAACCACGAATCGCCTTTGCGCGGCGAAACCTTCGTGACCCGCAAAATTACCCGGGCGGCCAGTAAAATAGTGCTTGGCTTGCAAGAGAAGCTGTATGTAGGCAACCTCAATGCGCAACGCGACTGGGGCCATGCCAAGGACTATGTAGAAGCCATGTACCTCATGCTGCAGCAGGACGTTCCCGAGGATTTTGTGATTGCCACCGGTGTAACCACCTATGTGCGCGATTTCATAAAGTTCGCTTTTGCTGAAGTAGGTGTTGAGGTTGGTTTTACGGGCGAAGGCATTACTGAAAAAGGCACGGTTACCAGCATCGATGCGGCGCGGCTCGCAGCCCTCGGCATCAAAAGCAGCACCTTGCGCGTAGGTGCCGAAGTGGTGGCGGTTGATCCGCGGTATTTCCGTCCTACCGAAGTAGAGCTGCTCATTGGCGACGCCACCAAGGCCCGCACCAAACTCGGCTGGTCGCCGCGCCACACCTTGGCCGACTTGGTGCGCGACATGATGCGCAGCGACCTGCAGCTCATGCAAAAGCAGCAGTTTTTGGCCGACGGCGGCTATGAGACGCTGATGCAACACGAGTAAACGTTTTCCCTTCTTTTTCTCTGTGCGTGTTAATACGCGTTCAGTGCGTTTCTTGCGGTGCCAGCGGCCACTTCAACAGGCCCTATCAGCCGCACCAGAAGCTGGCGCAGTTAGTTATGCCCCATTGGTGCAGCTTTGGCAGCGCTTCTACACCGTAAACCTGGTGATGAGGTAGCTGTGTATAGCGCCACATAAAGTTCGGCGTGATAAAAAGCACAAGAAGTTTAGGCTGTTCTTAAAGCCGTTAAATTTTCTTTTGGGGGTGTCCATCGCAAGCAACTGCTGTGTGCGCTGTTGGTTTAGGAAGTGCCGTCAGTGCTGTAAATAGTGTTGTTTTCGATTACGCAAAAAAAACACATGAAGTGATAAAGTTACTTTGGTATATTGCGCTAGCTAGGCGCAACAAAAGTGGGTCTATACAGCGGTATTTTGGTGGCTAGGGATGCTTATTGCCTACTTGTTAGCTAATTTGGTTGGCTAAGCGCAACAGAAGAGGACCTAGCCATTCCGAGTAGTGAGTTGTATAGGCGGGAGGGGGTTGCGCCTATAAGGAAGTTACAGTTGACTACAAAAGAGCGATGCTCTCCGTTGTCGGGCCCTAAGCGCTAATCCCCTCGCTTCGCCCTCCCCTAGCAGACTTCTGCGGCGCAAAAAGGGAGGTTAGTAAAAACCGGTTTGCTGCTAGCACGCTAAAAGCGCAAAAGGCAGGTTTTCGGTGTTTGGTTGTTGTCTTCAAAAACGGGAAACAAGGTGTGTAGCGGATTCATTGTCCTTTCCCTTGTTCAGGCAGCTGCATCAAGATTACTAAAGAAGAACCTTCTCGGAATTTCTTAACCATGGTTTCCTAACCGGCAAGCTTGGTAATACTTATGCTCTCCATAAGCTCGTTGCCTCAACCTGCCTTTTGCTCGGCTATCAAAAAAACTAAAGAAAAACCTCCCTTTTGCTTGCATCAGGCGTTGCCGAAACAGAGAAATCCATCCGGTTTCATCCTTTGCGCTCTTTTGTAGCCAAACTGTAACAGCGCCTATGCTACAGCGGGTAACTGTGCTGCATTCTAAGTTATTTAGTATATTTAAACATTCGTTCTCCGCCCTGGCAGCCGGTAAACCCGCCGTCGCGTAGGCGCAAACCGTTAGGTGTCATTGTAAAAAGACAGACTACCGAAGTAAACCTCCGCGACAAGAAAACCAACCGCACAATTTAGCACATTTGGTTGCCCAAACACACAGGCGACCGCTACGCAACCAAAAGAGCTAAATTTTTTCCACCGCACGACAAATATTCGGAATTATGTTTTATATTTGACAAATATTGTCAAAACATATTTTGTCTTATGATTTCATTTAACGAACTAATAAAAAACGCCAGGGAGACAAGGGGACTTTTCCTTAGACAAGTTGCTGCTGAGATGGACATTGACCAAGCTATTATTAGTAAATTTGAACGTGGAGAACGAAAACCAACCAAAGAGCAAGTTTTGAAATTTGCAAAATTTTACGAATTGGACATCGAAAAACTTCTAATAGCTTGGCTTAGTGACAAAGTAGCTTACGAAATACAAAATGAAGATTTTGCTGAAAAGGCTTTGAAAGTTGCTGAAAAAAAAGTCAAATACTTAAAAGAACAAAAACTTTTATGAAAGCAGAATACAAAACAGAAAACGATTTACTTAATTTAGTTGAGGAACCTCAATTGGATTTGTTTTTAGAAAATAAATTTGTGGGTTCAACCTCAAACCAAGAGGAAATTGACAGTATAATTGCTTGTTATCAAGAATTCGAAACCAAATATCCGATTAAAGTAATTAATCGTAAACAATTTAATACTCCTGTTAACTTCAAGCAAGCTAAACTTTTTCCAAGACACAGATGGTACACATATAAAGAAGGGTTTTCCCCTCAATTTGTAGAAGACTTTATTAATCGGTTTACTAATTCTACAAAAGATGTTGTTTTTGATCCCTTTGGTGGTATAGGTACAACTGTTCTTCAGAGTTCTATGTTAGGTTATCAATCATTCTCTAATGATATTAACCCATTAAGTAATTATGTTGCGTTAGTAAAAACCGACTCTTATACAAAAAAAGATATTATTGAACTTAAGCTAACCTTTGAAATTTTAATTCAGTCTGAATTAAAATTAAAAGCCAAGGCTCCAATTAATGAAACTGTCACCAGCTATTTTACAAGTGAAATACTTGATTCAATTTTAAAAATTCAAATTTGGATCAGCGCATTAAAATCAAATAAAATAAAAAATATTTTTTCAATTGCGTTATTGACAATATTAGAAACACTTTCTACGCATAAAAAAGATGGTAATGGCGTTAAGAAAAAGAAAAATTTAAATAATATTTATTCCATCACAAATATTAAAGAGTTAATTGGTAAACAGATTGATTTATTCACAGCTGATATAGAAAGTACAAGCATAAAAATAAAGCCTGTAATTCAACATCAAAGCTCATTTGAAGAGTATACATTAAAACAAAAAGCCGATATTGTAATTACCTCACCACCATATGCAAACTGTTTTGATTATAGTAAAGTCTATTTGGTAGAATTATGGTTTGGTGGTTTTTTTAAGAATATAATTGATCAAAAACTTTTTAGGCAATCCTCGATTACAAGTCACGTGCATTACAAATGGGAAAAACGACACGGCAATTTTGGACACGAACTCATTAATAATCAAATCGCATTATATTTATCAAAGCAAAACCTTTGGGATAAAAAAATTCCAAGTATGCTTGTGGGTTACTTCTCTGATATGGGTAAAGTTCTATTTGAAATGATTCCTAATTTAAATAGTAATTCTAAAATCGGAATTGTAGTTGGCAATTCTGTTTATGGTGGACTTCCTATTGCTACTGACATTTTAATGGCACAGATTGCAATGAAAATGGGGTTTGAGCTAATTGGAATAGAGTCATACCGGACACTAACCTCTTCATCTCAACAATTGAAAATAATAAGAGAAAATGATAAAAAATATTTACGAGAAAGTTTAATTATTTTAAAATGGAAATAGAAGACTTTAACACTTTTGGCGGATACAATCCCTCAAAATTAGAATGGGATGAAACAATAACATTTCCAAGTACAAGAAAATTGCTTGAGTTTGGAAATAGAGTTTACAATAGATATCCCGCTCGAAGTATATTTTTAGTACCAAGAGCAACGATACACAATAAAAAAAATGGCAAGAAAATTCTTAATGTGCTAGATCCTTTTATGGGTTCTGGAACAACTGCCGTAGAGTCAAGCATTCAAAACTGCAATATTTATGGTACAGAGATGGATCCTTTTGCAAGGCTAATTGCAGAAGTAAGTATCTTTAGATTTGACAATAAAGAATTAAAAAAAATTGAACAATTATACAATGAAATAATTGCCGCATGGAAAAAATATCCAATTGACAATAGCTTGTACCCTGATTTTAATAATGTTGAATATTGGTTTGATGAAATTGTTTTTCAAGATTTACTTCGTTTAAAATCTTATTTATATCACAATATAAAAGATAAAAAAATATTTAAATTTTTTCAAATTGCTTTTGCAGACTGCATCAAGCCTTCATCAAAAATGGAAAGGCAATCAACTAAACCTTATATCTCAGCAAAATTAAAACCAGTCATTGATTCGTTTTCATATAGCTATAAAGCACATCTCAAAGCTTTAAGTCAATATCAAATTAATAAAGAGAAAACTGCTGATGCGAAAATTAATTGGCTAGGAACTGATGCGACAAATTTCAATACTATTAAAGACATTATTGATGTTGCGATAACATCTCCTCCATACCTAAATGCTTTTGATTATACTCAAGTAATAAAAGTTGAAAGTGCTTGGCTAGGAACTCTTGTCAATGATGATATAGAGAAACTAAGACTTAAACAAGTTGGTCACGAAAAAAGAAGAGACAATACTATTAATCTAAAAGTCATTAAAATTTTTAAACCGTATTACGAAAAACTAATTAATGAAAATAATAATACGGAAGCAAAAAAAATAAAAACAAATTTTGAAAATGTTGCGAAAACTTGTTTGTCATACTTTAATGATATGTATGATAATTTGATTTGTGTAAAAGCAGTTTTAAAAAAGGGCGGAGAATATCATATGGTAATCGGAGATAATGTCATAAAAAATATAGAAATTCCTACACATAAATTAATTGCTGAAATTGCACAATCAGTCGGTTTTAAATGGACTGGCTATTACAAATACGCCATTAAAGACCACAGAACTTCAATCCCAAGAAATGATAATGGAGGCAAAATAAAACACGAATTTGTAATAATATTAAAAAAATAATGAAAATAGATGCCGCAATTATACAATCATTTCCTGATGAGTTATTTAAAACATATTGGGTAAATTGGTGTGATACATTTTTATCGCGAAAAATTGATATTGAAGAAAATGCTTTAGCAGCATTCAATATTAAATCCATTGAAGGAATGCCACAAAATGCAGATCCGCCATCAAGAGCAATTGAGCTATTCCGAACCGGTGTGTTGAATTATCCAATAAATATAAATGGATCAAAAACGAATGCTTGGCGTCTTTTGTCAAATGATGAGAGTATTATATCAAATTTTGGTTTTATTTCATATGTAGTATCTAAAACTTTTTTTGATGATGAAAACTCGAATAATGTAAAATTAAAAAAAGCATTTTCTGCTATCTGTGCAATATCACTTGTAAAACAAAATTTCAAGTATAAACTTAACAATATTGATTACGTAATTTCGGCAAATACAATTTATCAAAAAATAATTTCATCTTTTTCTAACCAAGTGCTGAGTGATCTATCATACCAATATCTGGCAAGTGCAATGATTTGCACAATTAAAAGAGAAAACTTAAATGAGCAACTTATAAACACAGTTTTAGCAAATGGCAAGATTGCTAATTTAGTTGTAACAAATAACGAAAATAATGGAGGTAATATCAGGGAAACTATTGACGAAAATAACTTAGAGAGTATCCTTTATAAATTTATTTCAAAAGAATTAAGCTTTAATGACACAACAAATCAAAGATTTTGCAATTTTTTTGTTGGAAACTATTCTGACAACCCAACAAGAGGATATGCAAATAATGCAAGACAATATTTTAACGACTTCATTATCGAATGTTCAAATATTGAAGTTAATAATTGGAGCAATAAACCTTTTGAAAAAATTTACAGCAATGAA
>Ga0209284_10006443_pt1 | contig 11279 bp, 10 predicted proteins | sample FRY03_FD_187211 | JGI IMG/M metagenome (GOLD analysis project Ga0209284, IMG submission 187211) | Freshwater microbial communities from Lake Fryxell liftoff mats and glacier meltwater in Antarctica - FRY-03 (SPAdes) (version 2) | ecosystem: Environmental > Aquatic > Freshwater > Ice > Glacier... | reverse complement strand
GCGCGGATGCGCAAGCTGAGCGGGAAGGTAAACCGCGCCGCGCTGGGCCCAGTGGATTACAGTTGGAGATGCCGGCCGAACACGCGCCGTTCAAGAACGATGCGAAAAATCTCGAAGGAATTGGATCGGCGGTCGACAACGCGATGGAGATGACGGTTGGAGTTTTCGTTGACAACCGCATCGTCAGTTACGGAACCGTCGCAAGCGCGAATGGTTTCATCATCGCCAAAGCATCCGAAGTTGGTATGACCAGCGCCAATTTGTCGGTTGCGCTTCCAGACGGATTGACGGTTCGTGGCAGACGAATGGGCGTCGACGAACAATTGGACCTCATGTTGATCGCAACCGACGAAACATTTGACGAACCACACTTTGCTGGTGAAATAATCCCGGCTATCGGATCGCTGCTCGTGACGGTCGGGCGCAATGGAAGTGCCGATGCGATTGCTGTGCGCTCTCTCGATGCATACACGCCTGGTCGCAGCGAAGTGACTGGTGCATATTTGGGAGTGGCTGCACGACCGATGAGCGAGGAAGAGAAGCAAGCGAATGGCAACAAGCCCGGCGTGATATTGATGCGTGTGGAGCCAGGCGGCCCCGCCGCACGGGCGGGTTTGAAAAATGGTGATTGTGTCATGAGCATTGGTGGCGTTGTGATTGAAAATCAGCCAGAAGTCGGGTTGGCTGTCCGCACGCATGCTGCGGGCGATGTGATCGATGTCGTTCGCACGGTTGATGGAAAGGACGAGACCATGCGCGTGCGACTTGCGGTGCGCCCTCTGCCTTATGGTCCGCCGCCGTCGTCTATGCGATTTCCAGCGAGTCGTCGCTCATCGGGATTTGGTCCGATCATCCAGCACGACGGGAATTTGCGCGCTGATCAGATGGGCGGTCCAGTTGTGGATCTCGATGGAAATGTTGTGGCAGTCAATGTCGCGCGAGCCGATCGCACCAAGACATATGCGCTTGCAGCTGCGGTGGTGAAGGCGGCGATCGATCGCTTGATTGAGAACGCGAAGGATCGTAAGGAGCCTCTGGAAATTATTGATCCGCTGCAGAGCGGTATTGCGGTCATTCAGAAAGGCTCGGCGTTGCGCCTTGATGCGAATTTGGCGGCAATCGTGGGGACGAGATTGTCTTTCACGCGCGGCGAAGACAGCCTCGATGCGCTTGTGATGTGGATTGACCCCAACGACTCAGCGCACTGGTTGGTGGAATTCAACAAGACCGGTGATTACGCGGTGAGGGTGATGCAATCATGTCCAAGCGAATTCGCGGAGCAGGATTTCGCGGTGGTGGTTGGCGGTGTGATCTTGCAAGCCAAGACCAAGGCAACCGCCGACTGGACAGATTTTCAAGGCGTTGATGTTGGAACATTTCATGTTGAGACAACAGGGCGAGCGATTGTGGAAATCAAGACGGGCGGCAAGCTGAAGGGTCCGCTTATGAATCTGCATGCAATCGAACTGAAGAGAATGAGCTAGGCGCAGAACGATGTCGACGCAACGAGATGATCATTGGCACGAACGCTTCCTCAGTCTCGCGGGGCAGATCGCATCGTGGAGCAAGGATCCAACGCGAGGAGTTGGCGCAGTGATCGTCTCGCCAAGCAAGCAAATCATTAGCACGGGTTTCAATGGATTACCTCGCGGCATCGCCGATCATCCTGAACGATTGCAGCGGCCGGTGAAATATGACTTGATTTGTCATGCGGAACTGAACGCGATTGTGCAGTGCGCGCGCAATGGCGTCAGTCCACAGGGATGTGCGATGTACTGCACATTCAGTCCGTGTGTGCAATGTTCGCTGGCGATTATTCAAGCGGGACTTTCGGAAGTGATCACATTCGATGTCGCGGGCGGCGATGAACATTGGCAGCGCTCGCTTGCTCTTGCGCGCGAGTTGTTTGCCGAGGCGGGAGTGCGATACCGCACTTTCCCGGCATCGGTAACCTCTCGGTGATGAGCAACATGAGCAACATGAGTAAGAAACCAACTTCGTTTTCCGCTGGTATCGCACTGGGCGTTGTCTTGACTGCGACGCTGGCAGGGGTGATTGGTGCGGCTTCGCAGAATCAAACTACTCCACAAGGCGCGACGGGTGCATCGCCAGTTGCGCAGGCTGCGCCAACTGCGAAATCGCCCGCGCCCGTGCCCGCGCCCGCGCCCGTGCCCGCAAACGCCGCAGGAATCACCGATGCGCAAGCACTCGCACTGCTGGGGCAATTCGTTGGAACATGGAGCGTTGAGGGATATGCGACTGGAGCGGATGGAACAACCACTGGTCCATTTCACGGTGAAAGCCAATTCGGATGGGCGCTCGGTGGAACATTTCTGTCTGGCGATCATGTGCTGTGGAATGCGCAAGGATCTGCGCTGCAGACAATGGATGTGATGGGATTCACGCCCAATGTCGGATTCACACGCAGCGAAATCACCAATGGCGATCGGTCAATGTTTCTCTCGGCAGGAATGTATGACTCTGCGATCAATGCGTTGGTGTTCAGCACATCGAATTCGCTTCTCACGCCTGATGGAAAGAGTCGATCGCTCGGCACTTCGTTTATTTTCCGTCCAGACGGAGCGCTTGTGTGGAACACCAGCTTTGATGTGAACGATGCGCCAGCGGGTTCGGTCAAGTTGACTCTGACACGCGCGAGCACGACACCGGGATTGTCGAATCCGCAGACACCATTTGGCGCACCACTGATTGCACAGCAAGCGCAGGGTGGTCAATCGGCCGCTGGCGGTCAGAACGCTGGCGCCACGAATTCCAGCAGTTTCATCGTGCAAACACCGCAGGGAATGGCGGTGACTAGAGCGCCACAAAATGCTGCGGAGCAACAACAACTTCTCGCTGCAATGATGAAGCAGCGTCAGCAGTTGCAGGCGCAGATGAACACGATGCAAGGTCAAGTGCAGGACATGTCGCGGACGATGTCGAGCGGCACGCAGCAGTAAGATGCCCTGATGCTTCGACTCGCACTGTATGTAGCAATCGGATCTGCATGGACCATGGCGTTGCTCGTCGTTGGTGCGTATGCGGGTTGGACTTTTGTCGCCGTGAAGTCGGCGGGAATCGTGGCATTGAGAGATGATTCATTGGCGCGCACTGATCCAGCGCTGATCTGGCGTTTCGTCGGTGGTGAAGTGACGCGCATGCCATTCGATGTGGTGATTTTTGCAAGTCTATTCGTGCCGGCGATATTGCTTTCAGTGCAAGGCGGATGGCGTGTAACAATCGCCGCGCACATCACGCAGTCCACGCGCTGGTGGAACCGCGCATCGCGTCTTGCGCTCGCTGGCGCATTTCTTTGCGCTGTCATGGCGCTTCAGCTTTCATTCCAACTGCTCGGAGCATCGGTGGCATACTCGGCCGTCGCAGCAGGCGCAAACCAAGACGCTGTGTCCGTGGCGAAAACTGCGCTGGATGCAGTTCATTTGAGCGCCGAGCGGTCCTATCTCGCTCTCGCCTTGCTTGCAGCGCTCTCCACTCTTTGTGGAGCTGTCTTCCTTACGCGGCGAGCTTCGATATTCTCTCGCATGGGAACATCATGAGCGACGATGCAAATCAATTTTCTCTTCGTGGGCGGCATGCCTTGGTCGGCGGATCAACTCAGGGAATTGGTCGAGCGTGTGCGCACGCCTTTGCAAGCGCGGGAGCGGCCGTCACGCTGGTTGGTCGCAACGCCGACGGCTTGAAAAAAGTTCTTGCGGAATTACCAACGCCTCACGGGGCGTCGCAAGTGCATCGCACATTGCTTGTGGATTATGCAAATTGGCGCGCGGTGCAGACGGCGGTCGATGCGCACATCGCAGCGCACGGCACGATCCATATCGTTTTGCACAACACGGGTGGTCCGGCCCCCGGTCCAGCGATCGATGCTTCGCCTGAAGACTTTGCGCGCGGATTTGAATTGCATCTCATGACGGGTCAGGCGATCGTGCAGGCGTGCGCGCCCGGCATGCGCGAGGCAAAGTATGGAAGGATCATCAACATCACAAGCACTTCGGTCTTGACGCCGATTCGTGGTCTTGGTGTGTCCAACACGATTCGCGCTGCGGTTGCCAATTGGGCGCGCTCGCTTGCCGGCGAACTCGCGCCGATGGGAATCACTGTGAACACAATTCTTCCTGGCTTCACCAAGACAGCGCGGCTCGATGCGATTTTCAAGGGTCGTGCGTCGCGCTCGGGTGCGAGTGTGGATGAAATCGAGCGCGGCGCGATCGCAACGATTCCAGCGGGCAGACTTGGCGAAGCACACGAGATCGCATCGGTTGCGCTTTTCTTGGCTTCACCTGCTGCGAGTTATGTCACCGGTGTCAATCTGCCAGTTGATGGTGGCCGCACGGCCATGCAGAGTTGATTCATGGCGGGTGGAGAAGCCATCATCGATATTTCTCCGCGCATTTCGCAGCGTTTGGCGGTGTTTCCTGGCGATGTCGCGCCAACGCGTGAAGTTGCCTTCGATATGAAACGCGGCGATGCATTCACACTCAGCGCGCTGCGCACGACCGTTCATCTTGGATCGCACGCCGACGCGCCGAGTCATTATGGTCTTGATGGTCGCACGATGGACGAGCAACCGCTGCATCTTTACTGGGGCGTATGCGAAGTGGTCAGAGTGCGCACGGATCGGGTCACGGCGATCACGCGCGTCTCGCGTGGTGACTTGGATGTCGCGCCGTCGTGGGTTCCATCAACGCCGCGTCTCTTGATCGCCACTCATTCATATCCAGATTGCGATAAATGGAACGCCGATTTTCTGGCGATCGAACCAGCGATGGTCGATTGGTTGGCCGATGTCGGTGTGCGCCTCGTTGGCATCGATACACCCAGCGTCGATTCATCGGATTCGAAAGATCTTCCAGCGCATCGGCGCTTCTTCGCGCGCGATCTGTCGATCATCGAAGGTTTGGTTCTTGCGCATGTGGATCCAGGGCAATATGAACTCTGCGCATTGCCGCTCAAGTTGGAAGGATTCGACGGCAGTCCGATCCGCGCTGCGCTTCGTCGTTTGTCGCGGTAAGCGCGGCGCCGCTGTGACGGTTGCTCGCACTCGTGGAGTACGCTCAAACAATGGCTCGCAACATTCCACCCATCACCACGGTGCCTGTGACGGGCAACCTTCTGCAAGAGTTGATCGGTGCGAACATCCGCATGATTCTTGAGATTGGTGCGCATCACGGCACGCATACTGCAATGTTTCTGGAATGCTTTCCTGTGGCAACTGTGCACTGCTTCGAGCCGGACCCGCGCGCTGTCGAACGCCACCGCAAGAATATTCGCGATGCGCGCGTTTCTTTGCACGAGAGAGCCATCGGCGCGGTCAACGGCAGAGCCGAGTTTCACATGAGCGGTGGATTGCCGCCAGGCGCGCCACCGAGCGTGCAGGCGAACTATCCCAAGGGATGGGACCAATCTGGATCGTTGCGTGCACCGAAGAAACATGTGCAAAAGTTTCCGTGGTGCAAATTCGTGCGCGTCGTCAAAGTTCCAGTCAGCACGCTCGACTCATGGACTGAAATGAACGGGATCGATCAGATCGATCTGATTTGGGCGGACATGCAGGGAGCGGAGGGCGATCTTGCGACCAGCGGATCCACAGCGCTCATGCGAACGCGCTACTTGTTCTGCGAATACAGCAACGAGGAACTTTACGAAGGCGAACCAACTCTCGAGGCACTCTTGGACATGATGCCAGGATTTGAAGTGTTGCGGCGCTTTCCATTCGATGTTCTCTTGCGCAACACGACGCTTGTGCCTGCGTAGTGAGCGTCGCTCGTTTTTGTTCTGCGTTTTGGCAGCGCTCAAACGATCGGGTTGATCCAGCAGATTGCCTTCACTTCAACCGAGATTGGCGTCGGCAGTCCGACAATCTCAAGCGTCGTGCGGGTTGGATTTGGATTGCCAGTACCCGCGAAATATTCGGCGTAAATGCGGTTGTATGTGGGAAAGTCGCGCTTCATGTTGGTGAGATAGATCGTCACATCAACGAGGCTGGTCCACGGCAGGCCCGCGTCGGCAACAACGAGTTTGACATTCTCAAAGCAAGCACGGCACTGCGTTTCGAAATGAAATGGATCGACACCCGGAATGATCGAGCTGTTTCGTTGGCGCGGTCCAACTCCGCTTAAGAAAACGAAATCGCCAGCGCGCTTGGCGTGGGGATATGGTCCAACTGGTTCGGGGGCTCGCGTGGAATGAATGTCTTGACTCATGATGACACCTTGGATCGCACGACGACAACAGGTTCTGCGAAGAAGCGGAGTGCCTCGCGTCCACCTTCGCGGCCGAGTCCGCTGGCGCGCATGCCGCCGATTGGAACGCGCAGGTCTCGCACCATCCATGAGTTGATCCAGACCGTTGCGCAGTCGAGAGCCGATGCGATGCGCGCGGCTCGATCATCGCAACTTGTCCAGACGGTTGCGGAGAGTCCAAAGCGTGTGCCGTTGGCGATGGCGATTGCTTCAGCCTCGTCGTGGAATGGGATCAATGTTGCGACGGGCCCGAAGATTTCCTCTTGATTGGCGCGCGCCGTGGGTGCGAGTCCTTCGATCAGAGTCGGTGGATAGAACGCGCCACCGCGAACGCGCTCGGGCAGTTGTGATGGATCGCTGCGCGCGCCGCCACAGAGCAAATTTCCACCGTCGCGCACGGCGCCATCCACCGCGGCCGCGACTTTTAACAAATGTTGACCCGAGATGAGCGCGCCGATGTCGGTCGAGCCATCGAGCGGATCTCCAACGCGCAGTGCTTGTGTGCGAGCGATCAACGCTGGAACGAATGTATCCCACGCATCTGCCGCGATAAGAATGCGCGAGGCACAGTGGCAAACCTCTCCTTGATTCGTGAAGACGGCGCGGACAATTCCCGCGACCGTCGCTTGCAAATGTTCTGGAGTGACCGCATCGGCAAAGACCAGCGCTGGATTCTTGCCGCCGAGTTCGAGCGCGGTGCGTTTGAATGTCGCCGCTGTTGCGCGGGCGATCGATTCGCCCGTCGCAGTGCCGCCAGTGAATGTGACACACGCAACGCGCGGATGCGAGACAAGCGCTGCGCCAGAGATGGGACCTCGACCATGCACAATATTGATCACGCCGGCTGGGAATCCAACTTCGGCCGCACGCTGTGCGAGCATCCATGCAGTGAGTGGAGTGACTTCGCTCGGCTTGCCAACAACAGTGCATCCCGCGGCGAGTGCGGGCGCGATTTTCCAAGTGAAGAGATAGAGCGGCAGATTCCACGGCGAGATGCACGCGGCAACGCCGAGCGGGCGGTGATGCACAACCGATACGCCTTGTTCATTTTCAAAGCGCTCCAGGTCATCGTTCAAGATGGCATCGGCGAAGAACCGCAGATTCGAGATTGCGCGGGGAATGTCGACGCTGCGTGCGAGTGCGAGAGGCTTGCCAGTGTCCATCGATTCCACGCGTGCAAATTCGTCGAGATCACGCTCGATGCAATCGGCGAGTGCGTGCAACTTTTCACTCCGGGCGGCGGGAGGAAGCGAAGACCACGATGGAAACGCAGCTGCAGCAGCGTCGACTGCGGCGTCGATGTCATGCGCGGTGCTGTCAGGTGCTGTGGCGATGAGCGCACCAGTCGCGGGGTCATAGACCGAGATCACAGCGCCACCACTCGCGGGCGCGAATCGACCATCGATGAGATTGCTGATGATGATGCTCTGCGCCATTGGGCGAAGAATAGAAGACTCTGTCGCGTGCTGCGTCAATCTGCGCCCTCGGTCGATGCCATCGTGACTTGTTTGGCGCCAGTGCCTTTGCAAGTGAGCATCAGATATGCGCCGCCAATTGCGATCGCGCCCGCAAGCCACTGCCACCAGTGGAACATTTCCTTGAACAAGAAAAAGCTGCACGCGCTGACGAGAAATGGTTGCAATTGCAAGACGCCGCTGGTGATCACGATGCCGATCCGCGCGATACTGATGTAATACAGAATGTGTCCGATGGCGATGCCGACGAACGCGCTGATCGCCAGATCGACGATAATTCCAGCAGGAAGTTGCGGGACATATGCGCCGTGATCGCGTCCATAGATCAACATGAGTGCGATGAGACCGATGGCTGTCAACTGGCAGATGGCCGCGAATGCGATCACGGGGTGATATTTTCCCATCCATCGGCGCACGCTGAGGCCATACATGCCATAGCCCAGCGCGCTGAGGATTGCGAGCGTTGTGCCTTTGACATTGAAGCCGCCAAGGGAATTGTCACCTCCCAGCAAAATCGGAAAGAGTCCAGCGACGAGTATTAACGCACCCAGCAAGTAACGCCGACTGAGAATGATGGGTCGCTCGCTTGGCACCAGCAGATAGGCGCCGATCGCAACCCAGATGAGTTGTGTGCGCAGCCCAAATGTGACAAGCCCGGGATTCATCTCGTGAAATGCAGCAGTGAATGCGGCTTGCCCGCCAATGTTGGCGATGGTTGGGATGAGCGCATCGCGCCAAATGCTTGCGGGCAATCGTCGATGCCACGCTGCCCACGCGATTGCGGGCAACCAGAAGATTGCGCTGGCGCCATATCGCCAACCGTTGTTTGTCCAGAAGTCGACATGCTCGGAAAGATGGCGCAGAAAAAGCGGAACCGTCGACCAACTTACCAGTGTGAGTATCAAGCAGATGACGCCGGTCGAACGATCAGTGCGAGATCGGATGCTCATGTTGCGCTCGCGCTTTGACTCGCACCGATGATCCACCGTACGGCGATGACACTCGCAACGATTGCAACGACTGCGATCACGCCGGCCGCGATCGCAAGCGCCTTGTCTTGTTTGCGCGATCGTGCAAGCGCATCGGCGTATGGAATCGTGTGGAAACTGACCATGTCGTAACGCGGCGTGAACAAGGCGGGCGCGATGTCGTGCAGAAAGTGTTCGAGTTTCTTGCGCCAGAGAAAGCGGCGCGATGCGGTGCGATCGCGCATCTCGACGAAGTTCGTCAGCGCCATCTCAGCGATCGCATCGGTGTTTCGCTTGCGCTCTTGTTCATACGCGGCGAGCGCTCTCGGAATGTCATCGGGATGCGCAGCAAGAGCGTCGGTCAAAGCTTCGCAGTCCTCGAAACTTGCATTGGCGCCTTGGCCAAAGAATGGAACAATCGCATGCGCCGCGTCGCCAACCAGAACTGCTCGCCCATGCAGCGACCATGGACGGCAGCGAACTGTCAACATGGAACCAACAGGATTGCTTTGGAAGTCTTGTGCAAAGGTCGGCATGAGCGCGAGCGCGTCGGGATATTCGCGCATGAAGTGCGCGCGCGCAGTCTCGATGTCTTGGATGGAATCAAAGCCTCCGCCTTGCTCGCTGCTCTTATGCGGCCAGAAGAGTGTGCATGTGAACGATCCATCTCGATTGGGAAGTGCAATCATCATCGATCCTCCGCGCGGCCAAATGTGCAGCGCATTGGGCTCGATGGCAAACGGCGCGTGCGTGCCCGTGGCCACTGGCGCAATATGCATCTCTTTATATCCGTGACTCAGCCAAGACTGCTCGTAATCAAACCCCTCGTTTTTCTGCATGATTCCCCGCAGAACGCTGTATGCGCCGTCGGCGCCGACGATCAAATCGGCGGTGTGTGATGTCTCTTGATTCGTATTGTCATCGATGAACGAAACACTCCCGCGTGCCGCATCGAGGTTGACGCATCGCTGATTGAATGTCATCGTCACGCGCGCATCCGCCGCCGCCTCGAGCAGTGTTAAGTTGAGCGCACTGCGCGAAATGCTTTGGATGGCATGCGTTGGATCGCTGCTGTATTTCTGAAAGGTGAGCGTGCCCGTGCGCGAATGCATCATTCGCCCCGGCATGCGAATCGCTTCCCGCAAGATCGTTTCTTCAAGCCCAGCGCGACGCAGTGCCTTGAGCCCGCGCGCACTGATAGCGAGATTGATCGAACGACCTGCAATCGTGCCGCGCGCTCGTGGATCGCCGCGCCGCTCACGAAGATCGACCGTCCATCCAGCGCGCGCGAGATAGATCGACAGCAGACAGCCCGCCAATCCAGCACCGACAATGATCACGCGCTTGCTCACGCTTGGAGTGTAGGAAACGCCGATGAGAACATCAGGCGCTTGTGAGTGCTTCGACCAGTCGCCAGCAATCGACGAAGCGTGTGTACAGCGGAGCGGGCGCAGCGCGAATGACCGACGGATGTCGGAAGTCGCAGATGATGCCGCACGGCAGCAGAGAATCGAAGAGCGCTCGTGCGGCGCTCGTGCCACCATCGATCGCAAGCGATAATTGACAGCCGCGCTCGCTTGTGGCGCTCGGTGTGATAACGCGAATATTTTTCGCACCGCGTGCGCGCAGTGCGATTTCAATAAACCCAGTCATCACTCGCGCCTTGGATGTCAATCGATCCATGCCAGCAAGATGAAATTGCTCAAAGCTGGCAAGCAGGGGAGTGAGCGACAAGATGGGTGGGTTGGAAACCTGCCACGCATCCGCGCCCGGCCCTGGATCGAATGTTGGCGCCATCTGAAATCGTGTCGCAGGATTCGTTCCCCACCAACCCTCTAAGCGCGGCGGCGGATTGGCGTGATGTCGCTCATGAATGAACGCACCAGCGACCGCGCCGGGGCCACCGTTGAGATATTTGTATGAACACCAACACGCGAAGTCCGCGTTCCAATCGTGCAGCGCGAGCGCGATATTGCCGATGGCGTGGGCAAGATCCCATCCGCACATTGCGCCCGCAGCGTGCGCCGCGCGTGTGATGCGAGCCATGTCGAGCACTTGACCGGTGTAATACTGCACGCCGCCGAAGATGACCAGCGCCAACTCGTCGCCCGCGCGCGCGATCGCCGCTTCGATGTCGTCGTGGCGCAGGCACTCTTCGCCATCGCGCGGCGCGACTTCGATGACATCGCCGTTTGGATCGCCACCGATTGCACGCACGAACGAGTGAATCGCAAAGCGGTCACTTGGAAATGCCCCGCGTTCCATGATGATGCGACGACGCTTGCCACTTGGGCGATAGAAACTCATCAAGAGAAAATGCAGATTGACCGTCAGCGAATTCATCGCAACCACTTCGTGTGTTCGCGCGCCAGTCAGTTCCGCCAATCCTGCGCGGAAAAACTCGTGATACTTCACCCATGGCCGCCGTGCATGCTGATGGCCCTCGGCTCCCATCGCGGACCAATCATTCAGCTCTTCGTTGATGCGCTGGCGTGTTGCGCGCGCCATCAATCCCAGCGAATTACCGACGAAATATGCCAGCGGCTCACCCTTGGCATCGCACGGAATCTCAAACG
>Ga0209284_10006438_pt1 | contig 11289 bp, 9 predicted proteins | sample FRY03_FD_187211 | JGI IMG/M metagenome (GOLD analysis project Ga0209284, IMG submission 187211) | Freshwater microbial communities from Lake Fryxell liftoff mats and glacier meltwater in Antarctica - FRY-03 (SPAdes) (version 2) | ecosystem: Environmental > Aquatic > Freshwater > Ice > Glacier... | reverse complement strand
CCAGAAAGAAGTTGAAGAAGAATTAAAAGCTGCTGGAAAAAACGCAGATGAAATTGAGAAATTGGCTCCATTCAAGGTTTTTGAAGGGAATAGGCCAACAAATTCAATCTTGATCAAAAAAATAACTCCCTTTACTTTAGGTTCGCTCATCGCGATTTACGAACATAAAATATTTGTCCAGGGTATCATCTGGAACATTTTCAGTTATGATCAGTGGGGTGTTGAACTTGGAAAGCAATTGGCCGGACGGATTCTTCCAGAGTTGGAAGATGATCAGCCTGTTAGCGGGCATGATTCTTCAACGAATGGGCTGATTAATCGGTATAAAAATTGGAGGTGAGTGTACCCGTCATTTCGAACACGCTAAAAAATATTATTACTTTTCTGATAATATTGACCGCGTGGAGAAATCTGTTGAAGGAGAGTACTGGTTTTAATTCAAGATAATTATTGAGGGATTGTGCTTTTTGAAACAGATTTCTCTTCGTGCCTCCTTCGAAATGACGGCTGCAATTATTTCAATGGATTCAATTTTATCTGAAATAATTTATCCCATTTCTTACCGGTAACGAACAAACGCTTCCCTTTGTTGTCCCAGGCAATGCCATTCAAAACAAAGCCATCGAAATCTTTCATCGGCCTTATTGCGTCAGCATACAAGTCGCTCAGGTCAACCTCACCTGTAACCTGTCCATTCGCCGGATCGATGATCACAATACGGTTAGAATTATAAATATTCGCAAAGATTCTACCATCAATAAATTCCAACTCGTTCAGTTCTCCTACTGATCCATTCTGATCATAAACCTCGATAGAATTTTCTTGCATATACGTTTCCTTGTTCAGGATGTAAATGGTATTACTGCCGTCGGTACTATAGATTACTTTACCATCATTGCATAAACCCCATCCTTCTCTCTGGTATTGGTTAGTTAATTCACGAAGTAGTTTCAAGGAATTGAGATCATACTCCAGACTGACATTATTTTGATAAGACAGCATCAGAATTTTGTTGCCCACAATGGTTATTCCTTCGGCAAAAAGCTCATCCCGAACCTTTGATATTTGCAGAACTCTACCGCTTGCAGGGTCAGTTTTCCGTAAACTGGATTCACCGGCCAATCCATCACTTTCATATAAATATCCGTTGTAAAATTCGAGACCCTGGGTATATGAACTGGTGTCATGTTTAAATACCTGCTGCACAACATAGCCAAACTTCTGAGGAACCAGAGTCGACTTAACAACGATATTAGTACTGATTTCTTCAGGCTCTGATTGCCCACGGTAAATCTTCGCAGTAATTGCTTTTATACCCAATTGCAGATCAAGTGTTGGTATAGCAACCGCTTTCTCATCAGCAGCCTTTTTTAACTTAACTCCATCAGCAAAATAGACCACAGAATCAGCCTTCTCATTCAATTTAAGTTCCAGATTTACCGAATCCCCAAGATTCACAGAAGTTCCGGCTTCGGGCATAAGCCAGCTAGAAGATTCAGCACTTTTTTTCTCCACATTTGAGCAATGAGTGAAAAATAAAATACTAAAGAATGAGAGGCAAATTAACTTAAATCGCATGGTTCTATTTTATTAAAGAGGATCCAAAATATCAAGGCCAGAATGCATCTTCTGTATGCCTGATTACAGGATCCCCAAATTTATTAAACAAGATTGAAATTATATCAAAACGAACTTCATTCTGATGATTCATCAGATGAATATATTCATCGGCAGCAAGAGCCATTAATTTTTGCTTTTCCTTACTCACAAAGTCTTCAGGCTCAGCAAATCTATTATTCTCTCTTGTTTTAACTTCAACAAAAACAATAATTGGATTCTTGTAGGCAATCAGATCAATTTCGGCTTTTCTAAAAGTCCAGTTTTCATCCAGTATTTCATAACCCTTTTCCTCAAGATACTTTCTTGCAAGCAATTCGCCCTGGTTCCCAAAGACATTATGCCGAGCCATTATTTTAGAATAACCGAACCTAAAAATATGGAAATACCTTTTTCAACTTCTTTTACTTGAAGGTATCTACGCATCAAAATTGCTTGGTTATCAGCGTCCTGCTCAGCCTGAATTTCATCACGAATTTTCCTGAGTATTCGGTCAACCTTACGCTTTTTTAAATGAAAAATCCCTCCCAGAATTGTCAACCTGAGATTTTCACTTTCATTCCTGACATAGATCTTTCTTTTTGCATACCAGTTCTCACTTAAGATATAAGGTGATGAAACCATAGCTATCGCCAGATCAGCTATCTGATGATCGGAGTTCTTAATAAAATCCTGCTCTGAAGGAAGTTCCCCATTTTCGAGCTGCTTTTTATATTCATCAATAATACGGATACAAAGCGGATGCTCAAATGTAACATCAGCCAGATTGGAGATGATATAAGGAGCTATGTAGGTATCTGTAATATCATCCCAATGCACCAACTCGTGTCCGTAGTTTAGCAGTAAGCGAACAATTTCCTTTTCCTGAGTCTCATCTGTATCAGAAATTCCGATTTGATCAGTCAATTCAGGATCTGGAACAATTTCAGGCTGTGCTTGTTGAGGATTGAAATTTGTATCCTTTTTTATTTTCCCGAGGCGAATTTTATTCAGCTCTGATATGAGAACCCGTTCCTCTATCTGAAGCAGCGAACTGCATTCACGTACAAATACCGAAGCCTTAATCCCGTCAGGAATTTTAGCAATACTTTCTACAACCTCTCTGATGATTCCAGCTCTTTTGATAGGATCATTTCCGGCATCCTTCAAAAGTATATTGGTTTTAAAAAGAATAAAATCTTTTTTATTCCCTTCAATATGAGTTCGAAATGTAGCACTTCCAAACTTCTGCACATACGAATCGGGATCATCTCCATCAGGGAAAAGAACGATCTTAACATTCAATCCCTCCTCTAAAATCATATCCAAACCCCTTAATGATGCCTTGATTCCGGCCTCATCTCCATCATACAGAATAGTGATATTTTTAGTGAAGCGCCCTATCATCCTGATCTGCTCAATTGTTAATGAAGTACCAGAAGAGGCGACCACATTCTCAATTCCCGCCTGATGTACAGATAGCACATCTGCATAGCCCTCTACCAGGTAGCAATTATCTTCATCGCGCATGGATTTCTTCGCAAAGAATAATCCATAAAGCACATTCGATTTATGATAAATATCGCTCTCGGGAGAGTTGACATATTTCGGAACGGCTTTATCAGTTTTTAAAGTTCTTCCCCCAAAACCAATAACCCTGCCCGTAAAACTATGTATTGGAAACATTACCCTACCGCGAAAACGGTCATAAAACTTTTCATTTTCCTTGCGAATAGTCAGACCGGTTTCTTCGAGAAATTGAATATTATAACTTTCAGTAAGGGCACTTTGGGTTAATGCATCCCACACATCGGGAGAATATCCCAACTCAAATTTCTTAATGATATCTTCTCTGAAGCCTCGCTCAATGAAATAACTTAGTCCAATACTTTTGCCTTCATCTGTCTCTAGCATCTGTTGCTGAAAAAACTTTGCCGCCCAGGCAGAAACGATATACAAACTTTCGCGTCGATCATTAACCGCCTGCTCTTCAGGAGTATTTTCTACTTCTGCGATTTCAATGCTGTATTTATTGGCTAGATAACGTAAGGCTTCAGGGTAGCTTGCCTTCTCATGTTCCATAATGAACCTGACAGAATCGCCACCCTTCCCACATCCGAAACATTTAAAAATTCCTTTTCCAATAGAAACATGAAAAGAAGGTGTCTTTTCATTGTGAAAAGGGAAAGACCGATCATACTGGTACCCCGTCGTTTCAATGACACGAAATCACCAACAACATCCTCAATACGGGATGTTTCAATAATCTTGTCAACAGTATCTTTAGGAATCAATTTTTTTATTGCTAGGATTTAAAAATAGTGAAAGTATTTATCTTCTTGACTGAAAGATAAATTTAAGGAATTATTGCCTGTCCCCAGCGTATTCTTATCTAGGCAGATTTTGATAAAAATTAGTAAAATAACCTCAGTTCGATATTATTGAAGGATAGATCAGGAATTAATAGTACTGTCTGATGTGCTTAAACCCGATTGTAGCGGATACCGGCCTGTGCTTAAGGCCTGTGTAGTATGAGCGAAAGGCGGGATTTCCATCAAAAGAGGCACAACAGCAGGTTTCCAAACGATAATAACCTTAACACCAGCTCAAAAAATCATCATAAAGCTTATCATAAAATATAATTATATCGAACTCACGTTAATTTATACTAACCCGAAGACTGAAGCGGTATGCGGGATTCACCAAATTTCTCATTTATTCACCTTGGCTTCTAGCTCTGAGTACCAATCAGCACCATACTTACGAATAAGTGGCTCTTTTAAAAATTCATAAACAGATACTTTCAATTCCTTTCCAAATGCACATGCAGCACTACAAATGCTCCAACGGTCATAATGAAGTACATCAAACTCAGGGTAGGTGGTAATTCGGATAGGATACAAATGGCATGAAATGGGCTTTTTCCAGGCTATTTTACCATCTTCCCATGCCTTTTCAATAGCACATTTGCTGATCCCATTCTCCATAATCACATATGCACATTCCTTATTCGTATCCACACAAGGTGTTGTGTAATCTCCCTCATAATCTTTCACCCAAGAACCAAATTCTTCAATAACAGCAATCCCTTTTTCTGTCATATACGGTTTAATCAATGGATAGATCTCCTCCAGAACGGCAAGTTCATCCCGTTCAAGCGGAGCTCCTGAGTCTCCTTCGATACAACAGGCACCTTTACATTTATTAAGATTACAAATAAAATTTTCAGTGACTACATCCTCATGAACCAATGTGTTCTGTACTTCGATCATATATATTATTTAACTAAACCTAAGGGATATTTTATTCCATCTGCTGCTATCAGTTCGAGTGTCACTGAACCAACCAGAATCTCAACTTGTGCTTTTACCGGAATCCGGTTTGCATCATCAGTTATCCAAAGGTATAATTTACTATCCTTTCTGAAAATTCTGCCGGGCTGTATAGATGGACTAAATTTGATACAATTAAAAGTCCCTAGTGCTGTCTTTATACGTTCTCTGCCTACGAATTGCACTTCCAGTTTACTTATTCCATCACCCAGAAAATAATCCATACTGAATTTATCGCCTTGCTTAAGTTTTGATATATCTAGACTTCTGGCAAAAAAATAAGCAGAAACAACATCAAATGTCTGGCCATTCCCCTTAAAAGTGCCTTTATTGGATACTACTTTCTGTTCATTCTGGTAAAACCGGACTTTATCATTGCGACGGTAATTTGCTTCGCGAATATTTTCTGTATAGAGATATGGGCTTAAATTTTCCTGATCAATATAGGAATCGTAACGATTTTTCACCTTATAAAAAATATTGAAAGATCCAGCGGTTCGACCCTCTGCAAGCAAATGGAAAACGAGGCGCTCGTCAAATTTAACATTGGTATCCAAAACCTTGATAGAAGCTACGGCAGCAGTAATAAAGCCGTAACGAAGTCTGTAGCTTAGGGACTCACCCACTTTAAAAACAGGTTCCTTAACATTCTTCAGTCCCTGAGAAAATGCTGCTGAAGCGGAAAAGAGCAGAAGAAAAAATAAAAGCTTTTTAACCATTTGTTATATAGTACAAAAAGTGAACCATCCCGGATCGGGGTCCAGGATGACAAGTCCGGGATAACAAGTTCGGGAGGACAGGTTCGGGATGACAGGTAAGGGATGACAGGTAAGGGATAACAGGTTCGGGAGGACAGGTAAGGGAGGACAGGAAGGGATGAATGGAATTTTTAGAATGTGTCATTTCTGGCCGAAAGGTTCTCCGTGTTGCTTATGCGTTCAACTCTTATCTTCCCCAATCGGTTCAGAGGTTTTTCGCTTAAATATCGGAACAGTAGAACATGGTTCACCATACATGATACTTTTAGCTACTTCCGTCAGTTTCGCTGTCAGTTGAATATAGGCAGAATTAGGAATGTGAATTTCACCACAGCCTTTAATCACAACACGTTGGTCGCGATACAATTCCAAGTTGATCTGGTTCAATTTACGGTCAAAAAGAATTGTTTCGAGTATGTCAAGGTTACCAAATACCACTGTTTCTGCAAAGGGCGCCATCTTGTTTGCTAAAAGCATATAGGCCCAAGTAGGAACTATTGCATCAGCTGAACAACCAATGGCTATATGCTTCCCGGAATAGGATTCCCAGTTATGCTCTTTAATGAATTCTCTGAAATCTTTTTCTCTGAGCATTAAGCCATGAAAAAGGTTATCCTTTATGTCATAAAATATCCGCTCACCGATAGGATGCAGCTCGGCAAGGTCAAAGCTTATGAGTCCGCTTTGGGCGACTTTATTAATAATGTTTTCCTGTACTTCCATCTTCTCTTTTGATTATTGAACAGCTAAATCCCGGAAAAACCCGAATGACTGCAAAAAAATATCCGGGAGTGAATGAACACTCCCGGATACAAAGTTAATGAAATTAGATGTTAAAAGAATTTCACTCGGTTATCCTTGATCTTTGAATTCTCACGTAAAGCTTTGAAAGCCTCACCTGAAGCACGTTGGGCTAGACCCTGAGATACCTGAACCTTTTGTTTAAAGGCATTGGTAAGGGGTGCAGGCTTACTAAAGCCATTCACAACGAAAACGTATACTCCCTGATCACCTTCAATCGGCTGCGATAATTTACCCGGCTGTGACCCAAAAATAGTTCCTACTAATATATTCTCCTGTGAAAGTCCTGGTATAACCGGGTTTGCAAAAACAATATTCTGTACCGGAGTTACAGCTCTTACTGCTTTTTGAGCAACTTGTTCAATCGACTTAGAACCTTCTAGAGCCATTTCCATTTTTTCAATTAGCATTCGCGCTTTTACCAGCTTCATTACCATTGGCTCAATATCCTTCTTAACTTGTTCAAGAGGAAGTATTCCTACCTTAAATATATCGGTCACTTTGGCTACTGCAAATTTATTACCCATTTCAAATACCTGATTAGAAACATCTCCCTTATCGGCACCATATACCCATCTTACCATCTCACGCGGATTATCTAATCCTGGAATTGATGCTTGAGTAGGTACCACATTATCAGCAAGCAATTTAACATAAGCTGCCTTCTTGGCTTCTGTATCAAACGTTTCGGCATTCTTTGCCACAGTTAGGAAGCTCGTTGCTTTTGAATAGGCTTCCTGTTGTGTTTTATTACTAGTTGAAAATGATTTATCTACAATTGCTACCCTGGCTACTTTGGAAGAACCAATTTGAGCATTGATCTTAATTACGTGAACACCGAATTGTGTAGTTATCACTTTAAGATCACCTGTACTACCATTGAAAACAGCTTCCTCAAAAGCAGGTACCATTGCACCTCTGGCAAAAGTACCTAGCTCACCACCTGAATCTTTTGAAGCATCAGTCCCGAATTTAGCAGCAAGCTCGGTGAAACTAGCTCCCCCGGCAATTAAGCCCCTAATGGAATCGGCTTTGGTCTTTGCTTTATCAATGCCACCTTCAGTTGCTGGATTTAGCAGAATATGGCTTGCTTTAACTGAATCAGGCCCAACCTTAAGATCCAGAACTTTTACCATTTTATAAACTCCTCCGGTAAAAACTGGACCAATAAATGCACCTTTTGAAGCACTGAAAATAGCTGAATCAAGAGCAGGTTCTAATTGTTCTTTACGAACATAGCTGATTGGCGTTTTAGTTTCTGCGTTGATGCTTACAAATAATGAATCGTTAGCAGCAACCCTGAATTCAGCAGCAGTTTTTGCTACCATTGCATTTATATCTGCTGAATCGGCTTTCGAAGGATTAGCATCAAAAACAATATACTCAAATGAACGCTTCTCAAGTGTATTCTTAAACTTGTATTTATTTTCATTGTAATAATCACTATAATCCTGATTGGTCAGTTTTATCTGATTATCCGGAACCGAACTGTATTCCAGATTGACGAAATTAAAATTCGCAAGCTTATTACGCTGATCGTAATCTTCCCTTGCCTCGAGTGAGGTAACATAAAGACTATTTTTGATCAGATTGGTGTATTTCTGTGACAGTTTACTCTCACGGATATTGAGCAGAAAAGCAGTCCACTGCTGGCTAACCGGACTAGATGTAGGTTGAGACTTAACATTATCAAGGAATGCATTTAACTGCATTCTGTTCAACTGACCGGTTTTAGGGTCACCAAAGTTCTGTATAATTTGTGGATCAGGATTTTTACCAGATACGAGGTCGTTTAACTCATTCTTGCTTACTTGAAGACCCAAACGGCTCATCTCCTTGCTCATCAAAATCTGTGAAATCGATTGATTCCACGTATTTTCAATGATATAAGAGGTCATTTGAGGATCCAGATTACTCTGACCCATCTGTTGTTTGAAATTATTGGTGTTCTGCTCTACCTTTTCGTTGAATTCAAGGATAGAAATGGCATTGCCGTCAACTTCCCCAACTTCTGTTTGATTTCCTTGCATAAATGATCCGCCCATCTGTACCGCGTCGCTTACTAAAAATGCAACAATTGCAAAACCTATAGCCCCAACGATGATTATCCCTGCACGGTTCCGCAAAAAACTCATTATTCCCATATCCGTATTTTTTATTCTAATATAATTTTAAAAGAGGGCGCAAGATACAAATTTTGGAAAATAAACAATAGCTTAATTTGAGGATGAATTGATAGAACTCAAACCATAGAGTCAAAAGGCTTTTACCACCTCTTCTTCTGTCGATATTATTCAAAAAGAAATTAGTGATTTAGAAATCAACCAACTATTTATATCCCTTATGCAGGATCAGAAAACTAGCCCTTTCCTCGCGCTTAAAAGGTATATCCCAGTTCCCTTGATAGCTAATCTTGGTTGGCAATAAGGTCTTATCCCCACCAAAATATCCAAGTTCGATATTCATTTGAACATCAAAATCAAAAGCCAGATTCCCATATTTCATGTCCACATAACGTCCCAGAATTTGAAAATTACGCATGTCGAAAATGGTAACGAGTTCCTTTATCATCATACCTCCTTCTGTCCATCCTGACAAATCCGGCTTTAGTGCAACCTTAAAACGGTATACCGGGATAGAATCAAGATAAGTCCCCCTGTAAAACGTGTAATCGTAATACTGCCTCATGTTTGGGGTAAAAATCTGAGTTTTATTACCTATGAATGGCACTCCTTTTATTGGCCTTCCCGGACTGAAGATGAGGGTTTTTAGCTTGTCCTTGTAGGATTCGTTACTTTCACCTTTTGCTCCTGATATAGGCGCAGAGGGTACAAAATCAGAATTATAGGCATTCATGAAGATATAATCGAACATTTCTACCGTGTACAAAGAATATTTACCGTTTCGTTTGTAGACCTTACCCTCATCCCTTTTCTCAAGGATCTCCATTTTGTATGGACCGGTATTATTATGGTAAATCCTCCGATAGATTTTACCTTCAACAGCATTCTCTTTGTTATATGTAAAAATGCGATTATCAGCGGCAAAGCTATATTTCTTCATATTACGAAAGGCCGCATAAAAACTGGTATCATTAATAATCTCATTAATGAACGTCTCAGCAGTAAGGCGTGTTGAGGTGATTGTGATAGCAGAATCGATGGTGACCGTAAGTACTGTATCAGGATTAAAACGTGGGATTTTCTGAGCCAAACCTATACTACATATACTCAACAGGCTCAGTAATAAATATATTTTCTTCATAGTAATTTCAAAAAAGCATCTACATCCCCAAGGGAATATATGGTATTAGTTACCCAACTGCTTTAAGGCAATATATGCCATCAGTCCGGTACTTAATTTCAGGGATTCTTCATCCACATCAAATGTTGGTGTATGGACAGAAGATGTTATGCCACGCTCCTTATTCCCTGTACCAAGTCTGTAGAAACAAGCATCAGAAACCTGTGAATAATAAGCAAAATCTTCTGCTGCCATCCAAATATCCAAATCTAGAACGTTTTCTTTTCCTAAATAGTCTTCGGCAAAGGCACGAACTTCGGCAGTCAGTTTTTCTTCATTAATGAGAAATGGATATCCGCGAACTATATTAAAATCACAAGTTCCACCCATGGCTTCAGCAATACCTTCGGCCATTTTCTTCATTTTCTCATGAGCCTTGGCTCTCCAATCTTCATCCATTGTGCGGAAAGTTCCTTCAAGGTAAACCTCATTCGGGATTACATTCGTAGCACCATTGGCAATAACCTTACCGAAGGAAAGTACAGATGGTATTTTGGGATCTGCTACACGGCTGATGATTTGCTGTAATGCAATAATAATATGTGATGTAATCAGCACAGGATCAATATTTTGCTGAGGCTGTGCTCCATGACCACCTTTTCCATGCACTGTCACATAAATTTCGTCGGTTGAAGCCATATATTTCCCTGAGCGGAAACCTACTTGCCCTGCTTCGATCAATGGCATTACATGTTGTCCAATCACTGCATCCGGTCTGGGATTTTCAAGAACGCCTTCTTTAATCATCATACTTGCACCTCCTGGTAATTTTTCTTCGGCTGGCTGAAAGATCAGTTTTACTGTTCCTCCGAACTCATTTTTTAGTTCCGTAAGAATTTTTGCTGTTCCCAAAAGAGAAGAGGTATGAGCATCATGCCCGCAAGCATGCATCACACCGGGATTCTTTGATTTATAAGACACCTCATTAGCCTCCACAATAGGTAAAGCATCCATGTCAGCTCTTAAAGCAAGCACTTTATTTGAAGGCTTTTCTCCTTTAATGATGGCAACCAAGCCAGTATTTGCCATTTTCTGATAGGTAATTCCGAGTTCATCTAGCTTCTGTGCTATATAAGCTGAAGTTTGATATTCATGGAATGAAAGTTCCGGATTAGCATGTAAATGCCGGCGGTTCTCTACCACATTCGCGTGGATCTCATTTGCAAGAAGGGTGATCTTATCTTTTAACATTACTTAAGAATTATCATTTCAGAAAAAATGAACATTGAGGTGTAATACTTCTTTAGCTCATTCATTAACTTTTCAGCTTCCAACCGAGTTCGGAAATCTCCAACCCTCAGCTTGTAATTTGGCTGAGTATAACTGATATAGGTATTAATACTGGGATTTTGGGTTTTAAATTTTACCTGTTCGGAATAGGCTATTTGACGATCTAAACCCAAAAAAATCTGAACCCTGAAACCTTGCAAAGTCACATTTTTACCTGAAACACCTTCCCTATTCAATTCCAGCCGGCGGGCAATCAGACTATCAATTTG
>Ga0209284_10006434_pt1 | contig 11294 bp, 7 predicted proteins | sample FRY03_FD_187211 | JGI IMG/M metagenome (GOLD analysis project Ga0209284, IMG submission 187211) | Freshwater microbial communities from Lake Fryxell liftoff mats and glacier meltwater in Antarctica - FRY-03 (SPAdes) (version 2) | ecosystem: Environmental > Aquatic > Freshwater > Ice > Glacier... | reverse complement strand
GTGCTTACCTTCAATGCCGAACACATCCATTGCGTTGGCCATACCTTCTGGTGTTCCAGTATGAATTGATAACGCCTTACATTGGTCGTGCGAACAAGATTGTCGCTTTTTTTAAAATCTCCCGCTCTGCCAGTAACCGTCGGTTCTCTTGGCGTAATCTTGCTATCTCAGCATCTTTGTCTGACATCCGGCCATTCCCAGGAAATGCCTGAAACTTGCCATCCTTGTACTCTTTTAACCACCTCCAAAGCATTCCTTCATTTATTCCTAATGCCTCAGATGACTCTCGCATTGTCATACCTTTTTGCTCTACCATCTGGATAGCACCAACCTTGTATTCACGCCTATAAGTCTTGCGCTTACTCATATATCTTCCCCTTCTATGTTTTTCTTCCTTACTGATACTACCTTAACATACTGTGGACTTTTTTGGTGGCAGGCCACCGGAGCAAGGACTGCCCCCACGCACTTGAAGGAAACGGTCGGCCCGGTCCGATAAGGTTCGGAAAACTTCGATCTTGATGGATCCCCCAAAATACCAATGTTTCACCAACGAACTCATTACAACTAGATTTACACCAAATAAAGGTGTTTTGAACTCAGAGAAATTGAGCTCAAAAAAGCTGAGAAACCATTTTCCTTTTCATGTTATCGGCTAATTATGACTACTTTAATTGTTGGTTTTTTGGGCACAAAATAGGGGGGCAATTATTTCTTCTTTTTTACAACAATACTGACGATTTTTGGTAATTATTTCACTTCAAATACGAATAACTATTAGCGCCGTATTTAAGATTTAATTGTTAGCAAAAGAGGCCCCCCAAGATGCAAAGTTATAAAGATAAAATCAGATTCAAAAGGGTCGTTTCTTGGGCAGAAAATTAAGCTAGAGATTTGGGGTATACCAAAGCTCTGATAGCTTTGCAGTTTAACGGCACGGTGGACATGGAAAATGCCAAACCCGCTTGAAAAGTTTCAGAATAACGACATTTTCAAACTAGTAACTTTTATATTTTTAAAGGGGATTTCTATGAAGCGCATCACATTTGCAGAAACTCTTGAAAATGCAAGAAAACCTGCTGCAGAGTCGGCCTGGAACCGTGCAAGCATAGCTTCCAGTCTTCGGAAGTGCCTCAAAAATACTAGGAATTTTAGAGCACAATTTTTACTAGGAATTTTAAAAAAAGAAGCTTTAAGAATTGCGGTTAACCTTAACCCAAAAGAGATCATCGTTGGCATTGATGATGATTATCATGTTGGAATGCTAAGCGTAAGGTGGAAGGGGCACGGGCGGTACCATTTGCCTATGGAGTATTCTCCCGAATTTCCTTCGCAATGAAATTATAAAGCTACTCTAGTTAAGGTGGAAAAACGACTTTTTTGGTTTAGTTAAAATTGTAGGTTTGGTTTGCAAGATATAAATAAAACATCACCCAAGGAAATAATCATGTTTGAAAACAAAAATGGCTTAAAACTTCGCACAAGAAAAGTTAGTAAGTTCAAAAAGTTTTTCTTCAAAACCATGAGTACTCATTTTGGCAAGATTTTTGAAAATCAGCCTGATGATTATGAGTTACTTACTAGAAGATTAGATGCTGTTGTTTATGCTTATACGGGTGACGAAGATATCTTCCTGTTTAATAAGCCAAAAGCAAAAGCTAAAAAAATCGCATCTTATAAAGCCTTGGCCCAAAAAATTTCCTTAATGGACAGAACCCAAGTTTTACTTTACATAGCTAAAATTTGGGGCCTTGATAACGATAAAAAATATCTTGCTAAATTCATTAAGGCTAACTCAAAACATTGCAGGGATTCGCTAATTGCTAATCTGCTTTTTAACATTATGTTGGAAGTTGTTCTAAAAAAAAACCCAACAATTTTCACCGTGAACAATAAGCAAGCACCTAAAAATAATAACGATAAATCTTCCAAAGATGACGAAAAGTCTAAATAATTTCTTGCCCTTTCCAGGAAATTTAAAAGCTGTAAGGTGCCAAAGATTTAACCGTTCGGTGAAAACCCTTCTTGCAAAGCAGGTTAACCTTGGAGTTTTCAATAACTCGAGGAAAAACAAGCAATATTGATTAGAAGAAAACCCCAGAACAGGACAACACTGACGGATACCCTGACCAAGTTACCCAATAATCTTGCAAATCAACTTCACACTCTTTTGCCAATCAGGTATTCAAAAAACCTGATTGATCTTGCTTTTTGTCTCCTGTAATTTGCCGATCGGACACTATTATCCTGCTGATTCTGCCGAAAAACACGAATAACGCTAGGTATTAAAATATTCCGTGTTATCATAATAAAGTGTAATTATTCTTTTACCCCAGTAAGTGAATCCGTTTAAGGCCTTAATGATGCAAACCGGCAAATCTAATTTATTGTTCAAATTATCCGCTGCGGGATTCGTAGGACTTCTAGCTATTATATTTTGTATGTTTATACCTGACTCCGGTAATGTAGCCAAAAGAAAGTCAGTTGCCGAACAAATTGCAGAAGCCAATAATAAAATTGATAACGAAGCTTTTGAAAAAAGTCGCAACCCTGAAAATGGTGGAATTATTCAAAATCCAGGAAGCGATAAAAAAGAAGGAAATAATGAAGTTCAAAATCCTAAATTCAACCAAGATACACTAACTAAGGCTGAGATTGCTAAACTTAAACAAGATGCTGCAGATACTAAAAATAAGCAAGATAACTCTGAAAAAATGTTGGCCGATGCTTTAAAGACAAAAAAAGATACCGAAGACGAATTCAGTTCTAAATATAAAACTGAAATTGTTAAACTTAAACAATTATCTGCGGATGCCAAAAACAAACAAGATAACTCTGAAAAAATGTTGGCCGATGCTTTAAAGACCAAAAAAGATACCGAAGACGAATTCAGTTCTAAATATAAAGCTGAAATTGTTAAACTTAAACAATTATCTGCGGATGCCAAAAACAAACAAGATAACTCTGAAAAAATGTTGGCTGATGCTTTAAAGACCAAAAAAGATTCTAGCGAAAAATCTAATTCGATTGAAAATGCTAAGGCTAAGTTTGAAACAGACAGACTCACTAAACTTAAACAAGATGCCGAAGATAAAATTCAAGCCAAATCAATTGAAATCAAGATACTCAAGGAGGAATTGGAAAATAAAAACAAACTAGCAGAAATATCAAATAAGAAGAAGGAAGCGGATGACCTTGCCAAATCAATTGAGATCACCAGACTCATGAAAGAAAAAACAACGATCAAGGCTGAACTATCCCAAATCAAAAAAGATAATGAAGAAAAGGCTGAAGTTCCAAAACAAATTTCGGTTAATTTGAAAAATAATGTCAAAATTGAATTGGTTTTAATTCCAAACGGAAAGTTTATGATGGGCTCTCCTGTTTCAGAGCTTGGGCGTGAGTTTGAAACTGAACATCAAGTGACAATTACCAAAGCTTTTTATATGGGCAAGTATGAAGTAACACAGGAACAGTGGGAATCCGTAATGGGAACTAACCCCAGCTTTAAAAAAGGGGAAAAGTTGCCTGTTACAAATATATCGTGGCATGATTGCCAGGAATTCATTCGAAAGCTTAATAAAGAAACAGGCGAAGGCTACCGATTACCAACAGAAGCCGAGTGGGAATATGCTTGCAGAGCAGGAACAACAACTGCGTTTTCGTTTGGCGAAACTATTTCAAAGGATCATGCCAATTATGACGAATCACAGATAAAGCCAGTGGGCACTTATAAACCCAATGCCTTTAACCTTTATGACATGCATGGTAATGTCTGGGAGTGGTGCGAAGATTTAATCTCGTATTATCCCAAAGGGCCGGCAATTAACCCTATTGGTGCAGAAGGAAATGACCGCGTTTTTCGTGGGGGAAGTTTCAAGAGTGATGAAGTCAAATATTTGCGATCCTTCCATCGATTTTGGCGGCCAGAAAATGAAAGCGACTTAAATGGCGGATTCCGTTTAGTAAAAACAAAATAAAATCTAACTATAAACAAACAAAAAACAATAATGTTTAAATGCCAATGCTTTGGATTTATAGTCTTATTATTAAGTGAGAGAAGTAAACCTCCAATGCAATATAAAAAAGTCAGAATACTATCCCAAAGTGATTTAAAAGTACCTTGACTTAAGTATTCTGATCTTTAAATAAGGATTCTTGAATGACTTGCCCAAATCCAAAATGTGAAGGTGTAATTCAAAATACAATGGTGCCCAACATGGGGAAATGCAACCATTGTAAGCTGAATTGCATCCGTTGTTTTGATTCTCGAAAAAATCCAACCTGCCAAGAATGGAATGTTGCAAACGCAAAATTTTGCAGGGGTTGTGGGCAGGGATTTTCAAATAATCATTGGCTTAAATCCATCGAGGATTATTTTAAGGAAGACGCTTTTTTTCAAACCGTTAACCCAAAACCAGATTTGATTGAAACAATTAATTTGACGCACTTTTATGGCAACAATCAAACAGGTTTTACGCTTTATAATACTGGGAATTTTTTGTTCTTCCTAAGTTCGGATGGGAGGCTTTTCACCATTCCATCGGGTGACAAACCGCACCGAATATCAAAAAACCCAAATTACCGAGATTGGAAAGCATCCTGCGCAGATTCTTATGTTGTGCTTTATTGTTCAAAGCAATGGCGGTTGATTACTCAAAATTCTCTTAGCGTAATTTCAAACTTATCCGGCCTTGAAAATCCTAACACATCATGCCAATGGGAATCTTCATCACCTGATATAACCATCTTACCTAATCAAAAGCCATTAATTTGGGACATACCCGGGCAATATACCCTAGTGGCGTGGGTGACAATATCGTCTAATAATTCCGGCTTTCAACTTCACCGCCGAACCATAACTGACCAAGGGCTGCAAGTTCAAGACCTGCCTATAATTCACTTAACTGATTTTACAGATGAAAATTTCTTTTGTTGGGAAAAATCACCTTATTCAGAAAATCCTAATTCAGAAAATCCTAAAGCAATATTAGCATGCAAAAAGGGGTTATTCGAATTTGATATTTCTTCGAATGAAGAAGGAATGTTGGATCAAACTAGATTAAAACCAATTCTCCCACAAAAACCATTGTGGATCGATCCATTTTTTAAAGCTTGGACACCAGATTTACTACTTCCAGCCTTTTTGCTTAGATTAGATCCCCCAGAAATCTTGGTCGCACTAGATTCTCTTTCCCCCGAATCTACCCGGGAAGTTGTGGGAATAAACCCAATGAAAGAAAGCCTATTTTCTTATGGAACAAAGACTGCCCCAGGAAAGCCACTATGCTTAAAAGGTAAAAGAGGTTTTTTCACCTTGAATAAAACAGAAGTCCACGAATGTTCTTTTTTAAGCATTTCTCGACAAATTTATATTGATGATATCAATACCCAATGCCTGGGAGCCTTAAATATAGGAGATGTCTTTTTCTATTGGAGCAGATTTTTTGATGGGTCTAAAAGTTTAAGAAAATTAGAAATTAAATCATTAACTAATTCTCATCCTAGGTTTTCATTTCCTGCATTAACTAGTGAATTCATTTCTAACCCAGTAGTTTCATGCGAAGGAATCTGGTATTTAGAAATTGTAAAGGATAATCAGTTAAAAATTTGGTTATTAAACAACAACCCAAGTGCGCCAAGTCTGAATAAGTAATTTGTGCAAAATACAGTCGGATGAAATTAAAAGCTTCAACAAGTAGGCCAAGATTAAAATAAATCTAATTTTAATAAAAAATTCCAAATAAAATATCATAAGCAATCTAGCCATAAAAGAACTTTAGTAGTTTCAAAAAATAAATAATTGTTATATAAAGTACTAAGCTTTTATGATTAATAAAAGCTATTGAAACAATGCCGGTTAAGTAGAATTAATGTAAGGCGCCCCACGCATGAAGTTTTTCAAGATAACCTTATTTATTGTTGCTGCAACCTATTCAACATGGGTTTTTGCGCAAAATAATGTTTCGCTAAAATTTATTGAAGAAAACTCTAAACTTACAATCGATCTTGCTGAATTAGAAGCAAAAAAATCTGCATATAACTTTGTCTCTTTCACTTCCTTTGCCAAATTGGAAAAACCTATACATGAGTTAAAAAATCTTAATGCTTTACAAAAAATTGAAAATGAAATTGTTCTAGCAATTAAGGACAATCCAACATCGACTTTTTTTGATGAAAAAATTAAAATTTTAAATCAAGAAAACCAAAAATTAAAAGGAGAATTAAAATTAAACAAAATAGAATATTTTAAATATTTGGATTCCATCCCCGACTTAGAAAAAGAATTTGATTTTTTTTATGAATACAAAATCAATAAATCTCCAAGCACAAAAAGTAATTATTACTTATTATTCGCCATAATCGTATTTGCTATTATGCTGTTATGGATATTGCAAATAAAAGTACTTTCTGTTCGCAGATGGTTGCGAGCGAGGGAACCTGAAAGAACTTTCCTATTCCGGTGGTTAGGTTTTGGTTGGATACTGCCAATTTTGATCTGTTCGTGCCAATCGGGTAAAGAAATTGAACTGGAATTCTATAATCCAACAATGATTATGGAAGTAGAAAAACAAGCCCTGAAAGATAAAATAAAAATTCTAAACAAAGCGGTTGAAGAATATGGATCAGATTTTAATAAAAACATCCAGGCTGAACCAACCAAAGAACTTTTACTCCGAAAATGTGCAGAATACCTAGAGGCATTTAAATTTGAAGAAAATCTTAAAGCTGAACTAATTAAAACCCAAGTTGAATTAAAAAAACACCAAACGAATATTGCAATATTAGAAAATGAATCGCATAGGTTGAAAAAATCTAGATCAATCAGGGAATATAGATTTTCTATTTTATTTATTGGGTCATTATGTATTTTAATAGTATTTATTTGGCTAACAAAAGTTCACTCAGCAAAGAATTCAAAGGTATGTCCCCGTTGTTTTGAGTTTGGCACTCTTGTACCAGATCCTGGTGATAACGGACTTCTGCAATGTAACTCTAAATTTTGCAATCAAAATAATTTTCGAATGCCTAAGCTTCATCAATCATTTTCTAAAATTTCATTTCCGGTGATCGGTTGTATGAGTGCGGGAAAAACTAATTGGCTTTTAAACATTTACTCCTTGAATAAAAAAAGTTCTCCATCATTAAAAAAGCAAAAGGCTCTCTATAAAATCGGGGTAATAGATAATACCGAATTTGATATAAGAGAAAAAAAACATTTGAATGATCAATTGAATGGAGGAGGATCCGCGCAAGTAGGCTTTAAAATTGCAACTCCCCCTCTTATTTTTTCACTAAAAGATAACAAACATCTTCTGCTTGGGAAATTCTTTCGTTCTCAAGGGCTATCCCTATGTTTCGACTACTATGGAGAGATATTAGGAATTGCTTACAAAGAAACTGTAGAAATGATTGTACGAAGCAATGGTATTGTTTTATTTTTAGATGTTATGAATGTTGATAAAACTCAAATAGATTTTACAAATTGGAAAAATACTAAAACTATATTTACCTTAAAACCCAATGCTTTTAATACGCAAAACCAAACGGATGATATTGTCGGAAAAGCCTATGCCGAGTTCATCAAGGCGCGCGGTATAACCATTCCTAATCCTCTAGACATTCCGGTTGCTATTTGTTTAACTAAAATTGATTTACTACCCTATCAGGGCCCTATAAAAGGCACTTATGGAGAAAAGTTTTTAAAAGAATTAGAGAATTGCAAACATCCAACGCATCGATGGTCTTTATCGACTATTATGGATCGTTCCGATATCATCCGAAATTACCTCCCACTTATTTTTGCCCACAAAGGCATGATTGAAATATTTGATCAAAAATTTGGCTCCAATTACATGTTTTTCCCCGTGGCTAATCGTGGACTTGAACCTGATCTCCCTTCCGCGGAACCGTTTGGAGTGATGGAACCACTTTTATGGTTACAACATATGCATGGCTTTAATGTTTTGGATGCCTAACACCCCATACTGAGATACCTCCATGCTAACGCCACAATTAAAAAATAAAATTAAAGTATGCCTAGTTGAAAGAAAGTGGCGTAAGTTGGCGGATATTTTTAAACCGCTTATTGATGAATCTCTTTTGCATTTATGCGACCAAGAATCAGATTTAAGATCAAGTGGTTTAGGCATAAAATTGATTTTGGAAAAAGTTAATGAAGGAATTAAAGTTTGGGATTTATTAATAAAACAAGATGATAACCCTGATGGGAAAAACTTAGAGCCTATTTTAAAAGCATATGCGGATTTTAATTATGCAATCAAAAAGCTTCCAGGTAAAAACAACTCTTACGGCACTTATGATACTCAGGAAGAGGATTGGATTGAGAATAAGGCAGATGATGAACGGTGGAATCGGCTACATTCTCTTGAAAATTACTGGGCTTATAATGGTAAGAATTTGATATCATGGGCTTATCGAAATGTGGAATATTCATCTCTAGAAGATGATGTCAATATTATAAAAAGCGATTTTAAATACTACCACAAAACAATCGAAATTATTGATATACTAGAGAAAAATAATGACATTATTACACTTCATGAATTATTAATAAAACTTGACAAAACGCCACCACTTAAGGAAGCGGAGGATTGGTTACGCAATTTCATAAAACCTTTTCCTGAAATTGTAGTTTGGAGATCAAGAGCTAAAAATGCAGGAACTATTCTTACGGACTTAAAAGCATGCACCCGTTTAAATTCATGGGAAGGTGATTGCGAGGCCTTAAAACTTTTTGAAAAAACTAAAGATTTAGAATTTTTTAGTGAAGGCCAAGGAATCGCTCAAAGATTAGCGTTAATAAAAACGCGAATAGAAAATGTAAAGCAAATTGAATCATTGATTAGTTCCACACCGTTGAATTTTGATTTACTTGAAAATCTTAGTAATAGGTTCCCTCAAGGTTATCTATATCCAAATAGCGAAAATGCCTACATATTGTTGCAGTATTACTCAAAAAGTCTTTCCCTTATAAAGATTATTAACACATCCATTCCAGATGAATGGGAAATAGTTAAATTAATTAATGAAATCAAGTCCAGCGTGATTAAATTGCCAATTAATATTCAAAAGCGTATTGAATTGCCTATTCCTATTCAAGAAAGATTTGAATTGGCGCAGGTTCGAACTAGTGTACTTGATATTCTTAGAACTGACATATCTCCAAGAAAAACACTTACAGAACGGGAAGAAATCTACTTTAAAAATCTTGAACCCGTAGAAGACAAATTTAAGAATTGGGAACTACCTGAATTTAAAACTCATTGGCATTTGTTTCAAAATGCAAAGCTCAAAAGAAAATTATTAGAAGACCTCGTCTTAATACTTGACACTTCAGATTTAAAAAATGCATTCAAACTTTTTGATGATGCTGATAAAATACTGGCAACAAATGCTGTCTGGGTAAAAAACCGAAATAAATTCGATGCCTTAAAAACAGAAGCAGCAACTTTTGAAAAACTCCTTGCTAGTATTCGGTCGTCTTCCAATTCCAATGAATTCCATCTACAAATGGATGCATTTAGGGATTTAATAAATTTCCCAGTGAAATACAAAGATTACAAGGAAGAACTTATCAATTTAATTAATGATAAATTAAAAAAATGGCCGATCGAAATCGATCGATTTGAAAAACTTTCAAATTCCAATTTTTGTTGGTTTGTAGGCTGGAACTGGTTACATATGGATTTAATTAACAGGGTGTACATTTCTTTACAAAAAGGCAAGTACCCTTTGGTTCCCCCAAGTGATAGCTTAGTAAAGGAAACCCAACCTTACGAATACAATATGCATCAATCCGGAACCCTGATTATTCCTAACACAACAAATTTTCTCGATTGTATTCTGACTATTTGGCCAGGAGCCGAATTTTTCTCCTATCAAAACAAAATAGATTGGATCAAAATTCTTGGTGACCCTATTTATTTCAAATGGGATGAAAAGAAAAAACAATGGAATCAATGCAAACGGCCTTAAGGAATTAAATGGATATTGCATTAAAGAGTAAATACCATCAACTTTTTGTGACCCACTGTCTCGCATCCGATAGCGTACTAGGGGAAGCAGGTTTTAGCGTTCGTGCAACTTCCCTTGAGCCCGATGACCCGCTCTTATCCATTGCAATGAATTTAAATGCCTATGAATTACCAATGCTGGCATACGATGGAGCGCGCCCCTATCCCTGGCACGCACCGATTCGGTTAGCTGCTATTCCTCTTAAAGGAAAATATTTAGTTGCAATTATGCATTCCGTCTACATGGAAACCGATACGCGGGGCAGGCCGAACAGTTATTTCACACATATGGTATTTGTCCCCAAAGAAGAATTTAGCTGGCGAACTACCTTGAAAAGCTGGGGAGCCATTCAGTGGGAATTACCAGATGTATCAGAAAATCCTCACCAAGCTTTCAATCCTCCCCGCTGGATTACCAAATGGCCAAATAATACTACCAATAAACTGCCCCCGTTGGAATCGCTTCCTGGATCGAACCGGAATGACGATCACTTTATAAAAGAACTTTACGAGTATTATGCGGAATCACCCAAGGCATTGGAAATTGTATTGGGAAGTGTTTTATCCCGTTTGAAAAAAATAGAACCAGAAAATAAAGATGAACATGAAAACAAAGATGAACCTATCCGAGGATATTTACTTCCACGCCATAAAATTGAAAATGGCCAATGTGAAGGAGGAGATTATCCAGAAGCCAAACCTGTAGAAGAAGATGATTCCCAAAAGCCCAAAACGGGCCAAATTAAATACGGGGAGAATATCCGTGAAACGCTTATGCAGCTTACCTTTATTGCTTGGTTTTTCCCTGAAAAACTTTTAACCGGCTACGGATTCTCCACTTATGAACCTCATAAATATGGGGTATCGATTACTAACGACAAATTGCTGATTGGAATTGTTCATGCTAAAGGCGAACTCCCTAATGAAATGCTAACTAGCCAGGGAGTGGAATATTACCCCAATGTATCATCGATTGATAATAAGGATAAGGTATGGAATTGGTGTAATATACAAATCGACCGTATTTTTAAGAATAAAAATGAAACCTTTTCCGCCTATTCTCAGAGATTGGATAATATCTACAATTCTTTAAATACCACTAATGGTAAATGGGACCACTTTGACGAAACTAACCAAATATTCGATATTATTGTATCCTACAATGATTACCAGACTTTTGATGCGTCGATCGCCTTGTTAAGAATTGCTAAAAAGAACACTTTTGCTAAGGGGGAGTTTTGTAATAAAAGTGAAATG
>Ga0209284_10006432_pt1 | contig 11296 bp, 6 predicted proteins | sample FRY03_FD_187211 | JGI IMG/M metagenome (GOLD analysis project Ga0209284, IMG submission 187211) | Freshwater microbial communities from Lake Fryxell liftoff mats and glacier meltwater in Antarctica - FRY-03 (SPAdes) (version 2) | ecosystem: Environmental > Aquatic > Freshwater > Ice > Glacier... | reverse complement strand
CTGTCGAATTCGCCGAGGATATCCCAGCCATAAAACGGCCAGCATTGCCACACTGGCAATGAGCGTCAGAGTCCATGACCAGACTGGCTCGAAGTGAAACGACATAGGAAAACGTCAGGCCCGAGTTTCTTGGCGAGCCGGAGACGTGAGTCTCCGGTTTCAACGATCTCATCACGGGACTGACGTTTCCCGCTCGCAGGGGAAAAACCTCAAATTTCGTCGCTCAGAGAATGTTTTGTTGGCGTGAAGCATAGCAGATCTGACGACAACGGAAGGCAGCAACGATGCCAGTCCTGGCACAACGAATCTATCTGGTCTCCTCGCCACTGCGACTCGAAAGCGCCCGCCACACAAGGAGATCAATCTGATCGCTGACAAATCGCGTCGAGCCATCGGCCATTACCGCATTGACGCCGCTGTTATGAAGGCTGCGAGCACAATAAGCCCCGGATCCGCCTCCCGCCATTTCGAATGACCCTTCGCTGCAATCAGGAATTCGTGAATTCGGAGGCAGAACGTGATTGTACCAAGTCGAATTCCAGCCGCCAAACAACCAGGTCCATCCACCGTAGGACGCATGGATGGGGTTCGGCAGTGGCAATGAAGCACACGCCAGCACCGCGTCGTCCTCTGTGAAAATCTCGCTCGTAGAGGCAAAGAAAAAATCCGACTGCGGACTAAAATTCGCAGCACTGCCATCTCCAATCAGTTTCTCGCTGAATAGGATCGTGTTGCTAAGTCCGTCCCGAAATTCGAACGGGCGCGTACTTCTTCCATGGACAAAAGCCCCGCTAACGTTGCCAATGAAGCCACCAATTGCCGGGGAGTCTGCGGCGTAAACACCGGGACCGTATCCCATGTTGGCGCGATAGTTTGTAGCACCGGGCCGCTGCACGTCTGACGGGCAAAGGAATACAGGACAAGGGACTTCCAACAGGGCCTGACAATCAGCATCGGCGAAAGTTGGCGGAAATTGAGTTTGGTTGACCACTTGCGGCTCAGCGTCTAACTCATACGCCAAAGTTGCGAGGTCGAGGAATCCAAGTAGATTTTGATGCGGAGAAACCGAGGCGAGTAATTGCTGGCCCCGAGCGTCACTCGCATTCGTGGCCGTATACGGGAACTTGTCGGCTTTTGTCGCAATATGATTTTGGGAGGCAATTCCGAGTTGCCTTAAGTTGTCGCGACATTTCAGTTGACGAGCACTCTCCCGAGCGCTCTGCACCGCCGGGAAAATCAACGTCATCAATATGCCTATCACACCGAGAGAAACGAGCACGTCTGGTAACGTCACACCGTGTCGATGATTCGATTGTGTGTTGCGTTGCCTGGAAGTTGTCGGCACGGATACCTCACATCAAGGACTTCGAAGCGGTTCAAATTGAACTTTAACTGAACGAGTTCCATCCTCACCAAAGTCGAATACGATTTCCGTTTCAGCAGGCGCACGGAATTCGGCGATCGGTGAAATCTCGAAAGTTGCGATCGAATTTGTGGTGGGTTCTGCGTTCTTGACGTTAAGCAGATCGTGATTGTACACCAGTTCGACCTTCAATTCATTACCGGCACGACGGATCACCGTGAGTTTATGCTGAAGCGTTGAATCGACGACAGGAACTCGAATTACAAGCGGATTCGGAATGATCGTCACAGAATCAATAACCTCGACAACGAGCTTCATCGCATCAGTTATTGTTGGCAGCCCTGCGCCTGTGCGAACGTGTACCGTAGCAGAGTGTCGTCCGCACCCAGTTGTATGATTAATAACCGGAAAGTGATACCGGCGGTGTGTCAGACTTGCATCACCTTCCGGCAGCTCCTCAACGTGCATCGCCTGCACTTCGATCACATCTTGAGGATGAATGTCCAGTCCACAAACCCAAGGTTGATCTTTCTTTACTTCGATTGTGTCCAAAACGATTTCTCGCCTACTACCCTCACCGTGTACGAACACCAAATTGAAATTGTCGGACTGAGGCAGCAGTGCTGGTGCGTTGAATCTTACGTGCAACGACGCATTTAGAACCAATAGGGGGGATCTTTGTTGATCGCACAACAAAGGGATTTGCCGCTGTATCCTCCCTGCAGGCGGCGATGTGATTTTAAAAGTGACCAATGCGTTACGGCCAGGGGCGATCAAGTCAGGAAGGTCACCGTTGCTTTGGCAAGAACATGTCTGTGCCAACTTCAGACCGGAAATCGAGCCTGCCCCTGTGTTATGAATTCGATAAACGAATTCGACGGCCGTGTAGGCAGGACACTCCACTTCCTCGTTCGGATCTGTCCCTGGACTCAATAACTCGACTTCCAGTGTTGGCACATTTGCATCTGCAGCAGGGGTATCGGTCGCCGGATGTCCTCGGTAGTCGCCAGATACGATGATCCCTGTACAGACAACGGCGGCGGCACCAATCAACAGCACGATGATGCTAAGGGAAAGCTTTTTCTGGAACACGGCGTTTCCTCTCTACATGGACATGCGAGATGATAAGCTCAAGCCTTGGCGGATCGTTCAGGCACGCTTCCTTCGACGATCAGCCTCTTTGAGAATAGCATAGGAATTTGCGGAGCGCCCGAGAGTTCTCTCGCAACCAGAACCATCGTGTGGACTGACGCCTCCGTCTAATGAACGCAGCACAATCTTTCGTTTGGTTCCGAGCGATGAACACAGAGCAAACATCTATTCGCAACCAAAGTTTTGCCCGCAAAAACCGACCTTATCAGTTTCCTGGCAATTTGAGCCGTTGCAATCTGGTTGCGAGGTCCCACCTGCGTTACAGGAGCAGCCTATGCAGAGCCAGACCTTGTTTCCACAAGATTTCGCATTTGGTGTACATGTTGAGCCCGTCCACCCCACGCAGTAATAGTACGTGATAAGTCCCATGCCGGGCATGGGTCTGCTGTTCTTACAAAAATCCTCATATACTTCACTTGCAGATGTGGGACATCCACACTGGGTCAAGCCAGCAGGTACTGGTGTTGCCATGCACATGTAATCAGACTGAGCGAACCCTAATCTGCCAGCGATCACTCCGCATACGATCGACATCAGGAAACAAACTCTTGGTTGCATGTTTTACTCCTGGATTACTTTTTTCGAAGCCATAGACCAATCGCCAACGAGGCGATGGAAACACAGATCATTGCGAACATCACCACAAATCTTCCGAAGCCCGGCTGCTCCGAAGAAAGTCGGCCGATCCCACGTGATTCAGTATTCGGTGTCGATTCCGCTGCTGTTGCGGTCTCTCCACGCTTAGAGAGGTTGCCAGTTCGTCCGTCCATGACAGATGTGCCAGCAGCTGGTTCCGGTGGATCAAAGCGACTTAGGTCAAGTGACAAATTGACTTCCGCTTCCGTCACGACCACAAGCTGATTCTGAACGGTATCACCCTTCGCGTGAAGTTGAACACGGGCCGTTTTGGGAAACCACAAACCGCCCGCCAACTGCTGCAGTTCATCGACCACGAAATCTGTTGTTGAGCCCGTTGAGGCAATTGCCTGACAGCGCCGAGGTAATCCGTCGTGGTCCAAATCAAGCCATAGAATTTCGGTTCTCCACGGTCCTTCATTGCTGATCTTCGCGCAGGAATCTCCAAGAATTGATTCCAATCCTTCCAACGTCCACGGTCTGCTGCCGATGATCTCAGGTAACCACTCAGCCGTAGCGGGCGAATAAATCCCTTGCATCGGCGCTCGCATAAACGAGGAAATCGGCTTCCCGTTAGCAACTGGTTGTATTTCCAGGGATTTCAGTTCATCGATTTCGTCAGGTGCTGCCTTGTAGTCGGCTCGAATTGAAAGATTCTTCGGGCCGTTGAAGATATCGATGCTTCTGAATCCCGTCTGTCCCGGAGTCCAGTAGAACGATCGATTTTCAAAGAGATCCAATCCATGGTCCGCCCAGATCCATTCATTCTCGGAAAACTGGGGCGATGAATTTGGATCTGCCGGTGGAGTCCAATCAAGAAGCGGCTTGTCGAGGACAGGCAAACTCCTCATTTCATAGACAACGCGGATGTTGACAAACCCGGCTCGCCACTTGGCAGTCATGGCCTGAAGTTGCTCAAGGCTGATTTGCGTCTGTTCGTCTGCCCTCGCGTACAATGGCACGAAGTGGCGAAAGGAAATGATCGACACAGCAATCAAAACAAATCGGCGCAAACGCGACATTAAAGACTCCTCGCGACGAGTGCATGCATTTCGTTTCACGCAAAACCATCAACAACGACTACGAATGTCGATTTTCTACTACCAGAGTCATTCTTGACAACATCATATCGGGGGGGGGGCGCATTGTCAACGTGTAGTAAATATGTTCTGTTGGATCTGCCAATAATTGTTTCCTGCGCAGCAAGCCGATTTCCCGCCACGTGTTCCACAAAAGTACCATAAAGTTATAGTTTGATTTCATATGGCTCTATTCATTTGAGCAGACCGCTTGGAGAAAAAAGAAGTCCCGGCGTATGAAATCCCGAGACTGATCAGTAGTATTCAATCCCTGCTCGAAAACTTTTCCCTGAACCACGAATTGTGAGTCCACTGTGATGCAAATCGGTAACACTTCGAGGCGTTTGCTTCTGATTCCTTTGTGTGCCCTTCTGGTGAGTTTTGCTCAGCAACTTGCTGCCGCCGATCAGCCGAAAGATCTGGCGAGCGCGTTGACGCCACTGGTGTCCGCGTTGACCGGAAAAACACCGCAGTTCGAAATCTCCGGACAAGTTGTCGTGCCAATCGATGGCACCTCACAGCCCATCGAAATTCGCATGCTGCGATACGATGACGAATCATTCGACTTTGCGTTGACTCATGCCGAGTACGCGATTGAGATTCGGCGGCGAGCCGATGTGACTGCAATGGCGTTGCCAATTCATAAGACAGTATTCATCGGACGCGGTCCAGTCGATGCATCGAACAGTCTGAAGCCGTTGGCAATTGCAGATCGCCTGGTTTCGAAAAGCTCCAGTCTTGGTAGCGTATCCTTCGGGCTGAATTTGCTCGCGGCAGGAGACATCGAAGCAACTCTGCGAGGACTGCTGGCCAGCGCGAATTTTATTCATGATCCGAGCAAGGGCTGCTGGAAGTCAGACGACGCCACGGTAACGTGTCCTAAAGACCAATGTATCAGCGTCAGCGCTAAGGATGTTACAGTGTTGCTGGACACAAAATCTAAAGTTGGTGATGCACCTTCGGCCGAAGAATGGCCCGGCATGAAAGTCACAGAACTGCCGCGTGTCGAACTGGAACGTACACTTCTCTTCGGCGTGCGCCGCGCGACGGAAGTTCTGCAGCCCGGTCGCGAGCTGACGCAGCCGTCACAAGTTCCAAGATCCACTGAACATGGCAGTCTGACATGGATCGATGGCCAGCGCGTCGCGACGTTGTGGGGAACTCCGGAAGAAATCGGGACGGCCCATGGCAAACTGCTGAAGGAAGAAGCTCGACGCTGCATCGAATCTGTGCTCTACAGTTTTGGAATGGCCAACACGGTCCGCACCGGACGTTGGTTCCGACATGATTTGGAGGAAGCATATGCTCGACTATCACCGCACATCCCCGAACGTCACAAACACGAAACTCAGGCGCTTGCGGTATCGCTGGGCATGGAACCTGAAATCGTGCAGGTGTTGAACGTGTTCCCGGAACTGTTTCATTGCTCTGGTTTTGCGGTCTTTGGCTCGGCCACAAAGGATGGCAAGCTTTACCACGGTCGCGTACTGGATTACATGACGACGATTGGCCTGCAGGATTCGGCGACGACTTTTATTGTACGACCCGAAGGTCAGTTTGCGTTTGCCAACGTCGGCTACGCAGGTTTCATCGGCAGCGTAAGCGGGATGAACGCCGAAGGCATTTCTCTTGGCGAAATGGGCGGTCGTGGTGAAGGACAATGGGACGGAGCACCAATGGCCACTCTGATGCGCCGCGCGATGGAAGAGTGTGATACGTTGCAGGAAGTTCAGGATCTATGGACCAACAGTCCTCGCACGTGTGAATACTACTATGTCTTCGCTGACGGCAAGACGAATGAAGCAGTCGGAGTTGCAGCGACGCCGGAATCCATCGAATTCATCAAGCCCGGCCAGTCGGATGCACGACTTGGCGAAGGGATTCCAGATACCGTGGTCTTGTCGGCAGGCGGTCGCCTGGAAGAACTTCGTCGCCGTGTGACTGACAAGCATGGTCAGATTGATGTGGAAGTCGGCCAGTGGTTGATGAGCCGTCCGGTGGCGATGAGTTCCAATCTGCACAACGTCTTGTTTGTCCCGGCGGACGGAGTTCTCTACGTCGCGAACGCCAGCCACAAAAAGCCTGCGGCTGAGATGCCGTATGTGAAAATTGATCTGCGTAAGATCCTGAATGAGATTTCGGGCAAGCCTGGTGTGGCACAGGTTCCGTAGATACGAAGAGTCCTAAATGCCGAATACATTTGACGTCGCAATGTGCGCTGCTCGAGAAGCGGCCAAGATTCTGTCACGCTTTTTTGATGAAGGATTTGCCGTTCGTCTGAAAGGCGTATCAGACATGGTGACCGATGCCGACGTTGCCTCCGAACGTCGTATTGCTGCCGTCATTCGTGACGCGTTTCCCGATCATGCCATCCTTGGCGAAGAAGAGAACTCGGGCGATGTGACTGCCGAACATCTCTGGGTGATCGATCCACTGGATGGCACAACCAATTTCGCTCACCACATCCCGCACTTCGCAGTTTCGATCGCCTATTTGCACCACGGAAAAGCGGAATGTGGTGTCATCCTGAATCCTATTCGTGATGATCTGTATGTGGCTCGACGCGGTCACGGTGCGACACACAACGGCAAACCGATTCATGTCGGACCGCAGAAGAACCTGAACGAAGTGTTGTTGGGCATTGGTTTTGCTTACGATCGTGGAGCCATGATGGAAGCGACTCTGGCTGCTGTCGGCGATTGTTTCAGGCAGCAGATTCACGGCGTGCGTCGATTCGGCACGGCGTCGCTGGATCTGGCTCACGTGGCGTGCGGGTTGTATGGAGCATTCTTCGAATACCAGTTGTCGCCATGGGACTTTGCGGCGGGGCAGTTGCTGGTTGAAGAAGCGGGTGGGATTGTCACAACCTGTGATGGCCAGGCCCCGCCGATTAAGAAAACGACGCTGCTCGCATCCAACGGTCTGCTACACGATCAACTGCTGCCGATCGTGCAGAAGCACATGCTATAGGATTATGTCATTGCTCCGGGGGGTGCCTTGTTCCGAGGCTCCAGACTCGGAACACACTGCCTTGGAGGCTCCTGCCTGGGCTGTTGAAAATTGGGAATTGCGGTTGTTTTTTGATCACACGAGAATTGTTGCGCAAGGTTTTGCGTGGCACAAACAACTGAGGTACAGGACTACCACGAATCAATGAATTCCTTGTATGGCAAGACTATTAAAACACAAATCGCATTTGAAACAGGAGAGCGCAGAGAGCGCAGAGGAGTCACGAAGGAATAATGCGATTCTCTGCTCCCTCTGCGCTCTCCTGTGGAATCCTGCGATTCAATGGATCCCTTGAGAGTTACCGTCGCCCAACCCAATTGTTTGCCTGAATTTGCGAAACAAATTAAGCCCGAAATCACCATCGCTTTTTTAACCCAAATTCTGGGTCAACGCCAACTTTCCAACTGCCCAGCTCCTGCCTCAAACCTCAGTTGTGAAAGTAGGTCCTTTCTGCCGGAAAGGACTGTCTTGTGTAGGTCCTTTCTGCCGGAAAGGACTGTCTTATGTAGGTCCTTTCTGCCGGAAAGGACTTTGCAGCTTGCTGCAACCTGCGACCAGCTCCACGTTGATTGGGTCGCAACGCACCACCGTTGAGCGGACGTCCGCTCTTGTGGTTCGCCTTGCGGCGAAAGTCCTCCTCGGCAAGGAGGACCTACTGAAATCGGCGACTGCACCCAGCCTCCGGCGGGTGCAGGTCAGCTATTGACGTTTTGAAAACCTCACTAACCGATACAAAAGCTGGCCTGCATCCACTGACTTCCCCTGATTGTGATTCCTGAGGTTATGTCACTTAATTTGTGCATGGGGGCTTATGACAGGATCGGTCGGATGATTTCGCCGCGACTGATGGGTAATGGTCGGCCAAGCGTATCGGTGATCAACGAATCCGGGTTGAGTCCAAGGCAATGAAAAATCGTCGCCGTCAGATCCTGTGGTGACACTTTGCCATCCTGCGGATACCCGCCGATAGCATCCGATGCACCATGCACAACGCCGCCCTGAATTCCGCCACCAGCCAGCGCGACGGAGAAGACATGGCCCCAGTGATCTCGGCCTCCGGCACCATTGAATCGTGGCGTGCGGCCAAATTCTGACATCACGACGACGAGTGTTTCATGCAACATCCCACGCGTCTCAAGATCTTCGATCAAAGCGGACAATGCCAGATCGGCCGGCGGACACAGTACCGTCTTCAGACGCTGTGCTTCCGATGCGTGACTGTCCCAGCACGGAGCGTTCGTCGGTTCGTCCGGACCACGAAACCAGTTGACTTGAACGAGCGAAACGCCAGCTTCCACAAGTCGGCGACTCATCAACACACTTTGCCCGAACTGACTTCGCCCGTATCGATCTCGTACATTGTCCGATTCGTGACCAAGTTCAAATGCCTGTCGAGCGGCAGAAGAACTGAGCACATCAAACGCTTTGTCGGTGAGGTTGCCGTAGGCGTCCAGTATGGCTCGATTGTCGGTTCCCTGCAGTCGAGTATTGATGTGATTCAAAAGTGACTTGCGATCCTTGAGGCGTTGTTCTGAGATATCTGCGCTCAGGCTGAATTCATCGATATGAAACCCGGGATTCGCGGGCTGACAGTTCAACAACCACGGCTCCACGGCTTGCCCGAGGAATCCAGCATCCTGTCCCGGCCAGACGCTGCCATCCGTGTTGAAGATGCGATGCGGTAACCGAATGGACGCTGGCAACTGGCCTCGCGCGGGCATCATTTTTCGCACCGTCGCACCGAGATTCGGATAGTCGTTGGGAAAACCGGGGTTCACGTTTTCGGCATTCATTGGAGCATGCGGCTGTCCGGTGAGCATGTAATAGCCGCTTGATGAATGTGCATTGTCGCCGGTGGACATGGCTCGCAGAATCGCCATCTTGTCCGTGAGCAATGCCGTTCGCGGCCAGAGTTCGCAAAGATCAATTCCGGGTACGACACTCTGAATCGGACCAAATTCGCCGCGAACTTCCAGCGGAGCCTGTGGCTTTGGATCGAACGTCGAATGCTGCGGCGGACCTCCCATCAGGAACAGCACGATGCACGCTTTTGCTTTTCCCTGGCGTTCTGCTGGCCCACTGCTATTCCCCGCTAGCAGTTGATTCTGGTGCAACATGGGCAGCGAAAGCCCTAACGCACTCAATCCACCGGCGCGAAGAACTTCGCGCCGACGGATTCCGTCGCACAATCGCAGAGGTTGTTGCTGAAGACTCAGCATGGCAGGATTCCTGGACGGGCATGACTGGTGAGACGAAATTGAAGGGCGCGGTAAACGCAGCCTACCGTTTTCTGCGGATTGATGCATATACCGGAAGCAGACGAAATCTGGTTTGCGGCAAAAATCGAACCCTATGCTCGGTCTAAATCAAAATCTTCTTCAACCCCACAACTTCGCAATTTTCTTGCGAATCTCCGATGTGTCGCTTTGAATCAAACCGCTCTGCCCTGTCCCACCGTAACCAGCGCCGTAGGTCATGCCTTGCGACTGGCGTTCGAAGAGAGTCTGAATATTCGGCGGCAGGAAACGCGTGATCTTGCTGAGCGAATGCATGTCGCTCTTGCGGCGATTGTGAAAGTAATAACGTTCTGGACGCACGACGCTGAGATGATTCTTGGCGCGTGTCATTGCGACATAAAACAGTCGACGTTCTTCTTCAATCTCTTCCGGGCTGCCTGTCGCCATATCAGACGGAATGTTGCCATCGGCGGCGTGAATGACGTAAACCGAATCCCATTCGAGACCTTTCGCCGAATGGATCGTGCTGAGAACCAAATAGTCTTCGTCCAGAAACGGATCGGCAGGAAGTTCCTGCGTGGAACTTGGCGGATCAAGAGTCATCTCCGCCAAAAACTCCATGCGACTTTGATACCGCGCGGCGATGGCTTCGAGCTGTATCAAATCATTGAGCCGCGCTTTGACGTTGTCGTATTTTGTCTCCAGCAGCGGAGCGTAAAATAACCGCGTCGCGTGAATGTCGGTGGCGACACCAGCGTCGGATTCGGCGCGTTCTTCCATGTCGCGCAACAGACGAATCAGCTTCGGCCAGTCATCGCGGAGTGCAGTCGGCGGAGCCCATGAATTCCATGTCTCAAAATGCCCACCGGCGTCGCGCAGTGAGTCCAGTAGTGATGCGGCCTTCACATGACCGATGCCCGGCAGCAGCACCAGAACTCGAAAACCAGCCACCGAATCCAGCGGGTTCTCGGCCAGTCGCAGAAATGACATCAGGTCGCGCACATGAGCGGTCTCGAGAAATCGCAGGCCGCCGTACTTCACGAACGGCACGTTGCGGCGACCGAGTTCGGCTTCCATCGCCATGCTGTGGTGCGACGCCCGAAACAGGACGCACTGTTGCTTCAGCGGAACGCCCTTCTCTCGCCGATCAAGTATCTGGTCAATGACGTACGTCGTTTGAGCGTCCTCATCACTGCACGTCACCAGTACCGGCATCGCGCCGTCGCCGCGAGACGACCACAGTTCCTTTGAATGGCGTTCTTCGGCTTCGGCAATGACGCGGTTTGTCGCGTCAAGAATCTTCTGCGTGCTGCGGTAGTTTTGTTCGAGCGGTATCAACACGGTTCCCGGATACTCGTTCGGAAAATCCAGAATATTGCGCACTGTCGCAGCGCGGAACGAGTAAATCGATTGGGCGTCATCGCCGACGGCCGTGAGGCCGCGACCATCCGGACAGATGTTCTTCAAAATCTGCGCCTGCAGGATGTTGGTGTCCTGATACTCATCGACCATGACTTTCTGAAACTGTTGCCGGAGCATCTGTCCGCCGTCTGAGTCTTCTGAAAGTGCGTTCCAGAACAGCAGCAGATCGTCAAAGTCGAGGACTCGCTGTTGTTCTTTTGTTGACGTGTAGCCAGTGAAAAGTTCACCCAGCCGTTCCTGATGTTCCAGGCACCACGGGAAGTATTTCTTGAGCACAATCTCCAGCGACTTTTGAGTGTTCACGCAGCGGCTGTAGATGTCGAGGCAGGTGGATTTCAGTGGGAAACGACTTTCACCTTTCGGCAGGTTCAGTTTCGATCGCACGACGTTCATCAGGT
>Ga0209284_10006430_pt1 | contig 11304 bp, 10 predicted proteins | sample FRY03_FD_187211 | JGI IMG/M metagenome (GOLD analysis project Ga0209284, IMG submission 187211) | Freshwater microbial communities from Lake Fryxell liftoff mats and glacier meltwater in Antarctica - FRY-03 (SPAdes) (version 2) | ecosystem: Environmental > Aquatic > Freshwater > Ice > Glacier... | reverse complement strand
GGCGTAGGACGAAACATATTGTAGCAACGGATTTTAATCCGTTGGCGTAGGACGAAACATATTGTAGCAACGGATTTTAATCCGTTGGCGTAGGACGAAACATATTGTAGCAACGGATTTTAATCCGTTGGCGTAGGACGAAACATATTGTAGCAACGGATTTTAATCCGCTGAATAAAGCATCATTTATGGAATATTCAAATCCTATTAATTTATAACAATTCTAAAACATAAGTTGATATATATCATAATAAATTCCTTCTACAATTCTTATATTTGACATTCTTAAAAAAACTCAAAATATGGACTTTATATATCAGGATCCTTATCCAATTTTAAAAGACGATACCCAATACCGCAAAATCACTTCTGATTTTGTTAAAGTAGAAAAACTAGGCGACAGAGAAATCTTGACCGTTGACCCAAAAGGTTTGGAATTGCTAGCTCAAGAAGCGTTGAAAGATGTTTCTTTTATGTTGCGAACGGCACATTTAGAAAAACTAAAACTGATTCTTGATGATCCAGAAGCAACGGATAATGACCGTTTTGTGGCTTATAATTTATTGCAAAACGCAGTCGTGGCTATCGATGGAGAATTACCTTCTTGCCAAGATACAGGAACGGCGATTGTAATGGCCAAAAAAGGCGAAAATGTATATACAGGAGTTGATGATGCCGAATGGCTTTCAAGAGGAATTTTTAATACTTATCAAGAAAGAAATCTTCGGTATTCTCAAATTGTGCCGATAAGTATGTTTGAAGAGAAAAACTCAGGTTCTAATCTTCCGGCGCAGATCGATATTTATGCCAAAAAAGGAGCTTCTTATGAGTTTTTGTTTTTAGCAAAAGGTGGAGGTTCTGCTAATAAAACTTATTTGTATCAACAAACAAAATCGTTGTTGAATGAAAAATCTTTAGACGCTTTCATTCGTTCCAAAATAATGGATTTAGGAACTTCGGCTTGCCCGCCGTATCACTTGGCTTTAGTGATTGGAGGAACTTCGGCTGAAGCGAATTTAGCGACTGTTAAGAAAGCCTCTGCAGGTTATTTTGACAATCTTCCTACTTCTGGAAATATGGCAGGTCAGGCTTTCCGTGATTTGGAATGGGAAAAAAGAGTACAATTAATTTGCCAACAAAGTGCCATTGGAGCACAATTTGGCGGTAAATATTTCACTCACGATGTTCGCGTCATTCGTTTGCCACGTCACGCTGCATCTTGTCCAGTGGGATTGGGAGTTTCCTGTTCTGCTGATAGAAATATTAAAGGAAAAATTACCAAAGACGGAATTTTCGTAGAACAATTAGAAGTAAATCCAAAACGATTGTTGCCGGCAACTCCACCACATTTGGAACCCGCTATTGATGTTGATTTGAACCAACCAATGTCGGACATTCTTAAAAAACTAGCACAATATCCAATCAAAACCCGTTTAAAATTGAACGGAACTTTGATTGTGGCTCGTGATATAGCCCACGCAAAAATCAAAGAAATGTTAGATGCTGGTAAGCCAATGCCAGAATATTTTAAAAACCACCCAATTTATTACGCGGGACCTGCAAAAACGCCACAAGGAATGGCTTCGGGAAGTTTTGGACCAACAACTGCTGGTCGTATGGATGTTTATGTTGATGAATTCCAAAAAAATGGTGGAAGTATGGTGATGCTTGCCAAAGGAAACCGAACCAAAGAAGTTAAAGAAGCTTGTCAGAAATATGGTGGGTTCTATTTGGGTTCAATCGGAGGTCCAGCGGCGATTTTAGCCAAAGAGAATATCCTTTCGGTTGAGGTCGTTGATTTTGAAGAATTAGGTATGGAAGCCGTTCGTAAAATTACCATTAAAGATTTTCCTGCATTTATTATAACGGATAATAAAGGAAATGATTTCTTTGAAAATTTATAATATTGCTTAACCAAAACGGACACTAAGTTCTGCGCTAAGCTCACAAAGTTTATTTAAACAGAAAGACCACTATAATTAGGGGTCTTTCTGTTTTTGTATAACTGAAAATCAATCAATCACCATTTCAGGAATTTCTCCTTCAATAATCAAATTAGCTTCGGTTGAAGCGATGATGTGTTCAACAGAAACTCCGGGAGCTCGTTCCAATAATTTGAAACCTTTGGGTGTGATTTCCATTACGGCAAGTTCTGTAACTACTTTTTTCACGCAACCAACTCCGGTTAAAGGTAAACTACATTTTTTCAGAATTTTACTTTCCCCAGCTTTGTTAACGTGCATCATAGCCACGATAATATTCTCGGCCGAAGCGACTAAATCCATAGCACCGCCCATTCCTTTGACCATTTTTCCTGGGATTTTCCAGTTGGCAATATCTCCGTTTTCGGCAACTTCCATTGCGCCAAGAATGGTCAAATCAACATGTTGTCCGCGAATCATCCCGAAACTCATTGCCGAATCAAAGAAAGAAGCGCCGTCTAAAGTCGTAATAGTTTGTTTTCCAGCGTTTATTAAATCAGCATCTTCTTCGCCTTCGAAGGGGAAAGGTCCCATCCCGAGAACGCCATTTTCGCTTTGAAACTCCACGTCAATTCCTTTTGGGATATAGTTTGCCACTAGTGTTGGGATACCAATACCGAGGTTTACAAAGTATTTGTCTTTGACTTCTTGGGCTATTCGTTTGGCAATTTCTTCTTTTGTTAGCATAAAATTAATGTATCAATTTTTTAATGTATCTATTTAACAATGAAGTGTAGAATTCAAAATTAATGTATCAATTTTTTCATTTAGACATTAATATTTTTTTTGCTGCTACTTATTATCTTGTAAACAATTAGACCAAGTTCATTTATTTTAGTCTTAAGACTAGGTTCAAATGGATAGTTTTTTGCTCTTTCACATAGAGTCAACCAATATTTGGTTTCCTCTAATTCTTTTGCGGCAATTTTTATTTTATGAATAAAGTCTGCTTTGCTTTCTGCGTTTTGAGCCTCGTGAATATTAGCTCCAATACTTGTTCCGCTTTTTAATAACTGATTGGCAATAACATATTTTCGTTTACTTTCTAATAATTCACAAAACTCAATAATGTTTAATGCAAAATCTATAGATTTAGAAACAACTACATTTTCTTGGTTCATAATTGTGGGTTTTTAAATTATAAGGTAGTTTAGAAATTGTTACATTAAGAATTTGATAAATTGTTTAATTAATTTTTTCTCACAGTTCTCTTCTCAATCCTTTTTTCATATTGCTCCCCTTGAAAAATGCGTTGCACAAATATGCCAGGAGTATGGATTTGATTGGGGTCTAAAGTTCCAGCTTTGACTAATTCTTCGACTTCGGCGATGGTGATTTTTGCTGCGCCAGCCATACAGGGATTGAAATTTCGAGCAGTTCCTTTGAAAATTAGGTTTCCAGCGGTGTCGCCTTTCCAAGCTTTTACAATAGAAAAATCAGCTTTGAATGCGTGTTCCATTACGTGCATTTTTCCGTTGAATTCTCGGGTTTCTTTGCCTGTGGCGACTTCGGTTCCGAAACCTGCCGGAGTAAAAAAAGCAGGAATTCCGGTTTGGGCAGCTCGACAACGTTCGGCCAAAGTTCCTTGCGGAATGAGCTCTACATCGAGTTCGCCAGAAAGCATTTGGCGTTCGAATTCAGCATTTTCTCCCACATAGGAAGAAACCATTTTTTTTATTTGATGTTTTTGCAAAAGCAATCCAAGACCAAAATCATCGACACCAGCATTGTTAGAAATACAGGTGAGATTGTTGGTTTCTTTTTTGACGAGTTCGGCAATGGAATTTTCGGGAATGCCACACAATCCGAAACCACCCAGCATTAAGGTCATTCCGTTTTCGATTCCTTCGAGAGCTTCTTGAACGTTGTTTACTTTCTTGTTGATCATATCGTGTTTTTTTAGCCCAGATGGCAGCGATATCCTTTTTATCCCGCTTTTTCAGCGGGATAAAAAGATTTAGCGAACAGCTGGAAATAGCTCCTTAAAAAAAATTCAACAACAATTGTTTTGCTTCGTTTGAAATCAATGTCTTTAGTGTAAGGATTTTATTTCTTTCAATTTGTCATTTCGACGAAGGAGACTAGACCAACTAATGCGATTTACTTCGTCTGTTCACAATCGTTCGGGTCTGCTTCGTCGAAATGACAAAAAACAAAAATTTAGTTGCCCATTCTCTTAACTCAATAACATTGCGTTCGCAACGACATTTACAATTCGAATTCCTCGGTATCTTGTTGAATATCGGTGGTGTCTTTTACTTTTGGAGCGGTATAACAATCTACTTTTATCGAAAGATTTGCTGGTCTGTCGAAATCTTCTTTGGAAACTTTAAGGGTTTCGTCGGCATAACAAAGTTTCATAAAATAAGCCCAAACCGGTAATGCAGCTGTTGCTCCTTGACCGTAAGTCAAACTTTTGAATCGTGCAGAACGGTCTTCACAACCAACCCAAATACCAGTTACCAGATTTGGAACCATTCCCATAAACCAACCGTCAGACTGGTTTTGAGTTGTTCCGGTTTTACCAGCAATAGCGTTTGTAAACATATACGGATAGCCTGTCCAGCGATTGTCTCCGCTTCCGCCACCTTGTGTTCTTAATCTTGCACCCGAACCCGTTTCGGTAACACCTTGAAGTAATTTGATAACGGCAAACGCTATGTCTTTATTCAACACATCGTGTGATTCTGGAATTGGCTCATAAATAACCACGCCACTTTTGTCTTCTATTCGTGAAATGAATTGGGGTTTTACGTAAACGCCTTGGTTAGCAAATGTTCCATAAGCAGCAACCATATCTTCCACAGTAATATCAACAGCTCCCAATGCAATGGAAGGCTGAGCCGGAATTTCTGATTTTACGCCTAATTTATGGGTTAGTTCGACAACGGCTTCCGGGCCTGTTTTGTCTATTAATTTTGCTGAAATGGTATTGATGGAATTAGCCAAACCTTGTTTCAAAGTGACCATTCCGCGGTATCTATTGTCTGAATTTCTTGGTTCCCAATCTTCGGTAACGTGGTGGCGGCCTTTGCGAATCATAAAAGGACCATCTATAATGGTATCACATGGCGACATTCCCAATTGTTCAATTGCGGTTGCATAAACAAAAGGCTTGAATGTGGAACCTACTTGTCGCGCTCCTTGTCCTACGTGATCATATTGAAAGTATTTGTAATTAATTCCACCAACCCAAGCTTTGATACTGCCTGTTTGTGGTTCCATTGCCATTAAACCGGATTGCAGGAAATGTTTGTAATATCGAATGGAATCCAAAGGTGTCATAATGGTGTCTTTTTCGCCTTTCCAAGTGAAAACGGTCATTTTTGTTTTTACGCTGAAAGAGGCAATTATTTCTTCCTCGCTTTTGTCTTGTTCTTCTAGCACGGTCCATCGGTAGGATGATTTCATCGCTTGCTTCAATATGCGTTGGGTTTCAGCATCGGAAATGTTTACAAAAGGTGCATTTTTATTTTTTTTAGCTTCAATAAAAAATTCTTCTTGCATGTTTGCCATGTGTTTTTCTACGGCTTCTTCGGCGTATAATTGCATTCTGGAATCGATGGTGGTATAGATTTTCAAGCCATCTTTATAGATGTTGTAATCAGAACCATCGGTTTTTTTGTTTTTGTCGACCCATTTTTTCATATAATCACGCAAATATTCCCTGAAATAAGTGGCAGTTCCTTCGCGGTGACTTTCTAATTTGAATTTTAAGGTGATAGGTAATGCTTGTAGTTTTTCCTTTTGACTTTCTGTAATTATGCCTCCTTTTTCCATTTGAGAAAGCACCACATTTCTTCGGTTTTTGACCCCTTGCGGATTTTTTACGGGATTGTACAGCCCTGAATTTTTGAACATGCCGACCAATATTGCCGATTCGTCTATGGTCAAGTCTTTGGGCGCTTTTGAAAAATAGGTTTGTGCGGCGGAACTTACGCCAACGGAATAATTTCCAAAATCATATACATTGCAATACATGGCGATAATTTCGTTTTTGGTATATTGTCTTTCCAATCGGATGGCGATAATCCATTCCTTAATTTTTTGGACGATTCTAAAAGGCAAAAACTTGGAACCTTCGCCATGAAATAATTGTTTGGCCAACTGTTGCGTCAAGGTACTTGCTCCTCCGCTTGTCCCCATACTGGCAATGGCTCTCAAAGTTCCTCGACCGTCAATACCTGAGTGTTCGTAAAAACGTTCATCTTCAGTGGCGATAAGCGCTTGTACAAGATTTTGCGGCAAGTCGGAATATTTTAATTGCGACCTGTTTTTTTCGAAATATTTTCCCAGAACCACTCCGTCAGAAGAGATGATTTCAGTGGCCAAATTGGAATCTGGATTTTCTAAATCTTCGAATGAAGGCATAGAACCAAAAAGTCCCCATGAGGCGAACAAGAAAAACACTAAAACGCCTCCCAAACCATAAAAGAAAACTTTCCAGAATTTCTTTTTGTAATGGTTGATGTCTTTTTCTAAGTTGTTTGCCTGATTATTATTTTTTCGAGTAGCCATAATTATGTCTTAATCTATTTTTTCTATTCTAAAACCTACTTCGGTAATTCCTTCTAAAACTGTCACTCCTGGAACTTTTCCGTTTTCTCGAACCGCTTGTTTGATATGAACTTTGTATTTTCCTCTAAATCGTACTTTTTCTTTGTAGAAAAGTTTACTTTCCTTAATATCCGTAAAACCATCGCCCAGCATTGAGCCGTCTGGATTTGCCATTTGGTATTCCAGCGTGTCTACTTTTGTAAATCCGTTAGGTCTTTCTATGGCAACAATTAAAAAGAGATTGTTGAATTGATAATTGTTGTTGGCTCTCAAATTTACGAATAAATTGTATCTTTTTGTCGAATCTAATACAGGTAAATCAAAGGTTACAACGCTGTCTTTATGCCACGCATTTCCAACGGATTTGTATTCGTCAAAAACCCTTTTTTTATCACAAGAAAAAAAGAGTATCGCAACTAAAAGCAGTAATACACTATTCTTTATTCTCATTTTTGGTGATAATTATTGGTTTTCTAGGTACTGCAGGTTTTTTATCTTGTGCGGCATTAAGCTTTGGATTGTTGTTCTGCTTGTTATTATTATTATTATTATTTGCAACGATGACATTTTCTCCTCCTGGTTTGCGTTTTTTGTTTGGTTTTTTCTTTTTCTTGGGTTGGTCAAAACGGGTTAAACTTTCTTGACCCATAGCGTTGTTAAAGTGTTTTTCCTGTTCTTGAACAATTTCAATAGCAAAATCTTCAAGAGAAGCCACTTTGTTTTTGAGTTTGTTTTCTGCAATGATTTCGTTGACTTGCTCAATTTTTAACGCATGCCAATTGGCGAAATCATTGGTGTAAGCAAACCACATCATCCCTTTGAAAATGTCTTGTTTTTGGCAAATGGCGTCTCCTTTTTCGGTTACTAATTTGGTTTCAAAACTTGGAAATCCTTTTAAGGCATCCATATAAGTATCGAGCTCATAATTCAGACAGCATTTCAATTTTCCGCATTGCCCGGCCAGTTTTTGTGGGTTTAAAGACAATTGTTGGTAACGCGCCGCTGAGGTGTTTACGCTTCTAAAGTCGGTTAACCAAGTGGAACAACACAATTCTCTTCCGCAAGATCCAATGCCTCCCAAACGAGCTGCTTCTTGGCGAAGTCCTACTTGTTTCATTTCGACTCTGGTGCTGAATTCTTTGGCAAAATCTTTAATCAAAAGTCTAAAATCGACTCTGTCATTGGCAGTATAGTAAAATGTGGCCTTCGAACCATCGCCTTGAAATTCAATGTCGGAAATTTTCATTTCTAGTTTTTGGGCAATGGCCAATTCTCTTGCACGAACCTTCATCGGTTCTTCTTTGTCACGGGCAACGGACCAAATATCGATGTCTTTTTGAGATGCTTTTCTATATACTTTGGCTACATCAGCACTGGTGTGATTCACTCCTTTTTTCTTCATTTGGATGCGAACTAATTCACCTGTCAAAGTTACAATTCCAATGTCGTGTCCAGGAGAAGCTTCGGTAGCGACAATATCACCCATACTTAAAGTTAGTTTCTCTGTATTGCGGTAAAACTCTTTTCTTCCGTTTTTGAAACGTATTTCGACACAGTCAAAAGGAGCTTCGCCATTGGGTAAACTCATATTCGAAAGCCAGTCGAAAACCGTTAATTTGTTGCAGCTATCGGTGCCGCAAGTCCCATTATTTTTACAACCCTTTGGTGCACCACCATCAGAAGTTGAACAACTTGTACATGCCATAATTTTATATGTAGTATTGCAATGGATGCAATTTAAGTTCTTAAAACGTTTAATTGGTAAAGATAGTATTTTTTAATTTTATGTTACAAGAGATCAAAAGGACAAAAAATCATAAAATTATAATAAAAAAAGCCTATTTCACTTTCGAATGAAATAGGCTTTAGAAAGAATAAAATAGGATAATTTTAGGTTTCTTTTACCGAAATAATTTTCACTGGACAGGCTTTGGCAGCCAATTCGCAACTTTCTACGATAGTATGATCGGCCGATTTCAAGGTGTAAAAACCTTTGGCATTCACACTTTTTATCAATACCGATTTTCCGTCTTTTTTAGACATTTGAAACTGTATTGGCGCCATTTCTACACAATAATTACAGCCAATGCATTTGGCTCTTTGGAGCGTTACAATAACCATTAGGCTTCCACGATTTTATATAATTTGTCGGACATTCTAATTTTAAAAGGCAATTTGAAAGTACAATCGTCACCTTTGGAGGCTTTTTCTGCCGTCACGTCATTTACGTACATTTCTTCGATAATCATTTCTTGTGCTCCAGTGCTTGGGCCAGTTACCAATATTTTGTCTCCAATTTTGATATCATACGCTTCGATTTTAAATTGTCCAATGTTGGCTTTTGGGAAATAATGGGTTCCTTTTCCCACGTAAACTTTTTTCTGTGTCGCCATCGATCCGGAAACATCGCTCCATTCGCCCAATTCCTGTCCGAGATAATATCCTGCCCAAAAGCCGCGATTGTAAACGGTGTTCAGAGCTTCCGTCCAAACCACGACTTTTTCTTTAGTAAATGTTCCTTCATTATAACTGTCAATGGCATTACGATAGGTTTTTATTACCGTTGCCACGTATTCTGGAGCACGGCCACGGCCTTCAATTTTCAACACTTTAATTCCGGAATCAATTACTTGATCCAGAAAATCTATGGTGCATAAATCCTTTGGCGACATTAAATATTCGTTGTCAACTTCAATTTCGAAACCGGTTTCTTGGTCGATAACCGTGTATTTCTTGCGACAATTTTGCTTGCAAGCACCACGATTCGCCGATGAATTATCAGAATGCAAACTCAAATAACATTTTCCGGAAACCGCCATACACAAAGCACCGTGACCAAAAATTTCGATTTCTATCAATTTGCCGTTTGGCCCCTTGATTTGTTCTTTTTCGATTTGTGTGGTAATGTTTTTTACTTGGCGTAAACTCAATTCTCTACTCAAAACCATAGTGTCTGCAAAAAGACTGTAGAATTTGATGGTTTCGATATTCGTCACATTCAATTGGGTCGAAATGTGGATTTCCATTCCAATTCCTCTCGCCATAGCAATTACGGCTTGGTCAGAAGCAATTACGGCGGTGATATTGGCTTCTTTGGCTTTAGCCAATAATGTTTTTACGACCGATAAATCGTGATCGTAAATTACAGTGTTCAACGTCAAATAACTTCTAACGTTTTTTTCTTTGCATCGACGGGCGATTTCTGGCAAATCATCCATTGTGAAATTGACCGAGGCACGAGCGCGCATGTTCAATTGTTCGACACCGAAATAAACGGAATCAGCTCCGTTGTCTAATCCGGCTTGCAAGGATTCAAAATTTCCCGCGGGAGCCATTAATTCTATTTTGTTGTTTGCTTTCATTTGATTTTGATTAATATTCCAACGGTTGAAACCGTTGGTTATGGCTTGTATTTGTATTGTCGATATATGTTTTTCAACATTGCCCACGGTTTCAACCGTGGGGAACGAATTGCGATTTCTCTCAATTCTTATATAAATCCAACGGTTGAAACCGTTGGTTATGGCTTGTATTTGTATTATCGATATATGTTTTTCAACATTGCCCACGGTTTCAATCGTGGGGAACGAATTGCGATTTCTCTCAATTCTTATATAAATCCAACGGTTGAAACCGTTGGCTATGGCTTGTATTTGTATTATCAAAATATGTTTTTCAACATCGCCCACGGTTTCAATCGTGGAAATTGTTTAAATGAATATTTATTGATTATCCAATCCGTGTAACTTTATAAATTCTTCAAATTCGTCCTGAGAATTTTTGTTTAAATGATGTTGTTTCTGATTTTTGATATAATTATAGACAACTTCTAACTGCGATTCGCTCACAGAATATGCAGCATAACCTGTTTGCCAGGAAAATTTTTCGAGGATTAGATTTTCCCCATTTATAGAATGGGAAGAACTGCCTTTTATTTGCTTTATCACATCTGTAATAGGTTTTTGTGGATTTAACAAAAATAAAGCGTGAATATGATCTGGCATTCCGTTGATGATTCTAACAGGACAACCAAGTTCTATTAGCTCTTCTCGGATATAATTATAAACTTGTTTTTCGATGGAAAAATCTATTAATTCCTGACGATTTTTGGTTGCCCAAATGGCGTGAATCCATAATTTATTAAAAGAATGTGGCATAATACACTTTTATTATTTCTAACGGTTGAAACCGTTGGTTATGGTTTTTGTTTGTATTTCGTTTTTCAATATTGCCCAGGGTTTCAACGGTGGGAAACGTATTGTTGATTATTTTGATTAATATTCCAACGGTTGAAACCGTTGGCTATGGCTTGTATTTGTATTATCAAAATATGTTTTTCAACATCGCCCACGGTTTCAACCGTGGGGAACGAATTGCGATTTCTCTCAATTCTTATATAAATCCAACGGTTGAAACCGTTGGCTGTGGCTTGTATTTGTATTATCAAAATATGTTTTTCAACATTGCCCACGGTTTCAATCGTGGGGAAACGAATTGTGATTTCTCCTAATTCTTATATAAATCCAACGGTTGAAACCGTTGGCTATGGCTTGTATTTGTATTGTCGAAATATTTTTTTCAACATTGCCCGCGGTTTCAACCGTGGAAATTGTTTAAATGAATATTTATTGATTATCTAATCCGTGTAACTTTATAAATTCTTCAAATTCGTCCTGAGAATTTTTGTTTAAATGATGTTGTTTCTGATTTTTGATATAATTATAGACAACTTCTAACTGCGATTCGCTCACAGAATATGCAGCAT
>Ga0209284_10006428_pt1 | contig 11306 bp, 10 predicted proteins | sample FRY03_FD_187211 | JGI IMG/M metagenome (GOLD analysis project Ga0209284, IMG submission 187211) | Freshwater microbial communities from Lake Fryxell liftoff mats and glacier meltwater in Antarctica - FRY-03 (SPAdes) (version 2) | ecosystem: Environmental > Aquatic > Freshwater > Ice > Glacier... | reverse complement strand
GCCTCTTGCTTCTGACGGTCTACCATAGCTTGACGCTCTTGAGCATCCATTGCTTCGTTGTAATTAATGTTGGCAGCACCTGCGCCTGCGAGCACGCTACCGATACCAGTACGTCCCGCCCCGCCCAACAAAAACCGAGCCAAGCTTTCAGACTTTCTACGGTCAGGGTTGTAGCGATCACTGTCTAATTGAGCACGAGCGTCGATCTGACGCTGCAAGATGGCACGCTCTTCAGGGGAATAACCAGCAGCCGTCTCGCCTTCTTGGCGTCGATTCTCATATACCTCTTGTGGAGTGCGATCACCGATTAAAGTGCGAATCCCGCGATTAGCAAGACTCCCAAAAGAGCTAGGCAAAGCAGGAGCCCGCTCAGGAGCAAGACGCCCGCGATTAGCAATCCGTTGGCGCATTTCTTCGTCAGAGTATATAGAAGGTTCATCTTCATAACTGGTTGACCCGCCCTCTTCAAACGCAACAATACCACCTGCAGCCATAGCTTTAGGAGACATATTATTAGCGGCCATTCCACCCACGCCTTGACTCATCGGGCTTGACATACCTTGTAACGGGCCTGCTGACATTCGTGGCTGTTGCTGAGATAACATTTGCTGCATGGCTTGTTGCTTTTGCTGCGCCTGATTCTGTGCGGCACCTGTGGTTTGTTGTGCTAACTCTTGCTTAGTCAGATCTAAAACTTCTTGCTCACGAGACTCTGCAACGGTAGGCATACCTTGACCGCCCATCTTCATCTGCATATCACGCGCCGCTGCTTCTTTCTCAGACTTGAGTTTCTGCAAGGCAAGGAGGTCTATAAGCTGCTGACTTTGTGAGTATTGCTGCGCTAATGCTTGAGGATTGCCACGATAGGCGTTCATCTTTGTTTGCACGTCTTGGTCGATACCGTTCATCATGGCCTATCCTTATTTATGTCTTCGCCGCAGGCTGGTTAAACAGTGAGTTGTACAGGCTTAAGATACTGCCGGCTCCGCCCATCGCATTAGATGTTGCGGAAGGCTGTTGATAGCTATACGACTGCGTGGCCAGAGGCATACCCTGCAATAACGACTGTTGATACTGAACTTGCTTGTACGGATAGTCGCGCTCTTCTTTGAACTGTCCATAATCTGCTGCAATACCTTCGCCTTCGATGCCACGCTGGATTGAGCCTAGACCCGATAGCGCACCTAAGTTTGCCAGATCTGCTTGGTTTTGTGCCGAACCTAGAGCGCCTTGAGCTTGAGCTGCCGATAGCGCACCCTGTAACCCACGCAAACCGTAGTCTGCCCCAAACTGTTTGGACTGTTCACTTGCTGTTTTTGCTGCTTGGCCATACTGCGCTTGTGATTGCGCTCCAGTCATCTGCTGACCTTGGTTAAACTGGCGTGCGGCCTCTTGGGCTTGTTGCGCTGCTTGGCCGAATTGAGCTCGTTGTTGTGCAGAGTTAGCTTGCTGCCCATAGCCAAACTGTTTGGACTGCTCCGTGCCACGTTGGGCTTCTAGGTTACGTGCTTGGTCAGACGTAAACATACCGGCCGCTTTGTCGTATGCGGTGTTATACCCAATGCCGGTAATGTCTGCTTGCTTATTCATTAGGTTACGGTTGATCTCAGACTCCATCATCGCTTGACGGCCGCCACCGTACGCACCAGCGCGAGATAATCTTGCCGCATCTCCTAGTCGAGAGATTTGCGCTTGCCGGCGTGCTTCTTCTAGTTGAGGATTAAGCGCTGATTGGATATACGGATTCATGTACTGCTGCGCTTGCTGCGTACCAAAGATGCCGGTATTGAATTGCGTATCTTGGTAGTTTGCAGGCGCGGTATATTGATTACTAAACTGCGTAGCCCCAGAAAGCGCGGGGGCGCTAAACTGATTGCTAAATTGTGTTGGGTCGTACTCGGAACCCAAGTATTGATTCACAATATTGCCGGCAATACCAGATGCGCCCGCGATCGACGCAGGTGTTTGCAAGTTGGCCGCCGTACCAAACGCTTGTTGCTGTAACCCAGAGGCACCAGCAGTCAGTGGCCCTGTATAGGCTTGGTACGGTGTTTCACTAAGTGCCTGACCCTTGCCGAGCATATTAGTGACGTAATCGCCTGCCCAGTTAGAGAGAGACGATTCTGTGCCAATTTGCTTGCCCGCCGTTGGATCTGGAGGAGCAGTAAAGCCTGTAGTTGTTGCCATGATTTACCTCACGCGGGTAGCGTTTTCTTTAAATTAGCGGGCTTGATCTGTTTCTTATTACCGTGTGCGTTTTGCCTAATTCTGTCCATCATTTTATACAAAACATCAGCGCCCGCTTCCGAATTGCCGCTTCCTAGAAAGCCAACGACGTCCGCCGGCACCACGAATTCACCGTGCCCTAGCTTAGCAGGTTGTGTATCGTCTATGACTGCCGGAACTTTGTCAGCCATGCCGTCTGTTTTACCACCTAAATAGTAACCTGCAGAACCGCCTTGGGCTAGACCCATGAGACCACCTTGTGCATACCCAACATAACCACCATGTGCGCCACCACCACTATTGCCGGCTTGGTTGGGGTCGTATTCAAGATTCGTTGTTCCTCCACCGTCTCCTCCACCTGCAGGAGTGTCTATGGGTGCAGCGGGAGACGCTTCGGCAGGTGCGACAGGCGTATAGACCATATCTGTAAAATAACGTCTGCCAGCAGAGCCGGGGCGTCGATTTGGATCCGCAGCGTAAGGCACTTGTTCGCGTGTTGCAGTAAATTTAGGCACCTTACCTTGATAGCCTGTCGGTCGTGAACCGCCACCACCGCCAAGAAGCCCTGCAACCCCACCCGCACCAGATGCCAAAAGTGAACCTAGGTTTAACTTGCCTGAACTTCCAGACCCGCCGGATAAAAGGCCGCCAAGTTGATTCGCCCAGTATCCAAAAGAACCGTAATCTCCAGAAAAAAGATTATCAGTTCCAAGCATATAGTTATCAATTTCGTCTTGTAGCATTATTTACTCCTTAACAATTCATAGAGGCTTTCGTAGGTTTCAACTACGCCGCCATCGGCATATTTATACTTTGGCATCACACCTTCTATATACTCAGCAGTTGCACCATACGGGGAAATCATTAAGCTTTCTTGCTTAGGCGTAGCAAACACGCTGTCGCCGCTTATATCGTAGAGGTATTGTATATCGGCAACCTTGGGGGCTTTTACATTTGTTGTACGTGTTTGATTCAAAATATCTAATAATTGCTGCTGACTTTGCGCCTGCTGATTGGCTTTTACATTGCCTGATCCGCTGCCGACGCCTACACCAACACCCTCACCCTGACCACCTACACCATCGCCTGAGTAGCCGCCTTCACCTTCTCCTGCCTTAGCTCCCGTTCCTATACCTGCGTTTGCTCCGGCGCCCAAGGACGTTAAACCAGACCCAGAACCCGCTTCAACAGTACTTGAACCATGAACGGCGGCTATCACGTCGGCAGGTGAAATTCCTGTTACATCGGAGACAACCTGTACGCCATTCTCACTAAGTGAACCGTCTGCGTTTATAAGTCCTTGCTGCGCAGCCACTATCGGTGTGACATTCAACGCCCACGAACTTTCTAGTATGCGCAGATATACAGGTGGTATGTCCGCCGCCTCTAATAGCCCTGATTCAGCCGCCTGAGTAACAAGACTTGCAGCCTCACTTTTAATATTAGCGTCTTGCGATTCGGCAGCGACCGCACTGACTGCTCCAACTCGACCCTCGTTGCCCGCTAAAGCCCCACCCTGTGTACCGCTTCCGCCTGCGGGTGCGTTGACTTTAGGCGCTTCAGATTCGACATCCTCACGCACTTGGGTAACTGGATCAACTGGCTGATTCATTGCCGCCTCTATAAGAGGGGTAGTGATTATCGGTTGAGTATTTGGATAATTTTCTACAAATATCGCCTCTAGCTCTTGACGTTTTTCCTGTTGCGCGTAATCAAACACATTCTTAATCAAATCCTGTGGAGAAACCCACTGGTTATTTTGTGTTTTTTCTGTAAAAGAAGACGCTTCTTGTGGCGTCGGGTCACGACCAAAATAAGCCTGAAATGCCGATGTCACCACGGTTTCTGGGGACTGTTGTAAGTCGTCAATTGTCTTGTATACAGTACCAACACCTGCCAGCTCGAGTGCATCAATTGCGCTTGTATACGCTTCTGGCGGCAATGATGTACCAAAGGCGCTTTGGAAAGACTTGCTTGAAATTGGCGACGGAGAACCATACGCACCGAGCGGGTCTTCTAAATCGTCAAACTGAGAAAAATTACTGTAATTGATTGGTTTTAGAGAAAGCCGTTCTAAGGCTGCAAGGAATTTTGGCTCTGATATTGAAGTTGCAGGATCTTCATTTCTTTCGAACATTATGTCGTTATAAAGAGATAGTGCTTCCTCTGCCGTTCCAAACCAGCTTCCGTTAGAGTAAATGAGCGGCTCTGCGGCAGATCTACCATCGCCAAAAGTTGGACCTTCGCCATCATCTGGCACAATCAGTTGTCTTGTTCCATCAGGCAATGTAATAACTGAATCACTGGTCGTGGCACTTGCCAACAGCGGCGACGACACCCCGCTATACGGGTTTTCCATAGCATCAACGACAGCAACGTAAAAATCGTCAGGATTTGTTGTGCTGCGGTTGATTGCGTCTTGCACCAAAGGTAGTGTCGTAAGAGTGACGCTTGGCAAATTATTAATGACGTCGTCAAGCGCCAGATTCGGATCATAAAACGCCATATCCTCATATGCGCCAGAAAAATTACCTGCTGTAGAGCTTGGGTTGAAGTAGCCTTTTACAGACTGCGCCAACTCAGATTCTGTCAGATTATTAAATGCGCCACTGGCAAAATCCTTGGCAACGCTAATCATGCCGTTCATCACGCCGTTTGTCGCTGCGTCAGAAATGTCTTGACCATTAAAGCCTGCATTTAAGACGCTTGTAGCAGTATTCATGAGAACTTTCTGCACAGGCTCAGGCAAACTCTTTATGGCACTCAGTGCATCACTTGACAGAACCTCGCCGAGCACAACAGGTAGTGTGCTGCTAATAAGACCGCTCACTAAAGCTTGCTTGACGTCCCCGCCTGTAATCGCTGTGATGCCAGCTTGCAATCCTGTTTTTGCGGCAATATTGCCTACTGTTCCAAGACCCGCTCCGCTAATTGCCGATCCACCACCTGCTGCGATGCCGCCAATTAATCCTGCCTTCAGGACATCTGCAGGCTTAGCGCCCTGCAGTCCTGTTAGCGCGATACTTGTAAGCGCTCCTTGAGCCGCAGCGGTGCCAACTGCCGCTAAACTTAAACCCGCATTAACTCCCATTAGAGAGGCAGCTTGCGCTGCGGTAAGCGCTCCGGATGCGGTGCCTAGACCAATCCCAGCAAATGCGCCGCCCGCAATGCCCGCGCTCAAACCGGCAGCGACCAGTCCCGCCACTCTACTCCAGCCACCTTCGCCAAGAAATCCGGCTTGATCTTCGTGGAATTTTGACATACCGGGAACCCAATCCCCCGTAATATCACTAAGACCGCCGTACTCATACGTAGTCTGAAGTTCCCCTGTCTGAGCGTTTGGGGTAAAACCTGTCGGCTTTATGTCGGCGGCGCTTTGCCATTGACCATGTTGGTCTACAAAGTCTGTCAGGTTGCCCTGCGCGTCAAATCGTTTAAATGGATTGCCTTCCGAATTACTGATCTCATAAGCATAGCCAAGATTCTGACCAAATCCTGCCCCAAACGGCTTGTTCGCAATTCCCTCTTGCTGCACCTGCAAGGACTCCGGTGTTACTATTGCACCGTAAGAGTCCGTACCGCTATCACCAGATCCAGACGCAACGTTATAGTAACCAGTCCCATCTTCGGCAGGCTTGACGTCGAAGCTGCCACCGGGGGTGACCATCGTATATTGCGTCCCCTTCTCGCTTAAAGACGTGTCTACTCTATAAGGACTAGATAGTTGTCTTTTAAGTTCATTAGCCTGATCCATAAACTGCTGCGCTAAGTCGGATCTGCCGCGTTCCATTTGCCAGTTAGCAAGCTCAGCATTGCGGGCGTAGTCCATGTGCGCGTCACTTTGCTGCTCGCCTAGCTTATAGCCGCCAAACTCATCTACATTGAATGGCGTATACGCAGGCGCCGCAGGAGGAGGTAGTGGCGGAGGAGGCGGTGGCGCAACAGGAGTCGGCGCGGCTAGGGGAGGAGGAGGAGGTGGCGGTGGTGGCGGTGGTGGAGCGACAGGTTGCGGATTTGCTATCCAAGTGCTCCCAGCGTCAGCATTCCCTGAATCTTGCCAATAGCCGTTATGCGGATTTGCTATCCAAGTGCTCCCAGCGTCAGCATTCCCTGAATCTTGCCAATAGCCGTCAGTCGTCTCATCCTGTGTAGGCCAACTATCGCCGCCGTGCAACAATACTGACGCTCCACTCACAACGCTTCCGCGACGCTCAAACGCACCGATCGGCAATAGTGAGTGATGTTTATATCTCATGTCAGTACCTTCGTGAAATTCTTTTCGTGGTTGTCATAACCTAAAGACTCAAGCAATATCGTGTGGTCGTGCTCTACCTTGCAACTAACCATCACGCGACGTACACCCATATTCTTCAGCGTAATTTCTGCAAACCGAAACAAACTCTTGCCAATACCATTACCGCGACACTTGGGGGTAACGTAATACCAATCTTCTTTGGCTATTTTATACCCGATATGCCGCATATGTTCATATACAAAGAAGCCCAGCCACCCCACAATTGCGCCGTTACTTTTGGCTACAACAAGCGCATAATTGCCACTTTTCTCGGCCTGCAAATACTTTGCCCAATTAATGTCAAGCGGCACATCATTAAAAATATTTACTTCAGCGTGATGCTGCACTGCTAACGCGTCAATCTCGTCCTTGCACGAACTGAGCCTGTCTAAGCAAAATATAATATTCACTAAGGTAAGCGTGAGACGTAGTTAATACTACCTACGGCCGACGGGTTTGCGGGGCGAGGATATGGCAGGGTCTGAGCAGCAATCGCTTCTAAGTAAACGCCATTTACGGGGCCAACTGGATCATAAGCGGTCTCTGTCGCCCAATAAAGTTGGATCACATCGTCTTTAGCAATTTTAAATTCAATCGAAGAATACGCAACAACAAAACCATACACACCCGCGCTTTTGCTCGCGGGCACAGTAAACCGGCTAGATGAATCAGTCACTAAACTACCGTTAGTCTTAAGCCAAACAAAGGTATCGTGTGAAACATTAGCTGTGTTTATAAGCTGCAATCTATAGTCAATCTTATAAACCCCGTCTTGGTTTGCTGTCGCTGAACCGTCTATATTAAGGGTAAACCCTGAAGCGGTCTCTACGGTATCAAACAACACCAGAGTCGGACTATCATCCCCGTCTGCGTACTGATCCGTGTTTCCTGTGGCGGCAATATGTGGATTCTGTAGATACTGACCACCGTTATCTCCCAGTAAATTCTGAAAAATCCCGTCAATCTGGTTAAAGTATAAACGTAAAACGCTTGAATACCTGTCTTTAAATGATCGCGTGTAATCTGGTTCAGCCAGAGGAAGCGCGGGGGCGCGTATGGGCGTGATGCGTGCCATTAGCGTCTGCCGTCTTTAGCTGCATCGACACGTAGCGCACCTGTCTGCCATGCCGTGCCAAGCTGGTTAGCCTCATAGCGCAGCACAAACTGTCTACCCCTTACTCGGATAAAGACTTGCCCAGTAAACTCCTCTATGGGCGCTTGAGCGATCCGCACGACCGGTGCAGAGGGACTCCCGCCTTCAGACTCAGGAGAGTTATACCCAGAGCCTGAATTTGTCATGGGCTTGACCGTCATCGTAAGCTGTGGAGTCGTACCTTCTGTAGACCCGCGAAACGTCACATCCGGTAATGCGCGGCGAATAAATGTAAAGCTATCACCGTCGCCCGTTCCCCATTCTGAGCTCTCAATGTAAGAGTGGAGAGGTTGAGGCGTGCCATTTGTATTGTCGTCTACGCCATTTTCATGCTGCACGATTGTGTAGTCATAGGTTGCGGCATTTGGGAACGAACAGTTGCAAACATCTAGCCAAGCTGTTCGGCCAAGATTTCCGGTATACCAGATCTTCTCTAGGTAGTTATAAACAACATAGCGGTCAATGGCCATACTATTGGCCGAACAGTAAAACCACCAGACTTCGTTAAACTCTTCAATTGTCCCTGCAAAAAACTGTTCGCGCTGCAGCAAATTCATGTCAGAAAACACGTATCGACGCACATCGCAATTTAAGGTCGAGGCGTTACCATCAAACACGTAGAACTTATCTATCCCCATCCAGTACGTCACGTTTGCCGCAGTAGAGACTACGTTTGGTGCCATACAAGTTACACCATCACCGACAAGCTGAGCGCCCCATACAATTGGCGCACCGAGGTACTGTAGGCTGTATAAGGCACCGTCTGTAAACGCTAATATCTCTTGACGAGACTGAAGCGCCGTGAGGATTCTGGTGCCCTTTGATAGGCGTATGCTACCGGCTTGGTTGGTAACGGCAGGCGTCCAATTGGCTGCGTCTTCCTGATCTGACCAGCGAATAAGCATTGGGTCGAGAGTTGAGCTGCCAATTTCGTTTGCACCAAAAGCAAACACAAACCTAGACACATCAGACACAAAAATCGTATTCTGAATAACAGGCACGTCAGATGCGCCCCCCAAAGAGCTTAACGCAACCGCACGGCTTGTGACACCAGAAGACACATTCCAATAGTACATAGGCCCTGTGCGCGGGCCAAATATAAGATCTTCGCCAAAGTTTGACTGACTCCATAGTCGCAGCGCAATTGGGCTTGTTACACCCACGCCCCACGTACCTAAACCCCATGCGCCCGCACCCCATCCAACCAGCGGAACTTGAATCTCAGGGCCTACGTTAATTTGGTACGCACCTACAACGGCTGCACCGCCATCACCTATATCAGAAGCGTTTGCCGTGGCTGTTGCTTCAATCGTGTAATTGTCAGCATCAACCACTGAAACTATTTGATATTCTCGGTTGAGCACGGCCGCAGTAATATTGCCACCCAAGCTCACTGCATCACTAAACGTGACAAAATCACCGATAACGGCTCCATGCGCAACGTCTGTCACAGTGATAACATCAGACCCGTCCACGGCCGCAAAGGTAACATCGCCGGCCGCCGTGGTTTCTCTGAGTGGTGTAATGTCATAATAGATACCACCAACCTCTAGGTAATACTTAAGATTCGTACCAACGGCCATAATCTTAGCGCCGCCCAACGTAAGCCAGTCAAACAAAGATCTACATACACCTTGAAACGTCGCTGCATTTGCAATCGGTATCCAGCCACCAATTGACTCAGGCGTCCCTGCGCGGAATCTGATTTTGTCGCTGTCGTACCAACCCGCGTTGTTATAAAATCGCGTGTTTTCTTTCTGAATTCCGGGACGGAGTGCGAGCTTAGTTAGCATAAATTAACCTTTTATTGGCTCGATTTTAGCCTGCTTGACTAAAGTAGTCCATGAGACGTGAGTACTTCATCTGTCGGTCGTCGAGCCCATTGAAGCCTCCATTAATTCTTTTGCACATCCCCCCAATATCTTGGGCATCAGCTAATGTATTGAGCTTATTCACATTCCAAAACCATCCTGCGGACTCGGCTGCGTACTTAGGGAGTTCAACAATCTCAGGTTTTTGTAACGCTTCGTTATTACAAGCGAGCGAGTAGGCGACGTAATTATTCTTGCCGGTCAACTGAATCAATCCTCTGCCGATAAACTTCCAGCCGTCTCCTGACTCCTCATCTCCATTACCCATGCGGTCACAATACGCCTTGTTTGCAATCTTTTCAGGGTTCATAGCGTAGCGTTGAGCAATTTCAACTGTTGGAAATCGTTGGGGCCATACCCGCATTAGACTTGCAACGGAGTAATTTAGGTTCTCTTTGACGTGCTTAAAGCCTCCAGATTCGTGAGCCACTTGGCTTAAAAACCCTGCAATCCTAAACGGATCGTTGATCTCGAACCGCTCACAGGTTTCATCTAGTGCATCGGCCCAAGTGTCAGCAAGTTCAGCGGTTGTAATTACGCGCAGTAGTTCTGGGGTGATTAACATCAGTTATCGGCTCGCGGGCCACGCAGCATGGCAGGTTCGGGAATCAACGGCGTGTTGGTCAGCCTCTTTTGCCACTTCTGTAAGTCTTGTTGCACACTGCTCGAATACGATTGAGAGGGCTGTGGCGCGGTTACGGGTGGAGGCGCAGGTAGCACGGGCGATGGAGGTACTATCGGCAAGCTCGAGGCGCAACCGCTCAAGCTCAGTACGAGCAAGATTGGCAGCATCAGCGTTTTCTTGAGCGATAGCGTTTGCAACGTTGAGTGCATCATCCTTTACCTTTTGAAGTCTTGCTGATTCTGTTAGAGCCTCTTTGCTCGCTTGCACTAAGGCTTGGCTTTGCTCTGCCATCAAGCGGTCAATCTTTGCGTTCAGTCTCCATCCGTTTGCGCTCCATCCTGTAGCTATTCCAATTACCAGACTTGCTACGGTGGCTATAACGGTTGTTTTTAGGTTGAACACTTACAACTCCTTTGGTATCCTCGTATGTTGCCGCACCAATATAGGTCATCACAATGCCCATCACGAACCCGTAAAAGGGCAGTGCAATCTGGCCCAAAACATCAGACTCGGTGGAGAGAATAAGCAACGGGAAGGCTACCCCAGACAACAAAGTTATCCACGCCATCCTCCTCCTGTTCTTCCAACGGTCTTGCTCAGTCACTTGAGACCCATCTCTGCACGGATCTTAGTCGCAGAAATGCTATGAGTTGCCTCGTCAAAAACTTCCTGTTCAATTTTATACCCAACGTCACGCCCGTAGGCAATGTTGACAATGTTAGTTACGTAAAGGCAGATCATACCGTCTCCTCAAAAACCATGTTTTCAGGGTGAGGTAGCTTGTCATGCGTAATTACACCCGCCATTACAGGCAGACTGCGCTTACAGACAGGGCAATAGTATTTAGACAAACCCATGCTATTAGCGTCAAGTGTGTCGCTCAAGTATTTTTCTAATCCGTTGCTCATTTGATAGGCTTTATTTATTTAACTGACCCAAGGCAATGGTGTGTCTTGTGGTGTAACCGGAGGGGTAATAATTGAGTTAATTTGCCCTTGCACGCAAGACTCGGTATTAATTGTTACGTTTGGCTCAGCCTGCACCCAGCCCAGCACAATTTCTTCTGTCAAATCTGCATATGGTATAAACCCAACGCTCTCTGCATTTTGAGAAAAGCTAGATGTACTTTCAATTGAC
>Ga0209284_10006424_pt1 | contig 11311 bp, 8 predicted proteins | sample FRY03_FD_187211 | JGI IMG/M metagenome (GOLD analysis project Ga0209284, IMG submission 187211) | Freshwater microbial communities from Lake Fryxell liftoff mats and glacier meltwater in Antarctica - FRY-03 (SPAdes) (version 2) | ecosystem: Environmental > Aquatic > Freshwater > Ice > Glacier... | reverse complement strand
GACTTGCACGTCTTGAACCCAGTATAGTGATATAGCTGCCTGTCAACATGAGTATTGAAAGTGGAATCAGACTGACTAAGCTGACGTCTCCGAATTCGTAGAGAGCTCGCCATAGGAATGCTGTGATCAGTATCACTGCAGAAGTAGCGACGATTACCTTCAGATCACGTCCGAACCCAGTCACAGCAGCTCTCACTTAATAGCCAGGCACTCTGATAAAAGCCCAGTCTGAAAAGGCCTTGAATTGCTTGCGCAACAAATTTTATTATGATGCTTATATATCAAACGAACAAATTGCGCCATTCCCCAATTAGCTATGATTTCAGTTAAAGCGGATATAGGCGGTATTATTATTGCCTTAACATACATATTTTATGCCTACAAACTTAGATAAACAGATTAAAAATCTAAAAGTATCTCTTGGCTCAGTCCGCCCACCCCAAGAATAATCTGTTCGAATTCTTTAGCGCTAAGCTCACTTAGGAGCGCTTCGTTAAGAACAATAATATCACCGTCGTCGTCAAGGCCGATCTTAGCAAAATTCGATTGATAACTCATGCTCAGTAGACTGCGAAGCTTCGCACCACTCAAACTTACGGGTTCTTCAAGCGGCCAAGATTGAACTATCAATAATTCATCTGATACTTCCAAAACGATCCCCACGATTTCATCATTTTCCCCGTAGTTGGTCACCCAAAAACCGTCTTCCTGTTCAAACTCAAATTCCGAGGCCAGAACAAGTTTTTTCAGCAGTGCTTCGCCGGTACTATTCCCTTGACCTACAGCAATTACTGGACTAATTACAAGTATCATAAATAAAAGAAGCTTTCTCATTGTTATAGTTCTCCTTGGTCCGGCCCATCGCCGTAATTGATAGAATTGTATCGATTTCCTGCACTGTAGGGGTTTAGGCTTCGGAGGTTACCACTGAGGTTAGCAAGATCGATGTGTGAATAACCTGAACTTGAATTAGCTTTTGTTGCAATGAACGATAAACTTCCTTTCCCCATTTTCTGCCTCCTTGGATTAATTCCTTCATTAGTGCTTAGGTGCACATGCAAATGAGCCTGATAACTTAAAACGGAGATTACTCCTGTTGAGCATAACTTTTCTAGGAAAATCTTCTCCAATGCTGGTGTCAAATGAACTTTTTTCAAAATGGTTATAAAACGATCAATAGAAAACCCAAACTTCAATAGTGCTGTTGTGTTCAACCTCGATGAAGGCAACTGTTTCTATAGCTTTTCATGATAATACGTAAGTTTCATCAGACGCTCTTAAAACTGCTGAGCAGCGTATACTCGTTCAACGACATAATATGTCGGAGGACGGCAATAGTCTGTGACTTCTTTGACGTCGCAACCTGACGACCTGTCGCCTCGTCACCGCCCCGGAGCCCTTATGCCGCATGGCCCGGCGTCGAGACGTCGAGTGCGTCGGGTTGATGTCCGGACCTGGCTTGACGGGTGCGCTACTTCATAGTGCTTATTCGTCAGCAGTAGCTGAATCCGCGGTGAGATAACAGAGACCTTCATAGGCACCTATCCCAACAGCAGCAACAGCAGCCGGTATGATTACAAAGGGCGACAAAAGAGCTGCACCGATAGTTCCGAAGAATCCTGCTGTTCCAGCGATAATGCCTGTAGTACCTGCTGCCGATGCGCCTGCAGCTGTAGAGCCAAGCATGACTGCTCCTGAGGTTGCATGGGTTATTGTGTATATACCAGCAGCATGCATTCCTGCCCCGGTCGCGGCTGTAGCTCCGGTTGCAATCCCAGTAGCCGCCGTTGCTTTCCCACCAATCATATTGCTTGGCCTATAGTCACAGACCTCAGCCAGAGTTGATTGAGTCCAAAATGCCACTAATACTGTACAAACCATTATTCCCTTTTTCATAAATTGTCCGCCACTCGAGGTTATTGAACGTTGCACTGCGCCATAACTAAGGATTCCTTTGAATGCTCAGGAATTTAACCTAAGAACATCTTAGCCACAACAAGAATTTTGAGGGCCAAAAATGTCTGTCTTTTCGGAGCGTTTTTAGTGAAGACATGCCGACTCGTACATTAAGCTCATTGGCGGCAAATGGGACTTATTACTTGTCTTGCTGGATGACGGCAGGACGGATGGAAGAAATGCGCTCAAGAAAAGCGATGCTTCCGATACCCGGTCAATAAAGATGGAAGTGGAAATCACTCCGGCCCGCGATCGCACCCAGCGTTAACACCACCTCAGGCATTTACCAAGCTATACAAATGCCATCCGGTTAAGGAACATATAAAGTAAAGTTCCGATTGGTGTCAAAAATACTTGTTGTCTGCTCCTGCACTTCAGGGTTGAATCCGCCTCTGAAAGAATGAATTTTAAACATATTTAATTTCTAATCTTAAAAACAATGCGACATCTATTGTCGCATGAAAATGCTAGCAGACGTGCGTATAGTTAATTCTATAAAATTCAATAGACAAAAGATAATTGTAGTGGTAATTTCAGATCGTTCAGTTAAATAATAATGTAACACATGAAAAGGACGTCCCATCATGAAAGAACTCAGCATTTCCCTACCAATTATTTTCCTATTAGCCTTAAATGGTTGCGCGCCAACATCACAAATTGCTACCGGATCCGCGTCAGATCTTCGGAATGAGCAGCTTGAACAGGTATCTACAGCACTGACACTCATGAGAGATCGCTCCGAACGACTGGACAGTCTTTACTGGCCTATTCGAAGTTTGAATACTGATTTGTGTGCAGAGGACGTGACATATATTTCCGGATTTGGCATGAATCTACTCAGTGCTTTTCCCCGACAGTACAAAGAGGCTGCTAATATCAAGCTGGGGATAACTGAGAACATCTCAATCTATACAATCACAAGGGATTCTCCAGCTGAAAAAGCAGGCTTGCAGCGAGGTGATGTTATTACCAGTTTCAATGGTGAAGCTATAGGCGCAGGGAATCGCGGTGCCACTAAGATGAATAATCTACTGAAAAAAAATGAAGAAGCGACTTATAAACTAGGTATAAGGCGAGATCTGACAGAGACAAATATCGATATTACACCTGAAGCAGCATGCTCTTTCCCTGTACTCCTAGATCCGAGCGATGCAATCAATGCTTATGCAGACGGAACGAACATCTATATAACCACCGGAATGTACAGGTTTGCGCAGAGTGATCAGGAACTTCAGCTCGTGATAGCCCATGAGCTAGCTCATAACTCAGAAGGGCATCTTGATAAGAAACTGGGCAATACAATTCTCGGGGCTGTTTTAGATGTAACTGCAGCAGCATACGGCATAAACACACAAGGTGCCTTTTCTGATGCGACTTCGAGAATGTTTTCTCAGGAGTTTGAAAGGGAAGCTGATTATGTCGCTATGTATATGCTCTCTAAGGCAAGCGTGCCCACAATTGAAGCGGCAAATTTTTGGAGGCGCATGTCAGCAGAGTACCCCGGAAGCATAAAGGGTTCATTTAGTGCATCTCATCCAGCAAGCGCTGAACGTTATCTAAATATTGAGGCTACGGATTTGGAAATAAGAAATAAAATAAATTCTGGCTCTGCTTTAATGCCTGAGAGGAAATAAAGAATCAAGAGGTTTTCCTGGTACTGATAAGTTGAAACTTCTCCATCTTGATGCGACGTAAAAAAAGCTTGCACCAGCGCGGTCAGTAACGCGCCCCGCAAACTGCAAAGCCAGAGATACAAGATGCATGACTTGGTGCAACTCGAAGTACGATCGGGTTCGGTTCGGTGCTCGGTGGGGAAAAAGCCGTTGCAGTTCTTCGGCTTGAGGGCAACCGACCGGTTCGGTGGACGCAGAACGGTATTGACAAGTTAACTACTCGAATCGAAAAAACTGCTATTACCAACTACTATATCGCCACCGCCTTTTCCCAAGACGTAAAGGCACGCTGCCTGAAATCTCGATAGTTCTGGGCGGAAAGATGGTGACGCCCCAAATTGAATAAATTTGAGACAGCGGAATGAACATCCAAGAGCCGCTGTGCTTGCGCTATCGACTTGAACCTTCTCATACCCCGTTCTCTAACCCTCGTGGGTTGATGCGAAAGCTCGGCACGATTGTTGGCGTAGGCTCTCCAAAGGTAATGCAGCTTGCCACGTATCTTCACGAACACTGCATCGATGAACAACATGTCGCCGTAGCCCTGATATTCTCATCTCAGTCGCCGGGCATAGTCAGGCCCGAACTTGTTGCACCAAAGGCGGATTGCTTCGTAGCTGACAGTGATGCCTCTTTCCGCCAGAAGGTCTTTGACGTCGCGGTGACTCAGGTTGAATCGATGGTAAAGCCAGACGGCATACCGGATGATTTCACCGGGGAAACGGAGTCGTTCGTACATTCTTGATAATTTCGTGCTGGAATTCTGGCAGAAGAAGCGTTGATTTGTCAGTTCCTTCCAACAAGCTCATGGAAATCCAACAGTCTTTGCAGTAAAATTTCCCACTAAAATACTCAACTATTCTAACCCACTCTAATCACAAGGTTTTTTGTCTTCAACACCAAGGTACATACATGTCTACAGTCGCAGATCTAATAGCCGTAAGCTCGGAAAAGCCAGTTTACCCGCAAACCAAGTCTAAGTGGTTCGGAAAGGCGGCCGACGCTAAGAAGTTGCGCCTGGTGTTCAGTTTCTACTCCCCCGATGGCAACGAAGTGGCCATGCCCTTGGCCGCCATGTCTGCCTACCTCAAGCGCGACTTCCCGTGGGTAGAGGTCATCCTCAAGCCCATCCTGATCGTGCGTGATGAGGTGGCCTACAATCCCGAGAACTATGCACGCAGCATCCTCGAGCTCAAGCCCGATGTGATCGCGTTCTCCGTGATGAGCCCGCATTGGTACCCGATGGAACCCTATTTCGAGGTCCTTAAGTCCATGCAACCGGAATTGCCGATCTGCATCGGCGGCTATCAGGCCATGCTCTCGCAAGAGCAGACTATCCAGAACCCCAATGTCGACTTCATCTGCGTGGGCGACGGCGAATACGCCATCGGCAATCTCATGCAGTTCCTGCGTGGCAGCAAAGACGGTGCTGTGGACGGCATGTGGGAGAAGCTCAACGACGGCGAAGTGTTCCGCACCGAACCACACCAGATTGGCGACCTCGCATCCTTGCCATTCCCCGATTACGACATCTTCGAGAAAGACGGCAACTTTGATGATGTGAACACCTCCATCTTCGGTCCGAAAGAGAAGGTCGTTCTGCCGGTGATGACTGGCCGCGGCTGCCCCTATCGCTGCACCTATTGCTGCAATACTCCGCTGCTGGACGCCTGGAAGGTCAAGAAAGAATTCTTGCGTAAATATGACCCTGAAGCCATGGTCACCGAACTGATTCGCCTGCGCGATCGTTACAACGTAGGCTACTTCGAGTTCTGGGACGAGCTGTTCCTGTCTAATCTCAAGTTTGTGCATGCCTTCTTCGCGATCTATAAGGAGCGCATCGGCTTGCCTTTCTCCATCAACTCCCGCGTGGAGGTGATGAACGAGAAATTCTGTGCCGAGGCTAAAGAGGCGGGCTGCCACACCATTTGGTTCGGTATTGAGAGCGGTGACGAGACCTATCGTTCCACCATGCTGGGCCGCAAGATGAAGAACGCGCAAGTGATAGAGGCAGCCAGGGCCTGCAAGGCGGCGGGCATCAATCGCCTGACCTTCAACATCGTCGGCATGCCGCTGGAAACAGCGGAGAATATGCGCCAGACGCTGGAACTGAACCGTCTCATCGCACCCGAGTTTTTCTTCTTCTTCCCCTATATCCCGCTACGTGGCACGCCATTGTATGAGCGCGCCAAGGCCGAAGGCCTGTTGCTGACCACGAAGAGGAACTTGCACTATCTCTCTGCCGCCAACGACAAGCAGTTCTCTTTGAACATGAAGGAGCAACCCGAGCTTCTTTCGGCCGAGCAGTACAACGAAATCTGTCAGGAGATGCTGGTTTTCCAAGAGAGCAATAACCGTTTGAGCTTTGCCGATGACGCAGGGGTTGAGCAGTTAGCCAGTGTGGAAGACAAGAGCTTCAGCTTGGTGGACGACGAGCAGAAAGCAGCCTTCGCGGAACGTAAGTACGAGGCATATCCCGTGGAGATGTTCGAACCGATTGCAGCAGCGCAAGCCGAGAACAGCAGCGGCATTATCTCTGGTATTCGCGGCCTGTTCCGCAGCCCTTAAGCGCTCTGAACCGTGCCGAGCCATGCGTGAAAATCAATGTCGCCAGCCGTCGATTTGTGAACGAAAATTAGTAAGATGTCGCCTGAACGCGATGTCATGACGGTTCTTTTTGGGGTGGATTCAACGTCGAAGTGCAACGCCTGATGGTGGTTTGGTGTAGCGTATCGACATTATCTTTCGGCTTTGCCGCAAGAAGCGCGACACGATGGCGTGCCCAAGCTACAATGCAGCCATCCATCCACCAGCAGCAACAGTGTCCCTAAACTCTGATGACCACCCTCACTCGCCGCAGCTCCATCCCCGTCCGCGTTGGCTCCGTTACCGTGGGCGGAACTGCGCCGGTGGTTGTGCAATCGATGACCAATACTGATACGGCTGATATCGTATCGACTGTGGCGCAAATCAAAGCGTTGGCGCGCGCTGGGTCGGAGCTGGTGCGCGTCACAGTGAATACCGATGAAGCTGCAGCGGCGGTGCCATATATTCGCGATCAACTAGCGAGAATGAATGTCCATGTTCCCATCGTGGGCGATTTTCATTTCAATGGGCACAAACTACTTAAAACGCATCCGGCTTGCGCAGAAGCATTGGCCAAGTACCGCATCAATCCGGGCAACGTCGGGTACGGCAGCAAACGCGATCTGCAATTTGCGGAGATGATTGAAGTTGCCTGCGCCAACAACAAACCAGTACGCATCGGCGTCAACTGGGGCAGTCTCGACCAGGATTTACTCACGCGCTTGATGGATGACAACTCCAAACAGGCCGAGCCACTTAACGCTAACGATGTGATGCGCGAAGCACTGGTCGTATCCGCACTCGACAGTGCCGAGCGTGCCGAACAATTGGGACTCGCCCATAATCGTATCCTCATTTCCTGTAAAGTCAGCGGCGTGCAAGATTTAATTGCGGTATATCGCAACCTTGCCAAGCGTTGCGATTACGCGCTGCACTTAGGGCTCACCGAAGCAGGCATGGGCTCAAAGGGCATTGTCGCCTCCACTGCGGGCATGGCCGTGCTGTTACAAGAAGGCATTGGCGACACGATTCGCGTCTCGCTCACACCAGAACCCAACGGCGATCGCACCAACGAAGTCATCGTTGCACAGGAGATACTGCAAACGATGGGGCTGCGTTCATTTATGCCCATGGTGATTGCGTGTCCCGGCTGTGGTCGCACAACGTCAACGTACTTCCAAGAGCTCGCGCAAAAGATTCAAAATCACATCCGCCATCAAATGCCGAAGTGGCGTAAGCATTATGTCGGCGTGGAAGATATGACGGTAGCGGTGATGGGCTGTGTGGTAAATGGTCCCGGCGAAAGCAAGCACGCAAGCTTAGGCATCAGCTTACCGGGTACGGGCGAACGACCCGTTGCACCCGTCTATATCAATGGCGAAAAAGGCCCCACGCTCAAAGGCGAGCACATCGCCGAAGAATTTCAAGCGCTTGTTGATGACTACGTCGTTAAACACTATGTAAGAAGAGCGACATCATGAGTGAGCTTAAAGAGCAAAGTTGTAAACCCCCTGCGAAGGTAACATCGCACCGCACTCCGTGTCCGCATTGTACGCAGTCAAGGTCGTGAGTCGACTGTCTTCAACCGGGCCGCCCACAGTGAAGTTCTAGAAACTTTGCCACTCGCGTGCTTCGATCCTGAAGGCCGCATGGACTGGATCGTCGAAGTAGCAGCCGATCCCTGTGCCACGGATGCCCGCCTCTTCGGCTTCAAGATAAAGCAGCTGGCTCACCATGCCAGCCGCCCAGCACCAGCACCGTAAACGTAAAGTCGATGTACGTGGCGTGCATGTAGCTGCCGTTCCACGACACAGTCCATTCGGGCACGGGCTTCACGAAGATATTCCATCTGCCCTTTTTTGTGCAAAATTCAGGTTAAATACCATAAAAAATGCAATATGGTTTTTAAAATTGCATTGCTGATTTTTTTCTACTGCCCGGAGAGGTGCTCCTTCATCCAGTTGATCAGTCCCCCCCTGAGCAAGAACTGCACTTGTCGCGGCGACATGTTGTGGCGCACCTGAAACGTCTGCTGGCGCGTAACGTTCTCAACCAACAGATTGCCCCCCGCTACGAGCACGCGCCGCAGGTCGGACAAGCGCAACACGTCACCGGTCTGAATGCCATCGTAGTCAGCAATATCGATGAAGGTCAGCGGCAGCACGCCGAAGTTAATCAGGTTTTGTGAGTGGATCCGCGCGAAGCCCTTGGCCAGGACTGCGCGCAGCCCAAGGTACTGGGGGCCCAGCGCGGCATGCTCGCGGCTCGATCCTTGTCCGTAATTGCTCCCGCCCACCACCACGTGGCCCTTCACATGTTTGGCTCGCGCGGCGTAGGTGTGATCGATCCTGTCGAAGGAGAACTCAGCGATTCTGGGAATGTTGCTGCGGAACGGCAGCACCCGCAAGCCTGGCGGCATGATCTCGTCGGTGGAAATGTTATTCGCCACCTTGAGCAGCACCGGCACTTCGATCTCATCCGGCAGCGGCTCGAAGGTTGGCAGCGAAGCGATGTTCGGGCCCTTCACGAGGGCCACTTGGCGCGCCGCCTCCAGCGGCAACGGCGACATAAACATCTCGCGGTTGATGATCGGGTTGTCGGGATCAGCGATGCGTGGGTAGGGGATGCCGAGCGTGCGCGGGTCCGTAATCACGCCGGTGAGCGCCGACGCCGTAGCGGTCTCCGGGCTGACCAGACAGACCTTGTCCTCGCGCGTGCCGGAGCGGCCGGGGAAGTTGCGCGGTACCGTGCGCAAAGAGAGTTCATTGGTGGCCGGTGCCTGGCCCATGCCGATGCAGCCGTTGCAGCCAGCCTGGTGCAGCCGCGCGCCGGCGTGCAGCAGGTGAGCGATGTGGCCGTCGCGCACCAGCGTTTCGAGCTGCGCGCGGGACGTGGGGTTGATGTCGAACGACACACGGTCATTCACTTGCCGACCGTGCACCATCATCGCGGAAACGGCGAAGTCGCGGTAGCCGGGATTGGCCGACGAGCCGATGTAGGTCTGGTAGATCCGCTCGCCCGCGACTTCGCTGACCGGGCGCACGTTCCCCGGGCTGGACGGCATGGCGATCAGCGGCACCAGGCTGGACAAATCGATCTCTTCGTACACGTCGTAGGTCGCGTCCGACTCTGCGACCAGCTCAACCCAATCGTCTTCGCGCTGCCAGGCGCGCAGGAAGCGGCGCACCTCCTGATCGGAAGGGAAAACGGTGGTGGTCGCGCCCAGCTCGGCGCCCATGTTGGCGATCACATGCCGATCCATCGCGCTCAGCGTGGCCAGCCCCGGCCCGTAGTACTCGACGATCCGGCCCACACCGCCGTCCACGCCGTGGCGGCGCAGCATCTCCAGGATCACGTCCTTCGCGCTCACCCAGTCCGGCAGTTGGCCGGTGAGCTTTACGCCCCAGACCAGCGGCATGCGCGTGAAAAACGCCTCGCCCGCCATCGCCAGCGCCACTTCCAGCCCGCCAGCGCCGATTGCGAGCATGCCTATCGCACCGCCCGCTGGCGTGTGGCTGTCAGAGCCGAGGAGCGTCTTGCCCGGTTTGCCGAAATTTTCCTGGTGGCACGGATGACTCACCCCGTTTCCAGGCCGCGAGTACCACACGCCGAATCGCTGGCAGGCGCTACGCAGGAAAAGGTGGTCGTCGGGGTTCTTGAAGTCCTCCTGGATGATATTGTGGTCAACGTACTGGACGCTCACCTCGGTCTTCACCCGGTCCAGGCCCATCGCTTCCAGCTCCAGCATCACCAGCGTGCCGGTGGCGTCCTGGGTGAGCGTCTGGTCAATGCGGATCCCAATCTCCTCGCCGGGGGTCATATCACCATGCACCAGATGTGACTGGATCAGTTTCTGCGTAACGTTCATGCTCATGATCATTCTCCCAAGTTCGATAGATTATCGGAATCACTCAAAGTTAATATCGTTGTATTCGCTCATACCAATATCCCATCCAGCGTTTCGGAAATCCCGAGTTCATCGCGGGCATGTGCGCCGACCGCGTCATGCGCCATGAGTTGATCGGCGACCTGCTTCGCAAGCGCAGGATCCAGGCCTCGACCGACGTAGATCGCTGCCAGTTCTTTGCTCTCGCCTGGATAATCCTTCTTGATCTCCTTCCGTTCGCGCTCGATGTCCGCCTGTTCGGTGTCTGTCTGTGACGGCGGGCAAGCCGCAAACGGTGTGTCGTCCCTGGCCGATCAGTTTTCGAAAAATCATGATGAGCAGCTAACATACGACAATCCACCGACCTCAAAGAACTCAGACGGCTTCAGCCTATAGTATTTCTCCTCCACCTCCTTCGACTGCTCGGCGTATGGCTGTGTCATGACTTCCTGCAGTTCTCGAATTAGAGGGTAGTTCCCCGCGCCCGCTTGCTGATACGCAGGCACAAGGAACCACTCGCGCAAACTGTATTTTGGGTTGACGAGTTTCATCTGCCTGGAGAGCTCCTCACGGGAGGGGGGGTGAGCAGCATTCGCGTCGGTCGTGCTGGCGCCGCCGATGAGCGATTGCCATTTTGTGAGCCACTCGGACCAGCGCTGGTCCATCCCTTCGGGGCCTGTCTCATGCGTCGAGTCCTTGTAGAAGCTTTTTTTGAGCGGGTCTATATCGTCAGGTACCATCGAGAGCTCGCGGAAGAAGAGGGTGTAATCGACAGGAGTTTGTACCATGAGCGTTTCTAGCTCACTGAACAACGCCGCGTGAAAAGTGCCAAGTCCAAGTTTGGCAGCCCACATCTTCTCCATTTGCGCTTGCATCACTGTCGCAAAGCCATTTCGAATCTCGTCGAGCTGTCGCAGAGTGTCCTGATGCGACGTCAGCAACGGCCGCAACGCCATGCAAAACATGTGGAAGTTGCGTTCCGCTGCCACGGGTTGGTTCAGGAACGCGAAGTGATGTCCGCCACCCGTCCAGGGCTGGTAGTGCGGGTCGAACACATCGCAGAATCCGAATGGACCGTAGTCGAGTGTGTAGCCACCGGCCGCGCAGTTGTCGCTGTTGAAGTTGCCCTGGCAGTAGCCGACGCGGATCCAGTTCGCCACCAGCGACGTAAGGCGGCTGCGGAACTCGCGCGCGAGCAACAACACCTTTT
>Ga0209284_10006416_pt1 | contig 11321 bp, 10 predicted proteins | sample FRY03_FD_187211 | JGI IMG/M metagenome (GOLD analysis project Ga0209284, IMG submission 187211) | Freshwater microbial communities from Lake Fryxell liftoff mats and glacier meltwater in Antarctica - FRY-03 (SPAdes) (version 2) | ecosystem: Environmental > Aquatic > Freshwater > Ice > Glacier... | reverse complement strand
CCCTCCGCACCGCATGACCAACGAACCATATCAGCCTACATCTTCGGAGCAATCTGCCCGGCACTGGGCAAGGGCGCAGGGCTTGTCCTGCCGGTTTGCAATACGGACGCGATGAACCTGCATCTTGCTGAAATCGCTCGAACCGTGGCGCTTGGTGCCCATGCCGTACTGCTCATGGATCAGGCCGGGTGGCATGTGACCGCCGCACTCATCATACCCGAGAATATCAGCATCATTCCGCTGCCAGCCAAATGCCCTGAACTCAATCCCGTCGAAAACATCTGGCAGTTCATGCGGGATAATTGGCTCTCCAACCACATCTTCGAATCCTACAACGAAATTGTCGATCATTGCTGTGATGCTTGGAACAAGCTGATCGCCCAGCCCGCGCGCATCAAATCCATCGGGATGCGTAAATGGGCGCATGAGTGCTGATCAGTGCAGGTTGGTATAACGACCTTTTGTCCGCACTTGAATCCGGTCAAATCGCCAATGCAACCTTGGATGTTTTTCATATTGAGCCTTTGCCAACCGAACACCCGTTCTGGCGCAATGCAAAGATTACCATCACCCCGCATATTTCCTCCATGATCGACGCCCCGACAGGTAGTAAAATCATTGCCACCAATATTCGCTTCTTTGAAAAGAACGGTACGGTTGCTGATGTCGCAGACGCCGAACGAGAGTATTGAGTCCCGTTGTCAGCGCGCTGTAATTAGGGCCACATGCTGTACATATTGGGCCATCACTTGGCCCAATTTTTCCAAATGGCCCCGCAACGTGTCATAAGTCGGTAGGCGATTGCGTGTCACCTCATCCATGTAAAGACGGCGGTTCACCTCTATCTGAATGGAATGGCGGCGGGCGGCAGGGTTGCAATAGGCTGATACCAGTTCCGCCCCCCGAAACGGCGTGTTCAACGCGACCGAATAGCCAAAACCTTGCATGGTTTCTTGCACAAGTGCCACAAACGCAGGCTCTGCACTGGTGCCATCATAATCGCCGATCACAATATCAGCGCGCAGCGAGCCTATCGGATCGGGCGACAAGGCATGTCCGAACGCAGGCATCGAATGGCAGTTTACATGCCAAACCGCGCCAAAATCCGCATGGGTCTGGTCCAAAAGCGTGGTCAGGGCATTGTGATAGGGCCGCCAATAGCGGTCTATCCGGCCCTCCATTTCTGCCACGCTTAGCAATTGGTCGTTCATTTTCACATCCCCCCAGGCATAGCGCCACGTCAGCCCCATCCCCCGCCGGGTGGCCGCATTTTCGCGGATGGGATGCGGCCAAGGCGCGTCCAGCATGGCCGCGTCCACATCCTGCACAGAGCGGTTCAAATCCAGAAAACTGCGCGGAAATTCGGCGGCCAGCAGCGGCGCGCCCATTGCGGGCGCCCAACCAAACAGATCCTCCACATGCGTGTCCGAGGCCAGCAGCACCAGATCATCCGGCACAGCGGGCTTGAAGCCTTTGGGCAGGATCAGGCCCGAATGCGGGCTGTCAAACACCATGGGCAGGCGCCGGGCTGTGGGCGGTGTCACCGTCATCACGCCCGGAATGGACGAGGGGAAATTCTGGGTCATGTCAACAATTCTCGGCTGTGGCCGCAAAGGCGGCGGGGTAGGTTGTATCCGGCATGCCCACAAAGCCACGGCCCCGCCGCCCGATCAAACCGGGGGCCGCAAAGGGCCGGGGATAGACGGTTTGCTGCATGGGTTTGACCGTGCCAATGGCGGCGAGGGCGGCAATCTCATCCGCCTGCATTTCGGTGTTTACCGTAATGTCACGGCTGGCCCCCGTGGACATGCGGGGGCGGTTGCCCGCCTCCTCCACATCCATCCCCGCCATAACGATCATCGCGGTCAATTGCGCCAGCGCGGGCACAATCTGGTTGCCCCCCGCCGCCCCCAGCACCGCAAAAGACCCCGCCGCATCGGTAATCGCCACCGGGCACATGTTGGACGGCGCATAGGCGTTGGGGCGCAGCGAATTCACCCGCCCCGGGCGCGGATCAAACCACGACATGCCGTTGTTGCACAAAATCCCTGTGCTGCGCGACATTGCCCGCGCGCCAAACCGGTTCAGCAGGGTAAAGGTGATCGCTACCATCCGCCCCTCAGCGTCCACCGCATTGACCTGCGTGGTCGATGATTTAGGGTCCATCTCGGTCGGCAAAAGCCGGACGCGGTGCGCATCAAACGCATGCCAACACGCCTGCGCCATCGCGCCGAAAAATGCAGGGCCAACGGGGCCTTTGCCATGCTGCGCCTCAAAATGGGCCAGCGCATCGAAAAGCCGTGTGCCAGCCGAGGTTTCGCCCGCCACATGCACGGTCTTGCCGCCAAACGCAATCGCGCGCGCGGCATAGTGCAGGGGCGCATAGGCCGCCAGATCCTGCGGTGTCACACAACCGCCGCCCGCCATGATATCGCCGCAAAGCCGCGCGCCAATATCACCTTTGTAAAACCCATCGGGGCCTTGTTCGGCCAGCGCGGTCAAGGTGGCATGCAAATCGGTCAGCGGCAGCCATGTTCCCGGTTCCGGCGGCACGCCATTTGGCATGAACACTGCGGCACAGCCGGGATCGGCGCGCAAATCGCCTTCCGCCAGCGCAATCGCAAGTGTGGTGTGCCAATCCACCCAAATCCCCTTGGCCGCGCGGTCAATCGCTGGCTGCAACGCACGCGCAAACGGGATGGAACCATGGCGTTCAAGCGCCTGCGCAAACCCCGCCACACAGCCCGGAATGCAGGCCGCCGAAAACCCCTTGCTGTTGGCATCATTCACCGATGCCGGATGGCCGATAAAGGTTTTGCGGGCGGGATCAGCGCGGTAAACCTCCGCATCAAACGCGCCGGGCACCCGCCCCGTAAATTCCACCACCTCCACCCGCCCGTCCGGCTGGGTGATCAGCATATAGCCGCAGGCCATAAGCGAGGTCATCCACGGCTCCACCGTTTGCAGGGTAAAGGCGGCTGTGACCGCCGCGTCCACGGCATTGCCACCTTGGGCCAACACCGCAGCGCCCGCCTCCGCTGCGCCGTAATGTTGCGAAGTGACGATGCCAATCTCACTGGTCCCCGCCGTCTTGCGCGCGGTCCAGCGTTCGGGCGAAATATTTGCATAGGCCTCAGCCACTTACGCCTCCATCGCGGCGGCAACCAGACGGGCGGCCCCTGACAGATCCCCCAGCTTTTCGCCCGCATCAATCTTGCCACGATTGCGGTTTGCGCGGGCTTGGCGGGCGCTGCCTTCGGCCAGAACCTCCGCCGCCTCCACCGGCGGCAGGATCAGCACACCGCAACTGTCGGCCACAACCAAATCCCCCGGCATCACCGGCACATTGCCACAAGATACCGGCATATTGATCGCACCGCCAAGGTCGTTCAGCCGGGTGGTAATCGGCGACACGCCCCGGCAAAACACCGGCAGCCCCACGTCCATAATCTCCTCCGGGTCGGTGCAGGGGCCATCGAGGATGACCGCAATCACCCCGGCTTTTTGGGCCGCATAGGCAACCCCGCCGCCAAGGCAGGCGTGGCGATCATCGCCCAGCCGGTCGATGACCAAAATATCGCCGGGCTGCGTTATCGACAAAACATGATGCAGCAAAGTGGAATCGGTGCCGGGAATGGCGACCGTGATCGCGCGGCCAACAAGCGTGCCCACAACCTGTTGCAAAGGCCGCAAGCTGCGATGCACAAACCCGCGATGTCGAAAATGGCCAATCGTCGCCACATCTACCCCTGCAAACCCTTCCAGCAAGGCTGGATCCAAAGGCGCAGGTTGCGCGCCGATACGGTATTTCTGCATGTCACTCTCCGGTTGGGGTGGATTCTTGTGGGGTGGGGTTTTGCCAGTCGCGCCCCGGAACAGCGGCCAAAAGCGCGCGGGTATAGTCTTGCTGCGGGTTGGAAAACAGCGTGACGGGTTCGCCTATTTCCACAATCTTGCCGCCGCGCATCACGGCAATCCGGTCACAGATGCGGCTGGCCACGCGCAGATCATGGGTGATGAACAGCATCCCGAACCCAAGCCGCTGCTGCATGTCGGCCAACAGGTCCAACACCTGCGCCTGCACGGAAACATCCAGCGCCGACACGCTTTCATCCGCGATCAGCAACTCCGGCTCCACCGCCAAGGCGCGCGCGATGCAGATGCGCTGGCGCTGACCGCCCGAAAATTCATGCGGGAAACGGTCGGCGGCGGACGGGTCCAGCCCCACGGCGGCAATCAATTCCAGCGCGCGGGCGCGAGCCGCTTGCGGGGCAAGGCCATGGATGATGGGGCCTTCGGCAATTGCCGCACCAACGGCCTGCCGTGGGTCCAGCGCGGTGTAGGGGTCTTGGAACACGATCTGCACCCGCCTGCGGGCTGCGCGCAAATCCGCCCCCTTCAACCCGGTAAAGGCCCCGCCGGATATGGTCACATCGCCGCGGTCAGGCTCCTCCAGCCGGATCACGCATTGCGCAAGCGTCGATTTGCCCGACCCGCTTTCCCCCACCAGCCCCAGCGTTTCGCCGCGCCGAATGGTAACATCAACATTGTCCACCGCTTTCACGGTGCGGCCCCGCCCGAACATTCCACCGCCCTCGAACGTGCGCGCAATTTGCCGCGCCTCCAGCGCCGGGGCCTCCTCCGCCGGGCGGGTGGAGGGGCGCGCGGCACGCGGCACCAGTTTTGGCACGGCGGCCAGCAATTGCTTGGTATAATCAGCCTGCGGGCGGTTCAGCACCTCATGCGCTGTGCCCATTTCCACCAGCTTGCCGTGGCGCATCACGGCCACCCGGTCAGCAATTTCCGCAACCACCCCGAAATCATGGGTGATAAACAAAACCCCTGTGCCATGCGTGTCGCGCAAATCCAGCATCAGCTTCAGGATTTGCGCTTGCGTGGTCACATCCAGCGCCGTTGTCGGCTCATCCGCGATCAACAGCGCGGGGTCCAGCGCGAGGGCTGACGCGATCATCACGCGCTGGCATTGCCCCCCCGAAAGCTGATGCGGGTAGGAGCGGATAATTTCTGCCGGGTTGGGCAGGCGCACCTCCTCAAACAGGCGGATCACACGGTCGTTGATCTCAGCCTTGCCAAGGGTGGTGTGCAGCTTGAACACCTCTGCCACCTGTTTGCCAACCCGGTAGACCGGGTTCAAAACGGCGATGGGTTCTTGGAAAATCATCGCCATGCGGCGGCCTGTGATGCGGCGGCGCGCGGCCTCTGGCATGCCGATCATCTCGGCGCCTTCAAAGGTGATGCTGCCAGCGGGCGGTGGCAAGGCGGTGGGCAAAAGCCCCATGGCCGCCATCGCAGTCAGGGATTTGCCCGACCCGGTTTCGCCCACGATACACAGGATCTCGCCCTTGGCGACCGAAAGCGTCAGCCCCTCCACCGCAAAGGGGCGTTCGGCGCCGGGGGGCAACGGCACCGAAAGGTTGCGGATATCCAACAAGGTTTCAGCCATGGGGTGTATCCTGATCCTTACCAAACAAATCGCGCGGGTCAGACGCCGCCAGATGGGTGGCGAAACCCGCGCAAAAATCCACCAGATGATCCACAATCGCGCGGCCATTCGCGGCGCTAGCGCGGGTGGGATCGCCGCCCAGCATGCCATCCGCGTTCACCTCGGTCGCGTTCAGCGGCAAATAAACCCCCTGCCCCTGAAAGCTGATCCCGGCTGGCCCGGTCATCGGCAGGCCAAGCGCCGTGCCCCGCGTGGAGGGTTGCATCAGATCGGGGCGCATCAGGTCGGGGAAAAAATGGGCGTAAACCGATGTCATCGGCTCCGCGCCATGGCCTTTGACGGCGGCGAAATCATCGCCGTAAAGCCTACGCCACAGGCTGTCCGGGATGCAGCGCCACAGATCAATGGAGGCGACTGCAACGCCGTGACGCCTGCGCACCTGCCGCAAGGCCTGGTCAATCAGCGGCGCATTGCTGGAATGCCCGTTGAGGATAAGCACCCGGTCGATGCGGTGGTCCAGAAAACTTTCCACCATATCCTCTATCACCGCCACAAAGGTGGCGGCGCGCAGCTGCATCCCCCCCGGCACACAGCGAAAGAAATCCGCATGGCCAAAGGGCAGCGTTGGCGCAACGATGGCCCCCGCCTTTTGCGCCACACGGTCCGCAATCTCCGCTGCCAGCATATAGTCGCCCATGGGCGCATGCGGGCCTTGTTCCTCTTGACTGCCCAAAGGCAGCAAGATCACCGGGTTTTCGGGCAGACGCTCGCGGAACTCCGCGAACGTCATGTCTTTTAGGGCGTGTTTCACACGGTCACGCGGGCAGTTGGATGTAATCGCCAAACATCCGCATCTCGCCATCGGGGCGCGGCGACCATGTGATATCGGCACGGTGCGCCCAGTTATAGATGCTTTTCCACAGATAAAATCCAGGCGTCACCTTTTGCCACTCCGCACTCAGGTTCAAATACGCGGCTTTGCGATCTTCAAAATTGGTCGCCGCCGCAAACACCTTGCCCGCGGCCAAATATTCCGGCGTTGGGTCCCAGGTTTTCCACTTGGCCGTGGCGCGGCTGGAGGTGGGGCCCCAATCAAGCCACAGCGGCTGGTAAGGGTCGCCGGGGATGAAATCGGTGGACATCGACATGTTCATCATGTGGTAGGGCCGGGTATAGACCAGATCGAAGTTATCAAGGATTTTGGCCTGCACGTTGATGCCGACCTGCCGCCACATCTCCACCATGATCTCGGCTGCGGCCTCATAGTTGGGGTAGAATTGGCGGGTGATGTGCCAAGCCAATTCCTCGCCCTTGTAATTGGTCTTGGCGACCAAAGCGCGGGCGGCTTCGGGGTCATGGGGCAGCGGGTTGACCATATCGGGGTCATAAAACTTGCCATATTCCGGGAAGTTGAAGGGCACTGCGGGGTGGAAGGTGTTTTCGCCAAACAGCGCCTGCACGATGGCATCCATATCCACCGCCTGCACCATGGCCTTGCGCAGGTTCACATCGACCAAAGGGTTATCCTCGGGGTCGGGGCGGGTGTTGAAGGCGAATGCGGGGTAGTTGCCCGCCAAAGCACGCTTCAGCGATACATTGTCATAGCTTTCAAGCTGCGCTTCCTGATCGGTGGGGATGTTGGCGATAAAATCAAACTCGCCCGACACCAGCCCCGCCATGCGGCCCGCAAATTCCGGGATGATCTTCCAGATCAGCTTGGCGGCGGGTGGGGTGCCGCCCCAATAATCGTCAAACGCCTCCATCTCCAGCACTTCGCCGGACCGAAACAGCGTCACCTTGTAGGGGCCTGTGCCCACGGGCATCTGGCCAAAGCCGTCAACACCGCCTGCCGTGTAATAGGCTTTCGGCACGACAAACCCGATATATCCCGTCAGTTTGCCGGGGATATAGGGGTCAATTTCCGCCGTCTCAATCTCCACAGTCAGCGGGCCTGTCGCCTCCACCCGCACAAAACCTGCGGTAAAGGTTTTGCCGCGCGGCTCATAGGGTTTTTCGCCCCACAGACGCTCGGACGACAAGGTAAAGGCCACATCCTCGGCGGTCATGGTTTCGCCATTGTGGAATTTCACGCCTTCACGCAGTTGAACAGTCCATACCTTGCCATCCTGCGTCCACTCGGTCGCAAGACCTGGCGCAAGCTCCAGACCCTCAGGGTCCGAAAGATAATCGCGCTCCACCAGATGATCGTAAAAGTTGGGGAAAAACCGCCGCGTGGTGGTGGAAATACCATTGATCGGCGCGATGTTGGCCCACAGGTTATCCACTGCGATGGTGATCGTCGGACGCTCCCCCCCGGCCCAAGCCTTGGTGATCGGTGATGCAAGTATCGCGGCACCGCCAAGGCCCAACTGGCCAAGTTGTCTTCTGGTAAGCATGACAATTCCTCCTTATTTTTTGGTTAAGTGGGTTTTTGGTCAAGTTGATCGTGTCTTTAGCATCGGGTCCAAACGGTCCCGAAGGGCATCGCCCAGCACGCTCATCGACAGGGTGATGACGAAAATCAAGGCACCGGGCAGGACCGATATCCACCACGCGGTAGACAGATAATCGCGCCCATCGCCAAGGATTTGGCCAAGGCTGGTCAGGGGCGGCTGAATGCCTAACCCCAAAAAGCTGAGGGCGGTTTCCAGCAAGATAATTTGCGGGAATGTCAGGGTGATTTGAACAATCAGGGCGGACGCAACATTGGGCAGGATATGGCGGATATACAGCCGCCACGGGCTTGCCCCCAGTGCCACAACCGCCTTGGCATAAGGCTGTGATGCGGCCGAAAGCACGATCCCGCGCGCAAGCCGGGCATAGGTTTCCCAACCAAAAAGCCCCATCAAAATGATGAACAACGTCAGTGAATTGCCAAAGAACGCAAGCAGGGTCAGCGCGATCAGGATGAACGGCAGAGAGGCCTGAAAATCCACCAGCATCATCAGGGATTCCTCCACCATCCCGCGAAAATGCGCCGCTATGAACCCCACAAATGTGCCAACCACCGCCCCGATCAGGGTGCCCGCAAGCGCCACGGACAGCGACATCTGCAACCCAGCGACCAGCCTTGCGACCATATCGCGGCCAATACGGTCGGTGCCCAGCGGGTAGTCCGCAGGGCCGCCAAACGCAGTCGGGGCTTTCAACCGCGCCATCAGGTTTTGATCGGTGATCAGGTAATCGGTGAAAATATTACCCAGAAAAGCCACAGCGACCACCGCAAACAGAATCGCCGAGGCAAAAATCAAAATCAGCGAGGGGCGCTTTTTCATATCATTTGCCCCCGCTTCGGATGCGCGGGTCCAGCACGCCGTAAAGCAGATCCACCGCCAGATTTGCCAAAACCATCGTGGCCGCAATCACCAAAACCAAGCCCTGCACCACAGCCAAATCGCGCGACGACACCGCCGTCACCAACAACCGCCCCACCCCCGGCCAGGCAAAGACTGTCTCCACCACAATCGCGCCTGCAATCAGATGGCCGATGTTCAACCCGATGACCGTAACAATCGGAATAGCTGCATTCGGCAGCGCATGAAACAAGATCCGCTTCAGCGGTGGCACACCTTTGGCCGCCGCCGCGCGCATGTATGGCTTTTCCAGCACCTCCAGCATGGCGGACCGCGTGAACCGCGCAAGCGTACCTGCGGTGAAGGTGCCCAGTGTAAGGGCCGGCATGATAAAATGCCAAAATGTCCCGGTGCCGGATGAGGGAAGCACCTGTAATGTCAATGAAAACAAAAGGATCAGCAGAATGCCAAGAAAGAAGTTGGGCAGCGCGAACCCGAACACCGCAAAAGCCATGATCATCCGGTCAAACGCCCCGCCCCGCCGCAAGGCAGCCCCAATCCCCGCTGGAATCCCGATGATCGCAGCCCCAAGATAGGCCAGAAACCCCAGCATCAGGGTCCATGGCACGCGCTCGCCTATTATCTCCAGCACAGGGCGATGATCGCGCAGAGATTGTCCGAAATTGCCCGTGGCCATCTGCCCGATGTATTTGACGTATTGCACGATCAGCGGCTCATCCAAGCCCCATTGCTGGCGGAACTGCTCAATCTCCTCGGGCAGGGCATCGGCCCCCACCAGTGACACAACCGGGTCACCGGAGGTGCGCAAAACAATGAACGTGAACGTCACCACAAGCCAAAGCGTCAATACTGTGCGTAGCAGCTTGATAAGCCAGAAACGGGTCATCGGGTGTATCGTGACATAAGAATAGCGCCTTCCGAAAGTCAGCCGACTGTTAAAAACAACCATGTAGACTCATAAGAATCAATTCACAAATAATGCTGGCATTGATATTCACAGCCTATGAAATACGGAATAGACCTTCGCTTGATGACCTATTTTGTCTGTCTCGCGGACGAATTGCACTTTGGCCGCGCCGCCGAACGCCTTGGCATTGCGCAAGCCCCTCTCAGCCAGCAAATCAAACTGCTGGAGGGGCGTTTGGGTGCCAAACTCTTTCACCGCACCACACGCTCTGTCAGGCTCACCTCCGCCGGAGAGACGTTCTTGTGGCACGCGCAGGCGTTGCTGGACAATATGGACCGCGCCGTTGCGCACACCCGGGCCATATCCGGTGAAAAAACCGGGCGAATTGTGGTGGGAGGTGTACAAACCTCACTCTCGCGTTTTTTGCCTGCGATCATCGCCACCTTCCGCAAATCCTGGCCTGCGGTTATTGTCGATGTGGTGCCACTTGGCACGGCGGAACAGTTGCGCACGCTTGAAAGCGGCAAGATCAACGTGGCCTTCATCCGCCCGACCGAGGAGACGGGTTTCATGCGCATGGAACGGCTTGGCAGCGAAGGCTTTGTTGCCGCCGTCTATCGCGGCCATCCGCTTGCAGACCGCACAACGATTGAACTGGCGGATTTCGCGGGGGAGGCGCTGATCGGCTATGCACCCATTCTGGGGGCCAGCTATTCCGGCGTGGTGCTGGACAGTTTGCGCCAAGCGGGGGTCCATGCCAATGTTGTGCAGGAATGTGGCCACACGCTTTCAGTGCTGACGCTGGTGGCCGCTGGCATCGGTATCGCGATTGTGCCCTCATGGGTGCAATATACCAAATGGCCTGATCTTGTGTTCACGCCGCTACCCTCTCTGCCCCACTCAATTGATCTTGCCATCGCCTGGCCCACAGGGGAAACCTCGCCGATCGTGCTGGATTTCATCGAGACGGCGCGTAAACACTGCCGGGGCCTGGAAGCCACGATAAATGCGCCACTCCTGACAGGCAGTTGAAACGGACCTCGGCAGTAGGCTTCGATGCATAAACCTTGAAGGATGCAGCATGCAACTGCAAGGTGTTAGTCGGTTGGCGTGAGGAAACCTACCCCCCCGACCTACCGCACGACGAACTGGCGCACCTACAATGCCGCCTTGAAGCAACGCGGGTCTCCGGGCTGATGATTTGTGGGGTATGCGGTGACGGTTTCGCCAAAGTGTCAGAGACACAATTCGGCTGCTCATACGCGCGCACTAAGGGCAAAGCCCTCTGCACCAACATGGCGACAATCTCTCAGAATGAACTGGAATCCCTGATCCTCGACGCGCCGCAAAACAATCTGATGGACCCAAATGTCACTCTCGGTGTTCTGCGACGAATACGCCAAGCGGCGGCGATCATTGAAACAGCAGCACGCTGACCAATAGTACGGCACTGACCATTCTTTTCGCAGAGTTTTGGAAAGCCGCTCGTGAATGGCAAACGCGAGAAAATTCAAACTCCGAAGATTAATAAAGGCTCAATTCGCATTAGCTATGCACATGGTCTAACCGGCAGGATTCCTACTGCTGCGGCGAGAACGGCGCGTGGTGTGGGTTGCCTTGGAAGCACTGCAAGATG
>Ga0209284_10006411_pt1 | contig 11325 bp, 10 predicted proteins | sample FRY03_FD_187211 | JGI IMG/M metagenome (GOLD analysis project Ga0209284, IMG submission 187211) | Freshwater microbial communities from Lake Fryxell liftoff mats and glacier meltwater in Antarctica - FRY-03 (SPAdes) (version 2) | ecosystem: Environmental > Aquatic > Freshwater > Ice > Glacier... | reverse complement strand
CGAATTGTTCCACTAGAAGATGGACAAAGAAATCCATCTCGCTTTAGGAAACGCCTAACCCAGGACAAACGCTTGTTGATCAAGTTCCCGGCGTCCATCCAGACAAACGGAGTCTCTAGTTCGCTGGCGATCTTGCTTACAATTACGGGCTTCCAGGCGTACTGGCCTGCATTCACTTCAATGTTGAAATAGTCGGGGTAATTCTCGTAGACAAAAGTTCTAACTTCGGCATTGCCAATCTCAATGCATTTTTGATCAAGTTTTTCACGTTGGTTGGTATCTAATCCGAGATCGAAAACGACGATTTTAGACCCCAGTTCCCAGGTAGCGAGGCTTTCAAGGAGTTGCAATAGGCTCCGCGAATGGGTTGAGTCCGCTGCGGTAACAAATGCAACTTCGAAGTCAGAGTCTTTGAACCAATATTGTCTCGCCGATATGTACCACAGCATGCAACGACGTAAAAGACGCAGTCGACACGAAAGCGCGGAGATCATTGCCGTTTTCTGAAAAAATTGAGATGTCCGACACTTAAGAACCAGTCCATCTCGGGGATTGCTCGATTCTGGCACACCTCTGATGGCCCAGGATGCCCTGAGAATCTGCCCGGATGGAGTCGCTGATCTAAGTAAAGAGAGGAATCGTCAAGAACGAGTACTCCCGAATCCGACAGGCCAGTGAGTGCTGACTCATAGTCACTGATTACGTCAGGTAGGTTGTGCGATCCATCTATATAGACAAGATCCCACTTTCCGTGTTCGATGACGGACTTTGCGCATTCGCTTGTTGAAGACATCTTGACCAATAGCGGATCGGGAAGTCCGAAGTATTCATAGTGCGACTCAATATCCGCGACGAAATCCAGATTTTTATAACTGCTCACCTCATCGCCAATATTTTCAAATGGTGATAGGCCAGTCACTTCCACAGGAAAATCCAGTTGCTTCCCGATTAGTGACCACAGGCTGAGCACCTGCCCTCTGTACACACCGATCTCGAGCAACCTTCTGGGTCGATAGTGCTTAAGCACCGCGTACCAGGCCGAATGAAACGCAGGTTCGCCAAATCCACGAGACCCCAATTTGAAATAGTGATTGTGTCGCCAGAGCCAATATGGAGATCTGAATCGAAATTGGGATTCAAAATATCTGTAAACGAATTCACGGTCGTATCGTATCTGTTCGAGTTCGGGGATGGTTCGTTTGCGCAAGTATTTGCGACTTTGAATTGCCACCGGTAATAATGCTGGGAGCCGCAAAAATTTGTGAAAACGTGTTCCGAAGAAAATATTCGTTCCCCTTTGAATCAAAATGAACACATAAACCTGAATAGTATCACGGGTGTTAAGTCCCAATTGACGTGATCTATACGCTAAGAACCTAAAATTAGATTACGATCGTACGAATGGTCCTCCAGACTCTAGCAATTTCTGTCTGCCAAGAGTAGATAGAGAGATCATTTAAGTGGATTGTGTCTCCGTTTTACTTCCAGTAAGACCGAACCCCAGAAACCTACGGGCAACGGTTCAGTCGATTACTGGTCAATCGTTTCCGAATTGGGAATTGATTGCGTTATTGGACCGCGATAGCGGTCAAAACGAAAAGATATTGCGTGACGAGATCGACGAATCCCAAATTCGAATTGTGGAATGCAACGTCAAGGAGTTTGGGTTTAGCGCGACGCTCAACAGCGGAATTGAAGCTTGCTCGTTCAATTTCATTGCTCGTCAGGACGATGACGATATTTCATTTCCGGATCGGTTAGAAAAACAGATCTCAATTATTGGCCGCTGTGATGAGACTGTTCTTGTTACCGGATGGGCAGCAGTGGTTGATATCGACGGAAACCATCTTTACAACATTCAACAACCTGAAGATTCGCAAAAAATTAAAAGGATTCTTACTTCTCGAAATATCATTCCTCACTCTTCGGTGATGTTTAGGCGCGATGCAGTTCAATCTGCGGGAGGGTATCGGCAGGGGATGGATGGATGTGAGGATTATGACCTATGGCTCCGGTTGATGTGCCGTGGAAAGGTCTTAAGCACTGGGTCATTTACTGTTCAATACCTCAAAAACCCAGAGGGTATGACGAAGAATCCATTAACAAATTTTCATTTGAGGGAGATTCGTAAATCGCAGCGGCGTGCTAAAAAATCTCTTGGCATCAATGCCGCTATCAGCGAAATTTCTGTTTGGAATTTCTCGTTGAGACAGAAACTCGCCCAGAAGGTACAGTCACGAAAATTGTGAATAGATCCAGGCATATGTTTTCTCGAGACCAGTTTCCAACGAGATGTTCGGTTCCCAGTCAAGCAACTCAAGGATTTTAGAATTTTCTGAATTTCTGCCACGAACCCCTTTTGGAGCATCCATCTCATATATGCGGTTTAACTGAACCCCAGCAATATTTTCCACCATGGACACTAATTGGTTGATCGTTACCATTTGGCTGGATCCAATGTTCAAAGGTTCACTTATGTCCGACAGCATCAGGAGCATCGTCCCTCGGATTGTGTCGTCAATGTAGGTAAAACTACGTGTCTGTTCTCCGTCTCCCCAAATACTAATTTCATTCGATCCGGAACGAATTGCTTCGGAGACCTTCCTGCATATTGCGGCCGGGGCTTTTTCTCTTCCACCCCGAAACGTTCCGTGCGGTCCGTAGACGTTGTGGTAGCGAGCAACACGAGTTTGTAATCCATAGTCTTCGAAAAAGTGACGGCACATTCGTTCGCTGAATAACTTTTCCCAGCCGTATCCATCTTCTGGCGCTGCGGGATATGCATCGGATTCCCTCAATCCCGGATTATCAGGACTATCCTGCAAGTCTCCGCGGTATACGCATGCCGAGGAAGCGAAGAAAAATCTTTCAACTCCGCTTTCAACTGACGCCTTCAATAGATGAGTATTTATTAGAACAGTAAGCATGCACGCAGCCTTGTTCATTTCTATAAAGCCCATGCCGCCCATATCTGCCGCAAGATTAAACACTACGTCTGCGTGTCTCAACACTTCACGACAATCTGAAAGCGAGGATAGATCCGCCACCTGATTGGCTGCTTCAGAGTGAACCTGGTACCACAAATTTAGTGGTTTGAGATCAATAGCCGTTACACGCGAACAACCCAGGCGGATCAATTCCGCAATGAGCCAACCTCCAATAAATCCTCCGGCGCCGGCAACGACAACATGCCTATTCTCAAACGAGTTCATAGAGTCGATCCTAATATCCACAGACCACGATATGTAGAGAAGTTGAGAGTCAGCAGTTACAGAATTTTGTTTTAAATTCAATTCTTATCAAGCAACCGCTGCATTGTTGTCCAAGTTGATGGAATGAGATCATCTTCAGCCCGAGATTTGACTGACAGCCAAGGAGTTGGGGCAACGACGAGTGATCCGTGCAGAACCGATCCCAGGAATCCGGCCCACCATGAAAATGTGCTGTTGCTGATCACGATCCCCGCGCAATTCGCAAGTGTCGCAAGATCCTGATGCTCATCTCCTATAACACAAGTCATTGGGATATCTGTTCCAAACGGATCCTCACACAGCAACTTTAAGGCCAGTTCGGGCTCATCGGAAACTATGACAATTCGTTGAGCATCGATAGTGCGAAGCAAATGCTGAATTGAGTTGTGATAGTACGACATTTCAGTAAGTCCATGGTGATTGCGAGTTTCTTGGTCGTGATAATAATCACCAAGACGAACGTGGACAGCAATAGACGTCTCGACAAGCGCTGAAACGACATCCCTAAATCGCGAGGTGCTTCTCATTCGTGCAATTAGCAGGTCTTGAATATTTGACACAAATTGATATTCCTGAAACCAGCCCCGAATCACGTATGTCTCATTGGTCAAGTGCTCAAAAATGGAGGACCTATTGTCAGGTTCTCGGAGCACTTTGTTTGAACCCGTAAGAGTTCGGAACGCAATTGCCATGGCGTCAAAATGGCCAAAGCTTTCGGTAAATTCATCATCGTTCAACAGTTCACGGATCATGAGTTTACGAGATGAGTCATTTGAGTGTCCAAAATCCAACCAAGTCCGATGCCGAAGAAAGAAATCGGTAAACAAGGGCTGGCAATTGAAATTACGAAGAAGATTCAATCCAGCGCTCAGTTGGAATAGTTGGTTCCCTAACCCGCCCTGAAATGGTACCAAAATTCGCTGTCTTTCACTTTTATCCACAATTTTCCTCCCACAGTTATTCATCGAACCCTAGGGCAACATTTTGTGACTTTAGACCGAAAATGTTTGAGAGTAGTATTTTGCAGTGAGTCAAAAGATTGCGGTCGTCGGCGCCGAAGGTTTTATTGGATCAAGGGTTGTAAGTCATTTGATAGGCCGTGGCTTGAATGTCTCGATCTTTACTCGTTCCCGTCAACTTTTACTTGATCCCAACGACACCGAGACTCGGAATTCTGAAATTACTGACATTCTCTGGCTGGCATCCGATTTGACCCCGATTGCCGCCGAGAAATTTCCGGAACTTGTAGAGCAAGAATTTCAGAACTTTAAGAACTTATTGCGTAACTTGGAAGAGTTTCTTCCGAATGTAAACTTGATCTATCCAAGCTCTGGAGGGACAATATATTCCCAGAGTACTTGCCCGACCTCGGAGAGTCAGCCCGTTTTGGGATTTAATAGCTATGGGCAATTCAAACTTCGAATTGAAGAGGAATTGAGAAATTCACGGATTAGTTTCACCGTATTGCGAATCGCGAACGTCTATGGACCAAACCAACCGACGGGGAGAGGCCAAGGGGTAATCGCAGAGTGGATGCAGAGTTTCATTAACGGAGTTGGTCCGAATGTTTTCGGAGACCTGTCAAATTCAAGAGACTTTGTTCACATTGACGATGTAGCACGTGCGTTTGAACGCGCGCTTGCCTATCAAAACCTAAACTGCCCAATCAACATTGGGTCTGGTGAGTCGGTGCGCTTGGACGAAATTCTTGGACAGTTGAGAGCGTTAAGTCGCAAGAATCTTGACTACTTGGTTTATCCGTCTCGCGGAATTGACAGACCTACTACCCTGCTGGATATTTCTCGGGCTTCGGAGTTAATTAATTGGAAACCTCAAATTAGAGTCGAGGACGGAATCAGGGATTGGTGGGAGAAGCTTCAAAGTTAGCTCTTCATGAAATTCTGCCCGAGAGTTGAAAAATGGTTTTGATCCAAAGTAGAAGTGCAAACAATAGGGCAATCAGCGAGAACAGGTCGCGCTGGTTCGTATTCCTGAGTATCCGAAAAGTATTCATATTCTTGAATCTTTCAAATAGCGGTGACTCGAGAGTGATCCAAAAGAGTAAGACAATCCAGAGATGTACAAGGCGACTCGGGGACGAATACCAAAAGATTGAAAATATCTTTAGATTGCCGATAGGTCCTGGAATTCCTGAAACAGAGGACGTAATTAGCAGGAATGCAACGACTATAACCAACCATGCGCGCTCTTGACGGAATTTGATCGCGAACGCAAGGGCCGTAATTCCTAATAGTCCGGCGAGGGCTCCGGCGATGACCGAAAAACTCCCCATGAGTACCAGGTAATTTGCGATGAACCGAACCGTACGATGGAACGCCTGATTTAGACCCTGAAAGTCAAATGCGGCATTTGATTGCGAATTAAAGAAAGATCTAAGAAGATCGAGACCAACGCCTGGGACTAGAAAAATCAAAGCCAAAAGCACGGGTGGCACAAATAGAAGTACCTGTGGTCGTCGCAACTTAGGAAAATTCCCGTAATCAACGAGAAACAACATCGAAGCTGCTGCCGAGGGATGAATATCCATTAAGAGAGTTGCACAGACGAGACAAATGAGGATTTTGGCCTTAGGCCGTTGTGCTTGGTTGACAAGGGTGGCCGCGAATATTGCGGAAACAATTCCAATCGCAGTGGGGATTTGTCTTGACGAAAGATCAAATACAAGAGCAGAGCCGAACAGAAGAGACAAGAGAACGATCGTTCTTGACGATCGTGAGTTGCTTGCTCCGACAGATCCGAATAGCGCTAATACAAAGGGTGGGAAAATTGCGCTATATGTGCCTGCAACGATATTGGAGACACTTGAAACACTAGGTCGCCCTAAAAACTCCGCGATTAATCGTACGAGAAGATGTGATCCTTGCGGATATGGCGGTCCACTAGCACGTCGTACGAAGTATCTGTCTGATGTAGTAAGAGTCATTTCGAAAGGGGATGTCGAAAAGGGGCCTCTTTCCCAGAATCCATTGAGAACTCTCGAAAAACCCACGCCGTCACCAAGACCAAGGATGTTCTTACCGACGAAGGAATTCCCTAACAAAAATAATAGGCAACCAAATATTAAGAAAACGAATATATGACGAGTCCTCAGCCGCGAAGACTCTGGAAGGATCGACACACTTTTTGCTTTGAAACTTGCCACGCAGAGACTGGCCATGGTGAGCCAAACCACAATCCAAATTGCGGCGACTAGAGGATCAATGAACGGATATCTCGAAAGTATGAGCCCACCGTGGATAAATACGGCGGAAAATGGCGCGGTACCCGTAAGGCAGATCAGCCAAAGCACAAGGTCGTTACTGCTGACCTTGGTGCGACCCAAACGGGGTGCATCGCGTACGTCAGAGCGTTTCACGGTTGGGCAATACTCATAATTCAAATAGTGTCATAGGAATAGTCTAAATTCATTAATCATTACCTTTGACAATTAATGACTTCGAAAGAGGCAACCTCAATATGGATCATGATCGGCAACAGAAAGTGTTTTCTAATGATTGGTCACGATCGGTACTTTGCGACCCTGTCACTAAATCGCAATGTCATGAAGAAGCTTTCCGAACTGTTTGTGGAGTAGTTGATGCTCGAATTTCATTAAAAAATACCTACGGATATGAGGAATGGAAAGATGGCCAAGAAAGTTATGAAGCCATTGTGCGATCTGGGGGCGCTATTCACGAGAATAATGTTGAGGCATATAGGTCCGAGATCGAATGGGACAGACCAATCTACGAATATTTTCAACTCGAGGGGAAAATCTTAGATGTAGGAGGCGGTGTTGGGACCATCAGAGAATTTCTGACCGACTCAGCCACCTACCTTTCAATAGACCCTTATATAAATGGTCTCTCTGAGATCCCGCAACCAAAGATTGAGGCTTACTCTTGTCTTCGTACTCATCTTAATTTCATTGGTGGCGTCGCGGAGTTCTTACCCGTTATCTCGAGAGAGTTCGATTGGGTTCATATGCGCTCGATGCTTGACCATGTTCAAGTTCCCGATCTCGCCCTTATGGAGGCGCGTCGAGTGCTCAAGGATGACGGTCGCCTCCTTGTGGGTCTCTTTGTGGAAGGTGGCAAGCGTGGTAAGCAAACAGTTGAACAATTTTGCCGGGATAAAATTGCCCACCTGCTCTCACGATTTGGAGTGAAGCGGTTTAGAGATCACCATACTTGGCATCCGACCTACAGAAATCTTGTCAAGCTCATTACCGACAATGGATTTGAAATCAGGCGCGAATATTGGCAGCCTCACTGGAAAGATCAAGTAGTCTACCTTGAGGCTGTTAAAAAATAATGAACCTACGTGACGATCGAATAACACCTACTGACGTTGCGCGAGCAGCAGATCAGTGGAGAGGAGACATGCGCCGTGAAGGTTGCTTGACACGACGTGCGCGCAGAACTCGGTTTTCGGCAATTTGATGTAGGTTATTTGACTGAGAATCGATAGAGAAAGCGACGTATTTTCTGACCGAAGCGTAAGCAGATACTTCCTCTATTTGATGGTAGTAATAACAAATCGGTGCGAAATAAGAGTTCCGGAAAGTCAATAAACCGTTGTGGGATACGGCACCTTGAGCAAAGCTCGTTCTTTACGAAAATAAGATTGCCCGTGTGGCATACCAACGTGTACCCCTTCTTCTTCGCGATATTCAAAGTCGCAGAGAAAGAGCTTCCAGGAAATCGTTTGGAGTGTCGAGTCACAACTCCTGGAGGAATACCCGAGTTTATTTCAATGACAACTATTGCGGCGGAAAATAGATTCATTGAGTCCCACACATCAAGGTCGTATGAATCAATATCGATCGCCAGAAGCTCAAATGTCCTAGGGCATCCTGCGGCCGTAAGGATCGCATCAATAGAGTTTTCTGAATTTCCGCTTGGTGAAACTATCTTTAGTATTGGCTTGATTGTGGGATATTCTGAAACAGTATTCAGTAGTTTTGAGAACTTTTTAGGGTCTCCTTCAATGTAGATTGCGTTCCAGCCCTTAGTGGCCACGAAGTTAAATGTGTTACTAAGATACATTCCGTCCCAAGCACCAAATTCAACGCAGAGTGGGGATTCGCTAATGGAACTATGATCCTTGATTCTGTTGAACAGTTCTGCGAGGACTCCGTCTTCGCCATTTTGGCTGTAGGTATCTCCAAGATAGGGATAAAAAGGAGATTTTTCAAAGTCAGACACCCGACGACAGTAACAAAGTATTGACTGTTGGCGACGTTTCTTGACGTCTGGAGCACACAACTTTACTCCGACTTTGAGCCCAATGTGAAATGATGTTCCCCGGGCATGAGCACTGCCTGACGCACTGGAGGGGCTACATCCTCATCTAGACGAGTAGGTTGTGGTGAGGCGAGTGGTTTCCGATTGAAGTTAGGTTTGAAAGGATCGATTATGAGGAATCTCTTTGTATATTTAAACCGAAAAATAATTGCTCCAATCAGTTTGAGACTCACGAAGAATAAACTTGCTAAAAGTGAATATTCGCTAAGAGATCTTGAGATCAAATTTAGAGGTAAGAATGTATGGAATGAAATAGTCCCCTTTGATTTTTTGATCTGGCAAGGTTGTCTATGGGCTGAAAACGTTGTGTTGGTCGGCGGCTTTAATGGTCAATCAAGTTCCATCTTGTTGGATCGCGTCCCTCATATCAAAGTGCTCCAAGTCTATGAACCAATTCCAAAGTTCTATTTGGCATGTAAAGAAAAACTTCACGGTTTTGGAAACCGAGCCCATTTGTATAATGAAGCAGTTTTTGATCGACAATCTGAAGTAAAAATGGAAGTTGCTTCCGATTGGTCAATGGTCAGCGAAACATCACGAGAGATCAAAGATCAATTCGCGACGACCGAAGAGATAGTCGTTCGGTCTGTCAATTGGCAAACGGTCATTGATCGTCTTCCAGTTAGTGAGGAGTTTTCACTATTTATGAATTGCGAAGGGTCAGAGTACACAATAATTCGTTCTCTCTTGGCCAGCGTGAGACTTCCAAAAACAATCATTTCGCAGACGCACACTACAGGACCACGCTCCTACCAGTTGCTGTATGAGATGAGAGCAGATCTGTGCAAGTTTTATTCACCATTGTTTTCTGCTGACTGGGCATGGGACGTTTGGATTCGAAAGGACATTACGTCCCTGAGCGCAGAGGAAAGCGAGCGATTTATATCCTGACAGGACGAAGACTTCGGTTCTATAACGACCAATAAGGGTTTGGGAATAAGTGGAGCCCAAGATGAGAATCGAACTCACGACCTACGCATTACGAGTGCGATTGTGTAAGAAACGGGTGCAATCTGGTGGAAACAGACATAGCGAATTCCTTGAAGGTATTGGGGTTTTCAGAAATAGGTAGAACTGGGGAGAAGTAAGCGGAGTTGCGACAAACTTGCGACACTCAGCGATATCAAACGCCGGGTCCCGATACCTTTCCCTTCTCGCACGCATTGAGAGAAGCAAGCGTCCCACCCGGAAATAGATAAATTCAACTAAACGAAGCAGACCCCAGTGCTACACAAAGTTGAATGCCCGTTGTCGCTCCAAATATCTATTGGGTTCCGTAGGGGTTACTGGGGGTCGTTTTTGCACTGTTGAATGGATAGGTGAAGTATGTGCCTATCCCCACTGCTTCGGGTCTGCCGTGTCTGCCGTTGCCCACCATTACCCCCGATAGGCGACCGTTGCGTTTCCTGTTGGTTCTTCTTGTGTGGGAAATAAGTACTCGTGCAGATGGCAGGCTTCCGCGTCGTGAGTTGCAGAAGAATCTCAACCGTGTGTGTGGTAAATCAGTTTCGGCGAGCCTTAGAAGGTTGGTTAGTGGCAGGTGGTTATCGGTTAGAAAGAAGGCGATTGGCAAGGATTCTCATCGTTACGATTTGGGTGCGAGGCTGACAGTAAGTAGAGGTGCCGTCTCTTGTTGGCGGGATTTGGCTGAGAGACTGTTTGGTGGAAATGGTCTCGTTTTTGGTCTAACCGACGGAGCCTCATTTGGACACAGGTTTCTCGGTATTAATGGCATGCTGGTTCTTGGTGCTTTAAGGGGTTCGCGCCGTCCGTTGACAGTGTCAGAGATAGCCGCCTATTTGCAGATGTTTATGGCTCGTCAGACTGTGAATAATCGGCTGAAGAAACTTGCTGAAGGTGGACTTGTCGTAGAGACCGATGACGGCTGGATCGTGGTTCCAACACTCCGAGAAGCGTTGTCCGAGTATGAGTTCTGGTCGGGTGCGGGCGCTAAGAAAGCGAACATTGAGAGAACTATTAAAATAGAACGCCAAAACCGTGACATCCGACTGAAAAAGGGTGTGCTTACGAGGGAGCAAGAGGAGGAAATACTTGCCCGAGGTTGCTTCAATTGTCACACGACTTCTGGTCCGTTAGAACTAGAACATTTCCCTCCAGAACATTGGGGGGGTAAAAATCACCTTGACCTCCAACAATTGTGTCTGTGTTGGAAATGCAACAACAAGTACAGCAAGCAAATCAAGAAACTGAAAAAACCAAAACTGGTTAAATCTATCCAAATAACATTGGATGAGAAAACATCGGTTCCAACCGTCGTAGTTGCCATACTGGAATACAATTCCCGTCGTTTCTATAGGGCATTGAATGAAAACCGAACTGAGGACGCCCGACAAATCGCTAAACAAACGCTAGATATTTGGTGCGCTCTCATTGAGCGAACTATCCCCTGTCGTATTACCCGAACTGTCAACGGTAAACCAACAAAAATCACAAACTTAAGAAAAGGGAAATCCATCCGCAAGAAAACAGGTGAAATCGGTGCTCGTTACATCAGTTCTCGGCTTCATAGAGACTGGGCAGAGGGTTCGGCAAAGGAGTTAAGTAGAGCGACCCGTCAAGGGCGCTAGTTTGTCGTCAAAACCAACTACGAACCACGTTTTATAGGGCTTGTAGGTTTTGCTTGTGGCTTCACTAAGGGTTTACCAAGAACCAGCATGCCATTAATACCGAGAAACCTGTGTCCAAATGAGGCTCCGTCGGTTAGACCAAAAACGAGACCATTTCCACCAAACAGTCTCTCAGCCAAA
>Ga0209284_10006409_pt1 | contig 11330 bp, 6 predicted proteins | sample FRY03_FD_187211 | JGI IMG/M metagenome (GOLD analysis project Ga0209284, IMG submission 187211) | Freshwater microbial communities from Lake Fryxell liftoff mats and glacier meltwater in Antarctica - FRY-03 (SPAdes) (version 2) | ecosystem: Environmental > Aquatic > Freshwater > Ice > Glacier... | reverse complement strand
AGCGCTGCGCACCTTTGTCCATACCAAAGCGGACATACTTAGGGTGAGAGCAGTGCGGACAGGCACCGAGCTTGTTGTCGAACTCGTGCCGGCGTGAGACAATCGCGTACAGGTCTATGTTTTTGGTTGAATCTTCGATTTCTTTCAATAAACGCTCGCGCTGCGCAACTGGCAGTGAGAGTATTTGTTCTTTAAGCTTTTCTGTTTCCATAAACTCAATATACAAATAATAGCTGGTTTAAACTAGAGCCTAATATATGTATTTAAAAACTATTTATTCTCTAACCACTTCCTCGCATTCACGAAAGCCTCTAGCCAAGGAGAAACTTCATCATTCCTGTCTTTTGGGTAATATGCCCAGTTCCAGGGGAAGGTAGAGCGTTCTAAATGCGGCATCATTACAAGATGGCGTCCGTCATCACTGCTCATCATTGCTGTATTGTGACCACTCCCGTTGGGGTTTGCAGGATAACGGTCATAGCCGTAAGAACCCACTATATTGTATTTTTCCTTAGCGTATGGTAAATGGAACTTCCCTTCGCCATGAGCAGCCCAGATGCCCAACTTGCTTCCCGAAAGGGTCGATAACATAACTGAATTGTTTTCAGCAATTTCCACTGATGTAAATGTACATTCAAACTTGCCGCTATCGTTGTGCATCATTTTTGGTTTTTCATCGTGATCGGGGTTGATTAAGCCTAACTCGATAAACAACTGGCACCCGTTGCACACACCTAATGATAAAGTATCAGGTCTAGCAAAAAAGTCTCTCAAGGCTTTGTTTGCTTTTTCATTGTAGAGAAACGCACCTGCCCAGCCTTTGGCACTGCCTAAAACATCACTATTTGAAAACCCACCGACGGCAGCGACAAATTGAATATCTTCCAAAGTTTCCCGACCAGAAATCAAATCTGTCATATGCACATCTTTGACATCAAAACCGGCAAGGTACATGGCGTTTGCCATTTCGCGCTCGCTGTTGCTTCCTTTTTCCCTTAAAACCGCAGCTTTAATACGCTCCTCACCCCCGGCCCCTCTCCTAGAGAGAGGGGAGTTTAGTTTTCCTGTGAAATTTTTAGGAAACTTAAACTCCAGTGGTTGATTTTTATAATTTTTAAATCGTTCATCAGCTTTTGCCACACCGCTTTGTTTTCGGTCTAAAAGGTGAGAAGTTTTGTACCACACATCACGCATTTCCGGGATGCTGAATTTTTCAGTTGTCGTTGCGTGTTTGATAGTAAGTATATCACTTTCGGTGACAGTTCCAATCTTTATGGCTGCTATATTTGCTTTCGCGAAAGCGTTTTCAACTTTAGTATCGTCATTTGCCTGAATCAAAACTCCACTATTTTCAGAAAAGAATATTTTAATCAAATCATCAGTCCCAAAAGCTCCATTTAGGTTGCTGAGCGGAGTCGAAGCAGGGTTGGGGAGTGTAATTTCAGCACCCAAATTATTATCTGCAAAACACATTTCCAGTAATGCAGTAATCAATCCACCGGAAGATATATCGTGTCCTGCAGCGATTTGGTTCAGACGAATTAAACTCTGAATGGTATTGAAAGCGGTTTTAAAATAAGCCGCATCGTTCACTGAAGGTGCTTCATCGCCTATCTCGTTAAGAATCTGCGCAAAAGAGGAACCGCCCAGTTTAAAATCGTCCTTGCTCAGGTTGATGTAATATATACTTCCTTTTCCTTTTTGAAGAACCGGCTCTACCACTTGGGTAATGGCATCACAATTTCCTGCGGCAGAAATAATCACTGTTCCAGGAGAAATGACATCGCCATCGGGATATTTTTGTTTCATCGAAAGCGAATCTTTTCCTGTGGGAACATTAATTCCCAAAGCAATCGAAAACTCTGAAACGGCTTCCACAGCGGCATACAAGCGTGCATCCTCACCCTCGTTATTACAAGGCCACATCCAGTTTGCAGAAAGCGAAACCGATTGCAAACCGTCTTTCAATGGTGCCCAGACAATATTAGTCAGCGCTTCGGCGATGGCATTTTTAGAACCTGCCACCGGGTCAATCAATCCCGAAATAGGAGAGTGCCCAATACTGGTTGCAACGCCTTCTTTACCATTGTAATCCAGTGCCATCACCCCGCAATTATTCAGGGGGATTTGCAATGGACCCACACATTGCTGCTTTGCGACACGCCCGGTCACACAACGATCCACCTTATTAGTGAGCCAGTCTTTACAAGCTACTGCTTCCAGTTGCAGGACCTGAATGAGGTATTCTTTTATATTTGTTTCTGAATATTGTAAAGCAGGGTAGTTTCTATTTATGGTTCTGTCGGTCATCACGGTTTTCGGTGAACTGCCGAACATATCTGCTAATGCCAGATCCATTGGGTTTTTGCCGTCTTTGGCTTTGAAAACAAAACGATGGTCGCCCGTCACAGTGCCCACTTCATACATAGGGGAACGCTCCCGTTCTGCGATGCGGCGCAACGTGGCTGTGTTTTCTTTGCCAATAACAAGACCCATTCGCTCTTGCGATTCATTTCCGATAATTTCCTTAGCGGAAAGGGTGGGGTCGCCCACCGGTAGTTTTTCCAAATTAATTATTCCGCCCGATTCTTCAACGAGTTCGCTTAGGCAGTTGAGGTGTCCGCCTGCGCCGTGATCGTGTATAGAAACAATGGGGTTGATATCGCTTTCCACCAAACCTCGAATCGCGTTGGCGGCACGTTTTTGCATTTCGGGATTGGAACGTTGAATGGCGTTCAGTTCGATACCACTTGAAAACGCCCCGGTATCTGCTGAAGAGACAGCAGCACCACCCATCCCGATACGGTAATTGTCACCCCCCAGGATGACGATATCATCGCCAATTTTTGGCTTGTCTTTGATGCTTTGGTCTTTTTTACCATACCCAATTCCTCCCGCCATCATAATGACTTTGTCATAACCCAGCATACGTAAGCTTCGGCTCCGCTCAACCCCCGAGGTATTTTCTAAAGGTTGCTGAGCGGAGTCGAAGCATTCTTTATGTTCAAAAGTTAAAACGGATCCTGCGATTAACGGTTGCCCGAATTTATTACCAAAATCTGAAGCACCGTTGGAGGCTTTGATAAGAATATCTAGCGGGGTCTGGTAGAGCCATTTTCGGGCTTCAATATTTTGTTCCCAGGGCCTGTCCTGAGCGGAGTCGAAGGGCCTGTTTTCCAGTCGCGGATAGGAAGTCATGTAAACAGCTGTTCCGGCGAGAGGTAAGGAGCCTTTTCCTCCTGCAAGACGGTCTCTTATTTCACCGCCGCTTCCGGTTGCTGCCCCGTTGAAGGGTTCTACTGTGGTAGGAAAGTTATGGGTTTCCGCTTTAAGCGAAATAACACTTTCAAAAGGTTTCTTTTGGTAAAAGTCTGGTTTATCAGCACTTTTTGGGGCAAATTGCTCCACAGTGGGACCTTCAATAAATGCCACATTATCTTTATATGCCGAGACTATGGTATTGGGATTCTCTGCTGCGGTCTTTTTGATGAGCTTAAAAAGTGAGAAAGGTTTTTCTTCTCCGTCAATTACAAATGTCCCATTGAAAATTTTATGCCGGCAGTGCTCTGAATTTACCTGTGAGAAACCAAAAACTTCCGAATCTGTTAGTGGTCTTTCCAAACGCTTTGACAATTCTTCTAAATAGAGTACTTCATCATCATTGAGCGCCAGTCCTTCCTGTTTGTTATAAGCGGCGATATCAGTAATATTTTTAATCGCTTCCGGCTGAATGTTAATGGTAAAGAGTTCCTGATTCAGCACCGTATATTTCTGTAGAAGCATAGGGTCGAATTCAGCTTCTTTTTCGTTTGTGATTTGAAATTCTTCAATTCGGATGATGCCCTCGATGCCCATATTCTGTGTGATCTCAACGGCATTTGTGCTCCACGGTGTCACCATGGCGGCGCGGGGTCCAACAAAAAAATCAGTCCCGGGAAGTGTAAGGACAGATTCGTTTTTTAGAGAAGCATTCCCGAAAAGCCAGATAAGTTTTTGGATGTTGTTTTCACTAAGGTTTTGCTGTGAATGAACTGCATAAACCGTATTTTGATTGGAGAAAAAAAGAATCATGTGTTTCGTATGTTGTGTGTTGAAAAACAAAGTGCAAAATTACGGATTTTTATTCTAAAAGTAACTGACTAAAAAGGAGTGTGTGGATATTTTTTTAATTCGAAATGTTAAGTTTTTAGTGTAGTGAAATTATTTAAAAAAAGACTAAAACGGCCTTTTTTTTAAAGTTAAAAAAATATATCACAAGAAAAACATTAAAATAAATTGCTAAATTGCTAGCTTTTAATATAATTAATAAATTATTTGCTATGAAAAAAAGTACCCTATTACTTTCCTTTTTATTTTTTACGGGATTTTTGTTATTTGCACAAAATATGCCTCCGGAAACTATTGCTAACGGTGTGTTTCTGGGAAAAACACCTCCTGTTAGCGAAATGCCTACCGCAGGTATTCCCCCGGTTAGAGATAATACCGAGGCCAGGATTATTAAAAACAGGCTGCGTGGTCAAAGAAAATTAGACCCAACAGGATTGCCGCTTTATGGAGAAACCCAAGCACAAAAAGAATTTGGCGGCATACATTCCTACGCACTACAAGAAAACTTTGATGGCGCAAATGTTACTGAAGGTGGTGCTTTGCCACCCGACCCAACCGGAGCTGCGGGACCTAACCATTATGTTCATGCCTTTAACCTGGGTGTAAAAATATTTGACAAACAAGGTAATTTACTTTTTGGTCCTATTTCATTAGGCGATTTTTTTCAGAATGGAGTGAACTCAGGAGACCCTATTGTTTTATATGACCAACTTGCAGATCGTTTTTTTGTAAGCCAGTTTAGAACTTCAAACAATGCTCTACTTATAGCTGTATCGGAAACGCCTGACCCCACAGGTTCTTACAATCTTTATGAGTTTCCATTGAACGCTTTTCCTGATTATCCAAAATATTCTGTATGGCCGGATGGGTATTATATGACTGCAAATAAATTTCAAGGAAATACTACCTATGTTTTAGAAAGGGATGTCATCTTGGCGGGTGGCGCAAGTCCTCAAATTGTAGGGTTTAATTTGCCAGGTATTGTAAACAATCCCAATTCTGTAAGGAGTCCAAATCCTGCAAATCTTCTTGGCACAAATTTCACCCCGGATATTCCGGGACAGATTGTTTATTTTCAGGATGATGGATGGAGTACTGCTATAACTTTCGACCATCTAAAAATATGGGAAATAACGATGGACTGGAATACTACATCTAATTCAACTATTTCGGCACCTCTTGAAATACCTACCTTGCCTTTTGATTCGGTATTTGCGCCCTTTGGCACAGGAGATGTCAATCAACCCGGAACCGGTCAAAAAATTGATATGATAGGTGGGGTGATTTCTTACATGGTTAATTATAGAGAGTTTGGCACCCATAATTCCATGACGGTGACTTTCAATGTGGATGTCAATGGAAATGACAGAAGTGGTATTAGATGGATTGAATTACGCAATGACGGGATCAATCCCTGGACTATATTTCAGGAAGGTACGTATGCACCTGCTGACGGAAATAGCAGATTTATGGGAAGTCTGGCAATGGATGCCGCCGGAAATATGGGTATGGGATTCCAAATCGCCAGTGGAAGTTTACCTGCCGGGATGCGATATACAGGAAGATTTAATGGAGACCCACTGGGCGAAATGACAGTTTTAGAAACTACCATTATAGATGGAATAGGTGTACAAACTACTTCTAATCGTTTTGGGGATTATACCCATTTAACGATGGATCCTGATAATTTTACATTTTGGTTTACCGGTGAATATTTTGGGGCTAATAACTTCTGGCGTACCAGAATTGCGTCTTTTAGCCTTTCCGGTGGTTTTAATGATGATGTTGGGGTTAATAATATTATTAGCCCAAATGACGGTTTGCTAACCGCAAATGAAAGTGTGGAGATATCTATTAGAAATTTTGGAGTAGATGCACAATCCAGTATTCCGCTAGAATTATATGTTGACGCTGTTTTGGTAGCTACAGAGGTTTTTCCCGGTACAATAAATTCTAACGATACAGATACATACTCTTTTTTGCAAACAATAGATCTATCTACTCCAGGACAAACCTATGTGATCGAAGCCAAAACTAATTTAACCGGTGATGAGTTTCCCAGTAATGACAGTTTTACCAAGAGTGTTACCCATTTACTGGCAAGTGATGTGGGAGTAGTAGATATTTTAAGTCCTCTTTCAGGGGAAGGTCTTGGTGAGGAAACCATTATAATTAGAGTACGAAATTTTGGTGCAGCACCACAGTCCAATTTTGATGTTTCTTATACTATAGATGGTGGAACTCCCGTTGTTGAAACTATTGCCACTACTATAAATTCGCAGGAAGAATTTGATTATTCCTTTACGCAAACAGCAGATTTTACTGCGTTGGGAAATTACACCATTTCTGCTTCCACATTACTGGCTAATGATGATGACACATCTAACGATACTTTTGAAGTTACTATCGAAAATGAACAATGTTCTCCCACAGGAAATTGTACTTTAGGGGATGGGTTAACTCGTTTTTCTATAGGCACTATAGATAACACCACAGGTTGTTCATCAAATGGCTATGGTGATTTTACAGCATTAAATACAAATTTAAACATTAACACTCAAGTGCCGGTAATTGCTCGTAGTGGATTTGCAAATCAGTTGCTATCGGTATGGATTGATTATAATGATAATCAGGTTTTCGAAGAAAATGAGCGTGTCATTTTTGATTTTCCGCTTCCAAGTTCAGGAGTGAATTACACCGCAAACTTTACTATTCCTGATGATATAAGTTTAGTAGGAACGCATTTACTCCGTGCCCGTGTTGGATGGGTTATTTCAGAAGGAACAATAGATAACCCTTGTGTTGATTTTACCTGGGGTGAAACAGAGGATTATTCTGTAACTATATTAGACGGCACACTTTCTATCGATCAAAATGAATTTTATAATGCTGAATTTATTGTGTATCCTATAGATACTAAAATTTATGAAGTTTTATTTCAACCGAAAACAGATTTAGGGGAAATGAACGTAGAAGTGTATAATATTCTTGGACAAAAAATTATTACCACTAAAATGAACAATGTAAACACCGGTTATAAAACTACATTGAATTTAGAAACTGCCGCAACCGGTACTTATTTAGTAAAAGTATTTAATAGCAAATACAGCACGGTGAAGAGAATTGTTGTTAAGTAGATAGAAACCTATAAATTTTCAATAAAAGAGATAGTATTAATTCACTATCAATTTTTTTGTGGTACTAAGTGTTTCCGAAGAAATTTTAACCAAATAGAAACCTTGCGGAATATCTTTTATATCTAAAGAATTTGAAGTTGCAGGTTCTTTGATTTCCATAGTAATCCTTCCGTTAATATCGTAAATTACGACACTATCTATTGCATTCTTAGTAGAGATGGTAACGCTGTTGTTTATTGCTGGATTAGGATATAATACAAAGTCGACCACAGAAATATCTTGCGTGGAAAGGATACCCCATCGGTCTTCTGCTTGTGGACCTCCCCAGATTATGGTTGCAAGCACCGGATTATCAATAAAAGGATTTCTGTTGCCATACACCCCTTCTAAATAGTTGTTTCTCTGGTCCTCATAAGGAGTTACCGGGTCATCAGCATTCCATTGTAAAAAGGTTTGTAACATTTGTGTGCTTCCTTGTGTGTTTCCTACTCCTATAAAACCGGGCAAACATTGCTCGCCATAGCGCGTGTACATGTACATTATCATTCTGGCAACATCTCCTTTCCATTCATCTCCCGGGTACCAATTACCGCTTCCTACATTTCCGGCATTGCCTGAGCCATTTTGAAAAAGCTTGCTCCCCCTATTGTTGTTCATTTGTTGGTCACTAGCCCTGAGGTTATTTGGGTCTGCGATAATTCCTGTGGAACCGTTGTTAGCACTTCCCATATCTGGCACTGCTAAGGAACGTGCAAAAACATGTTCCCTGTTGTATTCACAATTCATCCCACCAAAATCATTTTTGTCCCTTGTTCGGTCGGTAGTACAATTGCCATCATTGTCATTATACCCATAAACCAATAAAACATCGCTTGTATTTGCAGGATTTTCGTCGGTGAAAACTAAAGCGTCCCTGGCATCACCATACGTAAAACCTTGGTTGTATTGAGCAATCCTCATTTGAAGTGCATCATATAAATTTTCCCCTGTCAAAGTAAAATCAATACCATTATAGTAAGGTTGTTGCGCATAGCCAAGAGTTGTAATGAATAGGAGTAATAATGTAATCTTTTTCATTTTTATTTATCTATTTGTTTTTTTTCAAGTAAAGCCATATAAAATCCATCAAATCCCGATGCGGCAGGCATTATTTTTTTTTCTTTTGCAAAGGTAAAGTCTTTACCTTCTTCCCGCTTTAAGAAATCTTTAATTTGTTTCTCATTTTCTGAAGGTAAAATAGAACAGGTTGCATAAATCATTTTACCCCCCGGTTTTACCATTTTAGAGTAATTGTCTAAAATTTCAGCTTGGGTTTTTTTGATATTCTCCATAAATTCAGGTTGTAATTTCCATTTGGCATCGGGATTTCTTCTTAAAACACCTAATCCGGAACACGGGGCATCAATAAGCACGCGGTCTGCTTTTTCGTGCAGTTTTTTTACCACTTTGGTACTTTCAATCAATCGGGTTTCAATGTTGAAAGCGCCGGCACGTTTGGCTCTTCGTTTTAGTTCATTAAGTTTGTTTGCGTAAATATCCAGTGCGATTAGTTGTCCTTTATTTTCCATTAATGCGGCGAGGTGCAATGCTTTTCCACCTGCGCCGGCACATGCGTCTACCACGCGCATTCCTGGTTGTACTTCCAGGAATTCTGCCACTAATTGGGAAGAGGCATCCTGTACTTCAAACCACCCATCTTGAAATGCTTGGGTTTGAAAAACATTGGCACGTTCTTTTAGTTTGAGGGCGTATGGATATCCTTTAATTTTTTCTGTTTCTAAATCGAGGTCAAAAAGTATCGCTTGTAACTTGTCAATATCTGTTTTCAGGGTGTTTACCCTTAAAATAACATCCGCCTGTTGGTTGAGTGCTGCGATTTCAGCATCCCATTTTTTGCCTAATTCTTTTTCGCCCAGTTCATCTAACCAATCTGGGATAGACTCGCGAAATTTTCGGATTTTTGACAATTCATCAAATTTACCTTTTATGCGACGGGTAGGGGTATCTTCCAGTTGCTTCCAGTCAGGAACTGTAATTCCTCTTAAGGTAGCCCAAACCGTGAATAACCGAAACGCTTTCTGACGGTCAAAAGGTTCTTTTACCTCTGCGATTTCAACATATAACCGTTTCCATCGCACTATATCATAGACCGTTTCAGCTATAAAACTTCTATCGCGTGCTCCCCAACGTTTATCTCTTTTCAAAGTGCCTTGCAAAACTTTATCTGCATACTTTCCGTCATTAAAGATTTCTTGTATGGCATCTACAGCTGCAAAAACTAAATTGCGATGTAATTTCATTGTTTTTAATTAGTTTGCAAAGGTATTACAATCTAAAAGAAATGTTTTTATATTTATCAAAAATTACTTCTATGCGACTTCTCTATGTTTTATTGGCTATTACTTTTTTGACCTCCTGTGTAAATGATAAGAAGGAAAATTCTTCTGATTCGTTTGAGGTAGATATAGAGGTAGTATATTCAGATTCCGTGAGTATAAGGGCAATTCAACCCATCGATGCAAATCGTGTTTGGTTTGCTGGAAATAATGGAAAAGTGGGATTCATCGATGGTAAAACCCCTAAACTTGCAACGATACGTTATGGGGATAGTTTGCTTTCTTTCCGGGCAATTGCCAAAACCGATAAAGCTGTTTTTGTATTGAGCATATCTAATCCGGGGGTTTTGTATAAAATAGGGTTTGATGGTGTAGAAGGAACCTCTATGGAGGAAGTGTATTATGAAGAAGGGAGTAATGTTTTTTATGATGCAATGAAGTTTTGGAACAATAAGGAAGGTATTGCCATGGGGGATCCCACTGAAGATTGCCTTTCTATTTTAATTACCAGGGATGGCGGAAATAATTGGAAAAAATTATCTTGTGAGAGTTTACCAAAAACGGAAGAAGGGGAGGCGGCTTTTGCAGCCAGTAACTCTAATATTGCTGTTTTTGAAGATAAGGCGTGGATTGTTAGTGGCGGTAAGCGGTCCAGGGTATTTTATTCTCCCGATAAAGGGCAAACCTGGGAAGTTTTTGATACCCCAATTATAGAAGGGGATGCCATGACAGGGATTTATAGTGTGGATTTTTTTGATGCAGAAACAGGTATTATTTTTGGAGGGGACTGGAATGCAAAGGAAAATAATTTCGCTAATAAAGCAATAACAAAAGACGGAGGAAAAACCTGGAAGCTCCTAAGTGAGGGTGCAGGCCCAGGGTATCGATCGTCAGTAAAATTTGTACCAAACGGCAATGGAAAAGAAATTGTGGCAGTGGGTTCTCTAGGTATTTCTTATTCCAAAGACCAGGGGGAGAGTTGGCAGGAAATTAGTAAAGAGAGTTTTTTTGCCATTGAGTTTGTTAATGATACCTTAGCATTTGCTTCCGGAAACAACAGGATTGCAAGACTTATATTTAGGAAATAGAAGACAAGAATAGTTTAAAAAACAAAACCCCTTAAAAAAGGGGTTTTAGAAACCATAAATAGGAAAGGATTATTTTTTATTTCCCCTGTATTTCTTTAACATCTGCATTTTAAAGTCATGCTCTGCTTTAGATAGTTTTACAATTTGAATAGGTTGCAATTGTTCCTGCAATTTTTTGATAAGCTCATTGTCCAATTTAGTTTCTTCATTTCTGAAGAAAATCATTTTTTCAAGAATAGCATTTGCTTCCTCGTCATTCATAGTAGAGATATTATTTTTTATTTCTTCTCTTTCTCTTAATTTTAAAGCATACTTGCGTTCCTGAAAGCTGTTATAAATGGGCCAGAATTTTTCAGCCTCAGCGCTTGATAAATTTAATTCCTGTGTTATAAAAGCTGCTTTTAGTGCTTTTATTTTTTCTCCTTTATCTTCTTGTGCATGTATTGTTAGAGTAAACAATAAAAATAGAGCGGTTATGTTTAGTAATTTTTTCATTTTTTGGTTATTAAAAGATTGTAATATCTATAAAAGTTTATTGAGTTACACACTTAGCATCCGTTTTATATTTTTATGATATATAGGTTTTGCTATTACCATTCTTTCTATAGTCTTATGAAAGATACTCTGTTTGAATTGAGATCGGTTGATCCTAAAACAAAATT
>Ga0209284_10006408_pt1 | contig 11334 bp, 15 predicted proteins | sample FRY03_FD_187211 | JGI IMG/M metagenome (GOLD analysis project Ga0209284, IMG submission 187211) | Freshwater microbial communities from Lake Fryxell liftoff mats and glacier meltwater in Antarctica - FRY-03 (SPAdes) (version 2) | ecosystem: Environmental > Aquatic > Freshwater > Ice > Glacier... | reverse complement strand
AACATCGCAGCCGTTTTCTTGCGGTCCAGTTCGGCGTCATCATATTGGTCGAGCAAAAACAGCCGCACCATGGCAGGCGCCATATGCGGCAACCCCCGGATTTGCCCTGCGTCAATGGGGCGGTAGATGTGCAGAACATCCTCGGCTGGCACCCGGGTCGTCAGCGGCACTGGCATGGTCTGGTCCGTGCTGTCGCCGGGGTGACGGCGCCGGAAGTGATAAGCCACACGCCGTCCGATCAGGTCAAACTCAATCCCGCAACGTATTGGGTTGCCGTTGGCGGCGGCCTCTGTCTTCTCGAAGGGAAGCATTTCAGACTGCAATAGCTGCAGCTGGATCGGCACCAGCAGGCCATCCTCGGACCGGCGCGGGCGCATCCGCACAAAGCATTCGCCCGCGACGAACATCTCGCGCGCCACCATCGCTTGCAACCCGTAGAAATCGGTCAGACCGTCAGCATCCGCTTCATCGGTCCAGGCGAGCCACAACCGCTGGACCTGATCGCGCAGAGCCGGATCCTCAATCAGCGACGACGGCTTGATCCCGTCGCCCACCAAATTCGACGCAAAGGCCTCGCAGGCATTTGCCGCGTAGCCATTGGTCACCACCAACTCACGCGACCGCGCCAGCAGACGCGGGCCGCCCGAGGCAACCAGCGAGTTGATATTCTCCAAGGGCGGTTGCCAGCCCCGCAAGCGCCGCTGCGACATTGCCCCTTCCAGTCGCGCGCGCACGTCTTTTGGACCGCCGGTTCCCCGGCGGCGAAAGCCATCAAACCAGCCCATGCGTTACAGCCCTTTGCTGGTGATCACGCGCACTTGGCGGATAATCTTGCGCCCCTCGGCCGCTGCGATCTCGCGGTCCAGTACCTCAATGGCCCGGTCGATTTCGGCGATGCTGCGATAATCCACGGTCTTGCCGTCGTAGCTGACCCGCGCCACGCCTGAGGAACGCTGCGCCGAGAGGGCGTCACGGCGGGTTTTAAGATCGGTGATTGTCGTCATATGAATTGACCCTTGGGTGAAAAGTGTTTCAGTTGATGGGCCTGCCCTCCATTGAAAGCAAACCCATGACCCCCTCCGAAATCATGCGCGAGCTTGCGCGGGACGACATGTTCCCAAAGGCCGCCATGGCCGCTGCAGGCGAGCAGCGTAATGCAATGACGCCAATCTTCCTCGAACTGGCCGCGCGGCTTGGGCGCCAAAACGTGTCCGCCATGCGCGGCGCTGATCTGATGGCACTTATCCCGGTCTTCTATCTGCTAGGCGAATGGCGGGTCACGCATGCCTATCGCCCCTTGCTTCACATGCTGCGCTGCCCGACCAAAACCATCGATCACACCCTCGGTGATGCGGTGACGGAAGTCAGTTTTCGCGTCATCGCGGGCACCTTTGATGGCGATCTGCAGCCCTTGTTCGAGGCCATTCTTGACCTGCAAGCCGACGATTTCGCGCGCAGCTCCCTGATGAGCGCCCTTGTCCTGATCGCAGACATCCATCCTGATCAGCGCCCTGCGATCGAGGATTTCATCCGGACCTTCCGGACGCGCCACCTCAAGGCATCGACAGATGTGCTGATGGGGTGGACCGAAACCATTGCCGATCTTGGTCTTGATGACATGACCGAAGCAGTTCGTGAACTTTTCGACAAAGGCCTGATCCCCAAGGATTACTGCGACTTCTCGCATTTTGTTGAAGATCTGCAGGCGACGCGCGATGCGAACGGTGCCCCAGGCAACCCCCGTTATGGCGAGGGACTGATCACTGATTCCATCGCTGAGCTGTCGAAATGGCACTGCTACACAGATGCGTTCTTCGAGCAGCAAAAGGTGCGCAAGGTCAGCAACGATCTGCGCGTGGCTCCTTGGACCGAGTTCTTAAAGAACCCTGCACCTTCCGTTGGCCGCAACGACCCATGTCTCTGCGGCAGCGGCAAGAAGTTCAAGAAATGCTGTCTGCAATGAAGCAGCATCAGACTCGGGTCGATCAACGCATGTAATTCGACGTCACAGTCCTGCGCCGCGCCGGACTGCGCACCGCACGGATGGATCCTGCAGCACCCTTGTCTTGATCCGCATTGTCGCTGCCGTCCCCTGCCACCTGCGCCTCCAGATCGACCCAGCGCGCCTCTGACCAGCGATCTGCCCCGATAATCCAGGCAGCCGCGCGGGCGTAGACCCGGCAATCCAGCGCCTCGTTGCGTTCACGCAGCTTTTGCCATTCAAGCCGGGCAAAGCCGCGTTTGGTGCGAACCGTGACCAGTTCCTCGGCCACCAACTGCTTGAGCCATTCGCTGTCCACCCAATCGGGCAGATGCACCGTGCCGGGCGGGAACGTTACGCCCTCGGCCAATTCTTCCTTCGTCGGGCGCGGCAGACCGAGATGGCGGTAGGTCTCCGCCTTGAAGGTGGCCACCGCCACGGTCCAAAGCCGAGCACCCCGGCGCAGGCGTTTGCCCGCGTCGGTTACATCGACATAGGTTGGGCCCGATACCGGGCTGGAACGGTTGAACCCTTCGACGCCCTTGACCGGGGCAACCTGCGCCACGCCTTGCCGCCGCGACCAGGCATAAACGGCCGGAGCCTCGTAGCCGGTGTCGATTGCGAGCTTGGCCAGCCGTAGCTGTGCCCCGTTCTGATGCACCCACGTCCGATCCAGAAGCTTTGTCAGCTCGGCCCACGCACCCTGATGGTCTGGGCCACCCTCGATCACGATATGATCGACCAGCCAGCTCGTGCCGCCCCGGCCCCAGGCCCAGACGTCGACCTCGATCCGGTCCTTTTGCACGTCAGCCCCGGCGGTCAGGAACAGCCCGCCCGCCGGCACAATGCCCGGCTTCCATGTCTCGCGGCGATCATAGAGCCGCGACCAGTCCGGCGCTTCGCCGGTTTCCACCCATGTTTCGCCGAGGATCGTGTTCTTGAACGCCCGGATGGCCTCATCCGAGCCCTGCGCTGCCTCCCATGCCCGCACGATCCGCTCCCAGCTGAGCCAGCCGATCGGCGAGTAAAGCGCCGAGAGGTGATAGCCGACGGTGCCTGGATCGGTGGCGACAGCGGTTGCCCGCCATTCGCCCGCCTCCAACAATGCCGTCTTGTGATGTTCTGCAATGGCGCGGTCGCAGCCCTCGCAATGATAGGCCGCCGCCTCGGGTCGTCCCTTGTCCCAGCGCAGCCGCTCGAACTTGAGCCACTGGAACTGGCTGCAATGCGGACATGGCACGAAGAACCGGCGCTGATCGCTGGCCTCGTACTCCCGCTCGATCCGGCTCAGCCCCCGGATCGTCGGGGTGGAGACCAGAAACACCTTGCGCCGATGGGCGAAGGTCAGAGACCGCGCCTCGGCCAGACTAACCGGGTCGCCTTCATCGTCGGCCGAGGCCGGATAGGCATCGACCTCATCCAGAAAAATGTATCGCGCCGGGGTCGAGCGCAGTCCGACCGCCGAGTTCGCCCCGGTCATGATCAGGATGCCGCCCGCGAATTCCTTCGACAGCATCGTGTTGCCCGCATCCCGCGAGCGCGCTGGTTTGACCCGTTCGCGCAGCTCCGGGCTTTCCTCGATCAGCGGATCGATCCGCTGACGCGAGTTGCGTTTCGCCAGTTCCACCGTCGGCTGCACCGCGAGCATCGGCCCCGGCGCATGATGGATGGCAAAGCCGATCCAGTTGTTCCCGGCTTCAGTCGCGCCGACCTGTGCCGCCTTCATGAACACGATGCGCTGGACAGCGGAACTCGGCGACAGCGCATCCATGATCTCGCGCATGTAGGGCGTGCGCGCTGTGCGATAGCGGCCCGGTTCAGCGCTGGCCCGCGATCCCAGCATTCGGTGCGCATCGGCCCATTCCGACACTGTCAGATTGGCATCCGGCCGGAGCCCCCGGCCCCATTCCCGCAATAGGCGATCTGCACCGTCGAAGGCGTCGGTCTCAGCGAAGGTCGATTCGGACCTCGGCGAGGCTGTCGAGTTGGGCACGGACATGGGCTTCCAGAACCTTCTGCATCATGACGGGCTCCAGACTTCCGTGATCCTCGATCATCACCCCCAATTCCGACGCCATCAGAGCCGCCGCCCGTGCGGGCCAGGTCACCCAGGCGTCGCGTTCCTCCCGCGCCAGCCGGAACACCAGTCCCACCGCGCGGTCCCGGTCGATCAACTCGCACTTCAGCTTCGCGAGCTTCAGCTTGCGCTCCTGCGCCTTCAGCACCTCGTTGGCAGTCTTGGCTTGAAGGAAAGTGGTGCCGCCGCCAGTGACTGGGGCGGGCAACCCTTCCTCACGCAGGGTGTCGCCAACCGCCGACAGCGCAGTGTCTGGCACCGGCTTCAGTTTGGGTGCCGGTGGCGGGGCATTCGCTGACGCACCGCGCTGCTTTGCCGGATCCGTCATCGCGGCGCGGTGCACATCGGATGCGGCCGGATCAATCGACCCATCGGCGTGCTGAACCAGCCGCCCGGTATCCTTGGCCTTCTGGATGGCACCCCGCGACAGGCCGACATGGGCGGCATATTGGCGCTCGCTCATCCCCTGCATATCGCACCCCGCATCCTTCATAAAGCAATGATATTGCTTGGAAATGAGTTGATTAGACTCCGCTATGGAGCGATTCTCGGAACAGGAAATCACCCCTGATCGGAGACCAGATCATGACCATCGAGACAAAAGCCAAACCCGCCGCCCCGGAGGCGCTGATCCTCGAGATCGCCACCAGGCACTTCTTCGTCGAGACGCTGGACACCAGGAACAGCGACCAGCTGGATTTCCACGATGTGGCCGTCTGGGCGATGCGCGCCGCCCTTGAGGATGCCTATGAGGCCGGGCGCATCGCCGGTGCCAAGGCCATGCTCGCCACCGCTACCTCCCGCTAAAAGGAACGAACCATGGCCACCACCACCACCATCCGCGTCGACATCGCCACACTGCCAGACCATCTCGACCGCAGCCGCCTGAACAGTGTCGCCGCCAGCATTGAGGAAGCCCTGAAAGACGCAGGGATCAAGGCCGACTGCTCGGACCTTTTCTCGCACCTCAAGATCGAACTGCCGACAGCACAGCTGGCCGCCGCCAGCGCCGTGCTGGCCGACCTGCAGCTGATCTGACGGAGGGCCGCATGAGCACGCGCGCGCAGATCGCCATCGAGATCGGGCCCGGAGAATGGGCGCAGGTCTACGTTCACTACGACGGCTATCCCAGCCACATGCTGCCTGCGCTGGAGCGCTGGAAGCCGGAAGATATCCTCGCCGCCTGCGAAATCCGGCAGGTCCGCGCCGACGAGATCGAGGCCTTCGAGAGCCCCCGCGCCCCGCCAATCCTGCCGCGCCCGGCGCGCCAGTTCTGCCACCTTTATGGATGGCAGGACGGGGCTTGGGCTGAACTCGATCCCGAGACACATGCACCCGAAGGAACCCCCGAATGACCGATCTGTCCCTCAACTGCCTGCCTGAAGGCGAAACCCTCGCCGATCTTGCCCGCCGCGAATGCGCCATCGGGTTCGATCTGCGCTTTTGTCGCAGCGTTGCCGTGTCCGAACATGACCGCGACACCGTCACCTGCGACCCGTCCGAGGCTGAATTCGCCACGCTCTACGCCCTGACCGATCTGGGTGAGGCCATCGCCATCCTTGATGCGAACCTTACCAGCTCCGGTGCTGACGAGGTCGCCGCCGTCGCCCGTGCGCTGTTCGTGGCCATGGTCAACGCCCGCCGCGATCCGCCCGACGCCGCCCAGCGCCACGAGGCGGAACAGGCGGTGCTGATCGACCACCACCGGATCGGGTGATCCGAAAGCAATCATATGGCTCTGATTTACCTACACTTTCGGGAAGATCAGAGCGAATCTGATTGCATGATGACGATGCGACCCAACCAAGGAGGCAGCAACATGACCCGCCCTGCGACCGACAATGCCAAAGCCCTCGATGCCTTCATGACCACCAAATCCCAGATCGACGCGATGCTGGAGCGCCTGAAGGCCCTGAGCGACGACCACTTTGCCACTCATCCCGACGAGATCCACTGGGGGAACGTCGGGACCCTGAACCATTATGCCAGCCTGCTGCGCCGGATCACCGACAGCGCGTTTCGCAAGGGCGAACACGCCGAGTGAGGACACGCCTTCCGGGACACGCCCGCCGCTTGGCGGGCTTGCCCTCGTAGAAGGGCAGCGATTGTCGCGCCCCGACAAGGAGACGACGATGACGCAGATCCAGCTGACTGATACCCAATCCATCATCCTTTCAACCGCCTGCGGACGCGCCGACGGAATGGTGTTTCCCATCACGGCTAAGCTGAAGGGCGGAGCCGTCGGCAATGTGTGCAAGAGCCTCCTGAAACACGCGCTCCTTGAAGAAGTTGCTGCAACCGACCTGAACACGGTCTGGCGGCATGACGAAGATCGCGGCCCGATCACCCTGCGTGCGACGCCGCTGGCCTATTCGACGCTTGGGATCACCGACGACCCAGAACCCGCAAGTTCCGCCCAGATCATGGCCGAAGATATGCGCCACCGCGCTGGCACCAAGCAGGACACCCTGATCACCATGTTGCGCGCACCGGAAGGTGCAACTATCGCCGAGATCGTCGTAGCGACGGGCTGGCTCAGTCACACTGTGAGGGGATCAATGTCCGGGGCGCTGAAGAAAAAGCTTGGCCTGACCATCACCTCGGAAAAGGTCGATGGTCGGGGGCGGTGCTACATGATTGTCGAGGACTGAACAGTAAGGCCAAGACCTAGATCACGCCGCCGTCCTGCTCGACGGCGGCCGCTCAGTACAGCGGTCAAATATAACCGACGCGAAGAGCCCTGAGCAGTTGTTCGCCCAGAGCATGGCGCGATGGAATGGCGTGCTTATGTAGCAACGCACCCGGCCCTCACCGTCCTTGGCACCGGATAGGGCGTTCCCTCTCGCAGTGCGCTCAGGAAAAAGACCTCCGTTTTCGGGGAAAGGCTCCATGCGATCGTATTTTTCGTGTGTCGGTATTGATGTGAGGCATCAAGCAATGGAACCTGAAGAGCCCTCGAATTTGGCAGCTGCAGCTCTGTCGAGCCGTCTGATTTCAATAATCGTCCGGGAAGACAATTGTGTTGGCTACCGCATCACACACTGACGTCATGCGACTGTAATCAGGGGGAAGCTCATCCACAGACGGCTTCGTCGGGTCCGCGAAGGCCATGCACTGCAGGATCACGAGGTTGGTCCCTTGCGGCACCATGTAGCTTCGCATAACCATAGGCAGGGTTACATCGAGCCGCTGCATATTCGCCGTCTGGTCGATCCGGATCGCGCTCCGGTTCTCGATAACGACAGGCTTCGCTTCAAGCAGCTCACCACCACCAACCATGAAAGCGTCCCAGTCGGGGTGGTCGAACGCTTCCTTGATATCCGCGTCGGTAATGGGGGCAGGACCGACGTCCCTGATCGTGAGCGCGATGAAGATCCCGCCGGTGCCATTCTGGTTGGTCCAACTCTGTACAATATGCGGCCGATCGCCATCCTTACCAAGCCAGCTCACCGGAACCTTCATATTGACAGTGGACCCGAGCGACTTGGGTAGGCCCTCCGAGCTGAAGTCGCGGTAGCTGCTCTCGGCGATCTCCGCGCCGGGCTGTTCAGCGTACTTAAGCCAAAGAATACCTTCCAGAACGGGTGAGGCGATCTGCCCCTCGATGCGGGCCTGGACTTCCTGAAGGAAGGCGATACTCTCGTCGCGGGAGTAGGACCGACGCAGCGTGCCATCGAGCTGCGCGACCATCTGGCTCAGCATGTCGTCGCGCTGCTCAGCGTCCGGAATGGCTGCCATAAGAACTGCGTAGGCTCGAGCGGAGGGATCGCTGTAGGCGGCTGAAAAGAGAGCCTTCAGGAGCTCGGTGTCCGGCGCAAGGTCGGGGTGTTGCTGGGCAATCAGATCAAGGACTAGGGTCTGGCCAGAAACGAAGCCGTAGACTGACGAAGCCAGTGCGACGGACTGACGGTTCAGCACTACGACGGAAGGATCAAGAGTGCTTTGTGCGAACGAAGGCCCGCTGAGCATGACAACGGCGGAAAGCAAAAAACCGAAAAATGTCTTCATGGTAAATCCTGCCGGTCAATGAGGGTCACTGGTGCCAAGTCAGACTAACGGGCGAAGCCGAAAGCGAAAAGTTGAATTTTCGCCGATAACAAATGAGCTCATCCCCGAAGTTCGGACAGTGGCGGAAGCTATGATCTGACGTCTGCTGGTCTCCAAGCACGAGGATATCCGATCGAATCAGGCCCGATGCTTGAGAGAGCGACCTATAAGATCTTTCAGGATTTTCCCTGCACTGGTTTAATGTTACCTCGAGGCTACGGCAAAGGCGGGCAATTCCTAAAAACCGAGGTATTTATGACCGAACTCATTCTTGGCATGACGAGTAACTACTTCGTCCGGTTCATTTTCGTTCTTTTCCTTTTCGTAATCGGCCTTGCAGTCTCTTCGGCGATCGACCGCGAGCCTAAATCGATGGGCCGCTTCGTATATGGTCTGATTGTGGTATTCACCACGGCCATCTGGAATGGCGCGCCGGGCCTCTGGGCGGCCGTTTCCGCGACCAACGTCGACACAGCTAGCTGGGTGTACTTTGCAGTTATGTCCGCGGCCGGGCTTTTCCTTGCTTTCGCGTCACGACGCCGCTCGGTCGATGTATACGGAAACGCCGGGAACGCCTACATGGCCGCCATCCCGCTGGTAAACCTTGTCCTGATCTTCAAGGGCCCCGAGAACAAGCGGACAGCAGCGCGTCCGATCTGGGTCTCGCTCATTCGCACCGTCGTGTTCATTGCGCTTGCTGTGGTAGCCATGTTGCCGGGGGTGTTTCTTCAGGTCATCGGTAAAGAGGGAAATATCCAACCCAACATTGCAGACCTCGCTCCTGCTCGAGCAGTCAAGATCACGGCGATGATCAACGACGCGGCGGCACCCGCCTTCATCGACGAGAACACCATTCTGAAGGGCGCAAAAAGCGAAGGCATGACGCTGGTTCTGCAGTATCAGGTGTTTGGCGATGTCTTCGACAACGCTTCGCCCGAGATCTTCCAGTTTGCGATGACTGGTACGCTCACCAATGCAGCATGCGCCGACCCGAACTTCCGCCATCTGATCGAGGTTGGAGGTGCCGTCCGCTTCCAGTACGACATCCTGACGAAGGGTGGGATGGAAAAGGCGGCGGTGACTGTTTCGTCATGCTGAGCTTCGCGCCCCAAAAGGTCATCGCGAAATTTCATGCGGAGCGTCTTTCTCCCGCGCCGCAGGCAATCCACATGGGCTCTCCGTGTCGACAGGTTCGGCCCCCCGTTTGAACTAGCAGAGCGTCCACTTTTCGTGCTTCCAAATGTCAGAGCTAATAGCTTTATCCGTCCGCTTCTCGTCCTCCAAGTTGGTGATGCTGCGACCGCGAAGGGTTTTCGGGCGGATGATGCGAACGAAGCTTTGTCCGCATAACAGGCGGAATCTACCGCATGCGGATCACCTCGAACAACCGCCGCAAGGCGTAGCTGCGGCCTATCGATACGATTGTGAACACTGCGCCCATCTTCAGGTTCTGTGCCAGCGTCGTGTGCAATCCGAAAATCGGGAAGATCAGGATCTGGGTGACAACCGCTACCCCATAGCCCACGACGACATTGGCCACCGCTTCAACCAGCGACATGGCGCGCGATTGCTTCATGCTGGCGCCCCGTTATCCAACGGCCAGCAATTCAGCTGCCAGAGTTCGCAGCGCATGCGCTGCAACCAAGGGGACCACTCCGTTGCCACAAAGGCGAAGCCGGTCCACCCGGTGGGCCAGCCCATCAGCGCCTCGACGAACAGCGGGTTCAAGGTCCGGCGCACATCGGAGGTACCGCTCCCAGCCATCGGCGTCACCAGGACCTGGCGGCCAAGCAGGCCGTTGACCGGCGTGTTCGCCAATGTCGTCGCCCCATCCTTGTGATCGCGCGCCGTCGGGGTCATCCACAGACGGCTGGCGTATGTCAGATCGGCCGTCCGCCGGTTGCCCGCGCTCGGCTTGCACCCATCGTTCGCCATCGGCGTTGGCCAGTCCCGCGCCATGCCGTCCAGACCCTTCTCGTCTTTCCGCTCGCCACCCCGGCTGCGGAAGCTGTCGGTCTGCGGCGTCGGCCACATTACGGCGCTCGTTGCGAGGTTCATCCCATGCTGGCCCGCTGCCTGTGACGGTGTCGGTTTCGTCTGCCGGTTCTCGTTGGCACTGGCGCGGCGCGTCGGCCACAGCCGCATCATTTCCGTCCGGTTCCCGCCACTCGACCGGGTGCCAGAGCAGGCGCGCGGGGTCGGCCAGCTCGTCGCCCTCGCGGATGGCGAGGATGAACAGCCGCTCGCGCTTGTGGGGTGCACCGACTTCCGCCGCCGTAAAGAGGCCTGCCGCAAGGCAGTAGCCCATGCCGACCAGTCCGCTGGCGACTTCGGGGAAGCCGAGGCGGAGATGATGGGCGACATTCTCGAGGAAGACGAAGGGCGGCCCGACCTCGCCGATGATGCGGGCGATATGCGGCCAGAGGTGGCGTGGATCCTCGGTGCCGAGGCGTCGGCCCGCGACCGAAAATGGCTGACAGGGGTACCCGGCTGAGAGGATATCCACCACGCCGCGCCACGGTCGGCCGTCGAAAGTGGCAACGTCGTCCCATACAACCGCCTGATCCAAGGCCGCGTCTTCCATCCGCGCCACGAGAGTGGCTGCGGCGTAGGTTTCCCGTTCGACATAGCCCACAGCACGATATCCGGGGATGGCGATGGTAAGCCCGAGGTCGAGCCCGCCTGCGCCGGAGCAGAGGGACAGGCCGAAGAGGCATGCGTCTTCGGTTCCGGAAGCGCGTCCGGTGGGATGTAAAGCCAGGTCATGCATGTCACGCTGCGGATTTGGGTTTGCGGGCGGGTTCTGGATCGGCGTCTTTGTCGGGTGCATCGGCGGGGGCGTCAGCATTATCGCCCAGCCGCTCGGTCCGCACCTGCCCAAACGTTCGGCCATCTCCCTCGAGGATCGCATCGCGGCCGGTGTCGGCCTGCCAGCGTTCGACGGCGACGTCGATATATGCCGGGCTGATTTCCATCGCGAAGACACGGCGGCCATTGGCCTCGCCCGCCATGATCTGCGAGCCGGAACCACAGAAGGGCTCGTAGCAGAGCCCGCCGCGCGCCACATGCTGGCGCATCGGGATCCCGAACGCATCCAGCGGTTTCGGCGTCGGGTGGTCGGGGCGGTCATCCTTGGCGAAACTGGGCAGCGCCCATGTGGATGCGAGGGTTTCCTCGGCTACTTTCGGTGGGCGATTGCCCCTGATCCAGCCCATGAAGCAGGGCTCGT
>Ga0209284_10006406_pt1 | contig 11337 bp, 8 predicted proteins | sample FRY03_FD_187211 | JGI IMG/M metagenome (GOLD analysis project Ga0209284, IMG submission 187211) | Freshwater microbial communities from Lake Fryxell liftoff mats and glacier meltwater in Antarctica - FRY-03 (SPAdes) (version 2) | ecosystem: Environmental > Aquatic > Freshwater > Ice > Glacier... | reverse complement strand
TCGTTCAAAGTCGGTGCAGGTAGGGAAATGAGTTTTTACCTTTTCTAATTCTGCGGCTAAATCTACTTCCTTCTTTAATTCTAACTCTGCTGCCAATTGAGCCACTATATCCAGTGAGTCTTGAAGCGGTTCACGAAGTGATAAGCGTTGTTTTATGTTATTTGCTATTGTGTTCATGCCTGTGCTTTAAAATAATGAAGTTTGGTCTTTGGACTTGTTTTGGTCTCTTATGGCTTGTACGCTTATTTCTTCTACCGTCTCGTCTGTATCATCATTATTATCCTCTACGGGCATATTGATAATATTTAAGCTGTAATCTTCTTTACCATATTCGCATCTACCCAAAAGCATTAATGGTATTTTCTTGATGGTGATGTTACCATATTTGCCTTTGCATTCTTTTTGGAAACTCTTGCAACAGATTAGCACAGTTTCTCCCGGCTGCATTTCGTCTTGTATGCTGTCCAAGGCTTCTACGGTGAGAAACTGTGTAGTGGTAAAAATAAAATCTTGCTCGGTACTTTGCCCTTGTTTATAGTAGGTGTTTTCGTGGGGTTGGTATTTAAAACCCTCCTGCTTTGCCATAGCGGCTGCTAGCATATCAGCATTGTATTCTTTGCTAATCACCCAATTACCAAACTTATCTTGCTTTAACAAACTGGGTGCTAAGGTGTAAAACTTAAAACCACCGCCACCTTTCCAGTTTTGTGTTTTTGTTATGCCTGAGACATCTGTTCCAGAAACAATAGTTTGTAAACGAGTTCGACAATGGGTAAATGCTTGTTCCCCTAATTCAATACCAATATATTTTCTATTCATTTTATGTGCAACGGCAGCTGTTGTGCCTGAGCCTAAAAAGGAATCTAGTATTAAATCGCCTTCTTGTGTAGATATATCAATGCATCTTTCAATTAGTTTTTCAGGCTTCTTACCTTTTGGAAAATCAACGCCACCTTCATTTGCTAAACCTTCAATAGAAATATCAGTCCAAATATCAGTTATAAGTTCACCTGGTAGTCTATATCCATCTATATCTTTTAACCGCTCTTTATAAGAAAGAACTCTTTCGCCTCCAATAAAAAGATAATCCATATCATCATTTGGGTGAGTTACAATTTTATCTTTTATGCCTTTTGATTTTAAAATGGTTTCTTTCCGCTTTAAGTATGCACCGCCAGAAACTGAAGCTGTCCTAAAAACATAATCAGCATTTTCAATTGCGAACATTGCAACCTGTAAATCAAAATCTTCAATGTTTTTCTTTGCTTCTCTTGTTGTGGTAAAGCCTTGGTTTTTTGCTATCACATTTGAAATAGTATCCCATTTCCAATTCTCTCTTTCATCTTCAGGGTTAATGAATACATATTTATATTGCGAATCATAACCTTTTTCTATGAAAAGTTTTGAAGCATTCAGATTGAACTCATATTTATTTTTTGCATAAAAGAAGATGTGATTTGCTTGTTTAAAAAGACCACCAGATGTACTCTTAAAACCAAAAGGTTTATTTGTTGCGTTAATAATTTGATTGATATAGTTAGAACGACCAAATATTTCATCCAATAGTACTTTGCAATACGCTGCTTCATTATCATCCAGATGAACAAACATAGCACCATCCTTAGCTAAGAGATTATGTAGTATTCTAAAACGTCTTGACATCAAGTCCAGCCAAATAGAATGCTCTACGCCATCATCATAATGTTCAAAAGCTGCCCCTGTATTAAAAGGTGGGTCAATGTAAATGCACTTTACTTTGCCAGCATAGTCTTGCTCCAGTGCTTTTAGGGCAAGTAGGTTGTCTCCGTGTATGAGCATGTTCTCACTCGCGGGGTCGCCGTAGCTGTACTCCGGGTTTTCTATCAGGATACGGGGTTCTAACTTGGGTTCTTCGCCCTTGCCAATCCAGGTGAGTTCGAGTTTTTGGAGGGGTCTGTTTTTGCTCATGGGGTATATGGTGTTTGTCTTTTGTCTAGCTAATTATCTAAATTCAATTGGTTTAGGTGATATTAGTGATCTCATTATCAAGTATTTGTGTAAATACATTCCCTAAATCCATTCCCTAAATTCCCTAAATTTTCACCCATTTAGGGAATCGGCTTGTGCCACTGTTTCTAATTTTATCTTTTTTCATTTCTTGCAATATATTTTCAATTTTCTTCTTTCGTTGTTTGCTATCCATATAATCTGGCAACTTGTCCAATAAAAGTGTATCAATTTCTTCCCTGGTAGCAAAGCCATAATGCCCTATGTGCTTCATAATAAAAGACATCAACACTTCCTTATCTAAACCTTTATTTCGGGTATACTCTGCTTTTTGGTTGGTAGCCTCGGCAATGTGGGCAGAAATAAAGTAGTTGGGCTTTCGGCCTTCAACAAACCCTTTTTTCTTCAACATTTTGGCTGCGTCATCCGTAATGGGCAACGACTTTTGCACTTTATCCAAGAGAATTACCTCCGTAAGATTTATTTCGTTACTGTGCTCAATGAGAAGCTTGGAGAAGTTTTCGTCAAGGGAATTGCCGTAAATCTCCAACGCAACCGCCTCTCGTTTAGACTTCGTATAATCGGGCAAAGGAAAATAGCGTTGGTACTGGCTTTTGGTCATTTTATGAATACCGTACCCCATACTATCAATCATATTGAGATTGAACATAGCTTCCGCTAAAAATCTGTTGCGGTAGTGAGTAGGTGTTTTTTCACCCAACAGGTAGTCGTCGGCCTTACCCTCAAAGAAAGAACCTGCATTCTCAAAAATGAGTTTATTGGCTTTTTCCGTCAAAATAATACGGGAATTATAGCTGTAATCCTGATGGGCAATACAGTTGTTGAGTGCTTCCAGGATAACCTCTACGTCATAGTTTAACACTTCGGTAGCAATCAACTGATTGCTTGGGAAAAACTTATGTCTGACAATTCGTATTTGTTTTAATACGTCATTGATGGTCAGGAACAAGGGCGTGCTATAATGCTCATAGGCCTTTTGGTCGGTATCTAGTTTCCAGGTGATTTGAGCTACACTTGGAGAAATGAAATGCGTTGATTCGGGCTTACCCAAAAGAATAAGGGCGGCATTGGTAATTTTACCACCAATGGTTATTTTGGCTTTGTCCAGGAACTGTTCAGTCGACCAGCCATCGATATCAGCAAAGTACGGCTTTCCTGCTTGCTTTTCTTTGTATTTCTCTTTGGCAAGCGCAACAGCCTTCTGATCCAAAGCGGCTAGGGTGGCTTTCTCAATAATTTTGGCCGACCAATCGGCCTGCGAGTTGTAGATTAGCCTGGTGTAGTGGGTGTAGTCTTTCAACGAGGTGAGCGAAGTGCCCAAACGGATAGAGGCTTTTCCCTGAAAAGTAGTGGGTTCGCCACTGGCGGCTGGTATTCTAAAAACCTCAATTCTATGTTCTGGATCATAAAGGCATTCAAAGTACTCAAAACGTATAGACGGATAAAGAAGCCGTCTGATCCAAAATTCCAGCTCTTCGTTTCCCTGTTTCCGAGACCTAAAAGAGTAGGTCGTTCCGGTAACAGAATGGTCGTCATTATCAACTCCCAAAACTAGGTAAGCAAACGCTTGGTTGTTAACACAGGCCGCATTGGATAGGCCCGGAATGTATTCTCCCAGCTTTTCATTAGGCTTGATGGTACTCGACTTGAACTCTACCCACTCTGTTTCGTTGGGTAAAGCCCTTAGCTCATCTACTAGTTTTATCAATTCCTGAGTATCCATGCTACACAATCTTCCATTGAATAGTAAATAGTTCTTTTTGGGATATTTTTTGGTTGAGCATCTTCTCGATACTCGTCAATAGTTGATCTTTTTTATCATCCACTTCATCCTGGGCGGTGAACAACATCCTGCGGCTCTCGCTTCTTTTTCGCTCCAAGTCCTTGATGTGCCGCTGGGCCTTTACTTTTTCTTCCAACTTTAAGATCTTCTTCGCTTCGGCTTTTCGTAGTTTAATTTCAGCGTCCAGATCCTTAATTTCCCGTTCCAGGCCTAGCTTCATGTCATCAGCCCAAAGGTCTAGCTTATCCATTTCGATATCGAAAAAATCACGATTTCGGAGGGCATTTTCGTTCAGAACCGTAGCTCGTTCGTGGTCAATAACTTGCCTAAACCACGCCGATACATCGTCGGAGAACGAGACCGGCCCACCTTCCTGAGCATTCAGCGAGAAGAGCCTCAGGGCCGTTTCGGGGTCGAGCATATCGCCACTTTCTGTAAAAGCACCGGCCAAAAGATACTCTTCTTGCTCAAAAGAATTAATAGTCAGGAACTCAACCCGGAGCCAGCCCGAATGGCCAATATATTTTTCCAGGAGCGTGATTATTGTAGGCGTATTGGAGTAGTCGAAGACAACCTCCCGAACCGGGGTAGGTGCCTCCTTACAGGCGGTAAGAATCTGCTGGGCCAGCTTGTGGCCAATACGGTAAATATTAGTATTTTCGGGGATCTCAATATCTGATTTCTTGCGGGAATCATCGGAGCGCAAGATCTTGTAAAATCCCAGATTGACAGAAATAGGCTCCGAGGGATAATCAAACAGCTCGAAAGAATAGTCTTCTTCAACAAACTCAGCGTAATCTTCCAAGTAGTAGTTGGTGATTTTCCAGAGCTTGTGCTCAAACAAACTAAGGTTCTCCTTCGATTTGTTAAAATCCATTCGCAGCCTTTCGCGGACAGACTCGTCAAAATTTTCCAAAAGGGCCGTTCTAACCCCCTGCATTTTTTCTGTAATCTCGGGTTTTAACTCCTCTTGCAAAAGATCAAAAGCTTGCTGAATCTCCTCCGTACTGCGACATTCGTTATAGATTTGCGCAATCCTTTTTTCAAAATCAGTACCATTTCCGATCGTACCCAGCACTTCATCACTGGCGCCGAAAACACCATCGAATAATTGAAATTTATCGGCCAGTAATTCATAAACCCTGATATCTGCCGCGTTCTTTTTATTCAGGAAATTAACCACCACCACGTCAAACTTCTGACCGTAGCGATGGCACCGACCGATTCGTTGCTCGATCCTTTGGGGATTCCAGGGCAAATCGTAATTGACGACCAAAGAGCAAAATTGAAGATTGACACCTTCGGCCGCAGCCTCCGTGGCGATCATAATGGTAGCTTCCTCACGAAAATAATCCACCAAAGCAGCTCGCTTATCGGCACTCGGTGAGCCCGTTATGATATCCGTACCGTTATGTTCTTGCAGCCACGCCTGATAAATATCATTGGATTTCGGGTCATTATTAGAGCCATTGAAAACCATGACTTTACCTTCATAACCGCTTGTTTGAAGAAGATCCAGGAGGTAGTTCTGGGTACGCCTTGACTCGGTAAAAATTAAGGCCTTTTGCTGAGCACCTAGTAGTTGCAATTGGGCAAACGCCCTTTCCAGAGCAGTAATCAAATGATTAGCTTTCGAGTTAACTTTAATGACCTTGGCCAACTCTCGAAACTTTTTAAGGTCCTCGATTTCTTCTTGGATAGCCTTAATATCACCCTCCGTCAAGGGTTCATCCGCTTTCGCAGGTGCTTCATCTTCATCGCCTTCCCATTCGTCTTCCAACTCATCATACGTATTGTAGTCCTGTTCCAGGTCGCCAATATTATCGTACATCGCCTGATCTCTCTCCAAGATCGACTCCAACTTAACAACCAGTCCAACTAATGTACCATAGATGGCAAACGTAGATGAAGCCAATAATTTCCTCAGAATTAGGGTCATCAACTGCCGTTGACTACTCGGCAAAGCGTATAATCGGGGACGTTGGAGATATTCGCTTACCAAATCATACAAAAGTTGTTCTTGATCCGTAGGATAAAACTCTTCGCGGATGGCACGTCTTTCGGTGTAATTGATGTATTCCAGTACCTGCCGACGAAGGGTTCTTTTGCAAACAGGTTCCAGCCTGGTCTTTAAATCCTGGTAGTCTTCATCCGTCAACTGGTGATTGTAGCGACTTTTAAAGCTTTTAAGGTCGCCGAAAACAAACTCATCAATGATACTGACCAAGCCATACAATTCCAGAATTGAGTTTTGGAGGGGAGTTGCGGTCAATAATACCTTCTTTCTGGACTGCAAGGAATGCTTAATCGCATTTCCGATTACATTATTGGGCTTGTAGACGTTTCGGAGGCGGTGAGCTTCGTCAATAATGACCAAGTCCCAGGGAGTGTGCTGTAAATAGGCTGCTTTAGATTTTGCAAACTGAAAGGAGCAGATAACAATAGAGTCCTTTTGATCAAAAGGATTTAGGTTACCGGCCTTGATTTGCTGATTGAACGACTTCGTTTCAAGTATCGTGGAAGGAAGAAAGAACTTATCAGCTAACTCCTGATTCCATTGTTTTCTGAGGTTTGAAGGCCCAATGATGAGCAATGTACGCTTTCGCTCAGCCCACTGCTGCGACAAAATAATTCCAGCTTCAATGGTCTTTCCAAGTCCTACTTCATCGGCCAAAATTGCCCCATTGGACAAAGGGGATTTGAAAGCAAAAAGAGCTGCTTCCACTTGGTGCGGGTTTAAATCAACTTGTGCGTCTTGCAGCGAGGCCGTTAGCTTACCAATATCATTTGAGGGGAGCTGCCTGGTTAATTCGTAGGCAAAGTACTTAGCATGATAACGTGTAAAGCTCATTCGTAAAAATGTGGAATATGGTGTTTACTTATAATTGGTGATTACCCGATTCTAATTTTCGTACCACAGCTTGCAATACGCGGCCGGCCAAAGCTTCTTCCTTTAACTCCCGCGCAATTTTCTCACTCAGCCAATCCACCAAAAGCGCGTCCGGGTCGAGTTCATAGAGTTTAGCTATATTCATTAGCTGCTCCCTAGTTGGCTGGCGTAAGTTATTCTCAATCCGGCTTACCAGCGATGGGTCCATATTTAGAATTTTGCCGGCCTGGTGCAAACTCAGTCTTTTCTCTTTCCTCAGAGCCTTATATGATACACTGATCAGCTGCATACCGCGTTTTTATTGATTTGTTTGTTAAGATATGTCAAGTTAACGAAAATCGTTTAACATGAACGAAAATCATTAGTAAGCGGTAACAAAAAACGGGCAGCCGGTAGGCTGTCCGTTTTCTTTTGTTACCGTATTTTCCAAACCCTAGTCGTAGGCACATGGAACACGAAAGTGGGTTCTAAGTAGTGTGACAGAATTATATTTTTAACTATTATCTTTGCCTTATGAAAGGCAAAAAACGAAACATCTAGCTGACTGACGATCAGCGTAGCGAACTGACCAAGGCCCACAAGACGGGCGTTAAGCCCGCTTTCCGGCAGCGCTGCCACTACATTCTGCTCAGCGAGCAAGGCTTCTCGATGGAGGAGATCGGCCGTATCCGCTCGATCTCCCGCATCAGCTTGGGCAAGTGGTTCACGCGCTACGAGAGCGATGGGCTTGTCGGCCTTGGCACGGGCCAAGGCCGCAAGGTGCTGCTGCGCATCGAGAACCAGGCCGACGCCGAGCGGCTGGAGGGCTGGGTGGCCGATAACGCCCAGAACCTGCGTCCGGTGCTGGCCCAGATCGAGGAGCACTTCGGCTGGAGCGTCTGCAAGCGGACACTCCAGCGGTTGCTTAAAAAAAAGACTACGCCTGGAAGCGCTTCCGCCAAGGCCCGGCGGCAAAGCCCCAGCAGCAGCTCTACGAGTTGAAGTGCTGGCAGTTGGCCCTGCTGACGGCGCTTTATCGCCTCGTCGACCTGCGCTACGGCGACGAGTCGGGCTTCTCGCTGACGCCCTGTGTGCCCTACGGTTGGCTGCCCAAGGGCCGGCAGACCGCCATCCGCCCCGAACATAAGCCAGTGGCCAACGTCTTCGGGCTGATGAGCCTGAGCCAGGACCTGCGTTACTACCTGACACAGGGCAACATCAACTCGGACTTCATCATCGAGGCCATTGACGACTTCGCCAAGACCATCACAAAGCCCACGGTCATCGTGCTGGACAACGCCACATGGCACGTCTCGAAGAAGGTCACGGCCAAAGCCGACGGATGGGAGCGGCAAGGGGTCTTCCTATTCTACCGGCCCACATATAGCCGCCATCTCAACCCGATTGAGATCCTGTGGCGCAAGATAAACGGGGCCGCCCAGCGGTACGAGTGGCTCAGGCCGATGGACTACCTCTCCAAACAGGCACTCACAGACGCGCTGGTCGACGTTCTGCAGGGATTCGGCTCGAAGCATAAAATTAAGTTTTTAGTAAATAAAGAGTTGTTAATTTAAATTTGTTACACTACTTAAGTACGCACAAAGTACATTTGAAACTCTTTTTAACTCGGTGCTATAACTCTCTCAACTCGGTGGTAAAAAATAAACAAACATTCTCCCCAATGCCCGAAAATTCCAACGAAATCCGCCCACAGATCAACGCCTTCGACGTCGGTATGATCGTCATCAGCCTCGTCATTGGCGTAGGAATCTTCCGTACGCCCGGTATCGTAGCCCGCCAAGCCGGCTCGCCCGAGGTATTCTTTTCGGCCTGGATCGTGGGGGGTATCGTCAGTATGATCGGGGCTTTTATTTTTGCCGAAATTGGCTCCCGGTACCACTTCCCGGGCGGATTTTATAAACTTATTTCCACGGCCTTCCATCCCTTGTACGCCTTCATGATCAACTGGGTGCTGGTGCTCACCTACGGAGCGGGTATGGCGGGGGTGGCGTTGCTGGGTTCGGAGTACATCAACCCCTTACTACCCGACCTAATGCACAACCGTCGAGGTATACAGAGCACCGCCGTGGCTACACTGCTGTTATTTTACATCATCAACCTACTGGGCATCCGGGCCGGCTCGCGTACCCAAAATCTCCTGAGCGGCCTCAAAATTCTGATGATGCTGGTGCTATGCTTTGGTATCTTTCACACGGCCACGGCACCCGTTGACCCCTACACCAATATACTACCCGACGTACCTTCTTCGTGGTTTACGGCCTTCGGGGCCAGCCTGATCGCGGTATTTTATACCTACGGAGGTTACCAGCAAACGCTCAACTTCGGCGCGGATATCAAAGACCCGGTGCAAAACACACCCAAGGGCATCTTCATCGGCATGGGACTCGTACTTGGGCTGTACCTGACCATCAACTTTGCCTACTACCGGGCGTTGGGCTTTGAAGGGTTGCAGAACTCCAACCTTATCGCCTCCGATCTGGCGCGGGTACTCTTTGGTCCTTGGGGTGAAGTCTTTTTCTCCCTCGCCATTTTCATGTCGGTACTGGGGTTCATCAACGCTACCATGCTATCGGTACCACGGGTATACTACGCCATGGCCGACGACAATATACTGCCCGCCTTTTTCAAGAAGATCAATTCCAAAACCCAAACGCAGGAGTACGCCCTCACCTTTCTGGTGGTCACCGCCATTGGCTCGCTGTGGTGGCTCGATACCTTCGAGAAAATCGTAAACTACGTTATGTCCATTGACAGCATTGCGCTGGCGAGTGCGGCAGCCACGCTCTTTATTTTCCGCAGAAGGGCCGCCGCCAACGATACCCACCAAGGCTTCAAAATCTGGGGCTACCCTTGGCTACCGGCTATCTTCGTGGTGTTTCTGCTGGTTATCGCCGTCAGCGTCATTATAACCGATCCGGATGCGGCCTTGATTGGCTGGCTGCTATTTTTAGGCGGCGGGCCGTTGTATTGGGTTTTGCGGAGGGGGAAGAAGTAGCGGCTATTGGCGGTTGGCTTCCGGCTTTTTTGGTAGTTGAGAGTTATTTGACTTAGAATTTTTCCTATATTTATCTGAATAGCTCTTAGTAAATCCAATAACGAAATTATAGTGACGGAAGAATGTAAAAACAAAGCTTTGGTGAAAAGGGCCTCAGTTTATCTGAAAGCTTTTACGGATCACCTTGATAAGCAGTACGGAAAACGCTGTACCAATTCGAGAGAAAAACACGAACAAGAGACCGAAGCGTTTAAACATGGAGTTAAACTTTAATGTTTGAGGAGACAACAATGACACATAAATCTGTAAAGAGTCATATCAAGTAAAATATGGGTAGAAAATTATTATTTTTATTTTTATCGTTATTTTTGATTCCACAATCCTATAAATTATTGATAAATATACATTGACTTGAAACCGATTCTTGGACGATAACGATATTTATAGCATGGACAATTAATATGTTTATCACGGGAATATTTGCGTTTGCTGGTTTTGGCTTCCCAACTCAAAAACTACTTCCTGTATCATATTATAAAGTTCATAAACCTAACACCTTAAAAAAAGTATATAATGTATTCGGAGTAAATACTTTTAGAATACTATTATTATCAACTTTATGGAAAAATAAAAAACAAAGAAAAGGGTATTTTAATGGAAAAAGGAATGGAATTTCAGGATTAGAAGAGCAATCAATGAAATCTGAATTTGGGCATTTGATTCCGTTTTTTCTGATAAATTTAGTGGGTGTATACTTGTTTGTAATTGGGATTTCAAAATTGGGTATATTCTGCTTACTAATTAATTTTATTGGGAATTTTTATCCACTTATACTCCAAAGGCACCATGGAATGAGAATCCAGATTATTAGAAGAAAGGGTGTAACATAAGTCAAATTCTTTTTACACGAAATACGGTTCTTTAAAAGAGAGATCAAAAGCATAAGAAAGTAGCCACAAACGCAGGAGTAGAAATACCGAGTGGCATAGCATCGTCATGTAGAGAGGGTTAGCTGGGCTGGCGGCCAAATACCTGGCTAAAGGAAGCATGATATATCTGAAAGGAAAAATAAAAACACGCACCCATGAGGACAAAACAGGAGATAGACGATACGTAACGGAGGTAATCGCAGAAAGCTTTATCATGCTGGATAAGCCTGATAAAGCTAATATAAATGAAATATATACGCAATAGAGTTGTGTAACCGCAATAGAAAAATAGAAATTTGCGTGTGTGCGCTCGTTGGAGCTCAGTGTAAAAAGCCAACCGCACAAATGGCACATTTGGTTTTTGCCGACACACGAGCCAACGCTAAAAAACCAAAAGAGCTGTTTTTTGCCAACGCACGGACAGACAACAAGACATAAAAAAGTAAATTTGACGCGTAAATAAAGATTATAAATGGGTTTAGACTTTTCAGAAATATTAGTGGTAGGAGTTTCTTCAAGAGCATTGTTCGACTTGGAGATGGAAAAGGGGTAATGGATTATATGGGTTGATTTCGCTATATTGGTGTCATGCTACATACTCATCCCATCCTGTGCCCCCATTGCGATAGTTCCGACACGGTCAAGAACGGCCACCGCCCCAACGGCGACCAGCGTTGGCGCTGCAATCGGCATAGCTGCCAGAAAAGTTTCCAACTCTGCTACCGCTACAACG
>Ga0209284_10006398_pt1 | contig 11350 bp, 8 predicted proteins | sample FRY03_FD_187211 | JGI IMG/M metagenome (GOLD analysis project Ga0209284, IMG submission 187211) | Freshwater microbial communities from Lake Fryxell liftoff mats and glacier meltwater in Antarctica - FRY-03 (SPAdes) (version 2) | ecosystem: Environmental > Aquatic > Freshwater > Ice > Glacier... | reverse complement strand
GGACAGTTTCCAGAAAGAAGGCCTCGACATGCATGCCATAGACGAGCTCTATGTCGATATGTTGACCAAGCAGAACCACATGTTACGTGCCGGTGCCGTCATGCTGGTGGGCATGATCAGTGAGGCCAATGTTCTGCAGAAAGCGTGTGGCATTTCCGAGAAGAGGGAAGAGCGCGCCAGTCTGGATTCGGACAAGCACAAGCACAACATGGCGACTTTGGTGTTGCGCAAAGCCGCCGCGGCAGCTCAACAGACCGTGAACAAGTGGAGCGTCGAGTACAAAGTCGCCGACACCAAGCTGTGTGTTTTGTGGAATGTGCCAGTGCTGCCATGCCATGCAGCGTAGAAGAATCACTTTTTATGAGTGCAATAAAACGATTATACCAACAATTTTGCGCTTTCTTGTTTTTTCAAAGGCGTGCAGTGTCGTCGTGTTTTTCATCGGTTGCCATTACCGGATGTGAAGATGTTGTCAGCGTAATGTCGTGCACGATATTGTGATTGTGATTGTCGTTTGTGATGCAAGAGACGTCGATAGGGTCTGTGTCCTTGATGTTGTGATATTGTTTCAACGCGACACCTTTTTCTGGCTGAATGTAGTCACGCTTGTACGTGGCTGCGAAGTTGGTGCCGAGCACACCGAGAAAAAGCACGCTGATGCCGGCGCAGAAAAACGCCCAGTTCCAGCTGTCAAAGTCTGCCGTTTCGTCGTAAAAGACGGCGCCCGTCGCGATGTTTCCTATGTACCAAAAGACGAAAAAGTTTGGAGCATGAAAGAGAATGTCGTTGACGGCGAGCGAATTGTTGATGAGGTAGATCTGCAGCGGCAAGGACGCTGCAAATACCAGCAAAATGACCACGACAAACGGGTCGTCGCTGAACTGGTCATTGCCAGAGATGCTCACAAACAGCAGCCCCGAGAATGCTTTGCCAAAGAGTGCTGAGAAATTGCCGACCGCGGAGCCCACCACGACGTACAGCAGCCGAATGTATTTCCCTGGGCCCCGCAACTTTGTGTCGGTCTTTTCACAGATATGGGCGCGGGCTCGACCGTCAACGGTGATGATTGCACAGCTCGCAAAAATGAAGCAGCTCAGACACACCAGCAGAGCGACGACCTTGGGCTCTCTGTAGTGGTGCACAAGCCGCGCCAGCGTCCAGTCGTTTGGCGTGTGGTCGGTGCCAAGTACAATTACAACAATGCCTGCAACAATCAACACGACGGACATAATGTCAAATCGCGTGACAACTTCCTGCAGCACAAAGTGTGCAGCCAACGGATTGACCACCAAGGACCAGCTTCCCAGCAGCGCCACCATTGACAGAGGGGCTATGCCCAGCGCAACAAAGTCACACACGTTCCCGACAAAGAATATGCCAAAGCCCACTATCCACACGCAGGAGTACGTGTGCATGTGTTGTTGGCACCTTGACTGCCGCTGCTCCTGACCGGCTGTGTCTTTTGAGGTTGCCTCTGAAAGTATGCTCTTGTTCTCTCCTGGCTCCATTTGCAGTACTTGCGAGTTGACACGCAGCTTGCTGTCCAATTTCCACAGACACAGTCCGAGCGACTGCAGAGACGCACCCACGAGCGCCAAAACGACGCCAAACACAAACTCGGCCGAGTAATAGCCGATGCCAGTCTGGCGGCTTTCCTGTGATGTGCGTGCTCGCGTGGACCATGTGTGGCTGCGCATGACGCAATGTCGTGACCACACGGCAGCCTTGTGCTATGCCCGTGAGAGGTATTGTGTTTTTATATACAAAGCACGCTTGCAAGTTGGCAATTTTGCTGTGGCGAAAAGGGCCGCCCAGCTCACTTCTGGGTGTTTTTGTTAATGCGCATTAATCGTCCGCAATGCCACATAAAAAGTGCATTTGTGTAGCAACGTTTTTTCCGAAATAGACGGCGTGCGGCAGATTTCCGTCAATATATAAACGCGAGACTTTGGTGACCGGCACAACACGATGCCAAATTTGTTTTGCGACAATGTTTCTTGTATTCGCCGTCTAGCAGATGCACGTTCGTGGGTAGTGTGCCGTGGGTGCGAAAAAGCCGTATACTGTAGTGACGCGTGTCGCATGCAAGCACTAGAGTGCGGGCACCGCGAAAACTGCCCAAAATTGCTCCATATTGGCAACTACACACGGACTGCCCAGGAACACATGCAAACTTGGACCGAAGTGGAAACACTGTTTACGGATAGGAATTACGTGGAGTTCCTCACGCACACGGCACGCATTCAAGAAATCGCCGACTTTTGCTTGGTGACGAGCGCAATCGAGCACAATGACATCAACACGCAGAACGCCATTATAATGTTTTCGCGACTGGGAGAATGCAACAATTGGCTGCTCCATATGGATTTGGCGCTGCGCTTCTTCGAATTCGCGTACAAAATACAAGCGAGTGTGCCGGCAGACAGCGAACACGAATGCAATCGAATGCCCGTCATGGAAAACCTGGCAAGAACATACCGTCGGCTCGGACGGCCGCAAGATGCCATCAAGCTATACATGAAGTGCATCCAACTTCGCCCCGAGGGCGCCCGAATGAGCTGGTACTATGGGCACATGGCACGATGTACCATGGAGAAGGGTTTGTTCCAGAGTGCATTGAAGTGGGTAGACAAGGCCGAGCAAATTCTGGCCGCACTTGCATCCGGCGGAATCGAGGACCATGATAAGTTGGAACAGACTAACTTGCACTTGGACATCAAAGCTCAGTGTTGCTTTGCTCTAGGAGAGTACGACGGAGCCGTTCTCTTTTGCGTAGAACGTGTTTTGCAGATCAGACAACACGGGGAACGACGGAGCATTGATTTTGTTAAAGCAAACGTGATGCTCGCCAGGGCCTTGACGCACAGTTCCTCGCCGAGATTGGAGCGTTGCGAGTCAATTCTGGGACTGCTGCTCACCATTTGCATACCCACGCTTGCGCAGCAAGAGGACGAGCTGCGCGACAGAGCGAAAATTCAGTCTCTTCGCTGCGACGTGCTGCTGCACTTGTCGTTTGTGCTGTACAAACTGAACAAAACACAGGAGGCATTGGCGATGCTGCGCACAATGTTACAGGAGTACCTGGTGCATCAGAGCTCCCTCTGCGGCTATTGCAAGCAAAACAAGAACAACACAACCACGCGTATGCCGCAATGTGGCGGATGTCGCGTCGTGCGGTTTTGTAACCGGGAACACCAGGAAATGGCGTCGGCTCGCCTTGCGATGCAAAATGGCCGAATGCTGGTAAAACACAGCAGGTTATGCCGACTGTTGCATACCTACCGCCGCAAATCCATTTCGGCGATTTCTGGTGACACGGATGCGGAAAGCGAGGAAGCGCAGCTGATTTTTTTGCGCACTGGTTTAGTTGCGCCATCACCCTGACAAAAAGCTCAAGGTCGTAACATGATGTCTTGACCACACGGCAACCTTGTGCTATGCCCGTGGGAGGTATTGTGTTTTTATGTAGAAATCACGCTTGCAAGTTGGCAATTTTGCTGTCGCGAGAAGGGCCGCCGAGCTCACTCCGCAATGCCACATAAAAGTGCGTTTTTGCAGCAACGTTTTTTCCGAAATCGACGGCATGCGGCAGATTTCCGTCAATATATATAAACGCGAGAGACTTTGGTGACCGGCACAACACGATGCCAAATTTGTTTTGCGACAATGTTTGTTGCATTCGCCGTCTAGCAGACGGGATTTCGTGGGTGGTGTGCCCTGGGTGCGGAAAAGCCGAATACTGTAGTGAGGCGTGTCGCATGCAAGCACTAGAGTGCGGGCACCGCGAAAACTGCCCAAAATTGCTCCATATTGGCAACTACACACGGATTGCCCAGGAACACGAGCAATCTTGGACGGAAGTGGAAACACTGTTTACGAATGCAAATTACGTGGGGTTCCTCACGCACACGGCACGCATTCAAGAAATCGCCGACTTTTGCTTGGTGACGAGCGCAATCGAGCACAATGACATCAACGCGCAGAACGCCATTTTAATGTTTTCGCGACTCGGAGAATGCAACAGTTGCCTGCTCCATATGGATTTGGCACTGCGCTTCTTTGAATTCGCGTACAACATACAAGCGAGTGTGCCGGCTGGCAGTGAACACGAATGCAAACGAATGCCCGTCATGGAAAACCTGGCAAGAACATACCGTCGGCTCGGACGGCCTGAAGAAGCCATCAAGCTGTACATGAAGTGCATCCAACTTCGCCCCGAGGGCGCCCGAATGAGCTGGTACTATGCGAACATGGCACGCTGTACCATGGACAAGGGTTTGTTCCAGAGTGCATTGGCGTGGGTGGTGAAGGCCGAGCAAATTCTGGCCGCAATTCCATCCGGCGGAATCGAGGACCATGACAAGTTGAGTCAGACCAACTTGCACTTGGACATCAAAGCTCGGTGTAGCATTGCTCTAGGACAGTACGACACAGCCGTTCTCTTTTCGACGCGACGTGTTATGCAGATCGAACAAGACGAGGACCCGGTGGGCATTGCCTTTGTGAAAGCAAGCGTGTTGCTCGCCAGCGCCTGGGCGCACAGTTCCTCGCCGACATCAGAGCGTTGTGAGAACCGTCTGCGAGCGGCGCTCCGCATGTGCACATTCGCGATTGCCCACCAACATGACGAGCTGCGCGACAGAGCGAAATTTCGGTCTCTTCGGTGCGACGTGCTGCTGCACTTGTCGTTTGTGCTGTACAAACTGAACAAAACGCAGGAGGCATTGGCGATGCTGCGCACAATGTTGCAGGAGTACCTGGTGCATCAGAGCTCCCTCTGCGGCTATTGCAAGCAAAACAAGAACAACACAACCACGCGTATGCCGCAATGTGGCGGATGTCGCGTCGTGCGGTTTTGTAACCGGGAACACCAGGAAATGGCGTCGGCTCGCCTTGCGATGCAAAATGGCCGAATGCTGGTAAAACACAGCAGGTTATGCCGACTGTTGCATACCTACCGCCGCAAATCCATTTCGGCGATTTCTGGTGACACGGATGCGGAAAGCGAGGAAGCGCAGCTGGATTTTTTGCGCACTGGTTTAGGTGCGCCATCACCCTGACAAAACGCTCAAGGTCGCAACACGATTCATTTTGGGCCATGTGCGGATGTGCTATTTCTCCCGAAATAGAAGAAAGTGCTATAAAGGCCCAGGGTTGAAAATTTGTAATTTTGTTATTGCAAAACATGCTTCCCCCCGGGTGGGTTGAAAGACACAGCAAGACGTTTAATCACGTGTACTACATGCATGTGGAGACCAATGTTGCGAGCTGGGTGTACCCGGCCACAATGTGCGCGCCGGAAACAACGGCGATGGCAGTTTTACCGACGGTGGCAGTTTTAACGGCGGTGGCAGTTTTGCCGACGGTGGCAGTTTTGCCGACGGTGGCAGTTTTACCGACGGTGGCAGTTTTGCCGACGGTGGCCATCGTGATACCTGTGACAACGGTGCCACCGGTATGTACCGTAGCTGTGGTGGCAAATGACACGGTGGAGGGGGTGACGACAGTATCGGAAGAACAGACTTTGTCTGTTGCGAAAGTGGCGACGGTGGCAGCAAAGACGACCAAAAAAGCTGGCATCGCAAAAATTCCCAAGATTTTTCAAGCAGGGAAGATGACCAAGATGCCATTGCTGGACAAAATCGTCAAGATTGCCACCGCCGCCAAGAAAAATCTTACTGCCAACAACGCCAACATGGCCTCTGGCAGCAAGTCAAAATCGTGTCGCAAGGGCAAGATGACCGTCACGACCACCGCCACCATCACCCCTACGGCCACAATACCAGAAATCAAAGTAAAGAAGGGCGATACGGCAATGATACAAGTCAACGCCGATGAAGCCGTCGACGTCGTCAAGACCGACAACGTCGGCAAAGTTCGCAAGAATGTCGACGGCGACAAGCAGAAGGCAAAGCGAACGGTGCGCCCTAAACTTGCACAGGCACCACATTCTATTGTGTCGGCGGAAATTGTCACAAAGGACATATCGCTGCGCCCCTTTGAGGGAGCAGTAATGCACGATCTTGGAGGTGGATGTTCTGTCTTGACATTCCAGGACCACCCGATAGAAATGCTTCTACCAGCAGCCGTCGAGTACGTGTCGCAAGATGGTGTATTGGAATACAACCGAACGTTCTACATGTTCAACAAAAAGTGCACTCGTCCCCGTGCCGATGGCTTTTTCTCCGACGTCAAGCCGTATTATGCGTTTTCTCAAAATAAGGTGATGGCACAACCGCTGCACCCCACCCTGCGTGCACTTTTGGACAAGGTCAACCTGTTTGTGCCGAACGACCCGTTTTCCTCCGTTTTCGTCAATCGCTATTACGACAAGGACAGCATCAGCATGCATTCCGACAAGGACGTTGAGGACATGGAAAACATTGGTGTTGTGGCAATCTCGTATGGCGACGAGCGCATCGTAAACTTTCGTCCTGTTGATCGTAACAACACCACACTCAAGGAGTTGAATCTCACGACGAAGCATGGACAGACGCTCATCATGTACGGCCCGAAATTCCAACGCATGTTCTCGCACGGCATTTCCGCTGGCAAGGGAGACACCACGCACGATGCGCCTCGCAACACCGTCGCCCAGTGTGAGGGTCGGTTTTCTTTCACATTCCGTCGCCACACCAAGGCGGGCAAAAAATCGCACTAGGATGTTGCACTGCGAGAGCGAGGGGGCGCTCACTGAGGTGTTACTGCTACTAAACACTGTACAACTTTGGGTTGGATTGTTTGGTGGCGTTGCACCAAATCTGTATATAAGCTGCCAACATCATACTTTGCGGTTCAGTATCGAGAAGCACAACTGGGCATAAGCTGACAATATATATGGCATATTTTCGACGCAACAACGTGGACGATTACGCCGACTTCTTGGTGCAGGCAGCGAATGCCTGTCCTCGAACATGCTACTATTGGGCAGGAGCAGTGCAAATGGCACACGTACAGGGCGATATTCCTGAAAAATACCAGGTCGAAGGGTGGTTTCATACGTTCTGTGAACTTCTTGCACAGTTCCCATATTACGTAGTACCACAAAACGTACACGAGGCGTGTGTCACACTGCGCATGTTTTCACGCCCATCTCAGGTTGTTTGGCGCCGTATGGAAGCAATGTTGTATCTCCACTGATGCACCAGGTGTCGCTCATGTCTTTTAATAAAGTGCTACCTGTACGAACAGTCCTATACGTTTCAAACGCGCCTATTTCCACACTCACGCGTACGCTGCGGCCACACATATTCATGCCATGTGGTAGCATCGTCGTATTTTTAAATCTTGGGTTGAAATACACTTCTGAAATGTTTACAAGAAGTGGTGCGTGTGATGAGAACGCGTTGCCTTTTCGCTGGCACACAATTGCCACGCAATTTGCACAAAATTGGGCCACGAGGTCCCCGAGCGCAGATGGCATGGAGTCAGTAGAAGGGTCGGAGGGTATATATGCGTGGAGTTGGAACGTTGCACGCTTTTCTTTGTTTCAACTCTTCCTGCATACACCGCAGTGTAGTCATGGATCTCAGCCATGCAGGTGGATCTTCTCGCACGCAAGGGGCGCCAGCACTGTCGACACAGACTACTCGGTGTAGTGTTTGTCATGTTTTAATCCAGGAAAGGGATTTGGCAAGCTCTTGGACGGACCTCGTGGGCACCACCCATTATATTTGTGTAGGTTGCCACGACGCAGGAAACCAGCCCTTTTTCGATGCCGGCGTACACCAACGCAATGTATACGAGCGAGCACATATTGCAGCACAGGTGGACGACGTGATGCATCGCATACATGCGCTTGAGAGTGAATGCACTCGTCTCGCGGTCATTCAGGAACAGTTGTCCCGTGAGCTAGACGGTTGCAAACAAAACGAGGCTTATCTAGTGGCACGTGGTGCGACGCTGCAAACTTACGTGGAACGTGGTCTGCAGGCGCAAATGTATAGTTCGCGTCTCAGTTTTGGCCAGCTACACCGAGCAGGAGTTGGATCGCAGGTCGCGAGGACAGCGTCACTAGATGTGGTGGGCATAGCTGGCAATGTGAGCCCCTCGAACAGCGAAACACTCATTACAAAAATGCAGATAGGTCTGACCGAGCTGATGAGATTGGCGTCAGTATGGACTTTGATGTCAGCACAAACCGTGGAAGACAAGGGCGCCATTTTCTGCAACAATGTGAAGTTATTGGTCGTGAAATCGTCGTTCAGTGTGGGGGACAAGTGCCTTCAGTATGCGAATGTGTTGGGTGTGACGGAAAATGTTTTCTTGGCTGAGCTCGTGCGCCAAATGGTTTACTGTGACGTTTTCGCCAAGAACGTAACATCATTTTTCAGGCCTAGGCCCGAGAGATCCAACACGACCAGCCGTACGAAAAACCCTACACCCGTGTTGCTTGTGCAGCTGCACAAAAGCACCATCGAGATGATCACAGACTTCTCGTCGAATCTATTCACTGTCAACATATCGGAAGCATCGAGCGCAGGTACATTTATTCATGATCGATCTGCTGTCGTGTGTGCCTTCGGCATTGTGTACGCCAGCGAATACGTCGACGAAAGCGATATGTCGGATGGTGAGGTGCTCGCTTCACTCGATTATACACAACCAAACTACACCCGCATTTCGCCCCATATTACCCAAAACGTGGGAAATGCCCCATTGTTGTCATTCCAGGTGCCCAAGAATAAGGCCTTTTCGTTGTATTTGTTCAATTTGAGCGACGCAGACCTGTGTGTCTTGAAAGGAACCGTCCTTGGCAACCAAGACAGGGGCAGCACCGTCATTGAGGGAGATTCGCTCATTTCTCACCAATACAGCAGCAGGAAATATCAACCCGACACCAACGTGCCAGCCAATGGTGTCTCGCTCGTGCTGCTTGATATGCACATGCCCCAACACTCAATAACAGAAAAATACGACCTGAAAGACGCGAATAATAACATCTTTCTGAGAGTCGAGACGTCTTTGGCGATGCGGGCGGACAAGTAGAAAACATGCAAAAAATTGCGGTTGTATGCGTAGGGTGCCACAAACGGCCGAACAGCGCATGTGTGGTTGTGTGCCGTGTTTACGGACGTGGCATGCGTGCGGCGTGGTTGCGCTGAAAATAGTGCACAGTGGCATGGCCGCCGACAAAGCACCAGTCTTCGCCCGCAAAATGCATCACACATCACCATCCACGCGCACTGCCACGCAGCGGTGTGGGTAGGCGCCGTCATCAACCACTACGTCTGGGTGCATACACCGTGATACGGCAACACACTGGCGCTCAGCACTCTGGCAGCAGCCGCATTTGTGCGCCGTCGTGCTGCAATGGCGATTGTCCTTGTCATCGACACCCGTGAGAAGCTGCTGCACAACAATATAATGCAGCTGCTGCTCGCGCAACAAAAAACATTGCCAAATGTGCAGGTGGAGGTGAGGTCACTGGAACTCGGGGACATCAAGCTTGTGTTGTCGAAACAAGACACGGTGCTCCGGGAGCTTGTCTTTGAGCGCAAGACGCTGCCTGACATGATATCCTCCATGCACGATGGTCGCTACCGCGAACAAAAGGCTCGTCTACTCGCAAACGTACCATCGCATGATACTTGCTACGTTGTCGAAGGCGACACACTATGCGACAGCCTACAACGGGTCGACAAGGCGGTGTCATCGGCTTACTGTAACATGGTTTTCCGCGACGATATCCACCTTTTTTTCACACGCAATGTGTCTGGAACAGCCATGTTCCTGCTGTCGTTGTGCGCCAAGATGCTCGACAAGCCAGCCACCTATACGCACAGCCCAGCGGTTGCAGGCGAGACCAACCACAAGGAGTACACCAGTTGCCTCAAACTCAAGTCCAAGAAAAACCACAACATCACCCCGGACAACTGTTTTATCTTGCAGCTGGCACAGGTGCCCTCGGTGTCCAACGTCATTGCGAAAAACATTGCCGCTGTTTTCCCAAACGCAAAGTCGCTCGTGGATGCCATGCGCACCTGTGCAACCTATCCCGACAAGCTGAGGTTGCTCGCATGCATAGACAAGGTTGGCAAGGCCAAGGCGGCGAAAATTGTCGAGTATATGCAGTTGTAGGCCTTGCCATACCAACCAAGTGCTCGCATCCAAGGACGCCCACCGGGCAATTTTTCCGCGAATGGAGCAGGTGGGCATGGAAATGGCGGCACTCGTTGCACTGCATCCCCGACGACATTGACAAGACTAGGTTGCATCTGCTGTGAGCGCTGGGCCGAGAAGCAATTGCATAGTCGCAGCTCTCAAAACGGTGTCGTGACTGTAAACGGTGAACCAGCACCCTAGCGTTATTCCCTCTTTATTTCTACTACGTTACTTCAACCCGAAATACTGGGCTAATTTTACGCGATACGCCGCTTTTTTCCGGGCGTATGCTACCGGGTCTCTCTGTCTGTAGCTTTGGGCGGGGACGGTGGCGATGCGGTGAACAATCAGCAACAGCCGTTCGTGTTCATCATACAGAGCAAGGTAATCCGACAACACGTCTTCTTCGAAACTGCCACAATCCTTGGTAGTCGGCGTCCCGTATCCATCATACTCTAGTCCATGCATATATTCGTTCTCACTGCAGTCGACGGTATCCATCTGTTTCCCGGCATAATCGACTCCCCCCCAGAAACACTTTGACCCAATCACTCCATATGTTCCCTGCCCAACATCTGTGAGCCGTATTTCGTGACAACCTGTCGTGTCGGCGTCGTGCTTGCTACAGATGAATTCTAGGTTGAACACCCCCATCTTGTCGTAATACGGCCGATGCTGAACCGGTGCACAGCCTTCCCTGTTGTCTGTCATTTCAATGAGAAGCAATCGACTGTTGCCAGGAGGGCCCACCTCGTGCAAGCACATGCACGCGTCTTTCAAACCCGCTATCCACATTTGGGGCGTGGTGTTCAACAACAACCCCCGTTCTTCTGCTGTTTTGCCCAATTGCCAGTTGATTCCGTTCTCCTTGCGGCCGTGTTTCGTGCGAAATCTTACGGTCAACCACTTGAAGAACCGCTCGTTGTAGTCGTGTGCTTGTACATCGCGCCCAGCTCGAACATCGGGAAGTTGGCATGTGTTCAACCATGCGACCAGCTTCTGCACTTGTGCCAAGAAGAGCTCCTTCTCCGACATTTTCTTGTCGCGTTTTTCTGCTCTCTCTCTCTCTCCTGCTGTCTGGGTATTTCTCTCTATATATATACTAAACCGTCCCAAAACAATACGCTATTTCTGGCACTTTATTCTATATAAACAAGGCTTTCGATCTTTCACCTTTTGCATACCCTCCCACGCCTTGTGAAGCATGTCCAAGCGATTTCCACCGAATGCCGACGACGTGTCGCAT
>Ga0209284_10006396_pt1 | contig 11352 bp, 12 predicted proteins | sample FRY03_FD_187211 | JGI IMG/M metagenome (GOLD analysis project Ga0209284, IMG submission 187211) | Freshwater microbial communities from Lake Fryxell liftoff mats and glacier meltwater in Antarctica - FRY-03 (SPAdes) (version 2) | ecosystem: Environmental > Aquatic > Freshwater > Ice > Glacier... | reverse complement strand
AGGTCAAAAAAGGTTTGTTCCCCTGGGCCGCATCAGGCCGCGCGATTGCCAATGGCCGCGACGAAGGCGTGACCAAACTGCTGTTTGACGACAGCGATGAGGCGCACGGCCACGGAAAAATCCTCGGCGGTGGCATGGTCGGCACCCACGCTGGTGACATGATCGGCGAGATAGTGCTGGCCATCGAGATGGGCGCAGATGCCATAGACATCGGCAAAACCATACACGCGCACCCGACGCTGGGCGAGAGTATTGGCATGGCGGCTGAGGTGGCGCATGGGAGTTGTACGGATTTGCCGCCGGGGAAAAGGTAATACGCAAGTGGCGTTCACTTGGCTTTTGTTTCGGGGGATTCTTCAGGGTCGCACACCCGGTGTCTCACCCGGCATGCCTTTGGCTCTGGCAGTCAGGTAAAGCTCCAGTTCGATCAGTTCTGGTGCGCCGTAGGCAAAGGGTTCGGCACGGATACCGTTCATGCAGTTGCGCAGGCGGCGCTGCAACGAGCCCATGGCCTGCCATTCAAGTCGGTACACCGGGTAACCCATGGGGTGGGCTTGCGGAATGACGCTGCTGCCCAGCTTGTTGCCGGCATTGGCATCGTGACATTGCGCACACGACAAATCGAGCTGGCCCATGCGCTGCATGAAGCGCTGCTCGCCCGCCTGACGAAACGGCAGCAGCCGTGGGTCGTTGGGCGGTGACATGGGCAGGCCGCGTGATTGCAGGGCCACATAGCTTTCAAGCGCCAGAAGGTCTGCGCTTTCGGCTCGCAGCGGCGTGGCTTGCTGACGCTGTACGCGGCACTGGTTGATGCGCTGGCTTAAACCGATAGGGCGTTTGAGCACATCGTCAAAAGAGGGGTAGCGTGCGGCTACGCCTTTCATGCTGCGCGCTGCTGGCCCATGGCAAGTTACGCAGGCTTTATGGCTTTGGCCTGCTGGCTTTTGCCACAGGGCTTCGCCGTCTTTGATGGTCAACATGCCAGGGTTCAGCGTGTCGTCTTTTTGCATGGCTTGGGTTGATGGCCCCATGAACTCGAAGCCAGACTTGCGCATATCTTGACGTGTTGTGGTTTGGGCGTTCGCTGCTAGTGCAAGCAGGCCAAGCAGCCCAATTAGTCCGACGCTCAAGCATCTGAAATTCAACATCAACCAGTGACAGTCAGCGTCACGTTCTCGGTCTGCGCAAAGCCGCCATCGCCTTCCCACGTCAAGGCCAGCGTGCCGGTGTTTTGGGCCGTGGTGTAAAAGGCGATGTAGGGGTTGGCAGACATGGCTGAAAACATCTCGGCAGAAAAAATCAGCTCGCCGTTGTAGCGGCAGCTAAAGCGTTGGATGATGTTGCGCGGCAAAATTTTGCCGTCGTCACCGGGGCGAAATCCGGTTTCCATCGGATGGCCTATGGTTGCGCGGATTTCTATGATCTCACCGCGTTTGGCGGTTGGCGGGATATTGATGAGGGTGCGTGCCATCAGGCTTCCCCTTCTATACAGGCGACGAGCGTCACGATGACATCAACGGTGTGCGACCAGAAACTGCCATCGCTCAATTGCGCAACAGCCACCAGTTTTTGCGTGGTGGCCAGGCGTATGCGGGTCGTCACACTGGCCTTGCCGGCGCGCGCGCCTAGGGTGAATTTGACAACGTCGCGCTGCGGGTTTTTTTCATTGAAGACAGCAATCGCCCTGACGTAGTTGTCCGCAGTCATTGGGCTATCAACTGTCACGGTAATCGGCACCACATTGCCGTTGTCTACCAGTTCGGCAATCTCAAATTTAACCTTGCCCTCACGAACCGCTGCACCACCTGCATAGCTTGAGATAGCTGCTGCAAGATCATCGCTCGCCGCAAACGCCGATGTACCGAGTACGACCCACGCACCGAGCCCGACACCGCTGGCCAGTACTGCCCTGCGTGTCTTTGCCTCGATCGTTTGTGATGATGTTTGTTGCATGACTGGTTCGTTATTTCAATGTGAGCAGATACGCCACCACGTCTTCAATCTGCTGCGCCGCCAATAAGGGCTGGCCCTGTACGGCGGTTCTTACCCGCGTCAAGCCTTCAGTGCGGTAGTAGGCGGGCATGATACTTTGCGGGTTAAGCCTGCGGGCATCGACCATGCGCAAACGCAATTGGCCTTCAGTCCAGCGCGAACCCGCACCTGCCAGGCTGGGTGCAAGATTGCCCTGAAAGCGCTCCTCTGGTATTGGCCCGGTATGGCACAGCAGGCACAAACTTAGCTGCCGGTTGGAGACGATGGCGCGGCCTTTGCTTGCATCACCGGCCACGCCAGTTAAAGACCCAGCCAGTGCATCGCCAACTACAGCAGCGGGAACAACTGCGGGCTGCGCCAAAGCCAGCGAGGGCAAGGTATACAGCACGGCCAGTAGCCATGCGGTAACACATGCCTTTGCTTTCACGCCCTTACCTTATCAAGCGCTAACCGATTCAAGCCTTTTTAAGGCTGGTGTTTTTAATCGGCAAGTCCCGAATGCGCTTACCCGTTGCCGCAAAAATAGCGTTCAACACCGCAGGCGCAGCCACGGCAATCGTCGGCTCGCCCACCCCACCCCAAAACCCGCCCGACTGCAGGATGATGGTTTCGACCTTGGGCATCTCGTCCATTTTCAGCACCTGGTAGGTGTTGAAGTTTTCCTGTTCGATCTTGCCGTCCTTCACCGTGCATTCGCCGTACAGCGCTGCAGACAGGCCGTAGACAAACGAGCCCTCGACCTGCGCCTCGATCTGCTGCGGGTTGACGGCGTAACCGCAGTCAGTCGCCGCCACGATGCGGTGTATTTTGAGCTTACCGTCGTCGGCGACCGACACCTGCGCCACTGCAGCGACATAGCTGCCGAAACCCATGATTTGCGCGATGCCCTGGAAGTGGCCCGCCGGCAGCGGCTTGCCCCAGCCGGCGCGTTCTGCTACGGCATTGAGCACGGCCAGGTGTTTGGGGTGGTTGGTCATCATCTTGCGGCGCAGGGCCAGCGGGTCCTGCTTCGTCGCCAGCGCGATCTCGTCCATGAAGGACTCAAGGTAAATCGCGTTTTGGTTCAGGTTGACACCGCGCCAGAAGCCCGGCGGCACATGCGTGTTGCGCATCGCATGGTCGATGAGCAGGTTGGGGAAGGTGTAGCCGATGGAGGCCTCCGGGCCGGGCGCGTTCAAACCCTGGAAGACGAACGGATCCTTACCGTTGACCATGGCTTGTGGCCTGACGCTGGCCAGGATGGACTGGCCCGAGATACGCATGTGCAGTGCGGTCACATTACCCTGTTCGTCAAGTCCGGCCGTCATCTTGCACTGCGTGACGGGGTGGTAGCGGCCCTGGGTCATGTCTTCTTCACGCGACCAGATCAGCTTGATGGGCGTGTCCGGCATCTGCTTGGCGATGCGCACCACCTGCGTCACATAGTCGGTGAAGCTGCGGCGCCCGAAGCCGCCGCCCAGGAGCATGCGGTGGACATCGCACTGGGTTAGCTTGAGCCCGGCAGCTTCCGAGCAGGCGGCAAGCGCGCCCTCGGCATTTTGTGTCGGCGCCCAGACTTCGCAGCGCGTCGGCGTCCACTTGGCCGTGGCATTCATCGGCTCCATGGTCGCGTGGTTCTGGAAGGGGTAGGAGTACACCGCCTCGATTTTTCGCGCGCTGGCTGCAATGGCTGCGCGTGCATCGCCGTTGGCGTTGCCGATGGGCCCTTCAGGCGCATCGAGGCCAGCCTTCAGGATGGCAGCAATGCTCTCGCTGGAGACTTTGTCATTACCCCCGTTGTCCCAGACGATGTCCAGGGCAGCGAGCGCACTTTTGGCACGCCACCAGGTGTCGGCCACCACGGCGACCGCGCTGTCGCCGACGCGCAGGACCTTTTTGACACCGGGGCGTTTTTCAATCGTTGCGGCATCAAAACTTTTCACCTTGCCGCCAAAGACCGGGCATTCGCGGATCGCGGCGTTGAGCATGCCGGGCAGCACAATGTCGCTCGCGTAGAGCTGCTTGCCGGTCACCTTGTCGGCGGTGTCCAGGCGCGCCAGGCGCTTGCCGGCGAGCTTCCAGTCTTTCGGGTCCTTGAGCTTGATGGCGGCGACGTCCGGTGCGGGCAGTTTGCCGGCGGCGGCAGCCACCTTGCCGTAGGTCGTCTTGCGGCCGCTCGGTGTGTGGGTGATGACGCCCTTGGCCACCGTACAGTCGCCGGGTTGCACTTTCCAGCCGTCAGCGGCGGCCTGCACCAGCATCATGCGGGCGGCAGCGCCGCCCTTGCGCATGTAGTCCTGCGACAGGCGCACACCGCGGCTGCCCACGGTGGCGAAATCGCCCCAAATGCGCTTGCGCGCCAGGCTCTGGCCGGGTGTGGGGTATTCGGTTTTCACCTTGGCCCAGTTGCATTCAAGCTCTTCTGCGACCAGTTGCGCCAGGCCGGTCAGCGTGCCCTGGCCCATTTCAACGCGGCCTATGCGGATGATGACGGTCTCATCGGGTTTGACGACGACCCAGGCATTGATCTCGTCCGGTATCGCGGTGGCAGCGTCCTGTGCGAGCGCTGAGCCTACAAAGGGGATGTGGAACGCGACCACCAGGCCGGTGCCTGCGGTGGCGCCGAGGAAACCGCGGCGCGAGACCTTTGCCTTGCCAGCGATGGGGGTGGAGAGAACGGCGCTCATGATACGCTCCCGTCGACGTGGGTGATGGTCAGGCCAGCGCTTTTGGTGCGGCCGTCCTGTGAGACTGACTTGATCGCTGCGCGTATGCGGTTGTAGGTGCCACAGCGGCAGATGTTGGTGATGCTTTGATCAATCTGTTCGTCGGTGGGGCGCGGGGTGCTCTTGAGCAGCGCGGTGGCAGCCATGATCTGGCCCGACTGGCAGTAGCCGCACTGCGGCACGTCGAGTGCAACCCAGGCTTTTTGCACCGGGTGCGAGCCGTTGGGCGAGAGGCCTTCAATGGTGACGATTTTTTCCGTTGCGCTGACGCTTGATACAGGCCGCACGCAACTGCGTGTCGGCACGCCGTCGATATGCACGGTGCAGGCACCGCACAGGGCGATGCCGCAGCCGTATTTGGTGCCGGTCAGGCCAAGCTGTTCTCGAATGACCCATAGCAGGGGTGTGTCGGCTTCGGCTTCAAATTGCCGGACTGCGCCGTTGACGTTCAGTTGTGCCATTCAAGTCTCCTCGTTGGAGTAATAAATTAAATTGGTGCGGTGGCCGCCGGGAGTGTACTCCTGGTCGCGACTGGTTGCAACATCGGCATCCGTACTGCAAATGACGGCACAGTTATCATGGCTTGATGACTGAAACCACGCACGCAAAAACTCACGCCGAAACGGCTGAAGTGAGCCCGTGGGCGATTGTGGTCGTTGGCATGTTAGCGCTGGCAGTGGCCATGGGCATAGGCCGCTTCGCCTTCACGCCGCTGCTGCCCATGATGCTGAACGATGGCGTGATTGACCTGCTAGGCGCCAGCTGGCTGGCCAGTGCCAATTACCTGGGCTATCTGCTGGGTGCCTTGCTGTGTATGTTTCAGCCATTGATATGGCGGCGTTTTCCAGTGCTTCCATCTGTGGCAGCGTCGACGTGGGCGCGCTCTGGCTTGGTGGCGACCTGCATTTTTACCCTGGGCATGGCGCTGCACCTGCCGTGGTTGTGGCCCGTGCTGCGTTTTGCCGCCGGGGTTGCCAGCGCGTTTGTTTTTGTATTCACATCGAGCTGGTGCCTGGATCAACTGGCCGCGCGCAACGCCGGTGCGCTTGGTGCTGCAATTTACGCCGGGCCGGGTGCCGGCATTGTATTGAGCGGGCTGTTTGCCAGCGGCATGGTGGCTGTCGGCTGGTCGGCATCCAGCGGCTGGCTGACCTTTGGCGTACTGGCCATTATGTTGACGGCCATGGTCTGGCAGACTTTTCATCAACGGGCTGAAAAAAATGAATCGCCGCAAGCGAGCACTACGCAAGTTGTAGCCGCGTCTAAAATTTTCCGTCAGCAAGCCAGCCGGCAAGAAATGCTGGTGTTCGCGCTGGCCTATGGTCTGGCTGGTTTTGGCTACATCATCACCGCCACCTTTTTGCCCGTCATAGCCCGCCAGGCTTTGCTGCCCTCGGCCTTGCTCGACATGTTTTGGCCGCTGTTTGGCGTGGGTGTGGTGGTGGGGGCTTTGCTGTCGTCGCGCATCTCGCTGGCCGGTGATTTGCGCCACTGGCTGGCAGGCTGCTATGCGGTGCAGGCGCTAGCCATTGCCGTCTGTATCTTCATCCCAACGCTGACAGGCTTTGCCGTGAGCAGCCTGCTGCTCGGCCTGCCGTTTACCGTCATCACCTTTTTTGCGATGCAGGAGGCCCGCAGACTGCGCCCTCTGACTGCGCCCGCTTACATGGGCCTGCTGACGGCCATGTACGGCCTTGGGCAAATCGCAGGTCCACCCATGGTCGCCGTACTGCTGCGCCGTGCGCCATCGCTGGCCGCAGGCTTCACCCTGTCGCTGGAAATTGCCGCTGGCTCACTGCTGCTGGGCGTGCTGGTGTATCTAGGCATGGCACGTATCTGGCCGGTGCGGCTAATGGCACCTGCTACAGCGGTTTTATAGAGTTATTGGGGTCAGACCCCAATAACTCTCATCAAGCGCTGAAGAAATTTTTCAGTTTGTCTGCCCAACCTTCTTCGCTGGGTGAGTGCTTGGCCCCGCCTTTTTTCAAAGACTCATCAAACTCCTTGAGCAGTTTGCGTTGGTGTTCAGTCAGCTTGACGGGGGTTTCCACAGTGATGTGGCAATACAAATCGCCAGGGTAGCTGGAGCGCACGCCCTTGATGCCCTTACCGCGCAGGCGGAACTGTTTGCTGGCCTGCGTACCTTCGGGGATGTCAATGGCGGCTTTACCTGTCAGCGTGGGTACTTCAATTTCGCCGCCCAATGCAGCCGTGGTGAAACTGATGGGTACAGTGCAGTGCAGGTCGTCGCCGTCGCGCTCGAAGATGGCGTGCTTTTTGACGCGAATCTCGATGTACAAATCGCCTGGCGGTCCGCCATTGGTGCCAGGCTCACCGTTACCGGTTGAGCGGATGCGCATGCCATCGTCAATACCGCCGGGGATTTTGACTTCAAGCGTTTTGTTGTTTTTGGTTTTTCCCACGCCGTGGCAAGCCACGCAGGGCTCAGGGATCAGCTTGCCGCTGCCTTTGCATTGCGGGCAGTTTTGCTGCACGCTGAAAAACCCCTGACGCATTTGCACCACGCCGTGGCCGTGGCAGGTGGTGCAGGTGGCAACCTTGGTGCCGGGCTTGGCACCTGAGCCTTTGCAGGTGGTGCAGTCGTCCCAGTTGGGGATGCGGATTTGCGCTTCCTTGCCATTGGCGGCCTCTTCAAGCGTGATCTCCATCGCGTAGCTCAGGTCACCACCACGAAAAACCTGTCTGCCGCCGCGCTGCTGCGCAGCACCGCGCTGGCCACCGAACACATCACCAAAGATGTCACCAAAGGCCTCTGAAAAACCGCCAAAACCTTCAGCGCCGGGGCCACCGCGCATATTGGGATCTACGCCCGCGTGGCCGTATTGGTCGTAGGCGGCGCGCTTTTGCTCGTCGGAAAGCATCTCGTAGGCTTCTTTGCCCTCTTTGAATTTTTCTTCGGCAGCCTTGCTTGCATCACCTTGGTTGCGGTCAGGGTGGTGCTTCATCGCGAGTTTGCGATAGGCTTTTTTGATGTCTTCATCGCTGGCGTTTTTGGGTACGCCCAGCGTGTCGTAATAGTCTTTTTTGGCCATGTAGGGTCGGTCGAAAATCGTCGAAAGTTATCGAAAGTTGTTGTTAAGCGACTAGTCGGAAAACACAAAAGCGGAAATCCGGGATTGCTCCAGGTTTTCCGCTTCGGGTATGCGGTGATCGCACCACTTCAGGCTGCCAGGTCGGGTTCTCGTTAACCCTTCTTGACTTCCTTGACCTCGGCATCAACCACATTGTCGTCTGCCGGTTTGGCTTCTGGCTGAGATGCGTCACCTGCCGGGCCCGCTGCCGCTGCGGCTTTGGATGCTTCCATGTCAGCGTACATTTTTTCACCAAGCTTCTGGCTGGCCTCCATGAGCGCTGTGTTCTTCGCGTCGATGGTGGCCTTGTCTTCACCTTTGAGGGCTTCTTCCATGTCCTTGATGGCAACTTCGATTTTTTCTTTCTCGCCTGCCTCAAGCTTGTCGCCGTATTCAGCCAGCGATTTTTTCACGCTGTGAACCATGGCTTCGGCATTGTTCTTGGCCTGCACAAATTCGACTTTCTTCTTGTCGTCTTCGGCGTGCAGCTCGGCATCTTTCACCATCTGCTGGATCTCGGCTTCGGACAAACCGGAGTTGGCTTTGATGGTGATTTTGTTTTCTTTACCGGTGCCCTTGTCTTTCGCGCCTACGTGCAGGATGCCGTTGGCATCAATGTCGAAGGACACTTCAATCTGCGGCGTGCCGCGCGTTGACGGCGGGATGCCTTCAAGGTTGAACTCGCCCAGCGCCTTGTTGCCCGATGCAATCTCGCGCTCGCCCTGGAAGACCTTGATGGTCACGGCCGGCTGGTTGTCTTCAGCGGTCGAGAAGGTCTGTGCAAATTTAGTCGGGATGGTCGTGTTTTTCTTGATCATCTTGGTCATAACCCCGCCCATGGTTTCGATACCAAGGGACAGTGGGGTCACATCAAGCAGCAACACGTCGGTACGGTCGCCAGACAACACCTGGCCCTGAATCGCAGCGCCCACGGCAACCGCCTCATCGGGGTTCACATCCTTGCGCGGCTCCTTGCCGAAGAACTCCTTGACCTTCTCCTGCACCTTGGGCATACGGGTCTGGCCGCCGACCAGAATCACGTCATGGATATCTGACACGCTCAGGCCTGCGTCCTTCATAGCGGTGCGGCAAGGCGCAATCGTGCGCTCGATCAGTTCGTCAACCAGGCTCTCCAGCTTGGCGCGGGTCAGCTTGACCAGCAAATGCTTGGGGCCGGATGCCGGGTCGTGTGCAATGTAGGGAATGTTGACTTCGGTTGCAGCGCTGTTGGACAGCTCGATTTTTGCTTTTTCAGCCGAGTCTTTAAGGCGCTGCAAGGCGACCACGTCTTTCGACAGGTCGATGCCGCTTTCCTTTTTGAACTCGCCGACGATGTAGTCGATCACGCGCTGGTCAAAGTCTTCGCCGCCGAGGAAGGTGTCGCCATTAGTGGACAGCACTTCAAACTGTTTTTCGCCGTCAACGTCGGCGATCTCGATGATGGAGATATCAAACGTACCGCCGCCTAGGTCATAGACGGCAATTTTGCGGTCGCCTTTTTCTTGCTTGTCCAGGCCAAAGGCGAGGGCGGCAGCGGTAGGCTCGTTGATGATGCGCTTGACGTCGAGGCCGGCAATGCGGCCTGCGTCTTTGGTGGCCTGGCGCTGCGCGTCATTGAAGTAAGCGGGCACCGTGATGACGGCCTCGGTGACGGGCTCGCCGAGGTAGTCTTCGGCGGTTTTTTTCATTTTGCGCAAGATGTCGGCGCTGACCTGCTGAGCAGACAATTTTTTGCCACGCACTTCAACCCATGCGTCGCCGTTGTCGGCTGCCACGATGGTGTAAGGCATGAGAGCGATGTCCTTCTGGACTTCTTTCTCAGTGAATTTGCGACCAATCAGACGCTTGACGGCGTACAGCGTGTTCCTGGGATTGGTCACGGCCTGACGCTTGGCCGAGGTGCCGACCAGCACTTCGCCGTCTTCCTGGTAAGCCACGATGGACGGCGTGGTGCGCGTACCTTCGGAGTTTTCAATCACCCGTGGCGTGTTGCCTTCCATGATGGCTACGCAACTATTGGTCGTGCCTAGGTCGATGCCGATGATTCTTCCCATGATGTACTCCGTTCGATTCAAAAATAATGATGTTTAAGAGGTGTGGTTGTGTTGACGTATTTCAAGACGACATTTATAGAGGTGCCCTTATTTGGGTGCGCTCACCGTGACTAACGCCGGACGCAGCACACGCTCGGCTATCAGATAGCCTTTTTGCAGCACATCAACCACTGTATTGGCCTCTTGCTTCGATGGCACCATGCTGATGGCTTGGTGCTGGTGCGGGTCAAATTTAGTGCCGGCGGGTGGGTCTATGGCCATCACCTTGTTGCGCTCCAGTACGCTTTTCAGTTGCTTGAGTGTGGCTTCTCCGCCTTCGCGGATTTGCTGCGGCGTTGCATCCTTGATGGTGAGGCCCGCCTCCAGGCTGTCGGCTACCGGCAGCAGGCTTTCGGCAAAGCTCTCGACTGCAAACTTGCGGGCTTTGCTGATCTCATCATCGGCGCGGCGGCGGGCGTTTTCAGCCTCGGCCTTGGCACGCAGATAGCTGTCAGCCAGTTCGGTGTTTTTGGCTGTCAGCGTGGCGACCTCAGCCTGCGCTACGGATAGCGCATCAAACTCGTTGGCAGCCCGCGCTGCTTCAAACTCTTCGGGGCTGGGCGCACCTGTCAGGCCGGCGTTCATGTCGCTGGCGGATTGGTTTTTTTCGGGTTGTGGATTTTCAGACATGCTTCAACACAGGTAAAGACGATCAAGGAAAAAGTGGGTTTATTGGACCAATAACCCCACTTGAGGCTCGCAAAGGCCTTTTCAAGGGCAGGGGGTTTTTGGGGTCAGAGCCCAAATTCGCCGAGCCTTCGGCTCGCCCTCCGGGGGCGGTGCCTTGCACCGCTGCGAAATTGGTGTCTGACCCCAATAACCCGATGGCAGCTTATTTTTTCTTAATCAAGCTGGCGGACCACTTGCTTGCGAATGTCTGCATCTCGGCCAGACGTTTGAGCAAATCTGCGCCCAGCGTGGTGACGATATAACCAGCGCCGCCGTGCGTGAGCAGCCCGGCAGTACGCAGCGCCTTGATACGGGTGTTGAGTGTGTTCGGAGTGATGCTTCCGATGCTGTCTTGCAGCAGGCGAAATGTCTGGGGGTGGCCATCTTTGAGGGCCCACAAAACGCGCAGTGCATAGCGCGATTCAAGCAGTTCAAACAGCTGACTGACAGCGGCATTTTCCTTGGCACTCATAGGGGATATCTCCTGGTCATGTTTTTGTCATGGCGTTATTGGGGTCAGACACCAATTTCGCTGCGGTGCTTCGCACCGCGCTCTCCGGGCGAGCCGTAGGCTCGGCGAATTTGGGCTCTGACCCCAAAAACTCCAAGCTTGGAGTGAAATATAGCTCAAATTCCTGACTGCTACTAGTTTTGTAGCTGCCAAAGGAAAAACGCATCCTCTTGCTGTTGCTCGGCACGTTCATGGATCTGGCGCCGATGCTACTCATTTGCACACCGATCTTCATGCCGGTGATCCTCAAGCTGGGTATCGACCCGGTGCATTTCGGCATGATCATGATC
>Ga0209284_10006395_pt1 | contig 11352 bp, 12 predicted proteins | sample FRY03_FD_187211 | JGI IMG/M metagenome (GOLD analysis project Ga0209284, IMG submission 187211) | Freshwater microbial communities from Lake Fryxell liftoff mats and glacier meltwater in Antarctica - FRY-03 (SPAdes) (version 2) | ecosystem: Environmental > Aquatic > Freshwater > Ice > Glacier... | reverse complement strand
TGTATTATTCGCTCGTACAGTAAAAAGTAAATATTTTTTTTATCGACATCGCCAATTAGCCATGGAGAACACTTTGCGAACTTTGCTACTTAGCCTCTTTGCGTGAAATGGAAATAATTTCAATGCTAGATATGCTTTGTATTGGATAATGTTAATAGTTACAAAATCCATCATTTACGAGTGATGGAAGAGCGGTATTATTTGCTCGTAAAGTAAAAAGCAAATATTTTTTTATCGACATCGCCATTTAGCCATGGAGAACACTTTGCGAACTTTGTTACTTAGCCTCTTTGCGTGAAATGGAAATAATTTTAATGCTAGATGTGCTTTGTATAGGATAATGTTAATAGTTACGAAATCCATCATTTACGAGTGATGGAAGAGCGGTATTATTCGCTCGTACAGTAAAAAGTAAATATTTTTTTATCGACATCGCCAATTAGCCATGGAGAACACTTTGCGAACTTTGCTACTTAGCCTCTTTGCGTGAAATGGAAATAATTTTAATGCTAGATATGCTTTGTATTGGATAATGTTAATAGTCACCAAATTCATCATTATCGAGTGATGGAAGAACGGTATTATTCGCTCGTACAGTAAACTGTTCATTGAATTGGCAGTTACATAGAAACTCATTAGAGTAGCATTGCCTGCCCTGAATTTGACAATAAATGAATGAAACTACCCGAAAAATTTAATGTGATGTCTATGAAAAAAGGGAACGAAAATCTTCACTAAATATTTATTTTGTATTCAGACATACTAAATGAATGCTCGTGTTTTTCTGATTGTGAAATTATTGCATGCTTTTAATCACCCTAAATAATTTCTTTTATCTTGACTCCAATTATTTTATAGGTTTTTCAGTAAACCCTAAGTAGATCGTGCTTAGCTTTCAATGCAGGAGATGGTTTTATCTAAAAGGACATTCAATGCTAAAGTGAATTGTTATTTATTGAAATTACTAATAGCCAAAAATCCATTCAGGAAATCAAAATATCAAGAGTTTAAAACCTATTTCTTTTCTGTCTTCGCTGCTTGTTTTTTTAATACCGTAGTTTTCGTTTCCTGTTTTATAAAATTATTCTTTAATCGACTTTCAATTTCTACCAATTCTCTTTCCTTGGCAATTTCTTCTTTTAGCTGCTTTTCGGTGGGTAAATAAGTTTTGTATTTGGACGCAAAGATTTGTTTGCTTTCAGTCAGTAAACTATATTTTACAACCGTTTTATTTTTCTCCGTACATAGTATTAAGCCGATAGTCGGGTTATCATCTTTTTGTTTTACTTGGTCTTCAAAATAGCGAACATACATATCCATTTGCCCAATGTCCTGATGGGTTAATTCTCCTGTTTTTAGATCAATCACTAAAAAGCATTTTAAAATGTAATTGTAAAATACTAGGTCGGCATAAAAATTTTTTCCTTTTCCGGCTGATAATCGGTATTGACGAGCCACAAAGCTAAAGCCTTTGCCAAGTTCCAGTAAAAACTCCTGAAGCTTGTCAATTATGACTTGTTCAAATTCTCGTTCATAAAACCCGGTGTTTGATTTCAGATCTAAAAACTCCAACACATAAGGGTCTTTGATAATATCGCTTGCTTGAATCACTTCTTTTTTACTTTCTGCTTCTGCTTTTACAAGTTCCTTACCTTTCTTTTTGGACACTACCATTCGTTCAAAATACAAGCTGTTTACTTGTCTTTCCAATGTCCTTGTACTCCAATTGCAATCGATAGATTCTTGCATATAAAACCTTCTAGCATCTTCTCTTTCCACCTTTAAGAGCAGCCTATAATGTGTCCAGCTTAATTCGCCACGCAGTGCGTGACTTTTTTCAAAAACGCTGTAAAACTGCCGCATATATTTCAAATTGGTTTCTGTAAAACCCTTTCCGTATTCGACTGTCAGTTTTTTTGATAGTTGCACTAACAATTCCTCACCATATTCTGCTCGTTTTTTCCCACTTTGTTCATTCTCTGTAATAATCTTTCCAATATGCCAATAGGTATGAACCATAGCAGTGTTTATAGCTTTGAAGGAGTTGTTTTTACCCTCCTCAATGAGGCTTCTTATGTCCTTGTAAATTTTTGCAATTCCGATACTAGATGCGTTATTAATAGCCATTTTTTCTTGTCTGATTACCGCAACCTGAGGTCACATATTTATTCAAAATTATCTTTAAACCTATTGCAAATGGAATGGAACAATTTTTTAATAAGATGCAATACCTCGCTAAATTATAAAAAAAATTGAACCGGTACTATTTACTCTCTAAAATGAGGTATTTAAAAAAATCAATTGCACTTATAAGTCCTAAAAAATTTAAAAAGTAATCAATCAGCTAAAAAGGAACAAAACTTATTTACTATACTTTACTCATTGTTCTTTTCCCTACTTTTACTCTAAATGCCACCCTCCATTTCACCGTCCGGAATTGATTTAAGCCCCTCCCTCCGCTTCGCCTTTAATGGGCAGGAGAAAACGGATGAAATTTCTGGAGTAGGAAATCATATAGATTTTAAATTTCGAGGTTACGATTCACGCACAGGAAGATTTTGGAGTGTCGACCCATTAGTTAAAGAGTATCCTTATTATTCTCCATATCACTTTGCAGGAAATACTCCTATTCAAGCTAGGGACATTGAAGGAAAGGAGCCTGACTATGTTAATAAAGGCTCAAATATTATTGTACCTGGTAGTGATTACTTAAACAATGGGAACCCGCAATATAAACCGAAGATTGTGCTTTCAAAACCTACTGGACCTACCTTGCCGATGTTTAGTATAGGGGAAGGATACGGAGTTAGAGCTTTTGGTGTGACTTTAGAAGGATATGACGGGCAAGGAGGTTTAATGGGTGCAGGGTCTAATGACGGGTCTCTATCCGGTGGGGTGACCAAGAGAGATGCATATGCTGGTGCTGAATTTGTTGGAAATTCTCTGAAGGTAGTTGGAACTGCGTTAACTCTTGTTGGTCAACCTGAAGCTGGCATCCCTGTTTATGAAGTGGGAGATAAAATATCGAATGTAAGCGAAGGTGCTCGGATTGTGGAAGATGTGCTTAACAGCAATACTAATTCAGCTATTATGCGAATTACTTCTGTTGGTGCTGGGCAAGTAGGAAGTAAACTCGTAAAGCAATTGCCTATAATTGAAGAAAAAACAAAACAATTGCTTAAAACGGCAGCTGATATTAAAATAAATAGTGAATCAAGTAAAGCAATAGAAAAAACCAAATAAGTAAAACAATTATTCTACATGATAGAAGGTTTATTTTCTTTGATAATTGGTATTCTTTGGTTAGTTTTTACAATTAAAAATCCGCAAAAAAAGCCTTCTGGCATAGCTGAAGATTGGAGGGGTTTGATTACTGGCGGTTCATTAGTGTTTCTTGGCATAATGCTAATTATTAGGAGTTGCTCATGAATTTAAATAAAATTATTGTATGCACAGGCGCCTTTCTGTTTTTAAGCGGTGTTTATTTTAAAGCACTCCAGAAACAAGGTGCGGGAACTCTATTGGGATTTGGTTTAATTTTTATTATCTATGGTTATTCTAAATTCTTCTATTTAAAGGTTGGAAGAAAACCTTCTGACTATTTACTTTTATTTATCACTATTTTCTCGAGTTCAATTATATTTTCGTTAATTCAACAACGCAATTTTATCGAAATACTAACTGCTGCGACTATAGTTTCATTTGCAAGTATATCAATTGAATATTTCTATAATAAATTAAAGGAATATAAGTGATTCATTAATTCGAACGGAAAAAATAAATTATCAATCCGCCATCTTTCAAGAAAACAAGCAGCATTACCGGAATCCAGGAATCACCCTGCCAAAACCCACCTTCAACTAAATCCCCTCTCAAAATAATCCGGATAAAAGTCCTTCCCATTCAAAATAATCCGTATTTTTAATCCTGTGATCGGATCTATAAAAACATCGCCAATGGATTTTCCGACAACTTGTACAACGGGTTATCGCTCCTCCTTTAATGGGCAAGAGAAAGATGATGAAGTGAAAGGAACAGGGAGTCAACTTGACTTCGAATTTAGGGCTTATGATCCACGATTAGGTCGTTTTATGTCCGTGGATCCGTTGTTCAAGGATTATCCGTGGAATTCGCCTTATGCATTTGCTGAAAATAGAGTTATTGATGGAATTGATCTGGAAGGTTTGGAATATAAGGAAGCATGTAAGCCAGAGAAAGTTCCTGAGAACGGCGTTGGTAATACTACTGCTGCTCGAGATAATATGACAAGTATCCCAATACCTAATGGAATTAAGTATGATTTAGACAATAAAATTCCTATACCCCAGCAAAGTGGTTTTGAATCAGATTTACCATTTCAGGCATCGAGTGAAATTTCAGGCGGAATATAAGGGTTTAATGTTGGTGTAAATAACGAAAGTCAAGTTTCCATTGGAAATGACAAAATGGGAATAAGCGTTACCCCACCAAATGAAATAACCATAGGTGTTGAGCCATTCTTAAGTTACAAAGTAAAAACTGAGGAAGTTAATTCCAATCAAACATTTAGTATAGCAGGTGTGCCTGTTGTTATTCCAATAGTTAAAAAGAGAATTACTGAAACTATAACCGCATTAGGAATAAAACAGGAACTGAGAAGAACTTCTTATATCACTTCATCTGGAATCCCAATGCGACAAACAACAGAACAAAGAAGTGGCTTAAACCTAAGTTACAGTCGTGGATTTGGCAAATTTCTTTCCGGTAAAGTTGGCATCCAAGTGAGTACACCATATAAAAAAAAGAAATGATAACATATTCAAAACAGCGCATTTTCTACCTTATTTTAGGATTTGAAATTCTGTTTTTGGCATCATGCTCTATGGGTTCAAAGGAAGATTATAATGTTAAAGCACATGAGTTTTATCAAAAAGGCGACTATGATAATGCGATCATTTATATAAATAGAGCTATAGAATCTGATAGTTCCAATTCGGTTTTTTTTTCGTTAAGAGGATCATCTAAACTCGGATTGAATGATGTGATAGGGAGTATAGAAGATTTTAATCAAGCTATTTTATTAGACTCAAATAAAGCCAAGTATTATTACAAGCGAGGCAAAGCTTATCAAGAATTGACAAATCTCGATATTGCACTTGCAGATTTTTCTAAAGCTATATTTTTAGACCCCGGCTTTTATGAAGCATATAATGAGCGTGGCTTAATTCTTAACAAGAATGGAAAACACGATGATGCATTAGATGATTTAAATAAAACTATTTCTCTGAATAATATTACGGCCAAGTTTTATAATAATAGAGGAATAACAAAAGAAAACCTGAATGATTTTAATGGAGCAATTGAGGATTATAATTCAGCGATTTCAATTGATTCTAAAGATTATTTATTTTATTTTAATCGAAGTGTGTCAAAGGTAGCGTTGAAACAGTACGATTCTGCACTAGAGGATATTAGCATGGCTATTTCTCTGAACAGTAAAATCTCAATTCTTTACAACAATCGTGGGCAATTGCTAAATTTTTTGAATAGGACCGAAAGTGCGTGTGAAGATTTTCTAAAAGCAAGCAATATGGGTGATAAAGAATCGAACTACTTCTACAACAAGAATTGCTTGAAGTAAAGTGATTAAAAAATTAGTTATAATATTTTTGGTTGCACTGCTAAAGGGTTTTGAAGTATTTCCGTCAATTAAGAGTGTGACGGACGTAGACTGTATATTCTGGCGAAGCTGACCCTCCTTAAAAGTTAAAACAAATAGTTTGTATAGCGCATATGACAATCAATCCAAATAGCATTACCTCGAGAATTTGATTATTTCAATGCTTAAAATCACCTCAAAACAAATCCAACCTATCCATCTCTTCCCTCAAATGACTAATATCATCCTGCTTATATCTTTCTGTTGTGCTTGGGCATTTATGGCCGGCAAAATATTGTACTTTTAAGAGAGACATTCCATTTTTCAATAAATTTACGATAACACTTTGTCGAATTGTTTTAGGATTTAATTTTCTTCCGGGGAATAAATTTCTTTGCGATTCGATGAGGTAATGTAATCCATCAATCGTTTCGCAATTTCCCAGCTTTCCAATAAATAGAATTTCACTTTTTTGTTTTAATAAAAAGGGTCTTTCAAATTCTATGTATCTTTTGTAGGCTGCAAATTGATTCGGCTTTAAGAATAAAATACGTGAATTGTTTCTATCTCCTATTACCGATAGACTTTGGTTTTTTTCATCGATGTCATAAATGCTTAAGGAAGCAATTTCTCCGGAAGTTAATCCTTGGTACACATACAAGGAAATAGCGAAGTAATTCCGCCACCTTTGTAAATCATAGCGGTTTTTTCGTTTTAAAAGGAGCTCTAATTCTGCTTCAGTGAAAAGCATTTGGAACTGAATATAGTTAATCGTTAAATCACTTAATTTTATTTTCTCCGTAGGATCATCCAATCTTTGCTTGCAAGATAAAAGCCATTTGTAATAGTTCTTGATGCCATAAAACTCGGTGAGCACGTATTCTTTTTTTGAATGGATTTCTCTTAAATGACTTATGTATTTTATGATATCGGAATGCCTGGCATGCTCTGCAATCATATCGCCTGTATGGTCTAAATATTTTTTTATTGCAAAGGCATAACGTTTTGCACTTCCGGGTGTAAATTTCCGGTGTAAAAAATTGTCGAGACTTATTGATGGATAATTCATAGCCTGAAATCATTGGAAAAATGCCTTTCGTTTATTTCTATTATTGGAAACAGAAATATATTTATAGGAAACATCGGAGGATTGATGCCCTAGAAATTTTTGAATTAATTCAATACTCAATCCACTCTCGAATAAATGCGTAGCGATGGAATGTCGCAGCACATGTAAGGTTATGTGAAAATTATTTAAACCAGCCCTGTGCCTCAAATTTTTAATGATGCCATATGCATGCTTTCCGCTCAAAGGTTTTGAATCCGAATTCAATAAAAAAGGAACATCTTTATTTAATTTATTCTGATGTTCCGAGGAATAATAATTTTGAAAGTGAATGAGAATACTTTTATTGATGGGTACTATTCTTCGTTTATTGAATTTTCCTTTGCGCACCAATACTTGCGATGCTTGAAGGTCGATATCGGACACTATCAAATTCACCCCTTCTGTTCTTCGCAAACCACAGCCATAATAGATGGCCAATACCACCCGCTCCAGATCGCTCTGAGTTACCGAAAATAATTTCTTGATAATCTCCTTGGGCAAAGCCGATGTTTTTGTAGAATAGGATTTAGGCACTTGTAAATCCAACATCGGATTGTAGGAAATTGCATCAATATTATATAGCCAGGCGAAAAGTGTTTTCAAAGCATACACGTGATGATTTGGAGTACTTCCGCTTAGTTTGCCGTTGGAGGTATGCTTTTTCCGGTTGATTAAATAGTGATGATAATTGGAAATTGTTGCTTCTGAAATTAATTCGAAATTCAATATGTTGTTGTTTTCAAGATAAAGCAAAAATTCCTTTACACAAAAGGATAATTCCACACAGGTATGCTTTGATAAGCCCTTGGCAAAAACATATTGATCGAAGTGTATTTGAATTTCCTTGCTGTCCATTTGAACCACCCAACTTTGGATCAAAACGAAGAAATTTCAAAATCAATTGCACTCCTTGCCATTAAATTCAATGATTTTAAGCGGAAATTGATGGAATTTGGTGGGCACCGTTGTCACTTTAATGGGGTGGAGAAGAAGCAATAGGAAGAAGACGTCTTATTCAGATTCCTGTGATCGTTTTGAAATAAATGTAATAGTGGACCATGAGTATCGTTCTCTATATTGTTAATAAAACCATTTACCAAATCATAAACGGATACAAATGTTTAATCATTGATAGGTAATTATTATTCCGGTAATTTTGTGGAGTGGCGGGTCCGAAAACCCCAGACGGGATGGGGTGGAGCTGAGACGTGTCAAACTTGAGAGTACGCTTTATTTTTGCTATGAATCATGTTTAGAAAACAAAGTATCGAGTTTCAATGGCTGAAAATCTAGAAGCTCATATCAAAATTGCACTACAAACCCATTTCTGTTGTAGAATGTTTCACCTTCATTGGAGCTTGAATAAGTAAACACATCTCATTCGTATTAAGTAAATACTATTAATTTGCCAAGCTATCGATCACCGTAAAATCTTTTTTCAGCGCTATAAAGAACTTATCGAAATTATAAGAAACTTCATAAAATGAACTTATGCTACTGTATTGTGAAACTACACGCCTACCCTTTCTCCCAGCTGTAAATTTCGCATCTAAACCTTCAAATGTCCATTTATCATTTAAAAAAACACATTTATGTTCTAAATGTTCTAGGGTAATTTTTTTAAATTTCATTTTTAATTCTGGCTCAATTTTGATAGCACTACTATACGATCCTTGTGTATTAAATTTTTGACAAATTATATATAAGGAATCAGATTTTTCATTTATTCGCATATGCAATACTCGATTATTTCTCAAAATCATATCAATGCTATAATAATCGTACTGAATAACCTCATCTTTTGATTTTTGCTCTTGAAAATCACAACCACAAAAAACTAAAATACATATTACTGCTAAAATATTTTTTTTCATTTTCATAAGGCATATTTATTCACTTGGTGCAATTGAATACCCTTCACCTTCAATCTTGTCTTTAAGATCAGTTCGTTGTTGAGGGGTTGGACCAGCTAATCCGTTCGGAGTTCCATTTTTATTTAATGTAAAAACGCCTATTGTTAGTTTTCCGTTATTATCTTTGTTTTCCAAAATAAAATCACCTAGCGCATTTACATCTCTTTGACTCAGCTCACTTCCTTTAGCCATTAATTCGTTTTCCATAGTTCCAGGATACACCTCTGAATGAGGGTATCTATTCATTCCATAAAAAGCACTATTTTCAGAATCATAATCAGGAATGACATCTTGATATTGATCAGCAAGACCGAGAAAGTGCCCCATTTCATGTGCAAATGTTATTGGTGACTCATTAGCAGACCAAAATCCAGTTCTCCAAGGAATTACCTCAGATCTGAAAGCTTCTGTTTTCTCATTATTTAATACTACAACATTATTCCCTACTCCTGTAGTACCTCCAACATAAACTTGCACCTTAATGTCAAATTTCATATTGTATTGCTTTCCATTTTTGTCATTGTAGCTTTGTTCCTTGAAAATACTCATGATTTGCTTTTGTATTTCAACAGCTTTTTCTATTGTTGCGGCATCACCAACTAAAAATATTATTGTTGAAATTGAAATTGTATTTCCCTTAACTGTAACATTTGCATCCTTACCTGTCGGATCGTTAAAATAAATCGGATTATTCTCACAAAAATTATAGGGACTTAATGAAGGATATTTTGCAGATAAAGGATCTATACTTAACCATCTCCCCAATCTGCTATCATAAATCCTTGCCCCAAAATCTAAACTATTACCAATTCCTTTCACTTCATCATCTTTCTCCATCCCATTAAAGGAGAAGCAGAATACGTTTACACCACCTTCCGGAACATTCCAAGTCGTTGTACGCCTTTCTGTTAACATTAGCATAAAGGTCAGTATTTATTTTGAGAAAGGCAAGCAATCGTTGTTTGTCATTAAACCTAGTATGTAAGAAAATTAATTACCTTGCTGGAGGAGCAAATTGGATAGCAGTTCTGAATGGTTCATTAACCTAAATTCTCGCTATCATATTCAGTACTTAAAGTTTTTATTTTCGTTAATTGCTTTTCTCTAAACAGCTCAATTAACATTTTGCTTTTATACAATTTATAAATTAATCCATAAATTAGGCTGGAAAATACAAAGTAGTAAAGGATATGAATTGCATCTTCATTTAAATTAATCTCCTTCTTTTGGATTGATATTGAATATGACACAAAAGTAGTAATCGGTATTGAGAAAAGTAATAATCTAAGTATTTTAATTCTTGCTTTTTCTTCTCTATTTACTAATCCAAATACTTGTATCATTATAAATAAATTCAAAGCAATATTTACTATGCGAATAGAGAAATGAAATACTGAAGGTAAAATTCCCCTCTTGGTGCATAGACTATCATGAAAGTCACTATAATCTATAATGGCCTTACCAATCCAACTAAAACAATTAGCGGAATTATAGGTAAGAAAAATGATACTAGCAACATGTATTAAGATTGCCTTATAATAAACGACTTGAAGAAGACGCAAATCTCTGTACAACCAGTAAATGCATAATACCAAGAAAAAATATGTGGGTAATTTAAACATATGTTCTTATGTGTTTATATTGAAATTCTAATTTAATTTTTTGAATTTCTTAATGGCACTTTAGTTTCTTGACTTTGATCCAAATTTTTAATAAACTTTAAGAATATAGTTGTTGATTGTGAACTTAACTGAGTTATAGGGTCTGATAAAATTTCGTCAATTGGCATATCCAATAACTCGCCAGCAACGCCAACACCAATTCCTGTTGCCACTTTAGCTACAGTGCTTTGTTGAACTGTTATTGCTGTCGAATTTACAATCCTAATAGTTGTGCTTGTAGCAGAAGCAATTTTTGGCAAGTAAGACTGGCCAGACACAGCTAATTCTCCAACAAGTGCTGTACCAATGAAAGTTGCTGAACCAACAGCAAAAGCCTTCGTCATTGGATTATCTCTAGCCATACTTTCAGTTTCAGGTGCAACAACCGTTTTTAAAAATTTATCTAAGTTGGATTGTCCTTGCTTAATCTGACCATTTAAGCGATTTGCGCTCGGTATTTTAAGATTTTGTTGAGATGCAAACTTATTTAAGTCCTGTTTTAGTTTCATATCTGCTTCTGAAAGCTTGTTTGCATTTGTTTCACTTGAATTTTTAAATCCTGATTGTAAAATAGCACCTCTTTTGGAAGCTTCTTGATCATTCAATGGACCAGCAGGTTCTCCATTAACGTTTAAATATTCCAAACCTTCCAGATCTATTCCATCAATAACTCTATTTTCAGCAAATGCATAAGTTGAATTCCAAGGGTAATCTTTAAATAGAGGATCAACGCTTAAAAAACGTCCTAACCTTGTGTCATAAATTCTAAACTTAAATTCCAAACTATTTCCGCTACCCTTCACTTCATCATCTTTCTCTTGCCCATTAAATGTGAAGCGCAGGGAGGGTTTAGAATCGATACCGGACGACGGTGAACTGGAGGGTGGCATTTAGAGTAAAAGTAGAAAATATGGCAATATGTATAAATTAACTGCAAAGATTTATTTGCTTTCAAGCCTTCTGGATTTTTAGGTACGAACAAAACTAAATCAAAGGGTTGATTCATTTGGAATATCTGGATCAAATAAAGAA
>Ga0209284_10006389_pt1 | contig 11360 bp, 12 predicted proteins | sample FRY03_FD_187211 | JGI IMG/M metagenome (GOLD analysis project Ga0209284, IMG submission 187211) | Freshwater microbial communities from Lake Fryxell liftoff mats and glacier meltwater in Antarctica - FRY-03 (SPAdes) (version 2) | ecosystem: Environmental > Aquatic > Freshwater > Ice > Glacier... | reverse complement strand
TGCTGCTGGTGCGCGAGTTCCGTTTCAGTAGCGCAAGCTCAGCCTCTACCTTCTCGAGCCTCCCCTGCAAAAAAGCGAGCCGTTCGAACAGCGCAAAGGCCAGCTTGCCGATGGCTTCTGGATCGGCTTTGGCCAGCTCAATGAGTTGCGCTTCGCTTGGATGATTTTGCCCCACAGTGATGAGCTAAATCTATAATTACCATAGTACAAGTGAAATTTTTAGCTTTCTTGTCGATTCGGGGTGCTGAATAGTTACCTTTTTATTTTCCCGCTCATCAGTATGATCGTTGTCCAAAGCCAGGATCCGAGCGACGAATTTCTCTTCCAGCAATTCCGACTTGTGGAAGATCCTGACGGTAAAACAAACGTTCGCTCCGGGGCCTCGCTCGAGAGCGGCGTCCTGAGAACCGTTGCCTCCGGATCAGTAGTTACCGTCGTGGAGAAGCAGGGCGACTGGTACAGCATCAGAGAAGGAAACTACGATGGCTCTCCCGAGTTCATTCACGCGAGCCGGCTGAGAGACGCCTCCCACTGGAACCGGATCGCAACCTCCTCTTCCGCGGGAGCAACCGGGGGCACGCTCCGGCACAAGGGATTTGTCGCCAGGGTCACCGCCCTCCCGTTCGTCGCTGCCGATCATGACATCACCGAGCTTAGCGACGGTCTCTTCGAAGTCGATGGAGGCATGATCCGGGGGACCGACGGTGGACTGCCGCGAAATTCCATCGGCCTCACCGTCGCCCTCGCGGGCGTTCCGTTGTCTCTCCCGGCAGAAGCCCCGCTGATCTTTATGAGCCGAACAAGAAGTCCCTCGTCCTCCTCACTCCCGGGGACCCTGCGGAGCGCGCACTCGTCGTCATGATAAACAGCGACGGCGCAGGAGGTTACTGTGTGATCTGGGCCTTTGAAAAAGGTAGATATCGCGGACGCACCGTTCTCGTGCCGGGCTAAGGTCTGACTAAATATTCAACCGGTGAAAAACCGCTTCGCTTTTTCGAAGAAACTTTCCCCAACAGGGTGGTTTTTATCCGTCACCGTCCCGGCGAACTCCTGGAGCAATTTCTCCTGATCACGGGTAAGTTTCACCGGGACCTCGACTTGGACATTGACGAGGAGATCGCCCTTGCGACCAGTCTGCAAATCAGGGATACCCTTCTCACGGAGTCGGAAAGAGGTATTCGTCTGCGTGCCGGCCGAGATTTTGATCGAGGCCTGGCCCTTGAGCGTCGGGACGAGCAGTTCCCCCCCGAGCGCAGCGAGGGTGAAAGGCAGTGGCACCTCACAATAAAGATCCGACCCGTCGCGTTCGAAGACTTCGTGTTCCTTCACATGAACGACGACATAGAGATCGCCCGACGGCCCGCCCTGTTGGCCGGTGTCACCGTGGCCGACCGAGCGCAGGCGCCCCTCGTCGATCATGCCCGGGGGGATCTTCAGCTTGATGCGACTGCTGCCCTTGGCGCGGCCTTCGCCCGAACAATCGCGGCAGGGATTCGAGATCGTCTCGCCGGTGCCTCCACAGGCCGGGCAGGCTTGCTGCACCTGGAAAAATCCGCGGCTCGTGATGACCTGACCGACCCCACCACAGGTCGAGCAGGATCGCACATTGGCCCGTCCACCCTGGGCACCGCTGCCCGAGCAGGGTTCGCAGGGGACGAGGCGCTCGATCTTGAGCTCTTTTTCCACGCCGTCGGCGGCCTCTTCCAGGGTGATCTGCAGATCGTAGCGGAGATCCGACCCACGCTTGCGGCGCTCGCCTCGCGAACCGCGTCCGCCGAAGATATCGTCAAAGATGCTGCCGCCGCCACCACCTCCCCCGCCGCCGTTGAAGACCTCGCGAAAAATGTCGAAGGGATCCGCTCCCCCGAATCCGCCGCCGGCCGAGGGACCGGTCCCCTGGCTGAAGGCGCGGTGACCGTAGCGATCGTAGGCGGCGCGTTTCTGATCATCCATGAGGATCTCGTATGCTTCGCCGAGTTCCTTGAATTTGTCTTCGGCGCCCTTGTCGTCCGGATTTTTGTCGGGGTGATACTTCACCGCAAGCTGACGATAGGACTTCTTGATGTCTACCGTCGTGGCACTGCGGCTCACCGTGAGGACTTCATAATAACAACGTTTTTCCATGTCAGGACTCTCGATTCAGGATCCGGTCCATCGACCGGAGGGGATCAGGACACCTCTTCGGGGCCGGAGGATACGACCACATTGGCCGCGCGGAGGATACGTTCCTTGAGCCGGTAACCGCGGCGCATCGTATAAATAACATTGCCCTCGGGGACGGTGGCGCTGGGCTCCTCCTTCAGAGCCTCGTGCACGTTCGGATCAAAGGCGAGACCGTCAGATGGGACGATCTCGACACCCTGGTCGGTCAGGAAGTCACTGATCTGTTTGAAGACCATGGACATGCCCTGGAGGATGACTGACGGGTCGCCCTCGGCTGCACTCGCGGCCTTCAGCCCCATTTCAAAGTTATCGACGATGGGGAGGAGCTGCTCGAGCAGATTGCGGTTCGCATACTGGATCGCATCGAACTTCTCCCGCGCCATGCGCTTGCGGAAATTGTCGAGGTCGGCCTGCGCACGGGCCGCGACGTCCTTCCACTTTTCCAATTCTGCCGCCGGGTCAAACGCACGGGGCTCTTCGTCGGGAGCGGCGCTGTCGGGCAGATCATCTTCGATGACTCCTTCACCGGTGTTGGATTCCACCGGATCGGAACCTCCGTTGTCTCGAGTATTTGTCATGTCTTGGCGAAAATAGCGGGCTACCCCGGCGGGAAAAACCGCCGCGAGGGGCGCGGGGCGGGACTATTCACCTTTTCTCAATGGCAATCAAGGTGATGTCGTCAGTTTGCGACGTTCCCGCGGAAAAGAGGGACACTTCGGCAGTGATGAAATTCACGAGATCCTGAGAAGAGCGCTCGCTGTTTTCCGCGACGAGACGACAAAGGCGGTCGATCCCGAACTCGTCTCCCTCGCTGTTCTCACTCTCGATGATCCCGTCGGTGTAAAGGACGAGGATGTCGCCGGACTCCATCCGGAAACGGTAGTCTTTCACCGTGCGCTTGAAGACCGGTCCCTCGTCGATGCCGGCAGCCAGGCCGGGCGGTTCGAGCACTTCGATCTCACCGGTGGCACGGTGAAATAGGATGGGCGGTTCGTGTCCGGCCCGGGCCATCGTGATCTCGTTGGAGCCGCGCTCGACGATGAGGTAGAGCAGACTCACGAACATGTCCTCGCGGATATCGGGAAAGATCGAGTGATTCACCGAGTGCAGGACCGAGGCGGGAGAGAGGTTGTCGGGAGCGCGACTCCGCAGATTCGACCGGCACATCGCCATGATCAACGAGGCGGCGATTCCTTTGCCACACACGTCGCCGATCGCGATGCCGTAGCGATCCTCGTCGACACGGATGTAGTCGTAGTAGTCGCCACTAACGAGACGGGCCGCTTTGTACTCGGCGGCGATCTCGTAATCCGTGAGCTCCGGCGCCGAACGGGGCAGGAGCACTCGCTGGATCTCGCTCGCCTGGGTGAGTTCGCGCTCGAAGCGCCGCTTTTCCGCCGCCTCGACATGAATGACGGCACTGCCGAGAGCAAAAGAGCTCTGCTCGGCGACACTGGCGAAGACCTCCTGATCGTTCTGACTGAAAAGATCGCCGCCCTTTCTCGTCACGATGAGAACCCCTACCTGCTTGCGGGCATAGATGAGCGGCGCGGCGAGGAGTCGCACATCCTGATGAAAGGCGCTCGCCCCGGCCTCAAAATCAGCATGCTCGATGAGGTTGTCGACGCAGACGAGACTCTGCTCTTTCATGACCCGGCTGATGAAGGAATCCCCGAGATCCAGAGTGGAGAGCCGGATGTAGCTGCGGTACTGGCTCTCCGCTTCGGCGGGATCCTCCGCGGCCTTGATCTCGTGAGGGACGGGCAGGACCGGGGCAGTATGGGCGGACTGGTAGATCGGGACGAGCTGGCCCGTCTCGCCGTCGAGCAGGTAGAGCACCCCGGCGTCCCCGCTGATGACGTCGGCGACGCCATCGACGATGTAGCGGTGCATGTTCGAGGGCGAATGATCGTCCTGCAGCGTCTCCCCGAGACCGTGGAGGAAGTGGAACATGCGACGCTCCTCGATCTCGATCGCGTCGCGCTCGCGGGCGACGCGGGTGAGGGCGCGGCGCTCGCGCGTCCAGACGAAGAAAGCGGTGGCAATGGCCAACGCTAAAAGGACGGCATACACAAAATGTTCCATCTGATGCCGAACACCGGAGCTATCGGTCAGCCGGTCGCGCCTCCAGTTCCAGCCTCAGGAATTCGACTACGTCGCAGAAACGACTCCGGTTTTCCTCGTTCGCCGCGATGAGCGCCTCGTGGGCGTCGAGGACGAATTCGGTGTGCTCAGCCTTGCTCAGCGACGGACAGGGGAGCGTCTTTTCGAGATTCTGCGCGACGAGTTCGCGCTCTCTCGACCAGCGCGAGCCCTCGAGGTCGAGCTTGATGAGCTTGTCGAGACCGAGCTTGCGGATCGAATTGGCATTGCGCTCGCCCGGATTGATGATCTCGACCCCGCCACAGGCATCTGCTGCGCTCACCCGCGCGGCGAGCCGGTAGAGCATCCCGATGAAGGTGGAGTCTATCCCCCGGCAGTGAGCCAGATCGATGACAAAGCGACGCCAGCCTTTGTCGAATCGTCCCGTGAGAAACTCCTTGATACAGGGAGCATTCTCATGATTTGCCGACCCGGTAACCTTGACCCAGGCAACCGACCCCAGACAACCGACTTGAATGGAGCCTTCAGCACTCACGTGTGGAAAAGTTTTCTCCCGCAGGTGATCTGCGACCCGGACTGCCTGCGGGCCCCCTGAGCTCCCCAAGAAGGGACCGCAGAGAGAGAAGAATGAAACCAGCCTGATGACTCATGCGTCGTTCGGATAAAATTAATGCCAGAGATAAGATTTGTATTCCGCCACGACGGAGCCGTTCTCCACGATGGAGGCTTTCCACTGCGTCACTTTGCCGTCGCGCTGGTAGTCACCCCCGATAACCTCGAATTTCGTTACGTTGCTGCGCTTCGGCTCGGAGACCACAAGCTCTTGACTATGAACTTTCAATCCGGTGCTGCCCTGGCGATACTCGAAGCGTACGGTCGCGGGTGCCTTTGTCTCGGACTTCCAGAAGATCGTGTAATAATTCCCGAAAAGCTCGGCCTTCTCGGTATTCTCGACCGCGCCGTAGAGATAGCGTCGCTGCTCGAAGTCGAGCATGGAATCCTCGGTCCTGACGAAAGGCCCGTTCTGCACGTGATACGGATTCACCTTCGTGATCGCCACAGGGCCACTGCCAGACGTGGTGCATCCCGTAAGAAGCAAAAACGCGCCGCAGGCGCTCAATTGGAGGAGTTTGGAAAATCCCGGTGTCATCCGAATGCGTGTGCGTGGGGGGATAGCTTTTGTTCGCTTGGAATACTTGTCACGCGGAAAGTAGGCAGATAAAATAAAAGATAGGCTCGATTTGTCCGGAGTGAAAATGAAAAGGTGAGTTTTCGCGCCCTTCTTTGGACGGAACGCTTTCACCCGACGGGGGTCACAGAGCTCGCGCCGCCTTGACCCTGTCCCAGGCCGCGTCCATTTCCTCAAGCGTCGCCGCCTCGAGACTGAGGCCAACTCCCCGCAGATCGTCCTCTACCGCCCGGAGTCGGCTCACGAATTTCCCGTTCGCTGCGTGGAGGAGCAACTCGGCCTCGTGACCGGTTTTGCGGGCGAGATTGACCACGGCAAACAGGAGATCCCCGATCTCCTCGGCCACTTTTTCCCCGCAGCCCGAGGCCATCGCCTCCACGACCTCATCGATTTCTTCGCGCACCTTTCCGATCACCGGCGGCAGATCCGGCCAGTCAAAGCCCACCGTCGCCGCCTTGCGCTGGATCTTGCCCGCCGCCATCAGGGCCGGGAGACCGTCATTGGCCTTTTTGATGAGGTATTCCGTCGCGACTCGACCCCCTATGGTCTCCGACCCGACAGGGTCGGATGCGGCCTTTTCTCCCGCCTTGATCACCTCCCATTGCGTCAGGACCGCGTCCGGGGTGTCGGCGATGGAGTCCCCGAAGACATGGGGATGCCGCCGGATCAGTTTTTCACAGATCGCCGCCGCGATGTCGTCGAGGTCGAAGCCGCCCTCCCCCCCGCCCGAGGCGATCTCGGCGTGAAAAACTGGCTGCAGGAGCAAGTCGCCGAGCTCGTCGATGATCTCCGCACGATCCCCCCCGCGGATCGCCTCCGCGACCTCGTAGGCCTCCTCGATGAGGTGTTTCACGAGACTCTCGTGGGTCTGCTCCGCATCCCAGGGACAGCCCCCCGGTGCCCGGAGCAGTTGCATGATGCGGCGCAGGCGGTCGATCGGCGGCAGATCGGGAGAGGGAATGTCGTGTGGCATAGGACAGAGAAGGGAATCGAGAGTGGACAAACCGGCGCGGAAAGGTTTACTCCACTCACCGCACGCCGTTCCGCCCAAACTCACGCATTTTCCCCTCATGGCCAAGCATCGATTTTATCTTCACGCCTCCGAGTGGAATCTCGAGCATCTCGTCCTCACCGGCGAAGAGGCCCATCACTGCCTCGACGTGATGCGCTGCCGCGAGGGAGACCGCATCATCGCCTTCAACGGCGCCGGGACCGAGGCCGAGGCCGAGATCGTTGCGACGGTAAAAGGCAGCGTCACCCTGCAGGCGAAGCTCGTCAGCGAGACCCCGCGCCCGCCCGCGCGCATCACCCTCGGCCAGGCCGTTCCGAAGGGGAAAAACATGGACCTCATCATTCAGAAGGCGACCGAACTGGGCGTCTCGGTCATCGTGCCCCTACTCTCCGAGCGCACCATCGTGCAACTCGACGGAGAGGATCTCGGGAAAAAGCAGCAGAAATGGCAGCGCATCGCGATCGAGGCCTGCAAGCAATGCGGGCAAAACTGGGTCCCCGAAGTGACGGGCCCGATGAAGGTCGAGGCCTTTGCCCGTCAGGCCAAGGACTCGCTCAAGCTCATCGCCGCGATCAGCCCCGAGGCGCAAAATCTCAAAGCCATCCTCGCCGCCCGCGGGCAGGAAAGTGGCCCGACCCCCGACGCCGCCAGTCTCATGATCGGACCCGAGGGCGACTTCACCCCGGCCGAACTCTCCCGGGCGTACTCTTTCGGATTCGCCCCGCTTTCCCTCGGCCCCATCATTCTCCGCAGCGAGACCGCCGCGATCTATGCGCTGAGCATTACCGGTCACGAGCTGATGGGATCGTGAAGCTCACTCTTCAAGGCGTCGCGACAACATGGAGCAGGCGTATCGTCGTGACCTGCTCGACCGGGACGGGCTGCGGGGGCGCTCCTTCCGCCCCGGGGAGAGCGAGGGTCAGGGAAATGCGCTGCTCGCTGAATCGCAGCATCTTATCGAGCGGATCAAATAGAAGACGACCCGTCAGACTGTGACCCTGGAGGCCCATCACCCCGGCATCGGGAGCTCCGTCCGCAGCCGACGGGAGCGGCACATCGCCACTGAGCTGACCGGCGAACTCGATGTTGAGACACTGATTTTCCTCGAACGTCACCGGGCCCGTGAAGCGGTAGGTGATCTCGAAAGTGAGCGAACCGGCCGATCCCACGCTGCGCATGCCCTGCAGGGTCCAGGTGTCGCCGGGGTGAACAGGCTTCGCCGGAAAGCCCTGCGGGATCGTGCCCACGAGCTGCTTTAGCTCATCCGGACCGAACTGCGGCAGACCCGGGAGCGGAGTCTCCGGCCCGACCCGACCACCCTCCACCGCCGAGGCGACGCGGAGATCTTCATTGAGAGTGAAATCGACGGAACGATACAGCGCGGCCTCAAAATGCCGTCCCACGAGGGTGCCGCGATCTTCGGGCTTGAGAGACTGGTAGGAAATCGTCCGACCACCCGATTGCAATTGCACATCGAGCCGCTCGGAGCGCGCCTTGATCACCACTCCTTTTTTCCCGTCGACGCGCACACCCGCATCGAGACGCGACTGCTGCTCGACCGACGCATTTCCCGCTCCGCCGAGCGAAGTCCGCAGCTGAGTCCGGGTCACGAAACGGTAGGTGTTGCCGGGAAGAAACTCGGGCCGGATCGCGATCGCTTTGGAGCCGGGAGCCCTCGCGGACCGCGGCTGCTCTTTCAATGAGGGCGGAGAAGGGATCGCCGTCGGGACCTGCTCCACCGGCGCGGCGACCGGGGGCGTGGCCAGCGAGACCTGGGCCCGGCCAGTCGCGGGCAGGGCCAGGAGCAAAAGGAGAGCGGCAGCGGCGGGCGCAAGGGATTGGGGCATGGACGGTGTAAAAGGCACAGAGCGAGGAGAACACATTTCCGCGCCTGGATCAATGCTGGAAGGGGGAGGCGGGATTTTCGGGGGATGTCGTGGGGAAAGAAGGGTTGGGTTTTTCGCGGGACGCGATCAGAAAGCAGATGCCGCGGTGATCGATGCTCCCGGTGAGGCGAGCTCCGGGGGCAAATTGAGCCGCGAAGGAGCGGCGGGGAAAATCAAAAACTCAAAGAGGGAAAGGATTGCGATTTTTGTCGCCAATGTAACCAATTTCGGTTACTTTGAACGCATGATCAAGAGCTTCGGGGATAAGGAAACCCAACGCCTCTTCGAAGGCGGGAGAGCCCGCACGCTGCACCCTGACATGCAAGAGCGTGCCCTGCGTCGTTTGGTCCAGATCCACCGAGCCGTTTCTATTGACGACCTCCGCCACCCCCGTCGAATCACCTTGAGCGGCTTCGTGCGAACCTCAAAGAATATCACTCCATCCGAATCAACCAACAATGGCGCGTCGTCTTCGTTTGGACGGGTGCGGACGCTTTGGACGGGTGCGGACGCCGAAAACGTTTCCATCGTCGATTACCACTAATATGAAAAGGATTGCCACCACCGATACTCCTCCCCTTCACAACTTCGCAGCCGGTCTGCTCGGTGATTTTCTGGAGGATTACGCTCTCTCCCAACGAGGGTTGGCGTCTGCCATCCATGTCCCCGCCCAGCGGATCAACGACGTGTTGGCCGGACGCCGCCTCATCACCCCTGACATGGCTCTCCGCCTCGGTCGTTATTTCGGGAATCGCCCCGAGTATTGGCTTGCCTTGCAGGACGAGTGGCTGTTGCGAAAAGCAAAGCTGGAGAACGGTGAAGAAATCTCCTCAATCCATCCTTTTGCCACGGTCTGACGTCCATCGGGATCGAGGTTGAGGCCGAGGTTGGGCAATCGATATCAAAGTTGCAAGCCAGTTCGGCAGTGATCACTCCGTCCCGCAGGTGGCGCTCTCCCGGACGACGCATTCGGCTGGAGCCGAAGTTACCTTTTTTGTCCGCTCCCACCGGTCCTGGAAAGCAGTTGCGGCTTCGGTCGCAGGCTCCGTTCGCGAGGGAGCTGATTCTCCCCTCCCTCGTCTTTCTCGGCACCATTTTTCCCTTTCCCAATCACTGACAAGCCGCCATCTTTCCCTCATGTCCGAACCCAAGATCGCCGCCACCACGCCCTGCAAAGTCGTCCTCGAAGCCGGGAAGACGTATTACTACTGCACCTGCGGCCACTCCGCCGGCCAGCCCTGGTGCGACGGCTCCCACAAAGGGACCGGCTTCGCCCCGAAACCCTTCACCGCGGAGAAAGACGGCAATGCCTTCCTCTGCCAGTGCAAACACTCGGGGAACGCGCCGTTTTGTGACGGATCGCATTCTTCAGTTTAATACGTGTCCGATTAGGAGCGGGCCCTTTGGGATCAATCTCGAGCCTCAGGTCACAAAATCCCCAATTTTGACTCTGCTCTGCGGGGTTCTCAGGGTAAACTCGCCCTCCACCCTTTCCCCATGTTTTCCCCGAACCTTCTTCCCGTCGCCGTCGTGTTAACGCTTCTGTTAGGGCAGGGCGTGAAGGCGGATCCGATGCGGGACCGTATTGAGGATTATCAAGCGGACGCGGATCTGCTCTCGCGGCATTGGTCGATCTCGGGCGATTCGGAGGCGGAGCTGGCCCGGGAAAAGAAGCTTTTGAACGATTGGCAGGGCCGCCTCACGGAGGTGGGATTTTCGAGCCTCTCTGCCGATCAGCGGGTCGATTATATTTTGCTCCGCAACGAATTGGAGTCCTCGCTGGCAGGCCTCGCCAGGCGGGAGGAGGAACGACGTGAGCTCTCGCCCTGGTTGCCGGTGAGGAATGCGATCGACGCGCTGGCGGACGGCAGGGTGCGCGGGGAACCCCTCGTGCCGGAGAAGGCGGCGGGGATTCTGGCACCACTGACGGGGCAGATCTCAAAACTTCAGGAGAAATTAGAAGCCGCCAAAGAAGCAACGAAGCCGCCGAAGAAAGCAGATGCCCCCGAGAGCGATGCCACCGCGATGAAGTTGCCAATGCCCTACGAAGCCTTGCGCAGCGCCGAAGCGGCGGACGAACTGGCCGGTTCGCTCAAGCGTTGGTTTGAGAACTACAATGGATTCGCGCCGGAGTTCGGCTGGTGGGTGAAGCAGCCTTATGATGAGGTCGCCAAGGCGCTGGCGGACTATGCCAAATTTTTGCGCGAGGAAGTCGCCGGCATTAAAGGCAAGGACGAGGATCCGCTCCCGGGCCGGGGGATCGGAGCGGACGAGTTGCAACGCCAGCTCCGCTTCGAGTTTATTCCCTACACGCCGCAGGAGTTGATCGCCCTGGCGGAGCGTGAGTTCTCCTGGTGCGAAGCGCGAATGAAGAGCGCCGCGCAAGAGATGAAGGTGGGCGACGATTGGAAGAAAGCGCTCGCACGGACGAAGTTGCATTATGTGAAGCCCGGTGAGCAGGAGAAGGTGGCGCGCGAAGAAGGCCGGGAGGCGATCGATTTTGTGAAGTCGCGTCAGCTCGTGACCGTGCCGCCGGATTGCGAGGAGTGGTGGGGCACGCGGATGCTCTCGTCGACCGAACAAAAGCAGACGCCCTACGCCGCCTATGCGGGTCACGACATGTTGATCGCTTATGCGAGCGACGGCATGAAGTACGAGGACAAGCTCATGGCGATGCGCGGCAACAGTCGGCCATTCATGCACAACGTGGTGCCGCACGAGCTGATCCCGGGGCACCACCTGCAGAACTTCATGGCGGCGCGGAACCGGCCCTACCGCCGGATCTTCAGCACGCCGTTCTTTGTCGAGGGCTGGGCGCTCTATTGGGAGATGCGCCTGTGGGATCTCGGTTATCATGATACGCCGGAAGAGAAGGTCGGTGCGCTCTTCTGGCGCATGCACCGTTGCGCGCGCATCATCGTCACGCTGAAGTTTCACCTCGGGCAGATGAAGCCCGAGGAAATGGTGCAGTTCCTCACCGATCGCGTCGGCCATGAAAAATTCGGCG
>Ga0209284_10006381_pt1 | contig 11373 bp, 12 predicted proteins | sample FRY03_FD_187211 | JGI IMG/M metagenome (GOLD analysis project Ga0209284, IMG submission 187211) | Freshwater microbial communities from Lake Fryxell liftoff mats and glacier meltwater in Antarctica - FRY-03 (SPAdes) (version 2) | ecosystem: Environmental > Aquatic > Freshwater > Ice > Glacier... | reverse complement strand
ACTACTTTACTTGTTGTAATAACTTTCTTTGTTTGTCCATCATTGTAGACAAATCCTTTTTCAAATTCAGCGATGATTTTTCCCTTCATAGCTGCATCTTCTACAGGCTGTGCACTGACAGGCTCATGTAAGAGTCCATCAGGAACCAATCCAATTGATTGTATTGGTTGTATCTTCATCCCTTCTAGGGTCTGAATAAACTTGTTATACGTCATTATGACCCCTTTTGCAAGAGGATTTTCTTGTTGGTCTGCTGGTATCGTTTCTATCGACTTTCTCAAACTTTCCACAAACGGTAAAAACTTCTGCACTGATGCGATAAGTGTATCAATATGTGCTGTTTTAGTTTCCTCTTCTTTGAGACGTTGTCGTCTATCAAAATCCATCTTGAGGTTGATATAATCATATTGCGCTCTCTTGCTAATCTCCTTTTGTTCAGCGAGTTCCTTTTCAAGTTGAGCAATTTTTTGAGCAGTATCGTCTGTTGCTGGAACATCTTGTATTGTTTCGGTAGGAGGAGTTTGTACTGTTTTTCCAGCTTGCTGTGACCCCGCTTTAGCGGTGGCTGGTATTGGGTTATCCTTTTTTGTCATACTGCGCGATGTGTCTAATAAAATAAAATACATTTTCTATAGTATAGATAGATTTGTTTTTTTCAATGCTTATTTTTTGCTACGAGCATAATACTCCGCCAATGTGATGTCTTGTTCCCACAATTGTTTCGCAAATGATTTTCCGATATATCTCCAATGTCGTCATTCTTCCATTTGACCATCAATATGGATACCTTTTTGAAAAGTATTGTGCCAACCAAACTTATGGGCATTTTGTTCAAGCCGTTTGTAATAGACAGAATCTTTATTACTCATAGAACTACTTTGTCTACCATTGGTTCATACATGGATATCTATAGCGAGTCCAAGTTGATGTTCGGATGTCCCTGGTTTTGCACATCTATTGGCGCTACATCATGCATTGATAAGTGATTGTTGGAAAGCGTAAGATCTATACGCACTGACGAGATACAAATTTTTATCAAATGCAACAAAAAAAGCTTTTGCGAGATCATCCAACGCAGCATTAGCTTCAGGTCTAAGCTCCATCCCTTTGCTGCGTTGTATAACATAGGGAGAATCAACAGCAACGAGCATAGCAGGCACATACGTTTTATCATGGAGTGGGACCTGTGTATTGACGTACTTATACAAGGAGTTATCATTGTCTATATTGATATATTCTCTGAGCGTGAGTTTATTTTGATTGTTCCGATACGAAAAATTTAATGAGAGATTTTCTTTGATAGATCTATTAGACACGGTGTTTGTAGGTCTACTAATCGCTTGATCAATAAACATAAAAAAAATAATACTTACAAATATCGTTGTTATACCTATTACTTGTAATAATGATTTAGACATGAATTATATAAATTTTCTAAAATGTAGTTTGTAACTGCAGCATCTTTGCATACGATCCTTTTTGTTTGACGAGTTGTTTATGATTTCATCTTTCTTTAACTATACCATTCTCAATCACAATAATATCATCAGCTTCCTTTACTGTCTGCAATCTATGTGCTATCACAATCACCGTCCTTCCTTGGAATAGTTTATGGAGTGCTTGTGATATTCTTTCTTCGCTCACACTATCCAATGCACTCGTCGGCTCATCTAATAAGATAATTTCAGGATTTTTTAAGAAAATCTTTGCAATTGCCAAACGTTGTTTTTGTCCACCTGACAAATGGACTCATCTTTCTCCTATCTGGGTCTGGAGTCATTTATCCATAGCATAAATAAATTCACATCCTGCATTATATATTGCATCATTGAGTTCCTTGTCGCTAGGAGTATAATCAAGCGCATAGGACAGATTTTCATAAATTGTCCCATCAAATACACTTGGATCTTGTGTAAGATATCCAATATGTTTATAGTAGGATTTTAATTGGATTTTATTTAGATCTTGTCCATCGATACACACTTTTCCTTGGGCGGCATAGAAATATCCAGCAATAAGTTTGATCAATGTTGATTTTCCTCCACCACTTGATCCAACGAGCGCCGTTTTTTTTCCTCCTGCTATATCGAGCGAAAAATCAGCAAATACATCATTTTCTTCATAATTATAATACATGTTTTTTATAGCAACACTACCTTTTTTATAAATAAACTCCTTCCCTTGATGGTAGTTTTTTCTTGTGGACAACTTATCAAAAGTATCTATGAGTTTTTCTACATGGATGAGGTCATCTATAACTCTTCTCAATTCTAGTTGTAGCTGCCGTGTACTTCTTTGTAGTACAAAGGCCAATCATGTCAGTAAAACAAAGTCTGAGAATAACTGAGTACCCTGTAAAACACCTCGTCCTATATACACAGCTATCCCAAAAAATATAATATCAAACAGGATGATGGTTGTATCATATCCAATTGCTTGAATCATTTTTTCTTTAAATTTGAAAGTATATCGTGTATCAGAGAGTTGTTTGCGATTGTTTATCTCATAAAGATATCTGTCTTGTTGTTGTATTTCAAATTTTGACATAATTCGTCTTACCGTTGATCTGCTTTTTTCTATAAGAAGATCTTTGCATTTTTTTCTCCATACATATGATTTCTTAGTAAAGTATATGAGCCAAGGAATGGAGAGAAGTAAGGATAATATGCCAATAGAAAAAAACAATCCGGATTGTTTAGCCACAAAATAGAAAGAAAAAGCAACTGTAAGTATCATTACTCCATTTCACCAAAATACATTTAATAGAACATCTACCCAAGTATAAATTCATTGTTGCATAATAGAAATCATTCTCCCTGTTCATATTTTCTCGGTTTCGTTATTGTTTGACTGGAGGAATTTTTGTAAATAGTCTGCCTCCAAATATTGTGTCAAATCACGAATAAGCCCAAAATTTCTCGGTTTGTAAAATATCTTCACTATATAATTTGTACCAAAAAGAATCATGAGGCCAAACGATCGCCACCAAAATGCTGTACTATTTTGTATTTCTATGGCTTTCGTTATAGATTGTAGAATAACAACAATATAAGTATTTGAAAAAGCAATAAAAACAACATAAACAATGATCCAAAAAACTCCCCAAGGGTTAGCTTTCAATGGTGAGAAAAATAGTCTAATTTTCTGCCAAGAAGTCATAGAGAGATGTGAAAATAAACATAAAACAAACTATACATAAAGAACAAACCAAATCCACACTATTTCGCGAGCACATTTACTTGTATTTTACTCAAAAATATATATACTGTCCAGATATGCCGTTAGAGGTTTTTCTTGATACGTCAAGGAAATGGTATCACATCTTGTTTGAACCAAGATGGGGTAAGAGTATCTGCGTGTATTGATGCTACCGTAGTTCAACGGGATAGAACGGCTCTCTCCTAAAGAGCAGATACAGGTTCGAGTCCTGTCGGAAGCAAGTGTTGCTTTGCGACACACAAGTGGGTGATGACAATGGCCAACACACTATGTCGATCGTTTACTATTTTATTTATTTTTACTATCAATAATTATGCCAGCAAAAAAAGACGCACAAACAGGAACTCCATTTAAAAGACACGAAGGAGATACTGGATCTCCAGAATTCCAAATCGGTCTTTTGTCTGCAGCAATTACGCAACTACAAGGACATTTGGCTGCACACATTCATGATTATGATGCGAAAAAGAGCTTGTTAAAAAAAGTTGCAAGAAGAAGAAGATTTATGAAGTATCTCAAAGATACAAATATCGATGTATATCTAGAAGTATCAAAAAATCTATGATTGAAGGTTTAATCACTTTTGGTTTATAGTCCTTTCGACTTTGTCGAAAACTCTTTATATCTTAATATTTTATTTACATGTCAGCAAAGAAAAAAGTGACTGCACAGTTCGATGTGCCAGTTATCAAAGAAGGAATCAAAGTCCCAGGTATTATTTTGAAGAAAATAGATAATTGAGTATTGGTTGATTGTCTTGACGGTATTTTTACTGGAGTTATCTTGTCTAAGGAAGTTAAAGAACTAGAAAGAAGTAAGTTTTCTATGATGCCAGGAACGAAGGTAGAAGTAGAAATCATCAATCCAGCAATGAGACACGAAGATGGATACTATATTATATCTATCACAAAACTTCTTCAAGAAGCTACTTGGGAAACATTACTTAATCAGTCAAATACTGACGAAGTTATTACTGTTATCCCTACTGAAGCAAATCTTGGATGATTGTTAGTGGATATGCATGGTATTAAGTGATTTATCCCATTGTCGCAATTAGCTCCTATCCATTACCCAAGAGTAGAAGATGGTGATCAAGAAGCTATATTTGAGAAGTTACTTGAGCTCATCGGTCAAGAATTGAGAGTAAGAGTAATCAATGTTGATGAAGACGAAAAGAGAATCATCCTATCTGAAAGAGAAGCGTTGAAAGAAGAAAGAGACAAGATAATGGCTGAATTGGCTGTTGGAAAGATCTTTGACGGAGTCGTGAGTGGTCTTTCATCATACGGTTTGTTCGTTACTATTGGTGGTACAGTTGAAGGACTTGTCCATATCTCAGAGTTAACCTACGGACACGTAAACGATGTTAATAGACTCGGAAAAGTAGGAGATAAAATGAAAGTAAAAGTTATTGGTTTAGAAAACTGAAAGATATCATTGTCTGCTAAACAAATCAAAGAAGATCCATGGGCAGCTATTCCAAGAAAATTGAAACAAGGAGATGTAATTGAAGGAGAAGTGATCAGATTTGTTCCATACGGAGTATTCGTGAGAGTATTCGATGATATCAATGGTCTTATCCACTTATCAGAACTATCACAAAAAGCTATCCACAATCCAAACGAAATCGTAAAACTCGGACAGGTAGTAAAAGCAAAAGTTATCTTGCTTGATATCAGAAAGAGAAAGATTGGACTAAGTGTGAAAGCATTGCAAATGTCAGATGGTTGAGATGCACAAAACATCGAACCAGTAAACAAGCCTAAAAAGGTTCCTGCAAAGGAAGAAGAAACAGCATAATGACTACTATATACATTAAAAAGCTCTCCCGTGCCGTGGGAGAGCTTTTTAATGTATCATATTATTTTAATTTATCATACTATAAGAGCCTTCACCCCATACCACAATATCACCCCACACACAATCAACTTAATCCCTATTCAGAGAAGAAATCCTACCAACGATCATCGAGCAGAACGAAAAGCATGCTGTTTGTTATTAGTATGGAGATACTCTCACACAAAAGCACCGACGATCGGTCATGCAATAAGTCCTAATGGAGGAAAGAAAAACAAACCAGCTACCAATCCAATAGTAGATCCCAATGTTCCATACGTGGTTCCACCAAATTTTTTTGTCCCTCGTTGTGGGATTGTATAATCGAGTATAAGTGTTATTAATGTAAGTATTCATAATGCTCGTAATAGAGTATCAGAAAATTGTATTCATACCGTCCAATGGAGGACAAGAAAACCAAGAAAACTTATCGGTGGCCCAGGAAGAATAGGAGCAACAGATCCGATCAATCACAGGATGATGAGAAGTATTCAGAGGATGGAGAGGAAGATGTCCATAGGTGTGATTAAATTATAAATTATAGATTCATTAGATTAATAAGTGGATAGAATGTAGTTGTACGAAATATATTCAACAAGAAGAATACTATTACAAATAAGTTTAATGCTAATACGATATGGCGAACAAGAGAGAAGTCTTTTCTATTCTCAATAAGAAGTTTCAAGTTTATGAAAAATTGTAAGCAGTATATAGTCAAAATCCCACCTAGAAAATATGCAATAAAGAGCAGTCCAGCCAGATGTCGATCTTCGGCAACCAAGCCAAAAACCTTAGAACCAAAAAAGAAAATTATATGCGATACAAAAAATATAATTAGATCAAATCTCCTTCGTATCGATTTTCCAGCTATAACCCAGAGCAATGATCAAGCGAGACAAAAAAAACACAGTCAGAATAGTCATACACATATAAACAGCAATATATCTCGATTCATCTTATTATATAGGATATAAATTAGATGTAGTCTACAAATAAATATCTCTCGGCTTCGCGCCATCTTGTGGTCAGATAATTCATCTTTCTTCTATGATATCCATAAGTCTGGCAGCACGAGCGAACCCTACACCAAGTTTTCTTTGTAAGAGTGTTGCTGATGCTTTTCTTGTTTGTGCAATAATCAGGATAGCTTGTTCCACAAGTTCCTGATCAGATCAGCCATCACTCGGACCGATGCTTCACATATTTTGTACCTTGCCTGCCAATATTTCCATAATTTCTGGATCATATACATCATCTTCAGAGAGTCACTTCATATATTTATCTTTAAGTTTTTGGACGATTTCTTCAGTTTCATCGGTATCCACAAACGGTGCCTGTATTCTAATCGCATCTCTCGTATTCGTATCCATATACAATAGATCTCATCTTCACAACAAACTTTCTGCTCATTGCTTCCCAAGAATTGTTCTACTATCGATCTCTGATACAACTCAGAACGCAATTCTCGTAGGGATGTTTGCTTTGATAAGACCAGTAATAACATTGACCGATGGTCTCTGGGTGGCAACGATAAGATGCATTCATACAGCTCTTGCTTTCTGGGCTATACGAGTGATGCATGTTTCCACCTCTTTCTTACTTCCAGACATCATAAGATCAGCTAATTCATCGATTACAAATACAATACGATACATCTTTTCTCCCATAACTTTAGCATTGTATTCATCGATATTTTTGACTCTTTTTTCTTTGAGTTTAGTATATCTTTTCTCCATCTCATTAACTGACCACTTGAGTAATCTGAGTGCTTTGTCTGGATCAGTAACGATCGGTGCGAGGAGGTATGGCAATCCTGCATAAAACTCTAATTCCACTTGCTTGGGATCAACCATAAGAAACTTAAGTTCTGATGGAGTGTTTTGATACATAAGTGAGAGGATGAAGTCATTGACTCATACGGACTTACCTGATCAGGTTGCTCATGCCACCAACAAGTGAGGCATATCTTCAAGTGATTTAATGATAATAGATCCATCAATTGCTTTTCCTAGTGAGAGGTTGGTTTCATTCTTCTTCATACTTTCTGCAAATTCTGATGAACTAAGGATGTCACCGAGCCTGACTATTGTTGGTTTTGGATTTGGTATCTGAATTCATACAGCATCGGTTCCAGGTATGGGAGCGATAATTCTCATCGATTTTACTCTGAGTGATGATGCGATATCATTTTTGAGTCATTCGATCGTCGATATCTTGATTCCAGCATCAGGTTTGATTCTTATCTGGACAATCGATGGTCAAATATCAAATCATTCTATTCTAATAGGAACATTAAACTCCATAAGTTTATCTTGGAGAGCTTTCGCTTTTTCCATCAGAAATTTTTCATCAATAGTAGTAGATTCTCCCACACCACTATGCATAATACTTGTATCAAACGTTGGTTTATCCTTGGAAAAACTAATATTTGGTCTTGTCTTATTTGGCTCTTCTTTTTCATGAATTTTTTCCTCCATTTTCTGTTTGATTATTTGTTTCAATACAGAAGGGGAAAGTGGTTGTCACATGGAGTGTGGAGTTGCTTCTTTTTCTTTGCTCGCTGTCGAAGGATACGAGATATGACGACTCGTAGTTGCTTTAGTCGGAATTGGTGCTTTATCTTGCGAGATATTTATATTGATCTTTGGTAATGAGAAATTGAAAAGATACAACAACCATCCTACCAGAGCAATAAACAATAATACCACAAACGACTTCACTGCCAAAGGCTGTCCAAACATCTGATCCAAGATCCACAACAATGGCCAAGAGATGTATCCACCGAGTTGTTCATATGAACTACCTTGTCCATCAATAACAGGAAAATTGATAAGCCCAGAAATGAGTACAATTCCTATCGTAAATGATCTAAGTATCTGTTTGATAAGATGCCCCTTAAATATGATAAGTATCCCTGCCAAAACACACAGAGCAAAAAATATAGTTAACCCCACTTCACCGAAAGCTATCTGTGCATATTTTTGCATAAAGACAAAAGTTGGAGATTCTTTTGCGAGAAATAAGGTAAAAAAATAGAGTCATCACAATGCCAAAAGACCAGATCCTAGCTTGTATTTATTGAGTACGATACTCTTAGAAGATCTTCTACGACGAGCCACTATATTGTCAGGTAAAAGATAAAATATCTATTCTTAGCATAATAATTTTACAAGTCTTTGCAAGTCTTGGTCATATCAGCATATTTTTGCTACATTGACATATAAAAATAACTTGATATTATCTATTATTTGATTATAGTGTATACAAAAGATATTGTTTATTTCGTCTTATTCTTCCATGTCGGCATTGGATACATTGTATTTTTCTGCTAAAAACCCAGGTAAATATCTTGGAATACTTACTATGGCATCATTATTGCAACTATTGATGACACAAGAAGCAGACGGACAAGTCTATATTTCTCCTAATACACAAATGTACATCAAAAACGGAGCATCTATACAGGTGCCATGAATAGATGTAGATGGTTGAGCGATACATGGGAAATGAACTATTATAAATTATGGTGATTGGGTAGCTAATACTCCAGTAATGAACGATACAGACTCTATTCACGTTCACCAAAAATGAGATACTATAGGAGGTTTGCAAGGAACCAATTTTTATAAACTCACAACAGACAATCCTACAGGCGTGACTTTAGCAACTACACTTACCTCTCCTGTCAATGTTCATGACACATTAACAACTCAACAGTGAGTATTAGATCTTAACGGAGAACAGATATCTCTATGATTTACGGGTAAAATAATAGAATCAGATACGAGTTATGCATTTGACAATACTAATAACGGACAAATAACAGCATCAGGCGTTTTGAATAATCCTACATCAGCTAATATCTGAAACTTAGGACTAAAAATAACATGAGTAGGGAATATGGATACGGTAAACGTGGAACGTCAACATATGGACCAATTGTCTGGCCAATGAGCATATCTTAACTATAAAGTATCTCCCAAAAATCAACCAGTGGGTAACGTTACTATCACAATGTTATACGCTTCACAACATATCCAAGTAGGACAAGATCCTGCATCGTTTGATATATACAGAGAGGATACATCACTTCGATTGCCGACATGAGCAACGCCTGATGTACCAAATAGTAGCGTTTCGGTTGTCCTTACTGATGGGTTCAAAGATGGGTTAACTCTTTGAGATAATGGAATACCACTCTCAGTCCAAATACTAACCTTCTCCGCAGATTGTCAAAACTGACTAACTGCATTAAATTGGAGAACAGCAACAGAGACTGATAGTAATCATTTTGAAATACAAAGAAGTACTGATGGATCCACATGGACAACTATAGGACAAGTAACGGCAGCGGGCAACTCAACACAAGAACAAAGTTATACATTTGATGATGAACAAGCTGGTGAGGGAATCGTCTATTACTATCGCTTCATAGAAATAGATAATGATGGAAACCAATCAACACATAGTCAGATCGTTGCATCAAACTGTGTGATAGAATGAATTGATGCACTTTCCGTATTCCCAAATCCTACATCTGGATCACTAACAATACAACTTCAATCAAAAATACATAAGGATGTTTCACTTCATATTTTTGATATGAATGGGAAAGCTGTATACCAAGAAGATATGAACGCAATATTTGGAATTATCCAGTATTATAAAGATTTTTCTATGCTGGCAGCCGGAATGTATGCACTGAAAGTATGAGAAAAAACAGTAAGATTTATTATAACAAGATAATTAATACTATCATAGATAACAAAAAAGCTCCTCATTATGAGGAGCTTTTTTGTTAAGTTGATATTTACTTATCTATCGGAATAAATCTCTTGCAAAATCACCAAAAAAATCTACTATAGCACCTGTATGGATGTAGTGATATATCCGATTCTTCGTCATTGTCAGGAGCGTAGCGACGTGGCAATCCAGTGTACACATAAGATTGCTTCGTCGTCATTACATTCCTTCTCGCAAAGACGAGTGTTATTTATTTCATAATCATAACCCATGACTACACTTATACCACTAGAAGACCACATCATCGTGGAGGCTATCGCAGAAGAAACAACTACCAAAAGTGGGATTATCCTCCCATCAGACAACAAAGAAAAACCATCCAAAGGAAAAGTCATCGCAGTCGGTGCTGGGAAGATCTTGGATAATGGAAGCAGAGCTCCTATCGATGTCGCAGTTGGTGATACGGTCTATTTCACCAAATACGCTCCAGACGAAATCGAAGTTGATGACAAAAAATATCTTGTCGTGAAACAAAGTTCTATTTTGGCTAAACAGGGGTAATAAGTCCCTCCCTTGATAAAGGGAGGTGGCGAAGCCGGAGGGATTTGTTTTACCAACCTAAACACAACCACCACCATGAAAAACCTCTTCATCATAACTATTCTCTTCGTACTACTTATTGTCTCATGATGTGCAAAGCAAGGTCTTTCGCAGAGTGAATTATTTGATAAGAAACAGGAGTGTATAAGTCATAAAGATAAAATGCCAGAATTATTTCAAGATCTTTCATTCGGAGATAATGCAAGGATAGATGAAATATTTTATAGCAAAAAATGAAATAGTTGTTATTTCATAGTAACAGGAAATAAAGGTAGATTCTTATTTGATTATTTTGCTCAAAAATTAGTGACAGCTGACATGTTGTTATCGATGATGACAGATGATTGCCAGAAAGACCAAGAATGTAGACAAATTCTCTATGATGCACAGAAAAAATATGAAGACACAGTTCAAGAACTCAAATGAGAATAACATATTTTAGCTAAACAAGGTTAAGATGATTAGACCAACATATTATAAACTATGGAAAGTCCTGAATTTATTCGTTGATGGAAAGTTTGAAATATATGAAGATACTCCAGCCAAGAAAGTAGCAAAAATGAATTTTGAGATTCGCAAAAAAAATGAACTAATATTTGATTATCTTATAGCAGAATGATATATCGAAGAAAAAGGATTACTATGACTAGCATCTGCGATATATGAATTGACGCAAAAAGGAAAATTATTAAAGGATAAATTAAACCCATTTTGGATAAGGCTTGAATACTTTATAAAGGATTATCCTACTCTATTAGGCTGATTAATATGATGAGTTATAGGTTCATTAATTACTGGAATAATATGAATATTATTAGGATAAGCGTTATTTTAACCTTTAAACCCACCCACCCATGGCAAAAAACATTCACTACGGCGACGAAGCTCGCAAAGAAGTATTCGCAGGTATCGAAATGGTCGCAAATGCGGTCAAAGTAACGATGTGACCCAAAGGTCGCAATGTCATCCTCGATA
>Ga0209284_10006380_pt1 | contig 11375 bp, 15 predicted proteins | sample FRY03_FD_187211 | JGI IMG/M metagenome (GOLD analysis project Ga0209284, IMG submission 187211) | Freshwater microbial communities from Lake Fryxell liftoff mats and glacier meltwater in Antarctica - FRY-03 (SPAdes) (version 2) | ecosystem: Environmental > Aquatic > Freshwater > Ice > Glacier... | reverse complement strand
GTCCGCACCCGACGAGGAAGCGGATGAGGAATCTGTCGAATGCGAACCGCAGGAGGATTACAGTCAACCGGCGCGCAAACGGGTAGACTTGCAACGCGACCGCAGCGCTGTTCCTGCGTAGTGGCATCATCCAGCCTAAATTGTCGGGGCATTCCCTACCACCAAACCTGAATTTTTAGCGTGGATGATGCACTAGCCTCAGTAAACCGGAGCGCCATCCGGGGTCAAATACCCAAAGCGTCGCATGACTGTCGCGTGGTCGGTGAGGACTTTGGTTGCTAATTCTTCGCTCAGTTCCTCACGCCAGGAACCCGCCACCCCTTTGCGGAAAAAGGATTTAGCCAAAGGCATCTTTTCGCCGAAGCCCTCTTCAGTCTCCTGGGCTTGCGCCCGGTCGAAACGGGAGAAGTCCACAGCTTTGGCGATGCGAACCGAATCGTCGTCCAATCCGCAAAAGCGGACGACATCGGTGAAGGTAGCGACGGGGTCAGCCTGCATATCCTCGTAGCGCACCACATGCACCGGCAGCCCTGGCTCGTCCACCCAACTGGTCACGTGGCCGCTCCAGGTCAGCAGCCGCTGGCGGAGTTGGTTGTGCAGGCGATGGGGATTGTCCACAAAGGCGAAATCAGCTTCACCCATCTTACGCACCATCCGTTCCACTGTGCTGGCGCTGTGATGGGCGAAGGAGACTGCCACATCCAGCGGGTTGCGGATCAGATAGAGCGCGCCTGCTGTAGCCGTTTTGGAGAGAAGGGGCACGTCATCCGGGGTGTATGTGTAGGCGTCGTGGACTTTAAGAAAGAGGGATTCCGTGGCCTGGGCCGAGATCATCTCGTAGACGCCTGGGCGATAACGCTCGATCTCATCCTGGGTCAGGTCGCTGGCCTCCACGCCCACGTTGTCGTCGAAGATTTGGCGGGCGCTGGCAATGGGACCGCCATCCAGTGAGTTGATGTCTGCTGGCTCGTCCGCATTGCGCAGATAGTTGGTGAGCAGGATGCGCATCCACGTATTGCCGGATTTTGGATAGGAGGCCAACCAATAGATGCGCGGGGTCATGCCGACTCCAGGTCGCGCTCGATCAGGTCGGCCAATTCTGCCAGTTTGAAGCCCCCGCTGGGCCGCACCACACGGGTAACACCCACCTGGCTGGCCACGGTCGAGACCAGATCGAAATGGGGCTTGCGCATGGCCAACCCATCCAGAAAGACGTGGCGATAGGTGTTGTGCAACACCGCGCCAAAGGTCTGGATGGGGGGCAGGGGTTTCAGAAAGAGTTCATCTTTGTTGCTGGTGGTCAAATGATAAATGCGGCGTAGAGGGGCGCTACGATTCCAAAATTGGGCGGACATCTGGCGTTCATACTTTTCCATTGCGGGCCGGGTACGATCCAACCCGTCAGTCTCCACGGCCAATTTGTGGGCCGTGTCTGCCCACATCCGCGTGCGGGGATAGGCGGGTTGCACTACAGGATAGCCATCTCCATTCGGTGTCAACGCGCAGACGTCATCCACCAGCATCCGGTGGCCTCGGCCCAGGAGTTCCCCCAGCAGAGTGCTCTTGCCCACACCGGATGGCCCGGTGAAGAGAAAGCCCCCCTTCTCGCCGCCGATTCCGCTGGCGTGCAGTACCAGCACACCCCGCTGATGCAGCAGCGCGCCAAAACAGGACCCCAGCAGAAAGACCCGCACATCGCTTTCCAGGCTCTCCGGCGCGGGCTGCACAACAATTTCGTTGCCATTCTGCACCAGATAACGGGCGATCCCATCCATCTTGAGCAGGAACTGGTTGGCGCTGGCTTGATAGAGTACGCCCTGACCAGTCGGGTTCGCCAAGTCACTGGGAACCTCGCCTCGGCGAATGGTGATGGGCGCTTGGGTGGGGTCGACAGCCCCATCCGCTATGTGTAGAAATTCAGGAAAGACCAGTTCTGATTCGATGCGTGTGCTGTACGCGACATATTCAAACATGCAAATTCTCCAGCCCGTTTTGGACATTGGGCAAAGTCAGTAGACAACTTCTCCACCCTCGGTCAAGTAGCCAAAGCGACGCATAACCGCGCCGTGATCCGCCACCAGCCTGGCGACCAGCTCCTCACTCAATCCCTCCCGCCAGGACCCCACCTTCCCACTGCGAAAGAAGGAGTCAGCCCGCTCAGATTTGCCGCCGTAGCCCTGTTCCAGCTCTTGCGTTTGCACCCGCTCGAAGCGGGAGAAGTCCACGGCTTTCGCTACGCGGGCCGGGTCGTCATGCAGCCCGCAAAAACGAACAATGGCGGTGAAGGTGGCAATGGGGTCGGCCTGTAAATCCTCGTAGCGCACCAGATGCACCCGCAGCCCCGGCTCATCCACCCAACTGGTCACGTGGCCGCTCCAGGTCAGCAGGTGCTGCACCAACGGATGGTGGGCGGGTGCTTCCACAAAGGTGAACGTGGGGTCAGCCATCTTTGCCACCATTTTCGTCACTGTTGACCGATTGTGATGGGCCAGCGAGACCGCGATATCCAATGGGTTGCGCAGAAGATAGACGACACCGGCTGTGGCTGGCTTGGACAGAGTCAGATGGCCGCCAGGGGTGCGGGTGATGGCGTCGTGAATGCGCACGAAGAGGGGCGCTTGGGACTGGGCCGAAATGTGATCGTAGACGGCCAGACGGTACCGTTCCATCTCCTCCCGGGTCAGGTCGCTGGCCTCGACGCCCACATTGTCGTCAAAGATCTGGCGGGCGCTCAATATCTGGCCCGCGCCCAATTGGTTGATGTCCGCGGGTGCATCCCCATCCAGCAAATAGTTGGTGAGCAGAATGCGCATCCAGGAATTGCCCGATTTGGGGTAAGAGGCCAGCCAGTAGAGGTTGGGCATTGTGTGGAAAACCTATTCTCCAAAGACCCCGACTGTCCCAAAATGCTCGTGCCCCCGTCCACCGGTGACGTATCGGGGACCGCAGCGCAGCCAGGCGTGGGCCTCCATACCCGATTGGCTTCCGGTCAAACCATCCCGTTTGAAGGCCGCGCCCAGATAGAGGGTGCTGGGGATGGCCCTGCGCCGCAGCAGGAGTTTGGCCGTCAAGGCCTGGGGAAAGCAGTTGCTCTTCCAAGGGGTGTAGGGGCTGATGCGGTGGATGGCCCAGGCAATGCGCCGGGCCGCGGCCAGCTCTGCCGCAGATGCCTGCTCCGGCGTCTCCACCCGCAGGGGACCAAAGCGGCGGGCCAGACGGCGAAAGGGCAGAATGTTGATGGCCAGCCGGGTGATGCCCAACAGGACAAAGACCTGTACCAGCAGCCATTTGTCGGCCCAGGGACGACGCAGCAGAGTGCCCAGTTGGGCACGGCGGCTACGCCGGCGCAGCGTTATGGACATTAAGCAACCCCTCATCCAGCAATTCCTGGGCATAGGTCAGGGCGTCCTCTTCACAGGTTGCCCGCTCCACGTCCACAAAGTAGGCCATCACCCGGTCACAGATTTCGGCCACAGAGATGGGCTGATCCAGGGCGTCCCAGATGAACTTGGCTACATCTTCCACGCCGTAGTAGAAGCCTTTGTCTATATTGAGCATCACCGCTTCGGTCTCACTGAGGTCCGAGGCAATGATATCGTCCCGCCGCGAGAGCACCGTCGCCAGCGTGAGTGGGGGCGTCTTGGGTTCGTCCATCATCCAACCTTTCTCAATAGGGTATTTCTGACTCGACTGCAAAAGCCTTTTTAGCCGCGGATGAACACTGATAAACGCGGATAAAAACAGATTTCTCGCCTGAATTTCCTTGCGTCTCTGCGGGAGATTCTACCCTTTTTGCAGTGGACTCATTTCTGACTCGACTGCAAAAGCCTTTTTAGCCGCGGGTGAACACTGATAAACGCGGATAAAAACAGATTTCTCTCCTGAACTTCCTTGCATTTTCTCCGCGAACTCCGCGGTGAGATTGTCCTTTTTACAGTAAACTCACTTCTGGATTTGTAAAAGCCAGCCACTCCCCGCCCGCTTCCGCCGATCTGGCCTGCAGCGCCCGACGCAGGGCCTTGCGGTTTTGCTTGCCCTGCAGGGCGCTGGTTTTATCGGCAAAGGCCGACCCAGCGGCAATCAACTGTTCTACATCCACAAAGGGATTGGCGGCCCTGGCGCGCAATTGGGCGTGCAGGGCCGGCTGGGCCACACTGTGAACCCGGCGCGATTGCTCGACCAGAGCTGGGTCTTCTTTGTGCTTGTGCCAACGCACGGAGTCGGGCAAGATACCCTGCATGGCCGTGCGGTAGAGGTAGCGTTTCCAACCGTTCTTAAAGTATAGATAATCCGGGATGCTGAGGGCAAATTCGACAATGCGCCGATCCAACAGGGGAAAAGCGTATGTGAGGCCCAGGGTGGCCGCGTGGCTGGCCCAGGACTCCAGCCGGTAGGGGATATGACCATTTTCCAGCAAGGCCATCTGCATACGCCGCACACCAGGCCGCTCGCGCAGATCGGGCCGGGTGAGGGGATCCACCTGGGCCAGGGCGGCGGCAAAATCCGGGCGCAGGGCTGTGGGCAAGCCGGACGGCAGCGGGAAGTCGTCCGGGCGCAGACGACGCATGAGCGCCGTGGGCAGCAGGGGAAAGAGACCGCTGCTGATCCATTGCTTCCAGACCGCCGAGCCAAAAAGTTCGCCCCGTGCCCCGAATTCCCGCTGCAGGGTCAGCCAGCGCCCCCGGCGCAGGAGATCGGCAAAGTAGCCCCGGCCATTGAAGACCAGCAGTTCGTCCCCGCCCCAGCCAGAGAGCATTGTGCGGATGCCCAACCCGGCTGCATCCTGGCTGGTGGAAAGCTCCAGTTGCAGGGTGGTGGTGGGCTGACGGGTACTATCCCGGCGGTCAAAAGCCAGGGCGTGCTCCGGGGTGAGGGTCGTATAGCGCAGGGGCAGACCGGCGGCCTGGGCCACCGCGTCCACCAGAGGACGTTCGTCGTCCTTGTCGGGCGTATCGTTGGCAGCCAGCACGCTATAGGGGGGTGCCCAGGAGAAACCGGTGGCGCTGCGGCCGCTTTCCTGCAAAATGCGCTGGGCGATCACAGCCACGCTGGAGGAGTCCAGCCCGCCGCTCAGGTGTGCGCCCACGCCGTGGACGGTCGTTTCCACCCGGCAGGCTACGGCCTGGTGGAGCAGAGAACGCATCTCGGCCACATAGTCCCGTTCGTCCGCATAGCGCCGCTCTGGGGCGCGGCCCGGCTGCCAATAGGCCCACGTGCGCAGACCAGACCGATCCACCGTCAGACAGTGGGCCGGGGGCAGCTTCTCCACATCCGCATAGAAGGTGTGGGCCGGATGTTGAAACTGACCCATACCGTTCAGAAGATGGGCTTTGGCATAGGCCAGATTGAGGCGGTTGGGAATCTGGGGATGGGCCAGCAGGGGCTGGATATCGCTGGCCCAGACAAAGCCCTGGCCGGGCCGGTGGTGATAGTAGAAGGGGCGCACGCCCACAAAATCCCGGGCGCAGAGTAGGCGCTGGCGTTCTTCATCCCAGAGAGCAAAGGCGAAGTCGCCCAGCAGATGGGCCGGACACTCTTCTCCCCAACGCCGGTAGGCGTGGAGCAGGAGTTCCGGATCCGAGAGGGTTTGGCCCTGCGCTGGGTCGATCTGAAGGGCTGCCCACAGGTCGCTCCGATTGTCCAAACGCACGTCCGCGGCGATGGTCAAGCCATTCTGACTGAAGGGCGTGGCCAGGGATCGCCCGCTCTCGCCGGCCTGCCGCACGGCCAGAGCACCCCCGCCGTTCTGCACGCGCAGATCATCAATGCCGCCCGTCTGCCAGGGGTAAGCGGCCAGAGCGTCCATCATTTGGGCCAGACTCTCGCCAGGTGGGTTTGACTCTTGTTGCCAGACGATGTGGCCGTAGGTAAAGTGCATACTATCTGCTATCCTGACAAGGATGAATTCAATGTTGTTGACTGCGAATCTAACAGAGTTGATGGTGGACATCGCCAGCGATGCGATCTTGGACGCGGCCTATGTCTGGCTCTGCCGCCAGCGGCGCGACTATTCGCCCAATAGCGATGTGTGGCAACTGCGCCAGAGATGGGGCATAAAAAAACCACATATCCAAAATGATCTGCGAGAAGGCAACTACCGCTTTCAGCCGGTCGCTCGCTACCCGTCCGACGCTGGCGCCATCGAAGTGTGGACGGCCCAGGATTCCCTGGTCCTGAAAGCCATTTCGCTTGTCCTCACCGATCACCTGGCGCCCCGTCTCTCTCCCCACTGTTACCACCTGGCGGGGCGGGGCGGGGCCAAGGCCGCCCTGCGAGGGGTAACCGTGGCCCTGCCTGCCCACACCTTTGTCATGCGTAGCGATGTCAAGGGCTACTACGCCTCTATGGATCATCAAGTGATGATGCGCCTGTTGCGCACCCATATCGCCGATGAAGCCCTGCTGCTCCTGCTCTACGACGCCATGCAACGTACAGTCTGCCAGGGTGGCGTCTATCTTCCGATCCGCCGGGGCATCTCGTTGGGCTGCGCTCTCTCGCCTCTGTTGGGTGCGCTCTACCTGAGCGAGTTGGATGAACGCATGGCCGCCACCGGTCTACCCTATGCCCGCTTTATGGACGATTGGGTGATCCTGGCCCCCACCCGCTGGCAGTTGCGCAAGGCCGTCAAGATCGTCAATCAGACCCTGAACGACCTGCGTGTGGAGCAGCACCCGGACAAAACCTTTATCGGGCGCATTGCCCACGGCTTTGACTTCCTGGGCTACCACCTAACTCCTACGGACATCGCCCCTGCCCGCCAAACCCTCCAGAACTTTGTGCAACGCATTGCCCGGCTTTACGAGCAAGGTGCGGACCCTGTCCGCATTGGGCAATACGTGTACAACTGGTGGCGCTGGCTGCGCAGTAGCCTGAACGCTGATTTTGAAGCAAGGTTAGTACGTTATTTGGCGGCCTCGAACATTTGCGTGTGCCGTTCTGTTTGCCACGACTGGTTGTTTTGTATTAACTTGTGACATGCGGACGATATATGTTTGTATTGGGTCTTTAAACGTTTTAACTCGGACCGGTTTTATTTGTATTCTTGTGTGTGATTTGTCTTTTCGGTGTTGGTGTGACTTAGAATTGGGATGAGGAGTGGTTTTATATATGTTTTTTTTGCTTCGGTTTTCGTTGGTGTGGAGTTGTTGATCGGGGTTGTGATTGTTGTGTCCATGGTTTCTTTTCCTTTGAATATGAGCGGGTATATGGCTGCAGTGTGGGTGAGACGAATATTCAATATGTTTACGGCTAATGTGAAATCGAAGGGGTGAACGCCTGGTGCTGTACCCTCTTTTCCAGTGATAAATTGCCAATTGTAGCCTGACAGATTTCCGTTCGTGTTTTCCTGAGTTTATACATTCGTTCGGGTTGAGGGAGTCTGCTTTTTCTCAGAAATATCGAGAAGATTAGAAGGAACAATTTGTGTGTTCGTTTTTGGGTTGGGGAAAGCGGATGGGATCATCGCCTCACCGGTTTTTCTGTTTATTGATTCAGAATTACCCTGCGTGTGGAGCAGCACCCGGACAAAACCTTTATCGGGCGCATTGCCCACGGCTTTGACTTCCTGGGCTACCACCAAACTCCTACGGACATCGCCCCTGCCCGCCAAACCCTCCAGAACTTTGTGCAACGCATTGCCCGGCTTTACGAGCAAGGTGCGGACCCTGTCCGCATTGGGCAATATGTGTACAACTGGTGGCGCTGGTTATGTGACGGGCTGTCATCGCCAAGAGATTTCGAGATTCGGGAGGAATATAGCTTCTTATGTTTGTTTTTGTCAAGTCCAGTATTGGTTTTGTTGAGATATAGGGTATCATCGAGATGGTCTGAGCAAATGGTTTATGTCTGAGAATGACGCTCACTTTGTCCATACCCCTCATCCACCAAACGGCGGTTGAAGGGGGACGTTGGCGATAGGGACGGCGGCCTTCTGCGTGCGATGCTGTAGGGCCAGAAACGCTTGCCCGTCCCCGCGGCGAGGATGAGGGCAGTAGAAATATTGGATTGAAACATCCTGTATCAACCTCTGTAATGTGTGATATACTTGTACTACACTTTTGACTGTGTACGACGGAAGGATTGTACTGTATGCAACACAACGAAATTGGAGATTTGCCTGCTCTTGCCGTTGCATTGGCCCAGCACGACGCGCCCCAATTGCGTGTGCCTGATCCCGCGCCAACACCGGACACTGCTCCCCAGTCCGTCGCGCCGTACACCCTTCTGCGCGCACTGACAGAGTCCTCCGATTCCCGTGCGCGTGAAGCGCTGATTGCCCTTTTCCTGCGCCATCCAGAGTACCACCAATATGTGCCATCTTTGACAGCAGAACTGGGCGCACCCGCGGCGCTGACGTTGCGTCACTTTTACACGGCGGCGGTCTATTTGCAACACCTGTGGCGCAGTACGCTGGGCCTCTATTTGGGAGCGTTTGCCGAACTGCCCAACTATTTTGGGGAAAACGAGTTTGGGCTGCCTTCGCCCCGCCTGCATTGGGGCGAAAGCGGTCTGCGTCGTCTGGCAACGCTTTTTGAGCGGGAGACGGGCGTTGAATGGCTCTCGGTCTATGAATCGGCCATCGCCCGCTTCTTTATGCAGCAGGAGGCGCGGGCGGCAGTCACGCTCTGATGGACGAAATCACAAGCCACGCATTGACCAATTTTTTGAACCAATTGGCGGGCTGTTACCGGCGCGGTGGACGGCTCTATCTGGTAGGCGGCTCTTCCCTGCTATTGGCGGCCAGCAAGACCAGCACATTAGACATCGACATCAAAATTGAAACGTCCCCGGAAAACTACGGCGAGTTTGTCCGTTGCCTGCGTCAGGTGAGCCGCCAGTTGCAAATGCCCGTAGAAGAAGCCTCCCCGGATCAGTTCATCCCCCTGCCGTCAGGCTATGCCGAGCGCCATCGTTTTATCGGTCGCTATGGCTCTTTGGATGTCTTCCACTTCGATTTCTATTCGATGGCACTGAGCAAAATTCACCGGGGCAACGAAAAAGACTTCGCCGATGTTACGGTGATGATTGACCGAAATCTCATCGATCTGGCACAATTACGAGCCTATTTTGAGGACATTTTGCCCCAAATGGCAACGTTCAGTCTGCGCTCGGACCCGGACGCCTTCGCCGCCAGATTTTCCCTGCTGGAAAAACGCCTCTCCACTGGAAATGGCTGAACTCTGCCCCGTTGCCTGAAGACGTACCAATAGCGTCAATTCATACCCCGCCAAAGCCAGCTCGCCACCATTCACAAACACTACCCGCCAACCGCACGTGGGTTGCCAGCGGCTCAGTCCGTTCGTTGAAGAGCAGCCAGAAAATCTGTCCATCTCCTTAGAGCCTGTTTGAATATTCATCGGCCCGTTCTCTCTGGTAGCGCTTGAAGCACCGCATGCGATTTTATGGGGCTACCAGAGAAAAAGCTCGGCAAGAGCCTGTTTGAATATTACAGGCTCTTACATCTTCGACAGCCAGGTTTGAACAACACTCTTGCGTTCCAATAGCTCGCCGGTGGCGCGGTCCCCGGACAGCGTCCTCCAAGCTGTACGGCTGTAGCGATAGAAAAAGTCGCCCAGATGGGCCGCGTAGTAAAGGGGCAGCCAATCGGTGCGCACAGAGCGGCTGTGTAATATACGCACGGCTGAAGGAGAGGGAAAGAGTTTCCTTCGAGCATAGGCCAGTTTGGGCAATATCCCCGGCTGAGCGCGCAGTGAGATGGCGCGGGATGCGCTTTCCAGATTGTACGCCTTCTGCGTGAATATCTGTTGCCGGGCTATGACGAGGATCGTGTCGTCCAGATCATCCGGTTGCAGAGCAACCAACACCGCCCCCGGCACAGGCGCGCCCACCAGGTCCACGGCCAGGCGCAGGGCCAGATAGACGCCCCGATCCCAGCGCCAACGCCGCGCCCGCTCAACCACCACATCCCAGTCCAGCCCGTCGCCATAGCGTTCGATGACCGCTGCAATGTCGCAGGAGGGACGCAGACCAAAGATAAACTGGTGCTGGTAGGAGGTATGCAGGCAGAGGTGGAGCAGCAGGTCCTCCGGTGCAAGGCCGCAGATGGTAGCGTCGCCGATATGCGCAGGCACGACCCGCTCCCATAGTTCGTCAGTATGGATGGAGTAGAATTGGTTGAGACGGCCGAGACTCCAGTGAATCTCAAATCCAGCTGTACCGGGTTTGAGAAAGCGGGGCAGGTGGTGCATTGTGGCCGCGTCCACCTCAATGTCAACCTCTTGGGTTGGCGTGTACCCCCGCCGATCCAAGACATTCACGGCTACGGACAGATGCTCCCGATGCACCAGTACGTCGATGTCGTTCATTTCGCGCAGGGCCGGGTTGCGATAGACAGCGTGGGCCAGCCAGATGCCTTTCAGTGCGATCAGGGGTACATCACGTCCTGCCAGTTCCTGCGCCAGGGCGGCCAGTTCGGCGTAAAAACGCATTGTACGCAGGGCCGTCTGTCGTTGGACAGCGCGCAGCGTCGCCAGCACCCGATCCGGCACTGCCCCATCCAGCCCGCGCTCACAGAGCCGCTGGTAGAGCAGCGGGCGGATGCGCTGCTCCGCGGCCAGAGACAGAAACGCCTTCCACTCAGTCTCGTCCAGCCTAGCCAGATCATCGGCAGAGACCCACCCCGCTTCCCAATGCAGACAGCCCAACAGCAATTCAATCAGTTTTGCCTGTTCCGACGTTGTATCGCTATTCTTCATCTCTATCTTCTCTCTGCAAGCGTAAGCCAAGTTTCGTCACTTTTCGTTTTGAATCGAACGGTTTCGTGGACCAGATTCCGGGAATCACCCCCGCCAAGTAATACGCTTACCCACCCACAAATGAGTCAGACAGTACCCCGCCAAAGCCAACGCACCGCCATTGACAAATTCCGTCTGCCCAGCCCGTCGTCGGTGTAGTGGAGTCCGCTGATGAAGGCGGCGACGAGGGTTTGGCCGTCCGCCAGCGCAGGTTCTTCGCCGGTTGCCAGTTCAATCTTCGCCAAGCAGCGGCAACGGTAGGCCGGCTCTCCGCCTCCACCTGTCCCGCGCAGGAGCCGGAGGGGTACATTCCCTCGTCGTAGAGGAAAAGCTGCATCCCCCGGCGGGCGGCTTCTTCGATGGCAATGTCGTAGAAGTGGAGTAATTCTTCGGACATCCAGCCCAGTGTGCGGGGCAGGCCGACGCGGGGGTGGATGAGAAAGCCGTCCACGCCGTGGGCCTGGAAGTCGGCGATCTGGCGGCGTAGTTCGTCTGCGTCCAGGTCGTCGTTCCAGAATCAGAAGGGGATGACGGTGAATTCGGCGGGCGGCGATTGGAGGGTCTGCCAGAAGTTTGTCAATTTTCTACCCCAATTTCTCAACAAGAAAATCATACGCCCGC
>Ga0209284_10006379_pt1 | contig 11375 bp, 9 predicted proteins | sample FRY03_FD_187211 | JGI IMG/M metagenome (GOLD analysis project Ga0209284, IMG submission 187211) | Freshwater microbial communities from Lake Fryxell liftoff mats and glacier meltwater in Antarctica - FRY-03 (SPAdes) (version 2) | ecosystem: Environmental > Aquatic > Freshwater > Ice > Glacier... | reverse complement strand
ACCAAAACCACGAGCAAGTGCTCAAGGGTTTTATGGGACAAACCACGGCCTTCCGCAAAGAGCACGTCAAAAGTGATGTGCTGATTTTGGGGGAAACCCGCAGCTTGAACGAAACGCGGTACATCCACGGTAATTACGGCAAGGGCACTTGGACTTTTTACGGTGGTCACGATCCCGCCGACTACCAGCACATGGTTGGGGAGCCGCCCACCGACCTCAATCTGCACCCAAATTCGCCTGGTTACCGCCTCATTTTGAACAATATCTTGTTCCCGGCCGCGCGGAAGAAGAAGCAGAAGACGTAGGGGACAGCAGTCCGCTCGGCGTGCTCGCCGCTCAGATAGCGCAGGCCCTGGCCTTGAGGTTAGGAGTCCAAAGTTTGCGCCCTCAGCAGTCTGCGAAGCCCGTCGAACTTGGACTGTTCCAACGCTTAACCAACATAAATTTACGTGTCCTGCGTGTCGTACATGCCCTCCGTACTTAACCCAAAAAAATCCGCACGGCTACAAGAAAGCAGGCAGCTGCACAGGCCTTGGCCTTGAGGTTAGGGGTCCAAAGTTTGCGCCCTTAGCAGTCTGCGAAGCCCGTTGAACTTGGACTGTTCAAACGCTCAACCAACATAAATCTACGTGTCCTGCGTGTCGTACATGCCCTCCAGGCTTCACCCAAATAATCCGCACGGCTACAAAAAAGCAGGCAGCTGCACAGGCCTCATAATCCTTCTAGGCCCGCTGGTTTTAACCAAAAAAAGCCGCCCCCCCAACGGAAGACGGCCTCACAAAGATTTTCAGTTAGCCTATGCAAGCATGCGCACCGGCTCTTCTAACAACTGCTTGAAGGTTTGCAGGAACGCTGCGCCCGAAGCTCCGTCTACCGCTCGGTGGTCGCAGCTTAAGGTTACTTTCATGCGGTTGCCGGCTACTACTTGGCCGTCTTTCACCACTGGCTCTTGGCGAATGGCGCCCACAGCCAGGATGCAAGCATCGGGTGGATTGATGATCGCCGTGAACTCTTCGATGCCAAACATGCCTAAATTACTAATGGTAAAGGTGTTGCCCTCCCAGTCGCTCGGCTGTAATTTCTTTTCTTTGGCTTTGCCGGCATATACCTTCACTTCGGAGGCAATCTGCGACAAAGGTTTGCTATCTGCAAAACGCACCACGGGTACCAGCAAACCTTCTTCCACGGCCATGGCCACGCCAATGTTCACATGTTGATTAAAACGGATTTTATCGCCCAACCAACTGCTGTTGATTTTGGGGTGTTTGCGCAAGGCCAAGGCCGATGCCTTGATTACGAGGTCGTTGAACGATACCTTAGCGCTGGCCACCTCGTTGATTTGGGTGCGGGCGGCCATGGCTTTGTCCATGTCAATGTCGATGGTGAGGTAAAAATGCGGCGCGCTAAATTTGCTCTCGGCCAAACGGCGCGCAATGATTTTACGCATTTGCGAAACAGCTACTTCGGTATACTTTTCTTCGCCTACCACTGGGGCAAAGCTCGGTGCGTCAGCGGAAGCTGCAGCAGGGGTGTAATTGTCGATGTCGCGCTTTACAATGCGGCCACCGTCGCCGCTACCGTTGAGGTCGCGCAGGTTGATGCCTTTGTCTTCGGCTATTTTGCGGGCGAGTGGACTGGCCTTCAGGCGGTCGTCATCGCTGCCGGCGGCTGACACTGCGGCAGGTGCAGGCGTGGCGGCCGCAGCTACTGGTGCGGGAGCTTCCTGCTTCGCCGGTACTTCCTCTGCTTTGGCAGGCGCTGCTTCTGCAGGCGCCGCTTTGGCAGGCGCTGCTTCGGCTTTGTCCTCGGCAGGCGCCGCTTTGGCTTTGTCCTCGGCAGGGGCGCTTTCGGCCGCAATGAGGGCTTTTACGTCTTCCCCTTCTTTACCCACAATGGCAATGATGGCGTTTACCGGAACGGCATCGCCCTTTTTAACGCCAATGTATAGCAAGGTGCCAGATTCGAAGTTTTCGAGCTCCATGGTGGCCTTGTCGGTCTCCACATCGGCCAAAATATCGCCTGGTTTAACTTTATCGCCTTCTTTTTTGTGCCACTCCGCAATCACCCCTTCGGTCATGGTGTCGCTCATCTTGGGCATTCTGATTACTTCTGCCATAAATTTTATGCTTATTTCGCATTCAAAAACGGTTGCTAAATTAGCCTAAAAACCGGTAAAAACCATTGATTATATCGCAAAAATGAACCTCTCTTTTTGGATTTTCGTAAAAAAATCGGCTCTCAGCAGATCCGAGGAGGTTAGGGAGGATAGAATTTTGGCGCAATAGCTGCTCAACGCTTCAAAAATACGATATTCGCTACATGAATGCCTTTCCTGAAGACCTCTTAACGGCCTTGCGCCAAATGTTGGGTGCTGCTTATGTGCTGACCGAAAATCTGGAGGCTTTTGGTCGCGATGAAACCGAAGACTTGCTTTATCTACCGCAAGTGGTGGTGCAACCCGAGACGGCCGAGGCGGTGGCGGCCGTGCTGGCCTTGTGCAATCAACACCACATAGCCGTTACCACACGAGGTGCCGGCACTGGTTTAAGTGGCGGCGCGCTGCCGATAAGGGGCGGTGTGGTGCTCGCAACTAATCGACTCAACCGCATTTTAAACATTGACGAGCAAAACTTACAAGCCACCGTTGAGCCAGGGGTGGTAACACAAGTGCTGCAGGAGGCGGTGCAGGCGATAGGGCTTTTTTACCCACCTGATCCTTCCAGCAAAGGCAGCTGCTTTATTGGTGGTAATTTGGCGGAATCGGCAGGTGGTCCCCGCGCCGTGAAATACGGTACCACCAAAGACTATGTGCTCAACTTACAAATTGCTTTGCCCAGCGGTGAGTTGCTGTGGACGGGCGCCAATGTACTCAAAAACGCCACTGGCTACAACCTAACGCAGCTTTTAATAGGAAGCGAAGGCACCTTGGGGGTAATCACCAAGGTTGTTTTTAGGTTGATTCCTTATCCCCAACAAAATGTGCTTATGCTGGTGCCTTTTCACTCGCTGGAAGGCGCTTGTGCGGCGGTATCAGCTGTTTTCCGCGCTGGCATCACCCCCTCCGCCATGGAATTTATGGAGCGCGAGGCCATCGTGTGGGCAGCCGATTACCTCAATATCCCACTAGTTTTGCCCGCTGAAGTGCAGGCCCATTTGCTCATTGAGCTCGATGGTCAGCAGCTCGAGCCCCTCTATGCCGAGGCCGAAAGGCTGTACGAAGTGCTGTCAAGCTTTGATTGTGGAGAGATTTTGCTGGCCGATACCGCCGAGCAAAAGGAACAACTTTGGAAACTGCGCCGCAACGTGGCTTATGCCGTAAAGGCCAAATCTGTTTATAAAGAAGAAGATACCGTGGTGCCACGCGCCTACCTGCCGCAAATCATCCGCAAGGTGAAGGCGGTGGGGGCGCAATATGGCTTTCAGTCGGTTTGCTACGGCCATGCCGGTGATGGCAATGTACACGTTAATGTCATCCGTGGGGAGCTTTCGGAAGAGGCCTGGCAGCAAACGGTGCAGCTGGGCATTCGCGAAATTTTTGAGGAGGTGCAGCGACTCGGAGGCACCATCAGCGGCGAGCATGGCATCGGCTTGGTGCAGCAAGACTACATGGACATCGTAATGCAGCCCATTCACTTTGAGCTCATGCGGGGCATCAAGCAGGTGTTTGATCCGAAAGGGATTTTGAACCCAGGGAAGATTTTTGGGAAGCGGGAAGTGCCGACGTAGGAGGCATCCCGCACGGCGGAAAGGGAGGGTGAAGGGTGGAAAAGGAAGGATGAGGGTTGAAAGCATCCTCACGAAGTAAAAAAAGCACAGCATTATTTTGGTAATTTAAACAGGCCTTCTAGAAGTATTTGATGCGAAAAACCAGGCGACTCTCTTTTCCTTTGGAGCGGGGCAGGTGGAGTGGATCAATGAAGTTTAAATGTTGTAGTGGGTTGTTTATTTTACTTTGAAAAGAGGGCTTTACAGATAATCACGAGGGCGTTTAAAGGGTCTATAAGCAAGAAGTGCTGAATCTGCAGTGCAAGGTCCCCGCAGGAGCAGAAGCGCGGTCCATCGCCTCGGAAGGCTTGAAAGGCTTGAAAATCCAGCAATCCACCAGGCAAGGAACATTGACTTTTTGTAAGACGCCCTGTTAAACGGTTCGGGATTTAGGACCTTAACGGTAGGCGATTATTACACGACAACATGCCGGAGTTTGCTTGTTGGCCGATCATTAAAAGGCGTCGATGCGCGCAGTGAACGCTGTAACAGTGTCCTCGTGGAAGGTACCTATTGAGTACGCATTCAGTGCGACAAGGGTAGCGAGCTCAACTTAAAAAGAAGCAGATAGGTATGCTTACGAAAACAAGGTAATCCTCGATTTTTCAAGACCCAGAAAACCAACCGGTAATCCGAACGTAAAATCATTTGATGGCAAGTTCATAGACGCATGTCTAATCGTAATTGCTTCTTAAGTCTGGCATATTCATCAGGAAATATTGAACCCGGAGAGGAGCGTCTAACCCATTCCGACCACCTTTTCTCTCCATGATTGCGCTCCGCGGGCATGCATGAAATGGCATGAGAAAAATGCCTGAAAACGCTACTTAAAAGTGCCCGAAGGAGGGGGAGGACTTCAGATTACGCTGCTTTTGCAAGAAACAATGTTTTAGATATTTGATGATAAATTCCTTATTTAATTTCTATATTTAATTTGATTTAAATTAAGCATTGATTATTTGTTGATTTTTCTGTGATAATTCAGTATTTTTGAAATAATTTATCATGCATTTTATTGATTTCGTAATATTTGTTGTTTACATGATGTTGATGCTGGGCGTGGGACTTTACTTCCACAGAAAGCACCAGGGAAACGACGATTATTTCGTAGGCGGTCGCAACATGAACAGCCTGCACATCGGGCTTTCGGTGGTTGCCACAGATGTGGGCGGCGGTTTTAGCATTGGTTTGGGTGGACTCGGTTTTGTAATGGGTTTATCAGGCAGCTGGATGCTTTTTACAGGTTTAATCGGTGCTTGGCTATCGGCCGTTTTGCTCATCCCCCGCATTTGTCGTCACCCTAAATTTCGCCAATGGCTTACCTTGCCGCAATGGTTCGGCGATCGTTTTGGCCCGAAGGCGGCCTTGGTAGCCGGACTCATTTCTGCCATCGGCTATACGGGCTTCACCAGTTCTCAGCTGTTGGCGGGCGCTAAATTGGCCAGCGCGGGTTTCCCAGAGTTTAGTGTACAGCAAGCCCTTTGGCTGATGGGGGGTATTGCCGTTGTTTATACCGTAATGGGCGGACTCAAAGCAGTTATTTATACTGATACTATTCAATGGCTCATTTTGATCGTTGGTCTTGGTGGCATCGGCTTACCAATTGCTTGGCAAGCGGTTGGCGGCTGGGAGGTCATTCAACAAAGTGTACCCGCCGAAATGTTGTCGCTTTCAAACATAACCGCCGTACAAATAATCAACTGGGCCCTTACCATCATTCCCATTTGGTTTGTAGGGATGACGCTTTTTCAGCGTATTTTAGCCTGTAAAGATGAGCGCACGGCTCGCAGGGCCTGGTATTTAGCCGGACTTTTTGAATGGCCGATTATGGCTTTTATGGGAGTGGGCTTGGGGTTGTTGGCCCGCGTAGCTGCTGAAAACGGGATGTTTGAAGCCCTGCACACTGGCGTAGATCCAGAGCAAGGGCTTCCGCTTTTGTTGGTGAATTTATTACCGGCAGGTTTGCTAGGACTGTTGCTTTCGGCCTACTTCAGTGCCATTTTAAGCACAGCCGATTCTTGCCTCATGGCTGCCTCTGGCAATGTAATCACCGACTTAGTTCAGCCCTTTCGTCCGCAATGGGCCAGCAGGGTACGAAGCTCGCAACTCATCACCTTGCTCATTGGCGTGCTGGCCATTGCGTTGGCATGGAAAAGCACCCAGGTGCTGGAACTAATGTTGAGTGCGTATGCGTTCTTAGTGTCTGGCTTGTTGGTGCCCATGCTTTTTGGCTTGTTTAGCAAACGAGGTGGACAAGCGGCAGCCATCGGTGCGATGTTAATGGGTGGTGGTATCACCTTGATCCTGCAAGGGCTGCAAGTTCGCTTGCCCGGCAACATCGACTCAAATTTGGCGGGCATCAGTGCCGCCTTCGTAACTTATTTAGTCATTGCCGGCATAACCCGGCCTAAAAAATTAATCCATGCTTGACATCGCTACTTTTCATCCCGCCCAATTGCCTGTTCCTTCCCAACAAGCTGCTATTGCAGCTTTTCTACACCAAGCCTTGGAGCAATATGGCGATCCCGTGGAGCACATCGAAGCCTGTATGGCCTACGCCCTCAGTGCGGATGCTGGCAGGGGAGGGGCCGTGTTCACAGCCACGGATACCAATGGTAAGTTGGTAGGCGCTACTATTGTCAACCACACCAATATGGGTGGTTACATTCCAGAACATATTTTGGTGTACATCGCTGTTGACGCTACCGCGCGCGGTCAAGGAGTAGGCAAACAGCTGATGCAAGCTGCAATCGACTTTGTGCCTGGCAGTATCGCTTTGCATGTGGAGGCCGATAACCCCGCCGTCAAGCTTTACGAAGCGCTTGGCTTTACAAATAAGTACCTCGAAATGCGGTTAGCTCAATAAGCCATGGCCATGTTAACCCTTCATCGCAACAAATTGCGCCACAACCATGCTTTTTTGCATCAACTTTTTGCCCAGTCGGAGGCCGATTGGGGGGTGGTCACCAAGCTGCTTTGTGGCAATGCTTTATTTATTAAGGAAGTATTGGCCTTAGGGGTGAAGGAAGTGCACGACTCGCGCGTGAGCAACCTGCGAATGATTAAAAAACTGGCGCCCGATGTACAAACCTGTTACATCAAACCGGCGCCTATGCGCAGTATACCAGCCATTATCCAGTATGCAGATGTGAGTTTGCAAACCGACTTAGCCACCATACAAGCCCTTTCTGAAGAAGCCAAAAAGCAACGCAAAACACATAAAGTCATCATCATGGTAGAGATGGGCGACCTGCGCGAGGGGGTGATGGGCGAGCAATTGGTCGATTTTTATGAGTCGGTTTTCGAGCTGCACCACATCGAAATCATTGGTTTGGGCACCAATTTGAATTGCTTGCACGGGGTAATGCCGTCGCAAGACAAGCTCATCCAGCTGAGTTTATACAAGCAAATCATTGAAATAAAGTTCAACCGTCAAATCCCTTGGATCAGTGGCGGAACCTCTGTTACGGTGCCTTTATTGCTGCAAAAGCGCATTCCACCGGGCGTAAATCACTTCCGGATAGGCGAAACGCTGTATTTTGGAGCAGACTTATTCGCCGACAAAGTCATTGAGGGGATGGAAGCGGATGTTTTCTCTTTCCAAGCCGAAATCATTGAGCTTTCAGAAAAACCTTTATTGCCTACGGGCGACCTAGGTTTTAATCCTCAAGGCGAAATGCTAGAAATGGATGAAAATTTGTATGGTAAAACCTCTTTCCGCGCTATTATTGATGTGGGCGTGCTCGACATCGATCCTAAATACTTGTTGATGGAGCTGCCCGGCATCAGCATCATCGGTTCGAGTAGCGACATGATGGTTCTCGATTTGGGTGAAAATCCACACCAGCTCAAAGTGGGTGATACCATTCCTTTTGGCCTCAAATACATGGGGGCACTGAGTTTGATGAACTCTAATTATGTTGAGAAGCAGGTGGCAAGCTAAAACGCGAGCCTCACCGCAATTATTCCGATTCTTCTAGTTCCCCTTCAATTTCGGCTGCTTTTTCTGGCTTCGGCTTCGACTCAAAAGTCATCAGCACTTTGCGACCTTGGAGCAATTGCAAATTCCCCTTTTTGATCCGCCAGCGGTCGTGGGTATCTATTGCTTTCCAAAAAACTTTATCAGCACCATGTGCACAGACCTTCTTGGTGCCCGCAATTTGCTGAAAAGCAAGTCGATCATCCAGCTGCGCCTGTGCTTTAAATTGATTGCAGCCATCGCTGCCCTGTACCTGCATATTCGGCTGAACAGTGAAGCTCGGGAGTTTGGTAGTGCCGCTGATTTTGACGGCTTCCCATTGGTGATGTAATATTTCGGCTACTTCGGGAACGCGCTGACTATGGCAGCTGAGTAGGACAGTGCTTAAAAGGAGGAGCAGGTATCGCATCCTACAAAGTTAAAATTTTGCGGGAACAAGCTATCTTCGTTCAAGGCTAATTTTATGCACCGTTGTTTTTATCTATGAATAAGCACTTTTGGACGTGGCTGTTGCTGCTTTTAGGTGGCGCAGCGCAGGCGCAAACCGATTTTACTTTTTGGGCCAACAATGTGAGCTGGGACGGGGTTACCCCTTGGGAGGAATATATTATTCGCTCGCCACGGCACCTAGGGCCCAATGCCTTGCCGTTGCCTATTCAGCGCGAGCCGCGACTCGACAGCAGTTGGCACTTTGAGCTGCTCGGTGAATTGCATAGCGCTCCAGGCGATTACACCCAAAATCCTTTTGTATTTATTCGCATTCCGCTGGCGCTAGGCAGGGTGGCGCTCGATCTCACCTGGCGACCGTTGGAGTGGTTTCAAACCAGCGATGAGGTGCGCGACTTTCGGCGGGCCAGGGGCGAAAGCGGGGAGGGGAACAGTCCGGGTGATGTGTGGATTACCACCGTGGCCCAAATTGCCAAGCAAGAAAACAACGCCGCCAAGCTGAACCTTACTTTAAACGTAGCCGTAAAAACCACTGCTGGCAAAAACCTAGAAAACGCGCGGCATAGCAATACGCCGGGCTATATTTTCGACTTGCATGCGGGTAGATTTTGGGAACGGCCGGGTAGCTGGCTCAATCGCTGTTCGCTTTTTGGGAATGCAGGGTTGTGGGTGTGGCAAGAAGGCCTGGCGCAACAAAACGATGCTTTTATATATGGTGTACGCAGCGAAATAGACCATGGCCCGTGGCGGTTGGGGCTCGGTGCAACTGGTTATATGGGCTGGATCAACAATGGCGATCGGCCGTATGCTGCTCGGGCAGATGTGCAGTACCAACGGGGGCAATGGCACGGACTGTTGGGCTACCAGCATGCTTTTCAAGATTTGACCACCCATTTGTTGCGTATAGGGGTGGGGATGCAGTTGCGCTAGGCAAGAGGTAAGAGCTTGCCTAAAGCTATCCGGTAACAGTACAAGCGATTTGCAAATGAAGCAGCGCATACGCACCCAAAAGCGCCTCTAAAGGATGGAAAACGGTAAAAATCTACCACCCTGTAATTGGCTAAATTTTCAATGCAGTTTCTGGTTTGAAAATTCAATCTTTAGAATTAACTTTGCGCTCTCGTTGAAAGACGCAATAAACCAGCTTTTTTATGGCCAATCACGGTAAAATCGCTCAAATCATCGGCCCAGTTGTCGATGTAAACTTCGAAGGCGGTTCGAAACTTCCGAAAATTTACAATGCACTGTATGTGGATCGTCCAGATGGGCAACGCATCGTGTTAGAATGCCAACAGCACTTGGGTGAAGATAGTGTGCGCACCATTGCCATGGACGCTACCGACGGTTTGGTACGCGGCATGGAAGTGGTAGACACTGGCGACGCAATCCAAATGCCTATAGGCACCCAAATCAAGGGCCGTTTGTTCAACGTTGTTGGCGAGGCCATCGATGGCCTCAAGCCACTCGATCGCAGCGTTGGCATGTCGATTCACCGGGCGGCTCCTCGTTTCGAAGATTTGACAACCTCCGCAGAAATTCTGTACACAGGTATCAAGGTGATCGACCTGATTGAGCCTTACGTAAAAGGAGGTAAAATCGGTTTGTTCGGTGGTGCCGGTGTAGGCAAAACGGTATTGATTATGGAATTAATCAACAACATTGCCAAAGGCTACGACGGCATGTCGGTATTTGCTGGTGTTGGTGAGCGTACCCGCGAGGGGAACGACTTGCTCCGTGAAATGATTGAATCAGGCGTAGTTCGTTACGGTGATGCGTTCAAGCACGACATGGAAGAAGGCAAGTGGTCGCTCGATAAAGTAGATTACAAACAGTTAGAAGAGTCACGCATTGCCTTGGTGTTCGGTCAAATGAACGAGCCCCCAGGAGCCCGTGCCCGTGTTGCCCTTTCGGGTTTGACCATGGCCGAGCACTTGCGCGATGGCGATGAGAACGACACACAAGGTCGCGACATTCTTTTCTTTATCGATAACATCTTCCGTTTCACCCAAGCCGGTTCTGAGGTGTCTGCCTTGTTGGGCCGCATGCCATCAGCGGTAGGTTACCAGCCAACGTTGGCCACCGAAATGGGTTTGATGCAAGAGCGTATTACCTCCACCAAGCGTGGGTCAATTACTTCGGTACAGGCCGTTTACGTGCCTGCGGATGACTTGACCGACCCGGCGCCGGCTACCACCTTCGCCCACCTAGATGCAACCACCGTATTGAGCCGTAAGATTGCCGAATTGGGTATCTATCCAGCGGTAGATCCACTCGACTCTACCTCTCGCATTTTGAGTCGCGATGTAGTAGGCGATGCCCACTACGACTGCGCCATGCGCGTTAAATTGACTTTGCAGCGCTACAAGGAGCTGCAAGACATCATCGCGATTTTGGGTATGGATGAATTGAGCGACGAAGATAAGTTGATCGTACACCGCGCACGTCGCGTACAGCGTTTCTTGTCGCAGCCGTTCCACGTAGCCGAGCAGTTCACCGGTTTAAAAGGGGTGTTGGTGCCGATCGAAGAAACCATCCGCGGCTTCAATATGATTATGGACGGCGAAGTAGATGCGTATCCAGAAGCAGCTTTCAACCTCAAAGGCAGCATCGATGATGTAATAGTCTCGGGTAAGAAAATGCTCGAAGGTCAGATTTAATAGGAGGACGACAGATGTACCTCGAAATTTTAACACCCGACCGCAAGCTTTTTTCAGGCGACGTTACTTCGGTAAAAGTGCCAGGTAGCAAAGGCCAGTTTGAAGTGCTGAAAAATCACGCACCCCTCATTTCTTCTTTAGAAGCGTTGGGCCAAGTGCGGGTAATCACTGCCGAAAATAAAACCTTGTATTTTGACATCAAAGGTGGGGTGGTAGAAGTGTTGAAAGACAAAGTCATCATCCTCACGGAAGCATAATTTTCCTGTAAGTATTTTTTGAGAAGCCTTTCGCGCAAGCGGAGGGCTTTTTTTATGCTTTGTGAGCAACACTTGCCACGAGCGAAAATATTTCAAGAAAAGTTTGTTCGAAAACGCGTATTTACGGCTCCTTAATTAAAGAATGTGCTTATACACGATAAATTGTAACGCTATCGCAAAGTCCTTTTAGCGACTTCTGAATTTCAGCGTGGGATGACGCTACTAACGAAGAAGCAATCGACTCTTGTATTTCTGTTTTGCGGTAGTACT
>Ga0209284_10006374_pt1 | contig 11381 bp, 15 predicted proteins | sample FRY03_FD_187211 | JGI IMG/M metagenome (GOLD analysis project Ga0209284, IMG submission 187211) | Freshwater microbial communities from Lake Fryxell liftoff mats and glacier meltwater in Antarctica - FRY-03 (SPAdes) (version 2) | ecosystem: Environmental > Aquatic > Freshwater > Ice > Glacier... | reverse complement strand
GTGACGGCGAGTGCGCTCCGCGTCGTCATGGCAAAGATCATCGCAGAGCAGGCGGCACTCGCGGCGCAGATCGTCACGGTTGCAACGCCGTACTCCGCGCTCATCACGCAGGCGGGCTTCGAGGCAGGCGCGGCACAGATACCAAGTCCGTCCATCGTCGACCAACTCCTTGCGGGCGAACCGAGTCAGCGCGTCATCGAGGCATCGGCACGCACCGCGCAGCGCATGGCGCAGTCGGTTGCAGACACGACCGCGCAACGCATCAGCGATGTCATCACGACTGGCGTGGAAGAAAACCTCACAGGGCGCGAAGTCATGACGCTCCTCGAAGAGTCGGGCATCTCCGCAGATCGCTCGCAGGCGATCGCACGCACCGAGACAGCCAACGCCTACATGGAGGGGCAGACCGCCTCGTGGGAGGACAGCGGAGTCGTCACGGGCAAGAAGTGGCTCGTCTCTCCGTTCGCGTGCGAGTTCTGCGAAGCGGCATCGGCGGCATTCGCGACGCAGGCGATCGGACTCCGCGACTCGTTCTATGCGCAGGGGACACAACTCACGGGCATCAAGGGCGGCGTGATGTCGCTGGACTTTTCGACCATCAACGGCCCACCGCTCCATCCGAATTGCCGGTGCGACCTACTCGCAGAACTGGAAATATGACCATGCAACATAAAACACTACTCGCGGAATTCAAGGCGGCGGCGGTCGAAGGCGGCGAAACGAAGTTCACTGCGACGATCACGACTGCGGCGATCGACCGCGACGCAGATGTCGTCGTGCCTAGCGGGATGAACTCGAAGGACTATGAGGCGAATCCCGTGCTGCTCTATGCGCACGACCCGCTCAAGCCGATCGGTCGGATGCTCCGCCTGCGTCGTCAAGACTCTGCGATCGATGCGGACTTCGCGCTCGTGCCACGACCCGAAGGGCACACGGGCGAATGGTTGCCCGACACCGTTGGAAGCCTCATGCGCTTCGGTGCGCTCAAGGGCGTGAGCATCGGGTACATGCCGATCGACGGCGGACTGCGCAAAGCGACGAAGGCAGATACGGACAAGTACGGCGCGTCGGTGCGACAGGTGTACTCCAAGTGGAAACTCTTGGAGATCAGCGTGGTCAGCATCCCGAGCAACCAAGAGGCGCTCATCAGCGCAGTGAGCAAAGGCATTGTGAGCGTCGCCGCGCTCAAGGCGCTCGGTTGCGAGTTGCCATCGACGGCACTTCTCGCGCCAGTCGCGAAAGCGCAACCGATCGTCATCCGCATCGTCATGCCCGCGATCGGGCAGCGCGAGATCGTCGAAGCCGCACGCATCGAAGTCGCAAAGATGCGCGGTCAATTCAGAATCTGAAATAACTCGCCTATGATGTAGGCAACCTTTGGTCGGATCGGTGATCGAAAGATCGAACGAGTGACCTGCGAGACCGCACTGTCATTCTGTTTTTACCACCACCAAAAGGATATTTATCGTTATGAAAACAAAAACCATTGCTGAAGTGACCGTCATGCTTCAGAATACGGCCAACCAAGTCGGAGCCAAGCGATACGAAGTCGCGAAGGCACTCGTCTTGAATGACCTCATCATCGTGGATGCGGACGGCAACCCCGTCGATCCTTCAACCATCAATTACGAAGTGACGCTCTCAGCAGGTGACGCACCTGCCGCAGAAGCAGAAGCCGTTGTCGAAGCCGCAGCCACGCCCAAGAGCGTTGCCGTCGAAGTCGCAAAGGCTGTTCGCACCGAACTCGCAATCACTCGATCAGAAAGCACAACTCAACGAAAGGCGGTCACTGTGACCTCACCAAAGATTTACGGAAAACTGAAAGGTTTCCATACGGCTGACGAGGCATTCCGCTTCGGCAGTTGGGCGTACGCATGTCTCGGACACAAGAAGAGCGCAGAGTTCTGTGCGAACAACGGTATCCTCGTCAAGGCGGCGAACACTGAAGGTTCCAACCTCACGGGCGGATTCCTCGTGCCTGACGAGATGGAAAATTCCATCATCACTCTGCGCGAAACATTCGGCGTGGCTCGTCAGAATTGCAAGATCGTTGCGATGGGATCGGACACGCGCAAAATGCCTCGTCGCTCGACTTACATGACGGCGGCATTCGTTGGTGAAGCGGCAACTGGCACACAGAGCAACGACACTTTCGACATGGTGACACTCACCGCGAAGAAAAGTGCAGTCATTGCGAAGGTGTCCAACGAACTGCTCGAAGATTCGGTTGTGTCTTTCGGCGATGACCTCGCTGTAAGTATGGCGTATGCGCAGAGCAAATTGGAAGACCAGTCGTTGTTTATCGGAGATGCGACAAGCACCTACGGCGGCATCAACGGTCTCGCCAACGCCGTCGGATCCGCTGGCGTGTCGACTGCGACAAGCACCGCGTTCTCGGGGATCACACTCGCACAGATCATGGCAGCGTTCGCGCTCCTTCCGCAGTACGCGGACAACGCGAACACCAAGATCTTCTGCCACAAGGCGGTTTGGAACTCCGTGTTCCTTCGACTTGCGGCGGTTGCTGCGGGCAATACACAGACTGACCTCCTGAGCGGCGACAAGCAATTGTCGTTCTTGGGCTATCCAGTCGTGTTGTCGCAGGCGATGAACAGCACAACGGGCAACGGCTCGATTGCGTGTCACATCGGTGATCTCTCGCAAGGCGTGTATCTCGGTGATCGTCGTCAAACATCGGTGGACTTCTCCAACAGTGCGCTCAACGCATTCGAGCAGGACATGCTGGTGTATCGGGCAACGACTCGTTGGGATCTCATCTGCGCCAATGTTGGAGATGCAACCAACGCAGGATCGGTCGTCACACTCAAGGCAGGCGCATCATAATTTTCACGAAAGGAAAATAACATGAACTCACTTCAAAATCTCAAGCACTTCAACATCATCCCGGCACAAAATGTCACGACAAGCGCGACAATTGCAAGCAACACGGTCGACACAAAGGGTTACGACGATCTCCAAATCGTCTTTACCCGCGTGACGAGCGCCGCTGCCGATGCGATGACATCGTTCGCGATCCAGTCGGCTGACGAGGATGCTGCATCAGCATTCGCGGCGGTGACTGGCTATGTCAGCGGCACGGACTACACTCTCGCATCAATCGTCGGTGGTGCGAACACTGCGGCTGCAAAGCCGTCGGTGTTCAACATCGACTTGCGCGGCAAGAAGCGATACTTCCGCATCCAGTTGCAAACCGCAACGGCTGGCTACATCGCAGCGACTGCATCACTCGGACGAGCCGAGCAGTCACCGATCACGGCATCCACACAGGGTTGCGCGGTCGTCGTCAATCCGTCCTAGTATCCATTCGCGTATCGATTCTCTCTTCCAACTCCCTCGCAGGCTCACGCTTGCGAGGGAGTTGCATTTTTGCGTGGTACAGTTCGCGCATGAAACTCGACATCGGTACACGCAAGTCAAACCTCGAAGGATTCACGGCGGTCGATTGGTCGGGCGCACTCGACGCGCGATCCCTGCCCTATGCGTCAAACTCCATCGACGCGATTCATGCGAGCCATGTTCTTGAGCATGTTGCGACGCATGAGATGCTCCCCATGTTCACGCACTGGATCGACATCTTGAAGCCTGGCGCTGCGATCCGAATTGCCGTGCCCGACTTTGACGCGATCGTCAAGGTCATGCAGAGTGGCGAACATCCGACCGCGCCAGTCGAGGGATGGATCATGGGCGGGCAGACTGACTCCAATGATTATCACCACAGCATCTGGACGAAAGGGAAACTCACACTACTCATGGAGACGGCGGGACTAATCGACATCATCCCGTGGGTCGGCGTGCCAGGGGACTGCTCGTCAGTGATGATCTCGCTGAACTTGCAAGGGACGAAGCCGATCAAAGACGAGATGATGGCAAAGCCGCCGTCAATGCCAGACATGAAATTCGTTATGACTATGCCACGACTTTCATGGACGGACACGATGCTCTGCCTCGCAGGCGTGGCGCACAAACTCGACATGGACATTGTCAAGACTTCGGGCGTGTTTTACGGCCAGTGCATGCAGAGGGCGTTAGAGGACATGAGCCGCGACCCGAAACTCAAGTACGCGGTGACCGTGGACTACGACACCATGTTTGACTGGCGCGACCTTGTGCGCATGCGCGACATCGCAGACAGGTATGAACTCGACGCACTGGCACCGCTCCAGTCGGGTCGTGAGCGCACGACTCCGCTCTTCACGGTGAGCAAGGAACAGGGCGCGACGAGTAGCGGGTTGCCGTACGACTTCATCGACAAGGACTGGTTTCAATGCTCGTCGGTGCATTTCGGGTTGACGCTCATCAACCTCGAATCGCTGCGCAAACTTCCCAAGCCGTGGTTTGCGTCAACGCCCGATGATGCTGGCGGATGGGGCGAAGGCAGGACGGACGACGACATCCATTTTTGGAAGCAGGCGAGTGCGTCCAATTGGCGGTTTGGAGTGTGTCCAAGTGTAACCGTAGGGCACATCGAAACGGTTTGTGCGTGGGTGAACGAGCGAATGCAAGTGACATATCAACCGCTGTTCCAGTATCTGCGCGACGGCAAGCCGTGGTCGGTTCGCAACCGCGAGCGTTGGCGATACATGCCTGACGAGCGTGCATAGGATCAAGGCATGGCAGTAGGCGCATACGCACTCACAACTCTCGTCAATCTCAAGTCGTACCTTTCTGTCACGAGTTCGGCCGACGACACGCTCATGGAGCAGTGCATCGACCGCGCCACCGCACGCATGGAGCGGTACATGGGTCGCAACATCATGAACCGCACATATACGCAGTGGTATAGCGGCAGCGGCGCTCGCTCCGTCCTCCTGCGTGAATATCCAGTCAACTCGGTGCAGGGCGCGTACACGGGCGCGACGGTTGCGCTCACCGTGTCAAGCACCGTCACGACTGACATCCGCGCAACGGTCTCAATCAACGCCGAGGCGATCGGCACAGGCGCGGCGGGAATGTCACTCTCGCGCCAGACCCTCACAGGCGCACTCACTGCCACCACGCTGGCGTTCTCGACCTATGACGATGTGACTCGACTCGCCGTGGCGATCAACCTTCTGACGGGCTTCAGCGCAACCGTGGGACTCAACATGCAGACGGCGCAGATGCACCCGATCGTCGGCGATTGCCTCTCGTCTGCGGTTGTTCTCACGGGCGCGGATGTTGGCGTTGAGTACCGATATGACTCGCTTGAGGGAATATTGCATGTGCAATCCGAGCCGTATTGGAGTGGGAGTCACACGCATTACGCGGACGCTCGCCGCCCTTCACTCGTGGTCATGTACACGGCGGGATATGCGACCGTGCCCGACGACATTGAAGAGGCGTGCCTTGAGGTCAGCAAGTATTTATTCCAGACACGCAAGACCAACGCGAACCTCAATAGCGAGTCGCTCGGCGACTACTCGTACACACTCGCGGATGCGACGAAACTCTCGTCGATGATGGCAGACCTGCTCGGCTACATGCGCGAGATCCGATGACCGTCGCAAACCTTATTGAAACTCGCGGCGTGGCATGCTCGACGACCCGACCGACGACAACGCAGGACGATGGCGGTTCGATTATCGAGACTTACGCCACGAGCATTGCCGCGCTCACCGTTTACATTCAGCGCAGTTCGCCAACCGAGCGTGTCGTCAATGGTGCGCTACGGATGGTGACACCGACGACGGGCTACGCATTGCCAGGGGCGGACATCCTCGCACGCGATCGGCTTGTAAGCGGTGCGAATACTTGGGAGATCACAGGCATTGTCACGCCCGACGAATTGGCTTCGCCCGATGAACTGGCGTACATGATCCTCGACCTCACACTTATCACGGGGCAGCCGTGAGCGCGACGCACAACTTTGACGCAGAAAAGATACTGCGACAGGTCGTCATCGGAGTACAGCGCGGGCAGGCGATCGCGATGATCACGCTGCAAAACGAGTTGAAACTGATGCTCAATCGTCAAGGGACTGGCGTTGCATATCGCGGCGGAAAATTGCACAAAGGGATGTGGAGATTCAGATCAGCGCCAGGCGAACCACCAGCCGCCGACACCGACTTCCTGAAGATGTCGGTTCAGGTTGCACCAGTCAGGCGTAAGAAGGGAAACTTCTACACACTCGCGCTGACAAAACTTATGCCATACGCCGTGCATCTCGAATTTGGCGCACCTGCGAACAATTTGAAGCCGCGCCCATTCATCATGCCGTCGCTGCGAAAGGTTGCGCCGTTGGTGCGCGACATCATGGTGCGATCCATCCAGAAACGCCTACCAGGACAACCCATCACATGAGCATGCAAAGCGTCCTCACGGCGATCTACGAAAAGATCAACCCTAGCGCAGGATCATCGGGGTTCAAGTCTAGCTTCGGCGGTGGTATTAATACGCGAGGGCGCATATTCCAGAACCAAGCATCGCAGGACACGGTGCTACCGCTTTGTATCTACGACATTGCCAACGAGGAAACGACCGCGTATCTCGGACAGACTGCGGCATCAATCCACGAACTTACCGTCAACTTCACGATGTACTTTCGCAAGGTGGACGGTATCCAAACTGGCATGGTGAGCGAGAACCAACTCTTCGACCTCCTGCACATGCAGGCGATATCGTCGAGCGATACCGATATCGACTCGATCAAGTCGGTTTGCACTTCTCGCGGCACTCCTACAATCGAGGTGGACAGCGTGTCCATCTCGTGTTCGTATCGTGTTCTCGTATCGAAAAAAGCATAAGGAAAACCTATGGCAACTCCACTCATTGGCATTAACGGAAATGTGACAATCGCAGCCGCGCTCGGCGGACTCATCGTAAACGACTGGAATGCAACGGTCGATCGCGCATCGCTCGATGTTTCTGGGTTCGGTAATTACGCCCCAAATCGACTCATGGGGATGTTCGACATCAAGGGCAGCGCGACAGGCATCGCCGACGGCGCGATCAGCCCGTTTCTGTGGGTGACCGCGACCGCACCCGCGACGATTACGCTGCAAAGCGATGCGGGCAATTCGATCGCATTCCCTGCGATTATCGTGTCCGCTGGAGTCGGCAACGCACTTCGCGGCGATGCGAAAGCGGCGCTGAACTTTGAAATGTCGATGGGGACATCGACGGCGACATCGTTCACACTCGCGACCGTTGGCATCACGGCGACTTGGACATCCTAATGGATGTCGGTCGTCCGATCGACACGACCTTCCACATCTTCACAAACGCATGCGACTGGCGCTGCGAGTTCACCCACAAGGGCGAGCGACGAGGATGCTGGGTCGGGTACACCGCGTTACGCACCGCCGTACTGACGAGTGCGTTGCGTCACTACAACATTTTCGATATGGCAGGCGTAACGCAGGTTACGATCCGTCAACGAAAGGACTTCTCACAGTGGACACTCAACCCAAAGATAAATCAAAAGCCCGTCTGGTAAAGATCGGCGATCGGATGCTCCCATGTATTTCAGCCAACGACTACATCGAGATCGGCGAACGACGATGGCATGCGTTGCATTCTCGCGCGTCGATGATGCTGGAGGATGCGCGGGCGGAATCGCCACAGCGCGTCGATCATCTCAAGGCGATCTACGAACTGCGCGACCGCACGACTGCGCTGGCGATCCAACATGCGGCGACGCTCGAAGGTGCGCTCGAAGTGATCGACCACGCCGCGAAGAAGGCAACATGGACGAAGGAGTCACTCGCACTCGCACTCGCCGACATGCAACCCGAGGCGGTCATCGAAGCGGCGCTTGCGCTCTGCGGCATCACGCTCGGGGACGAACCGTCCCCAAAACCGTAGCGGCGACGGGTGACCTCGACTGGTATTCGCTCGCCGCATTCGTAGCGCACTACGCGCCAGGTGCGGGCGACCCGATGGACATGCCCGTGGATCGGATGCTTGCGATCGCGCACGCGACGAGCAGTCTCCTCGTGAAGCGTGCGGAAGCAGAGACGAAAGCGATGCGTAGAATCTGACATGGCGGAAGAAGCATCCATCGAAGTTCAGATCAATGCCCGCGTGGACAAACTCGACGCGGGGTTGAAGGTTGCGGAGGCGCAGGTCAATAAAAGCGCAAAGGTGATGGGCGACGCTGGCGAGCAAGGCGGTAACCAATTCGCGTCAAGAATGGTTAGCGGTATGGTTAAGGGACTCGCCCTCGGCGCGGTCACGAATGTTATTGGCGGCGGCATACTCAAGTCGATTCAGGGGATCAACGCAGGGAAAAGCGGCGAGGATATCGGCAAAGATATAGCGACTGGTATTGTCGATGGTGCAAAGAGTATTCCGATCGCTGGTATCGTCGTCAGCATTCTCGATGAGTGGATCAACGGGATGGATCGAGTAGTGGATGCAGCGATTGCGAAGTCCACTGCGGCGCTCAATACTTATTGGGATGTAGTAACGAAAATCAATAAAGAAAAATCATCGTTAATGCAAAGCGTGCTTGAGCAGGAGCGTGGGTTTGCTGCTGGCGACGATCCTCAAATGATGGCAGACCTGAGTCAAGTAAGGTTTGCAGAGGCAAACCAAAACAGGATTGCAGAAATGGAGAAGTTCAACAAAGACGCACTCGCCGAGTCAGACAAGGGATTCAGCGAAAGGAGAACGCTACTTGAAGCGAAGGCGCGACAGGCTGAACAAGATGTGTCTGCGACAGATGCTCTTGGTCGGGCGATGGGTGCCAGTTCTCCTAGTGCCACTGTGGCACAAGCGGCGTTGGACGACATCATAACCGCAGACAAAACGCATGCAGATGACCGAGCCAAAATAATTGCGAAAAATGAAGCACAAATAGCAGAATTGAGGTCGAGGAGTGGCACTCTTGAAATTGCGCACGCGAAGAAACTTGCGGACGAAATTACCAAAAATGCACAAGAGGCATCAGACAAAAAGGTGGATGCCCAGAACAAAGTGATACTCGACTTGGCCAGACAAGAGGAAGCGGGAATTGCCTCGTCGATAAGAGCGCAAGCCAACTACGAGAAAGAAAAACAGGCAGCAACTCAACGCGCCGCAGAAGATGCGATCCAGTCCCAGATCGACGCACTCCAAGCACCAACGATGATCGACAAGCAGCGCGACGAAATGAACCGCGCACAGTCCGCAGCGCAGGGCATGATCCAGTCGGGCAGCACCGCGTTGGGTCAGTTCAACTTCGCGCAGGACGGCGCGGCGAATCTTGCGCTCGCCGTGGCGAAAGAGCAAAGCAAGAAACTCGATGAACTTCAGAAGTTGCACGACACGCTCAAGTCGATCAGAGCAGGAGTACTCGTCTAATGCCAGTCTTCGAAGTCCCATCCTCGCGTCGATATGCATTCAACCTCGGCATGCCAAAGGGTGAGCGCGAGTTCATTGTCACGGAGGCGGCGACCGAGGCGGATGTTTACGCGCTGTTCGGCGGTTTGCTTCCTGCGAGCGGCGACGCATATCCAAGCACGACGAGCGGCGCGACGCAAGCGTTCGACTTCGACATCGTAAAGACGGCGGACTTGCCTGGCATGTGGCGCGTCAATGTCCATTACAAGACCAACTACGCGACAAGCAACGCGCAGAATCCTGCGAATGATAAGCAGCCGTCGGAGGTCGGATATCGCGCCGCGAAGTTGTCCCTCTCGGCGACATTCGTCGATATGTGGCGCGATCCAACGACGACGACAATCGCATCGCCTGGCAACTCGACGAACGCGGACATCGGCGGAACCAGCATCGATGTCGCAGGTATCCCCATGAGCGCACTGCGATATCAACAGGCGATTACGATCAATATCACGGATCAGTACTTGCCGAACCCACAGCAGATCGCGGCGCAGATCGGCGCACGGAACAACTCGTCGTTCCTGAATTATCCCGTCGGCATGGTCGTGTTCGTCGGGTGCAACATGGAGAATGTCCCCGAGGTTGGGCATACGAGCATCGAGTACAATTTTCTCTTCGATGCGTTCTATCACCTGATCCAGTTCCCCGTGCGAACTGACAGCGAGACAATCCCGCGCAACGCGGCGGCGGTCGGCAATGTTGCGGCAGGCAGCGCATCGACGATCTACTGGCGGCAACCGTTTCCAGGGTATTCGAACTTCTCGGCTCTTTCCAATTACTTCGACGGACTCTAAAAACTATGGCAGACGAAATCACAATCCAACTCTCGCTCGAAGTTGTCTCGGGCAACTTCCGAACATCATTCCGACCCTCGCAGGTGCAGATCGACCTCGCATCGACGAAAGCAGATCAAGGAGTGCAGACCATTTCCACCTCGGCATGGACGCTGATAGCAGTTGCCAACGCAGCAGCAGGCGGCATCTCGTGGTTCCGCAACATATCCACGAGCGCAACGACGAGTCAATACATAAAACTCGCATCGGGCGCGACAAATTCCGAAGCGACAAACTTCCCATTTGCGAATCTTGCGCCAGGCGAACACGCATCATTTCGCAATGTCACCACGGTCGTCTCGGCGAAGGCGGTTAGCACAAACTCAAACGCGTTGCAGTACGGATTCCTCTCGCCGTGAAACTCCCCCGATTTACATCGGGTGGATGGGGCAAACTCACTTACGCGGTCATCAATCAGGCGTTCGAGCAGATCGAAAAGACTGCCAACGCCGCACGCGACGGTGGGAGCATGGACGCTCCGCCGTCACAGTTCGTTGCGAAGATCAACGGGCTAACGGCGAGCGCGACGCAAGGATCGACGCAAGGTACGGACGCAGTGAGCGGCGCGACATTCGCCAAGTCGTATCTGTACGACTGGTCGGAGATCAGCATTGGAGTCGGCGACGGCGCGTCTCCTGCGGGCACGGGTACGGGGCTGTCGTGGAAGGACGCAACCGCAGCGCAGGGGACGGGTCGAGCGAGCGGTCTGACGACGACATACTCGCCTGCGATCGACATCGCAACGAGTCAGCGATTCGCTGCGGGGGACATCGTGGTACTCAATCGCGTTGCGGTGCGGAGCGGATCGAAGTACTCGGCCATGTATCTCATTACGGCATCGAGCGCGAGTACATCATTCCTCGCACGGCTCACGGCGAAGCACGCGACAATCGCAGGTATCTACGCATGGACTGGACTCACGCGAGAATTGAGCGGCACGGTTGCGGCGCGTACTGCGGCGATCAACCTCTACGAACTCAACTCGATTCGCAACTGCGACAATTACGCAGCGGCAATTTCCGTCGCAGGCGTGTCGTGGGACGGTTCAAGTACAACGCCCGATACATTGTGGGGACACGGTCAATCACTCACGGGCGCATCGGCGACTCTAACGAAACAAAATTTACCAGTTGGCGCGGCGGGCACTGGTACACTCGTGCAGATGAATGTCACACACACGAGTGCCGTATCGTTCGGTGATCCACCCGCGTTCGGCGCGTACTACTC
>Ga0209284_10006362_pt1 | contig 11406 bp, 6 predicted proteins | sample FRY03_FD_187211 | JGI IMG/M metagenome (GOLD analysis project Ga0209284, IMG submission 187211) | Freshwater microbial communities from Lake Fryxell liftoff mats and glacier meltwater in Antarctica - FRY-03 (SPAdes) (version 2) | ecosystem: Environmental > Aquatic > Freshwater > Ice > Glacier... | reverse complement strand
AAAAAATTTTTACGAAATAAATTTTTTTTTTTAATTTAATAGAATCGTTATTTAAACGAATATATTTGTAATATTTTATGAAAAAATAGGTCTAAAAATCAAATGAATCTTGATTAAGTATATTATTTGAAATTTGGATTAGTTTTATATATAAATAAAAAATTATAGAATAAAGATTCGATCGGTAATGCTCAGTAGTTAGAAATAGTAAATATAAAGCTCGTACAAATTTCAATATTATTCCCAGATAATTATTATCTTATGGCAATAACTTTTCGTCAAATGATGATATGTTTTTAAAAAGGAAATAATTCTATTGGGTTTTTAAAGTTTTTTGGGTTGAAACTTTTTTTTATTTATAAATATTTTAAGTAATTTAATAATTTTTGGAAAAAATTGGAGTTTGATTCACCGTCAGCTGAATAATCTATATCATCACCAGGTGACCAATAGATTATTTTTCTGATAGATCTTTCAAACGGTTTCCGGATACTTAAATTTCGTGTCCGTTTTGTGAAATCTTTAATTGCCTCTGACCAATTTTTATCTCCAGTTAATACCGAAGAATTACCAATAAGCCAAAAACCATTTTTAGCTCTCGTAAATCCAACATTAACTCGTCTACAGTCAGCCAGAAAACCAATACCTTTTTCAATTTTCGCTCTAACACAAGTGAAACAGATGATATCTTTTTCTCTTCCTTGAAACCCATCGATAGTATTAACTTGAATTTCATCTTCTTTATTTTTTAAAAATCGGTAACCTTTAATTTCGTCAATTTGTCCATTATATCCTCCTATAATGCCTATAGAGCTGATGTTAAACAAAGGATATAAGCATATGAGCGATCTTAAAATGTAAGATAAAATTCTTAATTCATCCAAATTACACCACGAGGATAAATTTGCTAAATGAGGTTGCTCTTGTCCTTCACATGCGTCAAAAAAAGTCAAAGGTCCAAAACATCGAAGGGTTTGGAAATTTTTTAAATTAGCTACTAACTGTGAATCTTTTAAACAATTTTGGTAAAATTTTCTTGCTGGAAAACTCGAAATTTGAGGATGCATTCTATATTGATTTTCTAGAAAATTAACTTGAAAATTAGAAAGCTGAAACCTCTTGAAGAGACTCCTATTGTAACCAAAATTTGCGGAAAATTTTGAAAACACGGTAGCTGGTAACTGCTGAATGTCACCAATTAAAATTATCTTTTTACAAACTTCTTTCATTGGAATCAAGGTTGATAATTCTATTGCCTGTCCAGCTTCATCTACTATCACAGTTTCTGTTTTTTTGGAATTTTTCATAACAGGATGTCCCGTGCAAGCCAACGTTGTAAATATTGCAGGGGTTTTTTTTAATATTTTACTCCGTACTTTTTTAAAGATTTTATTTAATGTTCCTATTCTAATTTGTTCATCAATATCTGAAGAAATTATTATCGCATAATTTTCTAAAGATATATGATCCAATACATGGTGATAATTTGGTCCAAGTCGGGTGATTTTCATTGGCCATCTACAGTCAAACTTTAAATTTAAAACAAAACCTTGTGTAGCCCTCATCGCAATTTCATCGATTGCCGCATTTGATGGTGCACAGATCAAAATTTTCTCAGGGATAAAATTTAATTCAGAAGGTTTTTTTTTTAAGTTGTTCTTTATTATATTTACCACCGATATTATTCCTAAAATTGTTCTAGTTTTTCCTGTCCCAGGAGGCCCTTGAATAAGAGTCACATCTGTTTTCAGAAAAGAAATCATAGCCTTAATCTGGCTTCGGTTGAAATGTTTTAACAAATGAATTTTATGCGAATATTTAATATTTATTTTTTCTTGCTTTAAAGTATAAAACTGTGAAGATAAAATCATTGGTTTTAAATTTAAGCTTATGTGTTTAAATGAATTTAGTACATCGAATTCTCTAACTAGTCCTACCAGTCCGGAAGTTTGATTGAATATCATAATCTGAATTAAATGAATATTTGGTTTAAAGTATTTCCAGTTCCAATAATCCATTTCTATATTTAAAAACTGGTTCTTGGCCATTTTCTCATTAACAATCCCGAAACACCTTTTCATTTTAATCTTTTTATTCTCAATGATTTTTTTCGATATCAAAGCTAATCTTTTTTTGTTTAAATTTTTAATCCAATCATTTGTTACTATAACGCTTATTGTAAACTTTTTATTTTTCACTCCACTCCATAAAATTTGAGCAGAAAACACTTTTTCTTTATATAAATTCGCCTCCAAAATTCTATCAAATTGACTTCTTAGTTCTTCAAAAAACAAAACTTCGAAGGAATTTTTATATTTTTTAATTGAATCAAAATGATTCGACAGTATTTTTAAATTATATCTAATTTTTTTTGAGTTTTTTAAGATTTTTTCCCAACTTAAAATTTCTTTAAGAATATTTTCCATTTGTATTTATTACCAGGAAACTTTTTAGTTATGAATAAAATGATCTAAAACGAAAAGGAATTAATTTTTATTAATTAACAACAAATTTATATTTTAAGAAATTATATAAATATTTAATCTTTTATTTAATAGAATATTTAAAAAAAACAATTTAAGATTCATTCCGTCTGTAGTAATTCAAATTATTTAAATAAATTTTAACTTTGGGTGTCGTAATTCATCAACGATAATTTTTGAATTTTCTTTTTCTTTTTTATATAGGCTTTTTTGGGAAAGGTAAGCAATTTGGTATTTAGATTTTGAGCTTAATCCATGTGTACTAATGCTTTGTCTAAGGATATTTGCTTCATCACCTCCTCTCTGATGAAATTGAATTGCTCTTTTCATTTGAGGGTCAAGTATCAAGAGCTTTATTTCTCCTGATATCCACTTTTCTACCCCTAAAATCAATCTCGAGTGGCCTTGATGTTGAAGATACAGTGGTATAGTGTAGCTTTTCGGATAGGTTGAATTATTGATATTTTTATTTGTACATCGTGACGAGAAATATTCCCATACAACTTGAATCATTGTATTTAAATCACATATGCCTCCTGTAAAGTCAAAGTCAGCCACACATGCTCGGATCTTACATGATCTTAACATGGCTACAACTTCGGTGGCTCCAATCCATTTTGTTGTACCGAAAAGTGAATATTCTAACTGCATACCTCCTATTCGGTCATAACCTTTTTTCCAAGCATTTTCTATGATTTTTTGTAAATCCTTTAAGGTTGGAATTGAGATTATCCCTCTGGAAAACAATTGATCTCTTACACCAGAATCATGACTTAGATAAGATGATAACATGGATTGCATATTTCGATAACCACAGTCCCAATTCATTGTTTGTGCATGGAAATCCAAAGAAGAACATATGTGCATACGAATTACATCTCTTGGCCAAGAATCTTTGTAAGCTCTTAGAACTGCATTACCTATCTTCGGAATTACCATGGCATTGTATATAGTCATTCCTTATACTATATAAAGACAGTTTGTAAATAAAATATAGTTATATTTAAAATATAAACCATTCTATTAATTTATCTTTTGTCTTTTACTAAAGATAATATAAGATTGGTGGGTATTATGTTTTTATTTTTTGGAAATATTTGGGTTAATCGAATTTAAAATAATTAATAGTAGCGCGTCACTAATTTATCATTTTTTTTATCCTTAACAATACTTGGAGAGAACAAAAATTTAAAAATACTTAATTTTATTTTTAAATTAAGAAAAGACTGTTAAAAAAAATTAAATAAATAAGCCTTTTTTAATATTAATTATTATAATATTTAAATGAAAATAAATAGACCTTTTGTTGAGAAATTAAAATCGTGTTTTCTATGTACAAATGAACCTATTCAGATATTGAGTTCCATATCTCTACTTTTACTTCAAAAAAATGAAATGGTTATTCAAAACAAATATAATCTCGGATTATTCGATCAAATATACAATTCTATCTACAACACAAAACTTGATGACAATATATTAATTAATAGAATGTTTAAGATTTTTACAGAGTTAAATATTTTACTTTATAAATCAGGAGTACGATCTAAAATTAGTTTTGACAAATCTCAAAACAATAGTGGGAAGAAAACCCGTTTATTAAAGTTAAAAGATATTGAAAAAATTATTGTTTAATATTTTTTACATTTACCTATCGCCTATAAAAATTATTCATTTTTAAACCAAAAAAAAAAAGGAATTATTGAAATATCGCATGAATTAAAATTTAGTTTTTTGATTGTTGATTTTTTTGGAATAATGAAAGCTGACAGAGGAATTAGAAATTATATCTGTGATCTTAATCAAATAGACTTCCAAATTTCCAAAATTGCATTCCATGTGTTCCGAAAATTAAAAAATTTAAAAAATACGTTATTGATTGATAACGGTTTCAATGATAATATTGTAAGCTATATTTTCAAAGATAAACTGATTAAACTTGAAAATCTCTCACGATTTATTAACTGTTTGGAAATATATCAGACTTTTGTGAAATATTGGTTTACTTCTCTTAGGCTAAACTTAGAATTTTTTTTTTTGTGGATGACAAACGTTTATAATTATAAAATAAACATTGATAAAATATTATGTAATGTTTCGTTTTTAAAGTTGGATAGAGAGATTGAATATACCGTTCAAGAAAATATACTACAATATAAATCTCAGTATATTCCATTGCTAAAGTTGAAAAATTTTGGAAAACTTATATCATATTCATCTGAAATCTTAAATTTTATTTCATTCTTAAAATACGGAGATATGATTTCTAAGATTTTCCATAATTTACCCAAGTTTAGGAAAAATTTGTCCGAATTACCAAACATTAATTTATCAACAGGTTTTATTTGGTCAGAGCTTGAGTTGTCTATATTTGATAAAGTTGGTTTTTTTTATTTTAGAGAAATATTAATTGGAATAATAGAACTTAAATTACACTTAATGAAACTAAAAAAATCTAGGATTCCTTTAGGTTTTGAAAAAAAAATTATTTTTTCCATGGGCTTGATAGTATGTAAAAATTATTCTAAAAAAATTTTTTATTTTGTTATAAAAAAGATTCGTCATCGAGATTTTACTGTGTTTCTAAAGACAGGAAATTTTATGATTTTTAAAAATCTGAGTTGTTTATATTTAATAATTTCGCAAATCCCCACAAAATTTTTAGAAAAGGTTTCAGAGGATCAATTAAAGAAATATTTTAAGGTTTTTCTTCTCAAAGTTATCGATAATTTTATATCAAGTTCCAATTACAACTATTTTAAACAAGATTTATCTCTGGAAAATCTTATACAAAAAAATTGTTGTGAATTGAAAACCAGATTCTTGATTTCTTTTCTTTTATCGTCATCAATAACTCATTTAAACTATTTGGAAGTTTTTTATACCGATTTTCTTCATGAATTAGTTCGTTTATTAAAAAAGCTTAGTAACAAATCTATTTTAAATCGCGAAAAAGATTTTATATTAAAGTTTTTACCATTAATTTTTGGAGTCCTCTTTATGGGAACTAGACTGGATTTGAGTTTACTTAGTTTTAAAATATATTTACCGGGAAATAGAGTTTTAAAACAAATATGCAATAGAATGATAGAATATTGTTCTTTCTTAAGTTCAAACAAAAAAGAACTTGTTGAAATAGCTATTAAAGAAATAAGACTTTTTGAATCGATAAAAATTAAAAAATTAGAGAGAATTTTTTTTATAAAGGCAAGGTGTAAAAAAAATAAAATTGAACAAATCTTTTTATCTATTTATGATTTAAATATTGAAAAAGAATTAGATAGATCATTTATTTATTATAAAACCAATATTGAAGGAAGCATCATAGGATTGTGTATATTGTCTTTTGGAAATGATTTCATGTCTAAACTTATTTACCGGATTCAATCCTTTTTTCTTTCAAGTGATTCAATTGATTATAGTTCATTTGCAATTCTAGCTGTTTCCTTTTTATTTATTTCAAACAATGAATGTCCTGCAATTGATTTTTTAACCAAATTATCTGTAAACAATGAGTTTATAGTTGCAAAAAATTCAATCTTTTCACTAGGACTAGTTGGTGCAGGAACAAATAACACCAGAATAAAAAATGCACTAAAAGGCATTGCCAATTTTTATGATTTAAAATTAGAAAAAATTTTTTCTAAAAAAAGAGTTATTAATGAAGAGGATGATTTTCAATTATTTCGAAAATTAAAGTCTATAGTATTTTTAATACGATTATCACAAGGTATGGTTAATTCTTTTTTCCATGATTTATTGCAAAAACACATTCATACTGCAAAATTAAATACATCGACTATAAACTTACTTCTTTTCGCTCTGTTTAGTTTTATGATTTCGAATTTTATTGGAAATGAGTCTGTATTTACATGTTTTTTTTTGTTTATAAATTTATTTAGATCAAAATTAATATGTTTTTACGATGCCAATCATAGGATATTCACATTAAAAATAAAGAAATTATTGATTACAAGTTTAAATCAAATCTATTTAATAACACCTTGTTTTTCTAATTTCTAATTTTTATTTTGTATTGAACTATACCTAGCAAAATCTTTTTTAAAAAGACACATCAAATTTTTTTTAATTTAAAAAAAATTAATTGATTAAAATAATATGTTGTTTTTAATTCGACCAATTCCTTTTAAATACTCGAAAAATAAAAATAAATATAAAAACGATAAAATGAAAATCTGTATGAACGATATTAAAAATATCCAAAACAAAGTTTACGATGTAGTAATAGTAGGTGGTGGACATTCAGGGTTTGAAGCGGCGATGGCAAGTAGTAGAAGAGGTGCTTCAACCTTATTACTTACACTTAATCTTGATAAAATTGGGTGGCAACCATGTAACCCATCTATTGGTGGTCCAGCTAAATCTACACTTGTTCACGAAGTTGATGCACTTGGTGGATGGATGGGTAAAGTTGCAGATCGCTGTTATTTACACAAAAGATTATTAAATTGCTCTAAAGGTCCTGCAGTATGGTCCCTTCGGGCTCAAACTGATAAAAAAGAATATTCGGAAGAAATTAAAAAAATTATAGATAATTCAAAAAATCTTGATATTCAAGAGGGTATGGTTAGTGATCTTTTCCTAAATAAAAACAATGAAATAGTAGGAGTTGGAACTTATTTCGGAGGATATTTCGATTGCAGAGCTGTAGTACTTACTACCGGTACTTTTTTAGGTGGAACAATATGGGTAGGATCGAAAAAAATATCAGCTGGAAGAGCTGGAGAAATGCCAAGCTTCGGTCTAACTCAATTTTTAAAGTTGAAAGGAATATCTATGGGAAGATTAAAAACTGGTACTCCTCCTCGGATTGATTCTCGAACTATTAATTTTAAAAAAATTCAAAAACAAGAAAGTGATAAGGAGGAAAGATGGTTCAGTTTCGATAAGTTAGAATGGAATTCCCGTGAAACTCTCGATTGTTACATTACTCATACTAGTTCAAAGACACTTTCTCTGATACGAAAGAATTTACACCTTTCCCCCAAATATGGAGGTTTTATGAGAAGTACAGGACCTAGATATTGCCCTTCAATTGAGGATAAAATCACTCGATTTTCTGATAAAGTTGACCATCAGATATTTTTAGAACCAGAAGCCAGGAGTATAAATGAAATTTATGTACAAGGAATGTCTACAGGACTTCCAGAGCAATTACAATCAAGATTACTTAAAACTATTCCAGGTTTGGAAGAAAGTGTGATGGTTAGACCAGCTTACTCCGTAGACTATGATTACCTTCCTGCCTTACAGCTAGAAAAAAATTTGATGTGTAAGATAAACGGGTTATTTTTTGCAGGACAAGTCTGTGGAACAACTGGATACGAAGAAGCTTCTGCACAAGGAGTTCTTTCTGGAATAAACGCGTCTTTATTTACAGAAAGAAATTCTACGATAACACTAAGTAGAGAAGGTTCTTTTTTAGGAACTATGATTGATGATTTATGTAGCAAGAAACTAAGGGAACCATACAGAGTATTGACATCAAGATCTGAATATAGACTTCTTTTGCGAGCGGATAATGCTGATTTCAGACTTACACCTATAGCTAGAAGATTTGGTTTAATTTCAGATAGAGATTGGATAAATTTTAAAAAAAAAATTGAGCGTATCGAAATTGAAAATAAAAGATTGTGTTCAACTATTTTAAAAACCAATTCACTAATACGTAATATAATAAGTGAAGAAACCTCACAGATTTTAAAAAAAGAAATTACATTATCTCAATTAATATCTAGACCACATTTGAATTATGAAGATTTAAAACAACTCGGTATAGCTAACTGGGAAATTAGTTTTCAAGAAATCAAATTTATCGAAATTGAATTAAAATATGAAAACTATATTCGAAGACAAGAAAATATTGTTTTTAATATTGAAAAAATGATGGACGTTCAAATAGTAAAAAACATTAATTTTATGAAAATTAACCAATTATCAAAAGAAGGAAGAGAAAAATTAACAAAAAATAGACCAAAAGATCTTAGAGGGGTGTGTCAAATGGGAGGCGTTAGTACATCTGATCTTCAGGTTTTAATGATGTTGATCTTAAAGTAAATTTTTTAGATTTTTCTAATTGTTTAATCGTAAAATGGAAAAAATGAAATACCCGTATAACTTCTTAAGGTTGTAGGAATTTTAAGTCCATATTTATTTTGAAAATTTTCACAAATACAACAAATCAATCTCGTAGTAGCACAAAGTGTGGAGTTTAACATTGTTACACATACATTTTGTCGTGATTTGCAGTTCGTTTTAAACTCTATATTAAGTTTTTTAGACTGATGAGTGGTACAATTTGAACAAGATACAAGCTCACGAAATGTTCTGCTAGCAGGAAAGAATCCGACTATATCAATTTTCTTAGATGCGGAAAGGTTTATGGATCCACTAGGAATAGTTATAAGATTGAAAGGGATGTTTAAGGAGTGATAAAAAATTCTTGAATTTTCTAGCATTTCCTCAAACAATTTCCAAGAGTATGTTTCTGATTTTGTAATTATAAATTGTTCTACTTTTTCGAATTGATGTACTCGGAAAATCCCCGAGGTATCTTTTCCATGACTACCTCCTTCTTTTCTAAAACATGTGCTAAATCCTGAATATCTTATTGGAAGTTTGGAGAAAGGAATTTGTTCGCCATAATGAAATGCCGTTAATGGCTGCTCAGATGTAGCTATTAAAAACTTGGCACTACTATTCCCGACATTATAAAGTTGTTCTGAAAAATCACTAAGTTGTGTGCATTTTTTTAATAGTTTACTTTTCATAAAATATGGAGTTTGTAATCCTATGTATTTTTTTTTTGAAAGAAAATCAAGACCGTACCTAATAATCGAATAATTTAACAAAACTCCACCATTTTTAAGAAAATATCCTCTATTTCCTGCTACAAATACTCCTCTTTTATAATCTACAGCATTGATTTTTTTAAGAAGATTGAAATGATTAAGGAGTAGGGTTTTTTTTTTTTGAATGGAACCAAATGAATTTTCAATTCTCATGTTTAATTCAGTTTGGGAAAAAATACAAGTATTATGAACTAAATTTCCAAACATGAACAGGGTGGAGCTTTGAAACCTTTTAAAATTCTCAAGTTTTCGGACTAATTTTAATAGTCTATTTTTAAAAAAAGCTAATACGATAAATAATTGTCTGTTCTTTTCGATTTTTAGTGTGAAGTTAAATTTTGATAGAAGACTATATTTCCATTTGATCAAATCTTGATAATATTTATATTTTTTTAACAAAATCCAAATTGTCAGAAATTGATCAATTTTTGAACTATCTCCAAACCTCCTTTTTTCTGACCCTCGGTAAATATCTGAAAATCCAGAATAACCTAATTTTAATAAATTTATTTTGTTAACCATAAATTTTAAAATCACAGCCCTTTTGTAAATACTAAAATAGAATGGTAAGTAAAATCAACATTCTTTTTAATCTAATATTTCTATTAAATTTTACCTCCAACTGTCATTGAAAGCCAACTGATTTAAAAAGCAGTCGTAAAAAAAGGGGAAGTGTATCATGTGGTCATGGTAGAGTAGGCAAGCATCGAAAACATCCAGGTGGAAGGGGTAATGCGGGTGGACAACATCATCATCGAATTTTATTTGATAAATATCATCCAAATCATTTTAATAAGACAGGGATGAGGCGTTTTCACGATACAAAACAAAAACATCATTGTCCATCCATAAATATAGACAAAATAGTGGCCTATGCTAAAAAAATAAATTTGGATTGCCCAGAAACAATAGATATTACAAAATGGGGTTTTTTCAAATTACTTGGAAAAGGAAAGCTCCCATCAAAGCCTCTAATTATCAAGGCAAAGGTCTTCTCAAAAAAAGCACAAAATAAAATCGTTAAGTCTGGGGGAGCATGTGTTATATTACCGTAATGAAACAGTAGATCTATCGCGTATTTTTATTATATTGATTGTTATGTGTACCGCTTTAAAAATAATAAACTATATAAATGAATTGTGAAATTCCCATCTTCAAAAAAATAGAAGTTCAGGTAAATCCTTCTTTCATAATTAACTATAAAATTCAAAGTGGTTTAGAAAAAATAAATGATAATAAAAATCAAAACCCCAGAAATTCAAATAGGAAAATTCAGATGATGGCTAAGAAAGTTGTTTTTGGAGAGGATAGTAGGAAAGCATTGGTTAACGGAATTAATGCCGTTGCAGATGCTGTTAAAATTACATTAGGCCCTAAAGGAAGGAATGTAGTATTAGAACGATCTCTAGGTTGTCCTCAAGTAATAAATGATGGTGTAACAATTGCCAGAGATATAGAATTAGAAAACCCTTTAGAAAACACCGGAGCTAGGCTTCTCCAAGAAGTTGCTTCCAAAACAGATTTAAAAGCTGGAGACGGTACAACTACATCAACTGTTTTGACACAATCTATTGTTAACCAAGGAATCAAGGCTGTTGCATCTGGAGTAAATCCATTAGCTCTTAAAAGAGGAATTGAAAAAACATGTAGAATATTAATTAAAGAAATACAAAAAACTGCAAGACCTTGCAATGGTATCGAAGACATACGAAATATCGCCACAATAGCAGCTGGAGGTAATGAAGAAATAGGAAGAATTATTTCTACTGCATTTGAAAAAGTTGGAAAAAATGGAAGTACTACTGTAGAAGAATCTCAATCTTTACAAGACGAAGTTGATTTTACCGAAGGAATGGAACTAGACCGTGGTTATATTTCACCCTATTTTGTTAAAGACATGGAAAGACAAATCGTTGAACAGGTTAATGCTAGAATTCTCGTCACCGATAAAAAAATTACATCTGTTCAAGAACTTGTTCCTCTTTTAGAAATGATGGTGAAATCTAAAGAACCTCTTTTGATAATAGCTGAAGATATAACTGGCGAAGCGT
>Ga0209284_10006354_pt1 | contig 11420 bp, 9 predicted proteins | sample FRY03_FD_187211 | JGI IMG/M metagenome (GOLD analysis project Ga0209284, IMG submission 187211) | Freshwater microbial communities from Lake Fryxell liftoff mats and glacier meltwater in Antarctica - FRY-03 (SPAdes) (version 2) | ecosystem: Environmental > Aquatic > Freshwater > Ice > Glacier... | reverse complement strand
ACTGGCCTTTCTGATGGGGTTTTTCACGCCCACCCTTGCCGTCTTTCAGGTCCGATGGCGCCATCGCCATGAAGAAGTGCTGGAGATGCTTGGGGCGACCTTTGCCGGATTGCTAGGGACGGACCGTCATCGCCAGAAAAGTCTCCCCCTGCTCCAAGAACGAACGTGGCGCCGCCATCTACCAAGCCATGAAAAGCGTGACCGCCACCATCGCCCTCCGGGGCTACCGCGTCGCCTCCGGCCTCTCCGATCTCATCAGGGGCCTGCCCATGCCCAGCCCGCAGAGCCGCTAATCAATTACTGAAATTCCTTGAGGATTCTTTCACTTTTGTGATGGACTGGCATCCGCCAAAGGCAGTAGAGGCTTGCCTAATTCCTTGAGGAATTTATTGTGTTTGGCGGTTGCCGTTTGAATGGCTGTCTCGATTTCCACCAGTTTCCTGTTGGTTGCCTCCAGCTCGATCTCCTCCTCAGCGGTCGCGGTGCTGATGTAGCGGGAGATGTTCAGGTTGTAGCCTTCTTCGGCGATTCGCTCCATCGAGATGCGCTTGGAGTAGCGGTCCTCTTCCTTCCGGAATTGGTAGGTGGCGATGATCTTGGCGATGTGCTCTTCCGTGAGGCGGTTCTGGCGTTTGCCTTTCTCGAAGTGTTCGGCGGCGTTGATGAAGAGCACGTCGTCCGGCTTCTTGCACTTCTTGAGCACGAGGATGCAGACCGGGATGCCGGTGGAGTAGAAAAGATTGGCAGGCAGGCCGATGACGGTGTCGATGTGGCCGTCTTTGAGGAGCTTGGTGCGGATGCGTTCTTCGGCACCGCCACGGAAGAGCACGCCGTGGGGCAGGATGATGGCCATCACGCCTTCGTCTTTTAGGAAGTGAAAACCGTGGAGGAGGAAGGCGAAGTCGGCGGCGGATTTGGGGGCGAGGCCGTGGTTCTTGAAGCGCACGTCGTCGCCCATCGCGTCGGTGGGGTCCCAGCGGTAGCTGAAAGGTGGATTGGCGACGATGGCGTCGAACAGGGGCTTCTTCGCGGGGTTGAGTTCGCGCAGGAGGTCCCAATCGTTGGGCAGGGAGTCGCCGTGGAAAATCTCAAACTCCGTATCCTTCACCCCATGCAGCAGCATGTTCATGCGGGCGAGGTTGTAGGTGGTGATGTTCTTTTCCTGCCCGAAGATTTTGCCAATGCCGTTTGGCCCCATCTTCTTGCGCACGTTGAGCAGAAGCGAGCCGGAGCCGCAGGCGAAATCGAGCACCTTATCCAGTCGCGCCTTCTTGCCGGTCTTCGGCTCCTGGCTGTCGCGCGTGACGATCTCGGAGAGGATGTCGGAAAGCTGCTGCGGGGTGTAGAACTCGCCCGCCTTCTTGCCGGAACCAGCGGCAAACTGGCCGATCAAGTATTCATAGGCGTCGCCCAGCGCATCGGAGTCCGTGGAGAAGTCCGCCAGACCTTCCGCGATCTTTTGGATGATGGTGCAGAGCTTGGCGTTGCGGTCGGCGTAGGTCTTGCCCAGCTTGGGGGAGGCCAGATCGATCTCGGAGAACAGCCCTTGGAAGGTGCTTTGGAAGGAGTCGTTCTCGATGTATTTGAAGCCTGCTTGCAGCGTATTGAGCAGCTCCCCGTTCTGTTTGCGGGCCATGTTGGCGATGCTGGTCCAGAGGTATTCCGGCTTGATGACGTAATGCACCTTGCGCCGCATCTGCTTTTCAAACTCAGCGACATCGTCCGGGTTGTTCGCATACCAGAGGGCGAGAGGCACTCGGGGACCATCGCCTTCCAGCTTGGGATAATCTTTTCCAAGTTCCTTTTTCGATGCTGTCTCGTAGTTGTCCGAGAGGTAGCGCAGGAAGAGGAAGGACAGCATGTAGTCGCGGAAGTCGTCCGCATCCATCGCGCCGCGCAGTTGGTCGGCGATATTCCAGAGCGTGCTGCCCAGTTGTTTTTGATTCGTGTCGGTCATTTCTTCGGGCGGCGTTTGATTTTGTTTTCGAGGTCTTTGAGGTCGGCCTCGTCCTCTTGATCGGCTGCCAGCGCTTCATGCTTCTTGCGGCGCTGGTCGTAGCCGAGATAGAGGGCATTGGTCTTGTTCTCCATTTGCTCATGGCTGATCGAACCCGCGTGGGTTAGCAGGCGGAAGCCGTTGGAGGTGATGATGGAATCCACGCTTCCCTTCCAGAAGCTCATGCGGGTTTCCTGGCGGCTCTTGGCTCGGAGTTCCGCCGTTTCCAAGAAGATGACCACAAGGCGGTTCAGGGTATCGACCTCATCCTCGGTCAGGTAGTTCTTGGCGGTCAGGATGTCCTGCTTGCGCACGATGGCTCCTTTCCAATGCAGGAGGCCGAAGTTTGGATCCTTTTGGTCGGCCCGGGCGATGATGAGCTCGGCGGCGGTTTTAGCGGTCACGGCGTAGAGCAGTAGGTTCTGCACCACGGCGAAGAACTGTTGCGTGGCCTTGTCCGTCTTGTCGTAGTCCGTGCTCAGGGCAAAGAGGTCGCGCACTTTTTGGTAGAACCGCTTCTCCGAAGCGCGGATTTCCCGGATGCGCTCCAGCATCTCGTCGAAGTGGTCCGGGCGTCCGTCGGGGTTTTTCATCCGCTCGTCATCCATCACGAAGCCTTTAAGCAGGAATTCCTTTAGCACGGTGGACGCCCAGCGGCGGAATTGCACCCCCCGCGGTGAGCGCACCCGGTAGCCCACGGCCAAAATAGCGTCGAGGTTGTAAAGCGTGAGCGACCGCTGGACCTCCCGGTCGCCTTCCATTTGAACTACCGAGGATTCCTCGGTAGTTGCCTCCCGGCTCAGTTCCCCGTCCTCATACAGGTTTTTCAGGTGCAGGCCGACGTTGTCCGTGCTGACATCAAACAGCTCCGCCATCTCCCGCTGGGAAAGCCAGACCGTCTGATCTTTGGCGCGGAGCTGAATGCGGTTCTTGCCGTCGTCGGTGGTGTAGAGAATGAGGTTGCTCATGTTTCGAGTGGTGGTTTCGGTAAACGACCGGCCTGCTTTTCGAGCTTGTTTGCGTCGGCTTTGACGCGGCGCTCCAGTTTCTTGATGTCCTCCTCGGGTGGCAGAGCCTCCGGCTTGATGCCGCGCTGGCCGAGCATCTGGCGCACGCTCGTATTGTTCTGCACATGCTCCTTCGTGATGGCGGGTTCACCGTGCAGGTTCACCTGCTGCACGTTGTGATTGGTCATCTCGGTCGCCAGATTCTTTGCGGCAATGGTGAGGGTCGGCAAAAAATCCGCCAGCGGACGAGATTGGGTGATGCCGAATTTGTCCTTCATCGCCTGCGTGGTGTGTCCGCCGAAAAGTGCCGCGTCGCCTTTGGAACGGATGCGACCAAATCCCTGGTCGTCCACGCCGCGCTCGAAGATGTTGTCAGACAGTGCCTTTTCTGAAGCACGCAGCTTCTCCCTGGCCTCCAGTCGGCCCATCAATTGCACCCGCTCCTCGACCAGCTCCTGCTTGCGCGTCTGCATGGCAAAGTAGCTCTGGGCAAAGGCGATCGGCTCTTTGCGCGAGTCGCCGTTCTGGGCGATCAGGTAGCACCCGTAGCGGGTGAGCATGAAGTCCTCGATCTCACGCTGCCCGCCCTTCCCGTGGGTGATCAATTTCGTGACGCCACGAAAATGATGCCCCGGGTCGTAACCGGTGGTTTGACAGGACTCGATGGCGCGCTGGATGGCGGTGAGGAAGTTCTCCCAACGCGCGTAGCCCAGAGGTTCCTGCAAATCGCGGGCGAACCAGAACTCCACGCCCGTCGCCTCAGGGTGACTCTGGGCCAGCGCATCGAACTGGCTTTGCATCTGAATGATGAGTTCTTTGTTCATGATTTCACGGGGTGGCGTTCGATGCCGTTTCGTAGTTGTCCGAGAGGTAACGCAGGAAAAGGAAGGACAGCATGTAGTCGCGGAAGTCATCCGCATCCATCGCGCCGCGCAGTTGGTCGGCGATGTTCCAGAGCGTCTTGCCCAGTTGTTTTTGATTGGTGTCGGTCATCAGCTTATCCTTAACTCTCCTTTCCTTCCATAATCTGCCAGACTCTTCGATAAACGCCGCCTGAAGCTCCCACTGCGGAGTTCCAATCTTGTTCCGACATTGCTGCTAGACGCTGACGGATTGAGGGAAGGGTGTCTTCCCTCTGTAGATTCATACTACGGGCAAGAGATGTAGCAGCGCGGCGCGGTACTCCCAGCAAGCGCAAGGCGATGGCTTCATCCGTAGCAACACCATAAAATACGCGCGACGGGAGATTGGCGAGCTGACTGCGCTCCTCATCGGGTAAGCTTGACGCGGTGATTGCCAGCAATGCTCCGAGTCCCCATGACGAAGTCTGAGTGAGCTTACCGAAAAGATTTTGGCCGCACTTCGTTAATGCAGTCGTGGTATCCATGCCCTCTTTTTGGAAATGCCGCTCTGCAATGGTGGAGATTTCTTCACCATTCACCCAATCTTTGATAATGTGTGCGAGTTTGTTTCCATCCGGTGATTTACCTCCAGTGGCCGCCTCGAGATTTTCGCGCAACTCAGGAACGCGCAGCAACACGCCCATCATATCCTGTAACGTCCGGTCACCGTCCCGGAACAAACGATCACCATCCCAGGAATCCGGCCCGAGATTGCCACGGTGGGCCATCACTGTGCGGATGCTCTGCAAAGAAAAGCCCGTGCTGTCCACCAACTTTAGTGGCTGCCCCGGTTGGGACAGATAAGCAGTGTAGGTTCTGATTCCGGCAAGCAAACGTTGGGCGATCCTGCTTTGTGTGGAGCGAAGCTTTTCGAATCCGAGCGTGCCTCGCAGAACCTGTTCGATCTGATCGGCGAAATTATCCGGCTCACCCATCTGGCGATAGGTATGGGCGAGATACTGGAGAAAGCTCGACCATTCCGGGGAGTGATAAACGATCTTGCCAAGGTCATCGAGAGCGTCCCCTGCTTTCTGGGCGAGCTGGATCAGCGCGGAATTCAGGTCTCCGGTGTTCCGGTTTATAAACTTTCTTCGGTCTGCCAGCTGTTCTTCATTCTCCGCCACCAAGGCAACCACGCCAAGCTGCCCTTGGGACACTCTGCCCGCCCGCCCCGCGATATTCCAGAAGTCCTCCGGTGGCATCGGAACCCCATAGGGATAATGCGTCGCCGCCATCACCACACCGCTCACAGGAAAGTTCACACCCTGGGCAATCGTCGTTGTCGCGGCCATCACATCGAGACTGCCTTTCTCGAACAGCCACTCCATCAGCATGCGGACCTCTTCCGGCAGCCCACCGTGGTGCACGCCGATCCGGTGGGCTAAAAGTTCAACTAAGGGGAATCCCGCTCCCAATTCCTGGGTCACATAGCTGCGCACCAGTTCCACATCCGGAGACAGCGCCGTAGAGCACTCACCAGCGGTCTTGAGCTTCTCGGCCAGCGTCCAGACATAATCAGGGCGACTGTGCATCGCGATGACCGGGCCGCGTTCCTTGAGCTTGTGAGCGGCGATGGCCGCCAGCGTTCCCATGTCGTTCGCCTTCGAAAGCGTTGCCGCCAACGCAGCCTCCTTGCCCAAGCCAAAGGATTCATCGAGATCAATGGTATGGCGGGTGGTATGGACCGTCTTGAACTCCAAGCGATAGTCTCGACTACGCCCATTCAGCGGCCCTGCATCCACGGCGCTGACGATTCCAATCGCTCGGTCGTTCGGCTGCCAATCCACCCCTAGGCTTATGTCATCTGAGTTTGCCCCTCCCAGCCAGCGGGCGACTTCACGCGCGTTCTGGATGAATGGCGTCAGTAGAAGGAATTGAGCTTCGCGGCATTCCCGGTTGATCGTCGCAAGTAGCAACTCCAGCCGCATGCCGCGCTGATTATCTTGAATCGTGTGTGCTTCATCCACCACCACCAGCGTGAGGGGACGTCCGATTTTCTCCTCCCAATCCTGCCGCAGCATCAGATCGAACTTCTCGGGAGTGGCCACAAGGACGCGGAACTGAGCTTCACTGCTCGACTCGCTAAGAACGCCCGCCTCAACCCCATCGATTTCCTTGGCTGGACTGACACGCTCCACGACCAAGCCAAGCGGCTCGAAATCGCGCCGCAACTGCCGGGTGACTTGGTTGACCAGCGCACGGCTAGGCGCAAGGTAGGCCACCCAGCCTTTCCGATCCTCATACTGATTCAATGCCTGAAGCATTCGGAACTGGGCGATCAGCGTCTTGCCACTCGAGGTGGGCAGACTCACGACCACCGCACGTCGGCTGGAGCCAAGCAAACCTCGCTCGGCGAGAGTGCGACGCTGGGGCGGCAGCACATCGAACAAAGCCTTGTCGCCACGCCCCCGGCTCACCAGCTCGCGGACAAAGTCTGTCACGCGCGAGTTCACCGCCCGGGTTACGGTCCAGATGGAATTCTCGACCATTTGTGCGGCGGCGCGGGCGAGCAATCTCGTCATCGGTTCCAGTTCCACGAGGCGCGCCGTTTCGCAGGCGGCGATCGCCCGATCAAAATGAGAATCCAGCAGTTGCTGAACTTGGTGATTCCCTTCGACCACGCCGTCGGTGATGAAGTGGGCAAGCACATCCGCCGCTTTTGACAGGTGGTAGGTGGCGATCAGTTCCAACGCGGAACGCTTGGCTGATAGTGGGTCGAGTGCTTGCAGATAGTCGCGCTCAAATTCCTCCTGGGCGCTTCTCAGAGCCGCGACGCGCTCCAAGACAGCGTCGCGATCAGTCCAGCCCTTTTTGCGCACTAGGCGCAGCCAGACATCGGTAAGGGTGGCGCGGCAACGCTCTACCCAGACCTGGGAGTCTAACGCCAAGGCGGGCCATCCGCCAGCGGACTCCAGACCGCGCAGCCACCGCGCGGCATCCGCACCGCGATCTCCTAACACGGCGAGAGTGGAGGCCCGCAGCAGGTGCGTCCCGGCTTCCAAAGAGGGTTCTGGAATAGGCAACACCCGCAACACATGGAACGCGTCCGCTGCGGCGCTGCGCATCATCGCCAAGCGCTCGGCATCTTCGGTGAGGCGATCCATCTCCAAGTCCAGAACGGCGATCTCCAAAGCAGCTGCGATTTCTTGAAATGCCGCCGTATCGAAATCCGGGACTTCACGGGCCATCTCGCGGTAAAACTGGATACGGTCTGCCTCACGCAAAGCGCTGACCCGTTTCTCTGTAATCGCATCAAGAAGCCAGTGGTTCATGACGCACCTCCTTGCTGAATGACCACCGGCAACTGGTTGATCGGCCAAGGCAGATAGAGGGCAATAAGCTGGCACCGCGTCGGCACCTGTAATCGCCCTCCCAAGTTACGACCTCTAGCATGAAGGTCTGTCTCTCTTGCCTCCTGATCTCGGACGAGAATTCCGAAAAGCGCCAAATCCCGGCGCTCGGAGTTAAAATACCTTGTGCAGGCATTGTTGAAGGAAACTTCATGCTCGGTTCTCTTCACGCGCGGCATCAGCCACTTGAGTAGCTGGCAGATGGTTCCGAGATTATTGGCCAAAGTGTCCAACTGGTGACCTATTCCGCCACTTCGTCCACTCATGACCTGGGGCGGCCATCGCTCTTCTGATGAGCACTTGACCTCACCCAAGGCAAGCCGGTGCGAGTCCCCGTCGCGTTGGAATCCGACGATGTCCGCGCCCGGCAGGGAGCCGAAGGGGTTTCTTTTGTCCCGCTCTGTATTCCACGGAAGCACGACATCGTGATATTCTTCCAGCACGGCTTCAGCCAGCGCCTCACCGGCAGCCCAGTCGCGCTCCTCGGGCACATCAGAGGCAAGCACTTCCTCTAGTGCTGCTTGCCCCATACCCGTCAGGCTGAGCCCTCTCAAATGGCTGCGCAATTCATCACCACCCACTGTATCGGTCAGGCGTGCGGCGACCGGTCCGCTCAGAAAACTGTTCAACTCATCTCCGTCCAGAGCACGCTCACCCTGCCACGATGTGCAACCGTGGGTGGACTGATAGGCGATTTGGGACGGGAATGGCATTCGCTAAACGAAAAGATGGTAAGGGAAAGTGAAGCACTCTAAAAGAGCCAATTCAACTCTGATTGAGGTGCTCATGCTTCCACCTCCTCCGGGGATGGGAAAAGCTGCTGCATCAGCCCTTTCTTGTGGGTCTTGAGGGCGGAAAGCTTGGCGCTGTGGGCGGCGATCAGGTCGTCGAGTGAGGTGAGGCAGGTGGCGATGCGTTGTTGCTCGGCGAGGGACGGTGGCCAGGTCAACGCAAGTGCACGGAACCTCGAACTGCCAAGATGAGCCACTGAGGTTGTTTGGGTCGCAACGCTCGCGAAGGTCCCGTCTTTCTGGCATTGCCGAAAGGCCTGTGCAGCGAACTCCGGGCACGTTGAAGGGGAAGCCCGAAAGCGAAGTAACTGGTTCTGCATCGCGCAGCGCCGACTGAACTGGCCGCGATAGATTGAAGTGCGGCCTACGAGTTCCAATGATTGCCCTTCGTTCAACAGGACGTCCCCATCGAGAATTTCGAATCGGCTGAACTCAGCGTCGGTCATGGGCATCGTCAGCACGTCTGATAGATCGATTGTGCCGTCCAAGACGTTCTTCGTTCGCAGATATGGTCGCAGTGGGCCAGGCGCAGTGACTGCCAATGCCTTGCCTGCGAGCACGTTCCCCCGTTCATCGATTCGCTTCGCCCCCCACTCTGGCGCGGCTTGGAATTCGGGGAAGCGGAGGCGGGGGAGGGTTTCGCCTTCGCGGGGGAATAGCTGCTGCATCAGCCCTTTTTTATGGGTCTTGAGCGCGGCGAGTTTTTGGCTTTGGGCGGCGATCACCTCGTCCAGCGTGGTCAGGCACTCGGCGATTTTTTGTTGTTCGGCGGGGGATGGGCACCCGATGGGATATTGCCGCATAAGCGAAACATCGCCTCTTGGCATTTTCACCCCCTTGGCTCCCTTCATCACATAATCGATGAAGGCATCGTTCCTGAGGATGAAGGGAAGAAACTGTTCCAGCAAAGCTTGCCTCGCACGCACCACGATTACGTCGTTGGAAGCGCCACCATGTTTGTCGGAACGCCAGACCTTTTTCAGATAAGGTCGGATGTTGGAAATCAAAACGTCGTTGATTCTGAATCGCGTTACCGACCCAGTTGTCGGCAAATTGGATGCCTTCACCACGCCGCCAAAATCGGGCAGGATGTTCTCCGTGCTGATGTAGTTCTCCAACTTGACCTTTTGAAGCTGGATTCTCTCACTCACGAACTCCGCAGCTTGTCCCAAGTGATCTATCTTCCACCCCTCCACATCGCGAAACTCTGGAAACCGCAGTTTCGGCGTCAGCGCAGGTTTGGCGGCCTGATTCCCGGCGGCTGGTTTGAGTTTGTGGTTCATGGCTGCGCCTCCTGTTCATCAGGCAGATCGCCCGCGAATTCGGCATCCGTGGTTTCTTGGTCCTCGGAATCCCACATCTCGCGATAGGCGGTGATGTAGCTGGCGGTGGCTTGGGGGTTGATCTGCCAGTAGTGGCGGCAGAGGGATTTGAAGACGGCGAGCCCCTTTGGAATGCAGGCGTGGTCCAGAAGGTGATCGAGGGTGTGTTCGATCAAGTGGGCGTCCCGGCTGCCGCTGTGGAGGATTTCCCGCACGCGGGGCGCGAGGCTCTCGACCGCTTGCTGGTGGAATGTCTGGAGCGGGGCGATGGCTGCCGCAAGGTCACCAAGCAAGTCCCGGTAGGCGTCGGAATCGGTAGAGGATGCCTTTTGGGGCGGTCGCTGGGTTTTCATTCCACCACCTCCTTGCCGATTTGGGCGATGAAGCGTTCCATTTCTTCTTTCTTGGGCAGCTCGACGGCGTAGCGGGAGACGAAGACCTGGTTGCTCAGGTCGCCGAGGGCGAACTCGACAAGGGCGTCATTTTTGCGGGTGCAGAGGAGGATGCCGATGGGCGGCAGGTCGCCCGGGGTCATCTGGTGCTTTTTGTAGTAGGCGACGTAGGTGTTGAGCTGGCCAAGGTGCTCGTGGCGGAAGGCATCGGTCTTGAGTTCCACGAGGATATGGCACTTGAGCACGCGGTGGTAGAAGACGAGGTCGATGAAGAAGTGTTCTTCGCCGATGAGGATGCGCTTTTGCCGGGCCTCGAAGCAGAAGCCGTGGCCCAGCTCGAGGAGGAAATCCTGAAGACGATCCAGCAAGGCGTCTTCCAGGGCGGACGCGGCCATGACATCCCGTGAACGCAGGCCTAGGAACTCGAAGACGTAGGGATCGCGGATGATGTGGGAGGGCTGGAGCGTGTCCGCAGCGGCGTGGGCCATGGCGGAGAGCTTGGCTTTGTCTTTGGAGAGGCCGCTGCGTTCGTAATAAAGGCTGGCAATCTGGCGGCGCAGCTCGCGGACGGACCAGTTACCCCGGATACACTCGATCTCGTAGAAGCGGCGCTGGGTTTCGTCGGGGAGTTGAATTAGCTCGTTGAGGTGGGTGAAGGAGAGCCGGTGGATCAATTGTGGAGTCGCTGACTCCACAATTGGAGATTCGGGAGTCACTGACTCCCGAATCGGACTGGGCGACGGAGGAAACAGGCTCAAGAGGGGGAGCAACTCTGACGGCAGTGTAGATTGTGGAGTCAGTGACTCCACAATCTGCGGATAGGCGAGGTAAAATTGCCGGTGCCGATAGAGTTCACGGCGTTCGCAGCGTTTCCACCCCTGTTTCACCAACCGCTTGGCGAGGGTGTCCATGAGTTTGTCGCCATAGGTGGCACGGTCCGCCCCGTTGCGTTCATACACTTCAATCTGACGTCCGATGAGCCAGTTCCGTAAGGTCAGTGCGACATTGACGGCTTTGGTGGCAAAATCCTGCGTCTGCTGATGGATGTGAACGATGGAGGATACCAGCGAGTCAAAGTCTCCAGAAGCAGCGGGCGGTATTGGTTTTTTCTTAGCTGCCACAAGTGTTTTCTTATTGCTCATACGCGTTGAGTCCTGAGATGTCGCGGCCTTGGGCGCGTTTGCTGAGGAGCGGGTGGAGGTCTGCCATGAGGGCGAGTTCCGCGTGGGTGCGGGCTTTCCAGCCGAGGCCGAGCGGAGCCATGAGGTCGCCCAATTGCTCGCCATCGAAAATCATGCGCTGGAGGATGCCGTCCACGAAGGTTTCCAAGGCGGCGGTGGCGAGGCCGTGGCGCTGGGCGAGGTCGGCGAGTTCCGCAGACTGTTTCTCGGCTTTGAAGCGCTGGTAGCCGTCGCGGATGGTGGTTTCGCTGAGGGCTTCGCCCGCCTTGAGGGTGGCGATGTAGGCGGCGATGTCTTCGCGCTCGTCCATGAACTTGGCATCGGACTGGATGAGGCCGACGAGCTGCTCGCGGCTCATCTTTTGCTTCCCTGGGGTCTGCGCGGTGAAGCGGGCGATGAGGCCCATGATGTAGTCGTAATCAATGACGGCGGAGGCGAAGAGGACGAACTCGAAATCCAACTGGTCCACGTCGTCCGCG
>Ga0209284_10006352_pt1 | contig 11425 bp, 10 predicted proteins | sample FRY03_FD_187211 | JGI IMG/M metagenome (GOLD analysis project Ga0209284, IMG submission 187211) | Freshwater microbial communities from Lake Fryxell liftoff mats and glacier meltwater in Antarctica - FRY-03 (SPAdes) (version 2) | ecosystem: Environmental > Aquatic > Freshwater > Ice > Glacier... | reverse complement strand
CTGACCCTGCCCAAAAAGAACAAATCCCCCAGAGGCGCGCAGATCGACTATAGCCTGACCAAGCGGGTGATCACCCGGTTTCAGATTGAAAATCTGGAGGAAATAACGCTGTATCATAAGGTTGCAAGCACGGGCCACTTGATGCGGCCGGGGGTGTAGCGCCGTCAGCAATTGGGCACGTTCACGGCCAATCCGCCAAGGGATGTTTCCTTGTATTTCTCATGCATGTCTGCGCCCGTCTGGCGCATGGTCTCAATACAGGCATCAAGACTGACCAGATGCACCCCATCCCCGCGCAAGGCAAGTGACGCGGCCGAGACGGCCTTGATCGCGCCCAGCCCATTGCGTTCAATGCACGGCACCTGCACAAGGCCGCGCACCGGGTCGCAGGTCATGCCCAGATGGTGTTCCAACGCAATTTCAGCGGCATTTTCAACCTGTTCCACCGTGCCGCCCAGAACGGCGGCAAGCCCAGCGGCGGCCATGGCGGCGGCAGACCCCACTTCTGCCTGACAGCCGCATTCCGCGCCGGAAATACTGGCGTTGTGTTTGCACAAGCCCCCTATCGCGGCGGCGGTCAGCAAAAAATCTCCTACTTTTGACCTACTGGCCCCCGGCACATGGTCAAGGTAATAGCGTAAAACGGCAGGCACCACGCCCGCTGCGCCATTGGTGGGGGCGGTCACAACCTGCCCGCCTGCCGCATTCTCTTCATTCACGGCCATGGCGTAAAGCGACATCCAGTCGTTGATGGTGTGCGGCGCGGTCATGTTCAGCCCGCGTTCGGCGATCAGCTGATCGTGGATGCCCTTGGCACGCCTGCGCACATTCAGACCGCCGGGCAAGATCCCTGTGCCCTCCATTCCACGGTTGATGCAGTCATTCATCACCTCCCAGACCCGCGCCATGCCTTTTTCCAATTCATCGTTGCTGCGATGGCGCAACTCGTTTTGCCGCTTCATTTCCGCGATGGTGAGGCCTGCGGCATTGGCCATGGCCATCATTTCGGCCCCGTTCTGGAACGGGAAGGGCACATCGGATTTGGCCTTGCCTTTGGTCTCGGCTGCGGTGGCATGCTCGGCTGCGGTCAGCACAAAGCCGCCGCCGATGGAATAATAGGTTTCGGCCATAATAACATCGCCTTGGGCATCGGTGGCGCGGAGAACCATGCCATTGGCGTGGCCGGGAAGGTTGGGGCCGTAATCAAATAAAAGGTCGCTGGAAGGGTCGAATTTCAGCGGCCCAAGCCCCGGCGCGTCGATGGTTTTGGTGGCTTTGATCGCGGTCAGCACCGCCTCGGCGCGGGTGGCGTCATAGGTTTGGGGAATAAACCCTGCAAGGCCAAGGATTGTGGCGCGGTCGGTGGCATGGCCCACGCCGGTAAAGGCGAGACTGCCGTGAAGGGTGGCCTTCAACCCGTGCGCGTGGAAGGGGCTTTTGCGCAAGGTGTCCAGAAACTGTGCGCCCGCCACCATCGGCCCCATGGTGTGCGACGATGAAGGGCCGATACCGACTTTGAACATATCAAGGACAGACAGGAACATGGCATGCTTTCAAGTGGTGCAGCCCGCGATAGGCATTTCGGGCGCGGATGGCAGAGGGGGTGGGGCCGCCCTTGCGGGCCGCCTTTTGCTGTTATTAGCGCGATTGAGCGGGTTTGGATGCCCGAAAAGCGACATGTCCCACGGTTCAGCGGCGTTTTCCGTAAACCTTGCGTTAACTTTTGGATGCGAACATTGCGGGAACATTAGGTTGGGGGCAGGCGGATGATCTGGAGGATTGTAGACTTGTGGGCGCTGGTTTTGCGGTATTGGTTTGGCGTGATGCCGCCCATGGCCGGGATCTCGCTCTGTCATGGCGGCGATTTTGGCTTTGCTGTGCCGGGTTTTCAGGCGACAGTATTTGATATTGACCGCTTTCCCGGGTTTTCAGGCGGCAGATGCGCGCGGCGGCGACGACATATTGGCCCCTATCCCGGCATTTGATCGGTCTTCTGGCAAATTGCCCCCTCGCACCATGCGGTCGCCTCCCCTATAAGCGAGGGGCAACAGTCAGCGAGGACACCATGGCGGCAGAGCTTTCCCCGATCGACAAGGCCAAGTTTGTGGCGGCCAAGCGTGCGGTCGAGTATGTCGAGAACGGCATGAAGCTGGGGCTTGGCACCGGGTCCACCGCCGCGTGGATGGTGCGCTGTCTGGCCGAACGCATCCGCGAGGATGGCCTGCGGGTGACGGGGGTTCCCACCTCCAGCCGCACTGCGGAACTGGCGCGCAGTCTGGGTGTGCCGATCACCTCTTTGGATGAGGCGCGCTGGCTGGACCTGACGATTGACGGCGCGGATGAATTTGACCCGGAGTTGAACCTGATCAAAGGCGGCGGTGCGGCCTTGTTGCAAGAAAAGATCGTGGCCACGGCAAGCGACCAGATGATCGTGATCACCGATGCCGCCAAGTCCGTGACGCAGCTGGGCGCGTTTCCCCTGCCGGTGGAGGTGATCCCCTTTGGCTGGCAGACATCGAAAGCGCTGATCGAGGAATTGCTGGTCAGCATGGATGTGCTGAACCGCGATTGTAGCCTGCGGATGAACGGCGAGGCGCCTCTGATCACGGATGAGGGGAATTATATCGTTGATCTTCACCTCAAGCGGATCGGCAATGCGCGGCAATTGGCGATGGTGCTGAACCAGATTCCGGGCGTGGTGGAAAACGGGCTGTTCATTGATATCTGCGATATCGTCATCATCGGGCATGGCGATGGCCGGGTGATCGTGCGTGACATCAACTCGGGTGAGGTGGAGGAGGAGCGCGTCGATTTCGTCCCTTCGGACAATATCTTTGCGGACTTGGGGGATTGATCTGGTGCCTATGATCCGGGGGAACGACCTGTGAGCGATGCGTTTGACTATGATCTTTTCGTCATCGGCGGCGGTTCTGGCGGAGTGCGTGCGGCGCGTATTGCGGCGGGGACGCATGGGGCCCGCGTGGCGCTGGCGGAAGAATACCGCATGGGCGGAACCTGCGTGATCCGAGGCTGTGTGCCGAAAAAGCTGATGGTTTATGCAAGCGAATACCCGGGGATGGTCGCGGATGCGCAGGCTTATGGCTGGGACACGTCGATTGGCGGATTTGATTGGGGCGCGTTTCGCACAAAGCTGGAGGCGGAGTTGGACCGGCTGGAGGCGGCCTATCGCAGTGGGCTTTCGGGCGTGGGGGTGACGGTTTTTGATGCCCGCGCGACGCTGGTGGATGCGCATACCATCAAGCTGGTGGATGACAAGACCGTGACCGCCAAGCATATTCTGGTTGCCACGGGCGGCGCGCCTTTTGTGCCCGATATTGCGGGGCGGGACTTGGCGATCACCTCGAATGAGGTGTTCTGGCTGGACGCTTTGCCCGCCCGTGTCTTGGTGGTGGGCGGTGGCTATATCGCGTCCGAATTTGCCTGCATCCTTAATGGTTTGGGCTGCAAGGTTGCGCAATATTACCGCGGCGCGCAAATTCTGCGTGGCTTTGACGACGAGGCGCGGGGCCATGTGGCGCAGGCCATGCGCGAAAACGGGATTGATATTCACTGCGGCACCGATGTGATGCGGCTGGAGAAAACCGAGGCGGGGATCAGGGCCGTGGCCACCGATGGATCCGCGCAAATTTTTGATGCTGTGCTTTATGCCACGGGCCGCACGCCCAATTCCAGGGATTTGGGGCTGGAAGCGCTTGGCGTGGAATTGGGGCGGGCCGGGCAGATTGTGGTGGATGCGTACAGCCAGACCGGCGTGCCGTCGATTTTCGCAGTGGGCGATGTGACCGGCCGTATCAACCTGACGCCTGTGGCGATCCGCGAAGGCCATGCCTTTGCCGATACGATCTTTGGCGGGCAAAGGCGCAAAGTCGATCACAGCCTGTTTGCCAGCGCCGTGTTCACTCAGCCTGAAATGGGCACGATTGGCCTGACCGAGGAGGCCGCGCGCGCGCAAGAGCCGATCGAGGTATACGCCACCGCCTTTCGCCCCATGCAGACGGCCTTTGCCGGGCGCGCGGGCCGTGCGCTGATGAAACTGATCGTGAGCCAGGAAACGCGCAAGATTTTGGGGTGTCACTTGGTCGCGCCCAATGCGGGCGAGATGATCCAGCTTGTTGGCATTGCGGTGACGATGGGGGCCACGAAAGAACAATTTGACGCCACAATCGCGGTTCATCCGACGATGGCGGAAGAATTGGTGACGATGCGCAGCCCAACGCGCACTGGGTGAGCTTGAATTTCTGGTGAAAACCACCAGTTTAGACAAAACGTAAGAAGATAAGGGAATGACAATGGCAGGAAACGGGGGACCTTGGGGCGGCGGTGGCGGCAACCGAGGCGATGATGAAAACGGCAACGGCGAGGATAAGCGCCCGAATGGCGGGCGTCGCCCCGGCAATGACGGGCCGCAAATTCCTGAAATCGAAGAGATCATGAAGAGAGGCCAAGAGCAGCTGCGCGTCTTGATGGGCGGTCGTGGCGGCAATGGCAACCGGCGCGGCGGCAGTGGCGCGGGCGGTGGCGGAGCAGGGCCCCTGTTCACAAAGCAAGGTGCGGCACTGGCTGCGATCGTGGCGATCGGCCTTTGGGGGTTTGCGTCTTTTTACACGGTGAAACCTGAAGAACGCTCTGTCGAGTTGTTTTTGGGAGAGTTTTCGACCGTGGGCAATCCGGGTCTGAATTTTGCGCCCTGGCCGTTTGTGACCGCCGAAATCGTGCAGGTCACGGGCGAGCGGCAAACCGATGTCGGCACGGGCAAAGATGGTGCGATGGACACCGGTTTGATGCTGACGCGCGACCAGAACATCGTCGATATTGAATTCCAGATTGTCTGGAACGTATCGGATCCCGCCAATTTCCTGTTCAACCTTGGGGATCCTCCGGGGACGTTGCGCGCGGTGGCAGAATCGGCGATGCGTGACATCATTGCGCGTTCGGAACTGGCACCGGTCTTGAACCGGGACCGGGGTTTGATTGCAAGCGATCTGCGGACCGCGGTGCAAGGAACGTTGGACAGCTATCAGGCAGGCATCAATGTGGTGCGTGTGAACTTTGACAAGGCCGATCCGCCGCGCGAAGTGATCGACAGCTTCCGCGAAGTGCAAGCAGCACAGCAGGAGCGCGACCGGCTGGAGAAAGAGGCCGATGCCTATGCCAACCGGGTTACGGCGGCGGCGCGGGGTGCATCCGCGCAGTTGACCGAAGAGGCAGAAGGCTACCGTGCCCGCGTGGTGAACGACGCGCAGGGTGAGGCGAGCCGCTTCTTGTCGGTTTATGAGGAATATGTGAAGGCGCCGGAAGTGACCCGGCGCCGGATGTATCTGGAAACTATGGAAGGCGTTTTGGGCGGGATGAATAAAGTTATTCTGGACGGTGTTTCGGGCGAAGGCGTAGGCCAGGGCGTGGTGCCTTACCTGCCGCTTGACACCCTGCGACCCGCCCCGGCAGCCGTCACAGGGGGGACAAACCCATGAAAAAATCTGCAATAATCCTGCCCGCTATCGCAATTATTGCCGCGGGTATTCTATCTTCGGTCTATATCGTGGATGAGCGTGAAAAGGCATTGGTTCTTCAATTCGGGCAGGTGAAAACCGTTCGCGAAGAGCCGGGGATTGGTTTCAAAATCCCGCTTGTTCAGAACGTCGTCCGCTATGACGGACGAATTTTAGGACTGTTGACCCAACCGTTGGAGGTCACCCCCCTGGATGATCGCCGTCTTGTGGTCGATGCTTTTGCCCGCTGGCGCATCGTCGATCTGGTGGCCTTCCGGGAATCGGTCGGCACCGAAGGCGTGCGCGCTGCACAAGCGCGGATTGAACGCATCCTGAACGCTGCCATCCGGGAGGTTTTGGGTGCAGTGCCATCGCAGCGTGTTTTGTCCGAGGACCGGACCGGCCTGATGAACCTGATCCGCGACCAAGCCCGGCGTCAGGCCCTCAGCCTTGGGGTGGAAATAGTGGACGTGCGTTTGACCCGCACCGATTTGCCGGAGCAAAACCTTGCTGCGACCTATGGGCGGATGCGGGCAGAGCGGGAACGCGAAGCTGCCGACGAGATTGCACGCGGTAATGAAGCCGCACAGCGGGTTCGGGCATCCGCTGACCGGACGGTGGTGGAATTGACATCGGAAGCGCGCAAGGAATCGGAAGTGATCCGGGGCGAGGCTGACGGCACGCGTAATGCCATCTATGCCGAAGCTTTTGGCCGCGACCCGGAGTTTTTCGCCTTCACCCGTTCCCTTACCAGCTATGAGCGGGCCTTGCAGGGCAGCAATTCGTCGATTGTAATGCAGCCAGACAGCCTGTTCTTTGACTATCTGCGCAGCGATCAGCCCCCCACGGCCATCCAATAAGCTCATATGACACATCGCGCGGCCCCCGCATCCCGGGGGCCGCGTTTTTTTTGTGCAAATCGCCGCGCATTCGTTCACATCCTGTTGAGCGCGCGCGACCGGGTTTGAATTGCGCCCGCCCCCGACTAGGTAGAGGATAGTCTTGCATTGGCAGCCGCGCCGGCTACGGTATTAGGACGTTGGGCCACGCGCCGCATGAAAAGGAGTTTCGAGTGCAATCGAGAAACATTTCAACCACCCGGTCTGTGCCGCATCCGCGCCAGATCGGTATGATGCGCGGTCTGACCGCGTTGGTTCTGAGCGCGGCCCTTGTTTTGGGCCAGGCACTTAGCGTAGAGGCGCGTGACGCGCCTGGCAGTTTCGCGGATCTCGCGCAAACTATCAGCCCTTCAGTGGTCAACATCACCACCTCCACCACGGTGGCGGCGAGTGCGGAGGCCACACCGCAAGCCCCACAAGGCAGCCCGTTTGAGGATTTCTTCAAGGATTTTCTGGACCGCAACGGTAATGGCGGCAACCGCCCCCGCCGGTCCGAGGCGCTGGGCTCGGGGTTCGTGATTTCGGAGGACGGGTTCATCGTCACCAACAATCATGTGATCGACAAGGCCGATGAGATTGAGATCGAGTTTTTCTCGGGTAAGAAATTGGTCGCGAAATTGATCGGCACCGACCCGAAAACCGATATTGCGCTTTTGAAGGTGGAAAGCGATACGCCGCTGCCCTTCGTGCCGTTTGGTGACAGTGACGCAATGCGGGTTGGTGATTGGGTGATCGCGATGGGCAACCCTTTGGGGCAGGGCTTTTCTGTCAGTGCCGGGATTATTTCGGCCCGGGGCCGCGCGCTTTCGGGAACTTATGACGATTATCTGCAAACCGATGCGGCGATCAACCGGGGCAACTCGGGCGGGCCGCTGTTCAATATGGACGGTCAGGTGGTCGGCGTGAACACGGCGATTTTGTCGCCCACGGGCGGGTCCATTGGTATCGGGTTCTCGATGGCATCTAATGTGGTCACGAAAGTTGTGGACCAATTGAAGGAGTTTGGGGAAACCCGGCGCGGTTGGCTGGGGGTTCGCATTCAGGACGTGACCCCGGATGTGGCCGAAGCGATGGGGCTGGTCGATGCCAAGGGCGCGCTGATCACCGATGTGCCGGACGGGCCTGCCAAGGATGCAGGCATGATGTCGGGCGATGTGATCACGTCGTTTGATGGGGCAGATGTGGCCGATACCCGCGAATTGGTGCGCCGGGTCGCCGATGCCCCGGTGGGTGAGGCTGTGCGCGTTATTGTGCTGCGCGAAGGCAAAACAGAAACGCTGTCGGTCACGCTGGGCCGCCGCGAAACTGCCGAGAACGAGCCTGTGCCAGCCGTGGCCATGCCTGCACCGGAAGCGTCGAACGCGCAGGTTCTGGGCATGACGGTGGGGCCGCTGACGCCCGAAGTTGCGACCGAACTGGGCCTTGCCGATGGCACCGAAGGTTTGGCCGTGATGGAAGTGGACGAAGTGTCCGAAGCCTTTGCCAAGGGGTTGCGGGTTGGTGATGTGATCACCGAGGCCGGTCAGCAGAAGGTTGTGCGCGTCAAGGATTTGCAAGACCGGGTGGCGGAGGCACGCTCTGCCGGCCGCAAATCCCTGCTGTTGCTGATCCGCCGTGCAGGCGACCCGCGCTTTGTGGCGCTCGGTGTCGAAAAATAAACTATGATAATGGATTAGGAATGGGGCGGCGGGGAAACCTGCCGCCCTTTTTCACATCTCGCCCCCGACGCTACATCTCGCGCAGCAGGCGGGACCGGAAAGACCGCATCCATTCCACCCGCGCCAATGCCATTTCGCGCCCCGGTGCGGTCCGCATGGTGCCTGCGATGGGAAACAGCTTCACCTCCAGATGATCCAGCGAAAAGCGCTTGTCATCCAGCGCGCGGTTTTGCGCCAACGGATCATCGGCATCAAAGAGCAGCCCGCCCATAGCGCCGCCGACATGGAACATCCGGGCAATTCCGATCGCGCCCAACGCCTCCAGCCGGTCGGCGTCTTGCAAAATTTCGGCCTCCAGCGTTTCGGGGGGGGATGGCGGCGGAAAAGCTGTGGGCTGCAATCGCATGGGCCACGGCGTCCAGTTTATCCACGGGAAAATCAGTGCCCGCCAGGTAGGCCTTGGCCCACGCCGCCGAGGCGACAGAGGCGCGGCTGCGGTCGGGGTGGTTTTTGGGCAGGTTGACCGCATCATGGAAATAGGCGGCGGGCAGCAGCACGGCCAGATCGCCCGCGCCCACTTCCAGCGCGATGCTTTTAGCATTGGCCCAAACCCGGTCCAGATGCCCCAGATCATGCGCGCCGTCGGTTTGCCCGGCCCAATGGGCGGCGATTGCCGCACGGTATGTGGCTTGATCCGTCAAAACGCAAACTCCCCCGCGGCGATGCCAAGACGTCGGGCGGCGGCAAGCGACAACCGCTCGCTGTCCAGCCCAAGCGGTTCCTGATACAGCCTGATTGCGCGGCGGGTTTGGGCATCAAGCTGACCCGTCACTTCACCGGTATAAAACCCCCTTGCCTTCAAAGCGCGTTGCAAGCTGGCCGCAAAATCCAGCGTCATCACATCGTCGCAGGGCGTACGGAACCACACATCCCGGCGATCTTGCACGATGCGCTGCGAGGACCGGGTTTCAAACACCGCAGCCCGGATCACGGCACCGCCGGGCCCCACAACCTGCGGCTGGATTTGCACCTGTTCGGTCACGGTTTCGATGATTGCAGGCGTCACATCATCGGCCCAGCATATATTTTGCCCCGTACTTGGCGGCTTTGCCCCGGTTCTGGGCACCAATTCTTGCGACAGGCTGGCGCTTTGGGCAGGGGCGTTGCTGGCATTGGGCTGGCACCCCGCAAGGGCAAAGGCCAAAAGAAGAAAGGTGGGGCTGCGCATCTGGCCTGCTTTGGTTGTAAATTCACCGCACAACATAGCGGTTTGCGCCGCCGTGTGAAGCGGGGGGCGCCGGCTTTGCGCGAGGCGTGGCGGAATGGTCGCGCGCCCGTGCATTTTTACGCAGGGCTTGGTCTGGCAAATCCTTGCGACTTGGCATACATCAATCGTTGAGCCGAAGGGGCAAAGCGTTAAGGGACAAGGGACGGATATGGCAAAGATTACCTATGTGGAATTTAGCGGCAAAGAGCATGTGATTGACGTGAAAAACGGCCTGACCGTGATGGAGGGCGCACGCGACAATGGCATTCCGGGGATCGAGGCCGATTGCGGCGGGGCCTGTGCGTGTTCGACCTGCCATGTCTATGTCGATCCGGCCTGGGTGGACCGCTTGCCCGCCAAGGACGGGATGGAGGCCGATATGCTTGATTTCGCTTATGAGCCGGACCCCGTCCGCTCGCGTCTGACCTGCCAGTTGAAGGTAAGCGATGCGCTGGAGGGGCTGCGCGTGCAGATGCCCGAAAAACAGATCTGATGAGGCGCGCGCTTGCGTCCTTTTGTGCGGTGCTGATGGCCAGTGCCGTGCAGGCAGATGTGACCGCCGCGCGGCTGACCCAACCCACCGACCGCTATGACCACGGCGTGCTGGGCGATGCGCTGGAATGGGGCGGGATGCGGATTGCCACATCTGCGGGGGCGGTGGAGGTGACATTGCCCCCGTCCCGGGTGTTTGAGGACGTGGAGGCGCGGGTTGTCGACCTCGACGGGGATGGTAGCGCCGAGGTGTTGGTGGTCGAAGCCGACATCGCGCTAGGGGCCTCTCTTGCGGTCTATGACGGGGCGGGACAGGTGACGGCCACACCCTATATCGGCCAGACCCACCGCTGGCTTGCGCCATTAGGGGTGGGTGACATGGACGACGACGGGCTGCCCGAGATTGCCTATGTCGATCGCCCCCATCTGGCGCGAGAGCTGGTGATCGTGCAGTACCGCAACCGGAATCTTGTTGAAATCGCACGGCTTTCCGGCCTGACAAATCATAGAATAGGGGAGCGCACAATTTCGGGGGGCTACCGTGATTGCGGGCAGGGCGGTGAGATGATCCTTGCCAATGCCGATTGGTCGCAACTGATGGCGGTGCGGCTGCAAGGCGGGCTGTCCCCCCGCGCGCTTGGTCCCTATTCCAAAGCGGCGATGGCGCGCGCCTTGGCCTGCGCCCCTTAAAGACTTGGCGGGCGTTGCCCCGGCCAATCGGTCGCCATGTGATAGGTCTGCCCCATCGCCAGAATATCTGCATCCGCGCCCGTGCGCCCCATCATTTGCACCCCCATCGGCAAGCCATTGGCCCCGAAGCCCGCAGGCAGGGCAAGGGTCGGCAGGCCCGCAAGGCTTGCGGGGATCACCACCTCCATCCAGCGGTGATAGGTGTCCATCGTTGTCCCGTTTATGCATTGCGGCCATCGCCATTCGGCAAGAAACGGCCAAACCTGCGCCGAGGGCAGAACCAGCGCGTCAAAGCGGTCAAACAACCCCGCGGCCACCCCATACCAGCGCGACCGGATCACCGAGGCCGCATAGACCGCTTGGGCCGACAGGGCCAAACCCTGCTCGATTTCCCAGATCGTTTCCGGTTTGGTGGCAGCGCGGCAGGCCGCGTCTTCATAAAGCCCGCGCTTGGCCCCGGCGTTCAGCATGGCGCGAAGAGTGGTCCAGGATTGCCACAACTCGGGCGCGGGAAAGGGTGGTGCCAGGGGTTCCACCACGGCACCCAGATCTGCAAACACGTGCAGGGCGGCCTCCGATTGCGCCAAAACCCCCGGCTCCATCGCATAGGCTCCGCCCCAATCGCCCAGCCAACCAATCCGCTTGCCGCGCAGATCGGAAGGCTCAGGCGCGCCAAACCGCGCCATGCGACCGAACGGCACGCTTGGGTTTTCCCCCGCCTGCACATCCAGCAGCAAGGCCAGATCCGCTATATTCCGCGCCATCGGACCCTCTGTCGCAAGAGTTGCCAGAAACGTATCGCCCACCGCATCGCCCGGCACCAAACCCCATGTGGGCCGGAAGCCGTAGACATTGCAAAACGCCGCCGGGTTGCGCAAGGACCCCATCATGTCGGACCCGTCCGCAACC